>Ga0307430_1000068_pt1 | contig 91118 bp, 83 predicted proteins | sample SalMarWE160130MG_FD_202159 | JGI IMG/M metagenome (GOLD analysis project Ga0307430, IMG submission 202159) | Salt marsh sediment microbial communities from the Plum Island Ecosystem LTER, Massachusetts, United States - WE1603-130 | ecosystem: Environmental > Aquatic > Marine > Intertidal zone >... | reverse complement strand
GTGGAGTAGCGAACGATGCAGGTAGTTACAGGACGGTAGGTGTATCCTGGGAGTTTGGGGGACTTGTGGATGGCAGTCCACCGAGCACGAAAGAGGCTTTAGCGGATTCGATAATGCATTTCTTTGGGATATTTGTGGGAGTAGAAGAGGAGCCTGTTAATAGTTCCAGTTTACCAAAGGTATATGGATTAAGCCAGAGTTATCCGAATCCAAGTAGCAGGGATGTAACTATCAGGTATCAGCTACCTCGTAAGGGCAATGTAAGTCTCAAGGTATACGATGTCAGTGGGCGTCTCATCGAAGTTCTCACAGACGGAGTAGAGGAAGCGGGATATCACAGTGAGAGTTTGGATACGAAGGGATATGCGAGCGGGGTATATTTTTACAGACTAAAGGCAGGAGACAAAACGTTCACGCGGAAGATGCTTGTGGTGAGGTAAGAGTGAAACAGTGTATCGGAGTGACGGAGTATCGGTGTATCGGAGAACGGCAGAAGAGGAAAGAGAGAGGAGTGATGAGCGTATCGGAGTGTCGGTGAAACGGAGTGTCGGGGAACGGCAGAATCAGAAGACAGCAGACATAAGAGCTAGCACCTGACACCTGAAAGGCGAAAAACAAGATGTTTAATTGGTTGAATTAGTTAAAACCTTAATGCTATACAATATGAGATTGCTTCGGCAGAAATTAAGAAAAAACACTCGCAATGACATACGGCAATATGAACGTTCTAAACGATGCAAACGATCTAACGATAGGCTGATTAGTTTAATTGGTTTGAACCTTAAAACAAATGTTTTCTCTGCGTTCTCTGTGTCTCTGTGGTGAATTTTGTATCGAAATTACGAAATTGGAAGTTGGGAAAATAACACACTGGTAGCAGCAGGCTCATGTCCTGAGACCTTCGTTTCACTCGAGGGTAAACTCCGTCGAAGGGTCAGCCTGCGAGAAAATGCAGGGGCAGGTTTTACACCTGCCCCTTTTTTCTTGACAGTTGGGAAACTTTTTCTTATATTGCATTGATGGTTAAGAACGGCGATATAAAGGCAATTATTTTCGATATAGATGATACGCTTTTTGATAGGAAAAAAGCGATTGGTGAGGTCATTAAAGGAGTTATTAAGAAACTGCCGGAGCTTTTCTATGGCATAAAAGAGAAAAGAATAATCGAGGCTTTTCGTAAGGCAGATAGAAAAGGATTGGATGCATTCAACAAAGGTGTAAAAGGATTAGATGTGCGCAACAAGAGAAGCAAGTGGTTTCTTGAAGAGTTGGGATTGGACACAGGATTTAATAACGAAATCACAGAATTATATATTGAAGCATATCCTGTTGTAAGTGCTTCAGTCAAAGATGCGAAACAGGTAGTTGAAAAACTCAGCAAAGAGTTTTCTCTCGGTGTAATATCCAATGGATTTCCGGATATTCAGTACAACAAACTCAAGGCACTGCAAATGGAAGAACTTTTTCAGGTAATTCTATTATCAGAGGAAATTGGTATAAGAAAACCTGATGAGGGGATTTTTAGAAAGGCAGCTGAAGTACTCGACAGTAGAACACAGGATTGTCTTTTTGTGGGAGATTCTATTGATACGGACATCCTGGGTGCAAAACGAAGTGGAATGAAAGCCTGCTGGTTTAACAGGGATGGAAAAGAACCTGTTCAGGATGAAATTAAACCTGATTTTGAAATACACGCACTTACCGAACTTCTGTCTTTGTCATTCTGAGAAAACAGTAGTTTTTCTCTTCCGAAGAATCTCGGTGTTTAGATTCTTCCAGGATTAATAAATATTACTTAACTCAGACCTGTCCTGATGAAAATTAGGAATGACACCTGATTGTCATGCTAAATCAAATCTTGCGAAATTAAGAATCTCGGTTTTTATTATATCTGCACCTGCACCCGATGATCTTTTGAATTTTCTTGACATTATAACTTATTTTGTTTATAATAAAAAGCATATAACGGAATAGAAAGGAGCAAAGGATGGAGGAAAACAATAAAAAATTGGAAGAAAAATTCAAGCAAGGTGTAGAATATTTAGAAGCTGGCAATCTTAAAGATGCAATTGATGCATTTGAGGAAGTTGTTAAGGAAAATGACAAGGATACAGCGGCACATTTCAATCTCGGTCTTGCCTGTATGAGAGTTGCGCGTTCTGACATTGTTAAGGATGAATTGTATGAGGATAGAATGGATGAAGAAGCTTGGATACTCAGAGCAATATCAGAGTTCAACAAGGTGCTTGAATATGAGCCTGACAACAAGGAAGCAATAGAGAACATAGAAGTTCTTAAGAAATTACAGGGAATGGGGATTTGAAAAGAATAGTGAAACGGAGTGTCGGAGTGTCGGGGAAACGGAGAGTGAAAAACCTAAGACATGAAACCGAAGACATGAAACATGAAAGACGAATATGAGATTGTTTCGGCGGGAACACACCCCTAAATCCCCTCTTTTTAGAGGGGACTTGACACACTCGCAATGACAGACCTAAAAAAGAGAGAAACGGGAAAAGAATGAGCATATCTGTGTATTGGGATAGGCGAAGATTTTTATACGCAGCTTATATTTTGTTGGTTTTTTCTTTGAGTTTAGCAAATTTGGCTCTTGCAGGTGAAAGGTCCGACATTACATTGGCGAAGAAATTGATGAATGAAGGTCTTTATGAGATTGCCTACGATGAATTTATTGATTTTGCGACGCAGAACTCCGATTCTCCCGATGCTGCCGAAGCATATTATCTTGCTTATGATTGTCTATTTCTGAACGGGAAATATAATGGGTCTTATAATCATTTTAAGAAATACATTAGGGATTTTCCCTTAGAGATATATACTCTTTTTGCCAGGGAAAGAATCGGGGAGATTTATCTAAAACTTGAGAATTACGGCAGTGCAGAAAAAACATTTGTTGAGTTTTTAAAGACATATCCGCAAAATGAGAAAGCAGAGGACGCATTATTCTGGCTGGGAGAAACATATTACAGGAAAAAAGAATATAAAAAGGCGCAGTACTACTACAAACTCTGCTTAGAAAAATATCCTGGTGGAAAATTCTACGATTATGCACTATTTTCTCTTGGGTCCAGTTTCCGCGATGAGAAAAACTATGATGAAGCCGAAAGGTTTTACAGAACGCTTATCGATAGTTTCCCAAAAAGCAATTTGACAGAAGATGCTTATCTAACGATCGGTGAAATGAAAGCAGATAATGGTGAATTTGACGAAGCACTCACTGTTTTTGACAACTATAGAAAAGTACAACCAAATGGAAAATTGTATGATAGATCCTTACTGCTGACCGGTAGAGTATTCAGGAAGAAAGGTAAATCTGCTCTTGCTGTAAAGGCATTCAGTCAGCTCGTAAAGAACTTCCCGTACTCGCAATATAAAAATCCTGCGCTCTATTACATTGCCTGGACTTATTTTGAGAAAAGAGATTATGCTAACGCTATTAATTACTTTGGATCGGTTGATGAGAAGAGTAAACTGTATTTTCCTTCTTACTACTGGTCTGCAATAGCACTTGAGAGACAGGGTAACAAGAAAAAAGCCGTTGGGCGATTCCAAGAACTTGCTTCTATGGGTACAGCGGGCGACTTAAGAAACGATGCAATCTATGAATTAGCAAGAATCGGGTATGAATCGAAGCAGATAGAAAAAGCCGATAATTATGTTTCTTCATTGGAAAACACCGATAGAAAATGGAAAGCACTTTTGCTCAAAGGCAACAGCCTTTTCGCACTGGAGCGATACGAAGAGGCTATTCGGATTTTTGAAAAGATTGTTTCGGAAGAAACGGATGGCGTGAGGAAGGATGCAATATACAGACTCGCATCCTCTTTGTACCAAATAAAAAATTACAGGGATGCCGAAGAATATTACAATGTATATCTCACAAACTATCCGGACGGAGAGAATCGAAAACAGGCAATGCTTCTTTTTGCGGAGAGTGCTTATAAGCAGGAAAAATGGAAAGATGCACTTGCTCGTTATAGAAGTGTTGAGCAGCAATTTCCTGAAACCAAAGAAGCAAAACTTGCTCTAATGGGTGAAGGATGGGCGCTTTCGAAGTTGGGAAGAGACAAGGAGGCATATACAATCCTCAAAAAGGTGAAATCACTTAAAGGCGAAAAAGAAGATTGGCTGACCCTTGGAAATGCGGCGTATAATGCTGGCAAATTTAACGAGGCTATTACAAATTACAGGAAGGCATCGAAAGAGAAACTTATTAGAGAAATTGGCTTGCTGAAACTTGGAAATACTTATACGAGGGTAAAGAGGTACAAAGATGCAATCGAGAGTTATGATGCTCTTATAAAGGATTTCCCATTGGGTGACCTTGCAGATGATGCATATTTCAAGAAAGGCGAGGTTTCGAGGGAATTGAAGGACTATAAAGTTTCATCCGATATTATGAAGAAAATGCGAAAGTTATACCCGGGAAGTGAATATGTTATGAAAAGCTACTTGATTTCCGGTGATAATTTCTTCGATAATGAGGAGTTTGAAAATGCACAGATTTCCTATCAGAAGGTTATTGATATGCTAAATCTGCCTGTCGATACTTTCGCCTTTATTCCAATAAATGGTATAATGAAAAGTGTTCGGAGAAAGGATGGAGAAAAAAGAGCAGCTGAGTTTGTCAACACATACATTGAAAGATTCAAAGGGACATACTTGAGTGAAAAACTTAAAATGCTGAAAGCCGATATGTACTACTACGCCGGAAAAATGGAAGATGCCGAAAGGGAATATTCAAATGTAATGAACAGCCGACTAAAACCAAAGGCAATGTACTATGAGGCAAAATGCTTGAATTCGCTCGGGAAAAACGAAACGGCAGAGGATAGGTTAAGAAAAATGCTTGAAGCGTTTCCCGATAGTAGGAGCGCATCACAGGCAGCACTTTTTCTTGGTAGAATCCTTTTTGAGCAGAAAAAATACTCTGAAAGTTTAAAATTTCTGGAAAAACACAAAGGGCTAAAAACGGATGAAGATTTCGAGATAGCAATGATTAGAGGGGAAGTTTATCTTAAACTGAATTATAAAGAAAAGGCTGTGGAAGCTTTCAAAACCATCGTGGATAATAGCAGCGGAAAATGGAAAGGGAAGGCTCTGCTGTACCTTGGCAGTATAATGTATCAAGACCATAAACTCGATGAAGCACTTTCATTATATGAAGAAGCGGTCAAAACAGGGGAAAGCGGTGTTATTTCCGAAGCATACTATATGAAAGGAATGATTTTGGAGAAACAGGGGAAGGTTAAGGAAGCTTTAAAAACCTTCTTAAAAGTTAAATACAATCTACCTGATTCTCCTTTTGTCACAAAGGCAATTTTTGCGGCTGCAGGGGTTGCTTTAAAGACGGGGAAAACGCAGGATGCACTGAGTCTTTACAGAGAAGTTATCGAAAGGAATGATGACAAGACACTTACAATTCAAGCAAAGGACAGGCTTAAAGTTATTAATCCTTAGCATTCTCCTTATAAGCCACAATTTTTCGTTTGCCCAGGAGGGAGGTGAACTGGAACTTCCCAAAGTAGTAATATATGGAAGTTATCTTGGAAAGATGCAACTGGGCGAGAAAAAGGATTTTTACTCGTATATAAGTCAAGGAAATCTCTTTCCTGTTTCAAGAAGTTGCTTCCCGGAAGTGCCTCTTCCGAATTACATAACATTACAGGAGGAAGTTCAGCGAACCCGTAACTATTGGGTTTTTCTTGATGCCGGTGCCGGAAATTTCTGGTCCGATAAGGTTTTTCTCGACTGTGGACTAAAAAATGAAACAGGCTTTCTTTCTTTAGTTTTTAACGATTTCAGAAGAGCTGGGTGGGAAAAGGACTACTCAAAAAGCAATGAGTTTGTGAAATTAAAAGGTGTTCTGAGCAATGAAAAAAGCTATTTATCAGGAAAGATGTTTTATGATTATGATAAAGAGATTACCGGAACTGATTCTATCACAGACAACTTTGTTACGCAGAAGGCTGGGATAGAGCTTCTATCCAGTTTCGATTTCGAGCAGTCAAGTGCATCTCTTTCAGGGCATTTTTCTCAAACTCGATATTTAGACAGAATGCTTGGAGGAATAGCTTTTGGGACTTGTGCAACAGCAGAGGAAAATCTATACGGCTTTTCAGCCGGGCATAATACTCCCGAGTATAACAGCCCTTTGGGATATATCGATATTAATGGAAGAATATCGGTGGAAGGTGCAGTAAAAGATATGGAGTGGAAGGATTCAGAAAGCATAACATCTTTCAATATTTCGGTGAGAAAAACATTTCAGGGAATAGCTACCGTTACTCCTGGACTTAGAGCTTTTCTTGAAAACGGGAAGGTATCTATTAGTCCATTCTTTTCATTAAGGGCAGTAGTTCCGGGATTTGAATTGTATCCTTTTGCGACATATTCCGAAAAAAGAAATATCAATACGCTGAAGGTGTTCGATGTCAAATCCCCTTACTGGATGATGGATGCCAACAACTATACAATATGCACAGGCAAATCTATAATCGGTGGAGTGAAAGGTGGATGGCAAAACCTATTCTACACTTTTTCATATAACCATATTGAATATCAGAACTATCCGACCTATTTTATTACGACAGTAAAAACAAGAAAAGGTATTTTAGCATCGAATATTAATCTGGCGCTGGAGGATTTGAGTTTTACTATGAGTGGAGAATATGCACCACGTGAAAAGATTCGTTACGAACCCGTGTCGAAGTTTGAAGGTAAGTTAAGTTATAAAGGAACCCCTCCATACATTCTTTTTGCAGGTTTCAACAGCGAGTTTGCGATTGAAACCTATAACGATACAATTGATATATTTCTGATAAACGCAGGCATTGAAAGAACAGTTTTTGACAACCTGGCATTAAGTCTTGAAGTCAATAATATCTTCGACTCAAGATATGAAAGATGGCAAGGATATACGGAAGGTGGAATACAGTTCTATCTTTCAGTAAAGTACAAAATACTTAAGTGATAGCAAGTTGTAGAACATGAAAATGCGAAATTAGGAAAATGGAAATTGGGAAAATGACACACCACGACAAAAGTGTCATTCCTGCGAAAGCAGGAATCCAGCCAGGCTTGGAAGAATCTATAGGAGGCATTATGCGGGAAAACGAAAACATTGGAAAATCTTGTGTTTTAAGACATAAGGAGGGAAGATGAGTTTGATGGCTATACTTGTTAAGGGTGGTTATCTTATGATTGCCCTTGCTATATGTTCTATCATGGGTGTTGTGATTATTGTCGAAAGATTCCTATATTTTAAAAAAGCAAAACTCAACAAGATTGTTTTTCTCTCGGACATCAGGAAATCCATCGGTAGTGGAGCAACCACCGCGAGGGAAGTATGCAGAAGATATAAAGGAATTATTCCCGATATCATTGGTTATGGTCTTGAGCATTTCAGCGGTGGAGCGGAAGCGATCAGAAAAAATATGGAGGTGAGAGCTAAAAAGAACATTCACGAAGCGGAAAGATATTTCGGTGTTCTTGCAACAATCGTAGCAATATCACCTTTGATTGGTTTCTTGGGAACAGTTATCGGAATGATAAAAGCGTTTATGAAAATTCAATTTCTCGGAGGAAATGTAAATGCAAGCGTGCTTGCGGGTGGTATCTGGGAAGCATTGATAACTACGGCAGCAGGGCTTGCAGTTGCAATTGTTGTGTACATTTTTTACAATTATTTTGTGGGGAGGGTTGAAACTCTTTCCAAAGATATTGCAGAAGTATCCGAAGATGCTATGAATATATATCATACAACGCGGAGGGGATAATGAAGTCAATAACCCGCTATAAGAGAATGACAGCATTAAACCCCATCTCTATTGCCGACATCGTTCTTTTGCTATTAATCTTTTTTCTCCTTACATCAACCTTTGTGATTCAGCAGGGTATACGTGTAAAACTTCCCAAGGCGTTTAGCGAAGAATCTGCAACTCCTGATAGAGTTACCATAACAATGACAGGGGAAGGGAAACTGTTTCTTGGTGAAGAAATGGTCGGACTTGATAATCTCGAAATACTGTTAAAGGATAAGATTCAGATAATGGGAAATCCTCTTGTTGTGATAAGAGCGGACAGATCAATCATAATTGAGAAAGCAGTTCGTGTTATGGATATCGCAAGGGAAGCTGGGGCAGAAAAACTCCTTATAGCTACCGAGCCGATAGGGCAATAATTACTGCAGACCGAAGACCGTAAACCTTTAAAGGCGAAATTTCGAAATTACGAAACTTGAAATTGGGCAAATCTGACGAACAAGAAGGCGAAATTAGGAAAATAACACGCAAGAGAAGGATGAAATTGGAAAATCTTACGGGCAATTTTAGGAAAATTCGAACTGTTGAAAATACGAAAATGCGAAATTGGAAATTGGGAAGATAACAACGCAATGAAAAGCGAAGTTAAGCAAGTGGAAAATGTGAAAATAAATGAGTCGCAAATTAAAGGCTTTGAAGATCTGGAAGTATACCAATTAGCGAGAGAATTTAGAAAAAGAATTTATAAAGTAACTCGAAAGCTGCCCAAGGAAGAGAAGTATAATCTTTTTGGTCAGATGAGAAGGGCAGCAGTTTCTCTTACTGATAATATTGCGGAAGGTTATGGAAGATATCATTTTAAGGAAAATATTCAATTCTGTAGACAATCGAGAGGCTCGCTCTGTGAATTGACGGATGATTTGAATATCTGCATCGACGAATCTTATATTTTGGAAGATGAATATAATAGTCACAGAAAGGATGCTTTTAGACTACTCAAAGTACTGAATAGCTACATTGCCAAGACTGGGGAAATGCAACGAGAATATCTTGAAAGATAGAAAAAGTGTATGTGTTTTTAATTTCGTATTTTCGCAATTTCGAATTTCGTCCGTCCTTGCTCAGCATAGAATAAAATCCGGGAGGTAATTACTATGGATATAAGAAGAGGTATAGTGTATTCGGTTTTATTCCATCTTTTCCTTGTATTAATATTTTCGTTAGTAAGTTGTAACCTCAGTATAAAACCACCCGAACCAATGGAATTGGGAATAAGTATGCTTGCGGAGGAGGGCATGACCGAGGAGGCAGGTATGAGTGCAGCAGCTGGTTTACCTGAAAATGAGGACGGAACAATTCCTGTAGATATACCGGATGTGAATGCACCTCCTATTAAGGGAGAGGAAACTTCCGTAAAAGAAGATGAGAAACTTAACGAGGGAATGCTCGATACCCTACTCAGTGAAATTGGGAAAGGCGGAAAGAACCTTGAGCCGAAAACTTCTTCCAGTGGCAGCGAAACACTCGGTGTCGGCGGAAAGAAGGGTATGCCATTTTCTATTACAGGAGAGCTTTCTAATAGAAAAATACTGAAAAAGATAATTCCCTCTTATCCTAAAGGATATGAAGAACGAACAAGAGTCGTGGTTAAACTCACTGTGAATCCTCAAGGTGCAGTAAAGCAGCTGCTTCTTTCAAAGACGGGTGGAGAAGTTTTTGACCGCACCACGCTCGAGGCCCTGAGAGAATGGAAGTGGGAAGCACTTCCTGTAAATGTAGAGCAGGTCGACCAGAATGGAACCATCACATTCACATACGAACTGAAATAAATGCATAGGTAGGGGCAAACCTATGTGTCTGCCCTGACAATTTAATGGGCGAACACAGGGGTTCACCCCTACATAAGAGAACAAAGGCAAATATCAAATGGATACATTAAAACATCGTAAGTCTATCCGTCTGAATGGATTCGATTATGCACAGGAAGGAATGTATTTCGTTACAATTTGCACGAACAAGCGAATAAATTTGCTTGGAAAGGTAATGAATGACGAAATGATTTTGAATAACGCAGGGCAAATGGTAGAAAAATGGTGGATGAAATTAACTGGAAAATTCGAGGATATTGAATTGGATCAATTTGTTATTATGCCAAATCATTTTCATGGAATTGTCTCAATTGTAGGGGCAGACCTATGTGTCTGCCCTGAAGACAGGAAGGGCGAACACACAGGTTCGCCCCTACATAAAATGATTCAGTGGTTTAAGACAATGAGCACAAATGAATATATTCATGGTGTAAAGCAATTGGGATGGATTCCATTTGACAGAAAATTTTGGCAGCGAAATTACTACGAGCGCATTATAAGAAACGAACGGGAACTCCGGAGAATAAGGGAATATATTCAGAACAATCAATTAAAGTGGGCATTGGATAGGGAGAATCCAGTATCAAAGAATTTCAATATGGAACATGATTTGTATTGGAAAAATGTATACGGAAAATTGCATGGACAAACTAAAAAATAGGTAGGGGCAAACCTATGTGTCTGCCCTGAAGACAGCAAGGGCGAACACACAGGTTCGCCCCTACATAAGATTGTCATGTTTTTTTCTTGACATGTATCAGTGTTTCTGATATAAGGTTTCAATGGTGAATATGGGAAAGGAAGTTTGTGAAAATTAGACTGCTGTTTGTTGCTCCTATCTTTTTCTTACTATTTTTAACCCCTTTTATTTTTGCGCAGGAAGCAGTTGAAGAAGTTGAGCAAGATACTCTCGTTTCCGTACCCGATACGCTTGCGGAAATTTTAGCCCCTACCGAAATAAAGGCATTTGATACACCTAATGAGGCTGGTGAAAATATAACCATTCAATGGAAATCACAAGCATATATAGATAGTATTGTCGCTGGGTACGAAATTTTCCAAACTGCCGATAGAAACGAGAGTTTCAAGATGGTGGGATTTACTGCAAAAGGGACGAGTGAGTATAGAGCTGCTGTGCAAGATGGAGTTGAGTATTTCTTTAAGGTTCGTACAAAAACGAAGGATGACACTTATTCACCTTTTTCTGCAATATCACAGGGTGCGATTTCGAAACCCCAGTGGTTTCATATAGGCAGAACTAATGCTCTTGCTGCAGTGGTCATTTATCTTTCGCTCCTGTTATATTTTGTTTCAACAGCAAAGAAGGGGAAGTCACTTTTTATAAGACGAATAGCTGGTCTTGACGCATTGGACGAAGCAGTAGGAAGGGCAACGGAGATGGGTAAACCAATACTCTATGTTCCGGGTTTGAGTTCAATGAGCGATATTGCAACTATTGCATCAATAAACATACTTGGTCCTGTTGCGAAAAAAGTTGCAGAATACGAAAGCACAATTATTGTGCCTAACAGAGACCCTATCGTTATGACTGTTGCACGCCAGGTCGTCAAAGAATCCTTTCTCGAAGCGGGAAGACCGGATTCCTTTAATGAGGACATGGTTTTCTTCCTCACAGACAGCCAGTTTGGTTTTGCAGCAGCGGTTGATGGCATTATGGTCAGGGAGAAACCTGCAACGAACCTCTTTCTTGGGATGTTCTGGGCTGAGTCCCTTATTCTTGCGGAGACGGGTAATATGACAGGTGCAATACAAATTGCAGGGACAGATGCGGTTGCACAACTACCATTTTTTGTAACTGCCTGTGATTATACAATTATTGGAGAGGAGCTTTATGCTGCGAGTGCATATCTTTCGAGAACCCCGATTCTTGTTGGTAGTTTAAAAGCACAGGATATCGGTAAGGCAATACTGATTGTTATTGTAGTTGCCATATTCGTATGTGCCATCGTAAATACAGGATTTTCTTTGACAACACATACGCCAAATGCTGTATTATCCAGGATAATAGAGTTTGTTCAAAGTTGGTTTAACGTATAAATAAAACAATGAGACGAAAGATACCTCTTTCCATAGCATTTATTTTTGGTATTATTATGATAATCCAATTTTTTATCCCGCATCGTATCTCGGTAGAGTTTTACAGAAATATGCTTAATGCACTTGTCATTGTAGGTATCTTTTATTATATACTTGCTGTAACCAGTCTTATCCGGGTTCATAGAGGAAAAATAAAAAGGAGAAAACCTGGTTGGGGTTACAGCTATGTTACACTTATATCTCTCGCCGTGACAGCAATGGTAGGTGTGCTTGGTGGAGCATATCAGCCTACGCGTATAACTGCCTGGTTCATCGAGCATTTTCACTGGCAGATAGAGCAGGGAACTGGTTTGATGGTTATATATACCTATATTCAGATACCAATGGGTGCTACCATGTTCTCACTGCTTGCTTTCTTTATCGCATCGGCTGCTTTCCGTGCATTCAAGGCCAGGAGTTTGACTGCCGTGCTCTTGCTTTTGACGGCGTTTGTAGTAATGCTTGGAAGGGTTCCCATTGGTTCGCTGATTACAAGAAATTTGCCGGATAACATACAATTATCGAATATCGTCGAATGGATATTGAATTTTCCTAATATGGCAGCCCAGCGAGGAATACTTATGGGTATAGGTTTGGGAATGATTGCAACTTCACTCAAGATTATTCTCGGCATAGAACGTGGTTACCTTGGAGGAGGGGACTGATGCGATTCTGGGAAAAGGTAATGAAGTTGGATAGGAGATGGATTTTTCTTCTAATTGCGCTCGCGGTTTTGATTCCATTCCTGAAACCTTTAAGACTTCCTTTAACTGTTACAAAACCAGCAAGGGATGTTTTCGATGCTATAGAAAATATAGCACCAGAAGGTGCTCCGCTACTTATTGCCACTGACTATGCACCATCAACGGCACCGGAACTCGACCCTATGCTTTATGCGATGCTAAGGCACTGTCTCTCGACGAAGAGAAGGGTGATGCTACTTGCCCTTTATCCTCAAGGTGCAGGGATGGCACAAGCGGGTCTCGATTTCATTTTACCTGAATTTCCGGACGCTAAAAGTGGTGTTGATTATGTATTCCTGGGGTATCAACCCGGTATTCAAGCGATTGTTATGTATTTGGGTGAGGATGTCAGGTTAGCCTTTCCTACCGATGCTTATGGTATTCCCCTCGATAGCCTTCCGATGATGAAAAATATCCGTAACTACGATGACATTGCGCTGATCGTCGACCTGGCAGGTTCGAGCATTACCTTAACCTGGGTAACTTACGCAGTTGCTCGTTATGGAGAACATCTTGCGGCTGGGGTGACCGCAGTCAGTGCAGCACAGTATTATCCATACCTTGATACCGGGCAATTTGTGGGTATGCTTGGTGGATTAAAAGGTGCAGCAGAATATGAAAAACTGATACAGGAAAAGGGATATACAAAAGCGAGAGAAATTGCTACAATCGGAATGGATGCACAATCAATAGCACATCTTGTTATTCTTTTCCTTATAATAATTGGAAATGTTGCTTTTTTTGCAAGTAAGAGCCACAAGAAAAAAAGGAGTACAGCGGGTAGTTAGATTATGAAAGAAAGAAAGGGTCTTATTTTTGGTTCGGTTATCCTAATTGTCGTTTTCATCATTATGTTCATAAAGGGTGAACCCTCAAAAAACATTATGGTCTGGATAGCAGCGATATTGACACTCTCAATCTATTCCTTCCTTTATAAGGATAATGTCTTTTATAAGTTTGCCGAACATCTCTTTGTCGGTGTCTCGGTAGGTTACAGTGTCAGTGTTGTGTGGCAAAACGCATTTATCAGGAGGGTATTCGATCCGCTCTTTATTACCAGGACATATATCGTTGATGGCAAATTTAGTCTATACTTGTTTCTTGCAATAGTTATTCCCACATTACTTGGAATGCTTATGGTCTCCATATTTACAAAGAAACATGGCTGGTTAATAAGAATTCCAATAGCATTCGTTGTGGGTTCCTATGCTGGAATGGGGATTGCGCCATCATTCCAGGCGTATATCTTCGAACAGACACAGAGCACACTTTATGTAACCCTTTCCATTAGCAGTTTTATTATGATAGTTGGGGTTATAACTACACTTGTTTACTTCTTCTTTTCCAAGGAACATAAAGGGTTTCTCGGGAAAACGGCAGGAGTGGGAATATGGTTCATAATGGTTGCATTCGGTGCGTCTTTTGGATATACGGTAATGGCTCGTATTTCGCTGCTAATAGGAAGGATGAACTTCCTTCTGCATGACTGGTTGGGAGTGATAAAATAAAAATAATCAGTGATGAAATATAATATAAGATGAATATTTTATTGGTGTTTTTGTTTTTGATTCAACAAACACCAGATTCGCTTCCGGTGGATACTGCGCAGGTGACGGAGATTGTGAGACCCGCACCTCCAACGAATGTTATTGCAAAAGATACACCAAATGATGCAGGAGGCAGTATTTCCGTGGAATGGGATATATCCGCAGATGATGGGAAGGGATTGAAGAATGTGAATCTTTACAATGTATACAAGAGCAAAACGGAGGAAGGAAAGTTTGATTATGTTGGGACTGTCGGCGCAGCAAGAACGAGTTACGACGACCAATCTGTCGAGAAAGATAATAAAGGTTATTACTATATTGTTAAGGCACAAACTAAGGAAGGTGTTGAATCCGAACCATCTAACATTTCGAGTGGCAAATCGCAAGCTCAGTGGTTTCACCACGGACGATGGGCTTACTTGATTTTAGGTGTTATTTTTACACTTTTCTTTGTTTTGTACATAAGGATGGCGAAAGGGAAAAAACTATTCATAAGAAAAATTGCAGGACTTGATGCTGTCGAGGATGCTGTTGGGAGGTCAACAGAAATGGGCAGACCAGTTCTATTTGTACCCGGCATTGGTCTTCTGAGTGATATTGCGACTATTGCTGCTTTAACCATTCTTGGCAAGGTTGCTAAGAAGACAGCGGAGTATGAGACAAGAGTAATTATGCCGAACTATGACCCACTTGTAATGTCCGCTGCACAGGAGGTTGTAAAACAATCGTATACAGAGGCTGGGAGACCCGACAGTTTTAATGAAAAAGATATATTCTATCTGACTCAAGACCAATTTGGCTATGCTGCCGGCGTAGATGGCATAATGCTTAGGGAAAAACCAGGTGCAATATTCCTTCAGGGTATATTCTATGCCGAAGCTTTGATACTCGCTGAAACGGGACACTCCGTTGGTGCTATACAGATTGCGGGAACAGATAGAGTAACGCAACTCCCATTTTTTATTTCAGCATGTGACTACACTCTTATAGGTGAAGAGATGTTTGCGGCATCGAGTTATCTTTCTCGAGACCCTATTATGATGGGAAGTATTAAAGGAGAGGATGCTTCAAAACTGGTTCTGATTATTGTCATAATGGTTGGAACTGTCTTAGGTATTCTTGGAGGGCTACATCTGGGTTTGTTCGAAAACTGGTTTTCTAACCTTATTAACTGGTTTGCGAGAGGATAAAGAATGAGAAGACAAATTCCTTTATTACTAACTTTTTTAACCGGTGTTGCAATTATCATATCATTTTTTATACCTCATAAGCCCTTTAACGAGGTTCAGGACATGCTTCTTGATTGGACAATTATCATTGCAGGTTTTGCGATGTTGCTTGGGATTTACAGTCTTCTTAATAAACACATTACTCACATTAAAAGGAAGGATGCGGGATGGGGATATAGTATTATTCTTACGAGTTTCTTCATAGGAGTATTCATTGTAGGAATTATCTCTGCAGTGAGGTATAAGGGATATTCTCTATCCCCGGGTTCATCGCTTTACTATGTTTACGATTATATGGTAATACCTCTGTCTGCAACGATGTTTTCACTTCTTGCATTCTTTATCGCTTCTGCTGCTTACCGTGCATTCAGGGCAAATAAACTCAATGCAACATTACTGCTGGTCGCAGCAGTTATTGTTATGCTTGGAAGGGTTCCGGTTGTTGAGAATGCCTTTTTTAGATTTCTCACCAGGTTCAGTGACTGGTTTATGTTTATTCCTCAGATGGCTGCAAAGAGAGGGATTCAGATAGGTGTTGCACTTGGTATGTTTGCTATGTCTTTGAGGATAATTCTTGGTATAGAGAGGACATATCTGCAATGATGAACAAGGTAGCCGCAACCTTTAGGTTGCGCAATTTATGGTATTGTAAAGTATTATGCACGCAGGCTGAAGCCTGCGCCTACCAGATAATTCTTGGTATAGAGAGGACATATCTGCAATGAAAATATGGGAACGTCTATCGAAAATTGACAGGCGTGTCATTTATTTACTTCTTGCGCTGGTGATTATAATTCCGATCGTCTTCAAAATACCTTCCACTGTCGCTGTATCCAAGGCGGCGAGAATGGCTTACGATGCAGTAGACAAATTACCTGCTGGAACACCTATTATTTTTTCAACCGATTTCGACCCGGCTAGTATGCCTGAATTGAAACCAATGATGGTAGCTATGTTAAGACAGGCGTTTGAGAAAAAATTAAAAGTGATAATGATGGGGCATTGGCCCACTGGCATTCCGCTATCAACTCTAATTCTTGAACAGGTGGCAAAGGAGTTCAATGCAGAATACGGCGTTGACTATGTAAATCTTGGATATAGACCTGGGGCAGGACTGGTGATGATTCAAATGGGAAAAGAGATTCGAAGTGTCTACGATATAGATACAAAAGGTAATCCGGTTGACTCACTGCCGATGATGAAGTCCATACACAACTACAGTGACATCGGGCTCGTTGCCTGTTTTGAAGCAGGTTCTATGGGTGATATATGGGTGCAGTACGCCTGGGGGAGGTTCGGTGTTAAGATTATTATGGGAACCACGGCAGTTGTTACACCTGATTCATATCCTTATCTTGCTGCACACCAGATAGAAGGGCTTATAGGTGGAATGGCTGGCGCAGCTGCCTATGAGAAGCTTATTAGTCATCCTGATAAGGCGATGATAAGGATGTCTTCACAAGCATGGGCTCACATCTTGATTATCGTTTTTATAATTATTGGGAATGTAGGATACTTTATGATGAGAAGAATGGAAAAAACCAGAAAATCGGGAACGATGTAATGGGTCAAATAATAGGTATCTGGATTTCCGCTGGTTTGACCTTAATGATATTTTCGTTTTTGTATAAGGATAATCCGTTTTACAAGTTTTCAGAGCATGTTTATGTTGGTGTTTCTGCTGCTTATATTACGTTCTATACATGGGACTACTTTCTTATGCCAAAACTCGTTCATCCTTTAGTTCAGCATCACTGGCTTGTAATCATTCCTGGAGTTTTCGGTGCAATGATGCTCACAAGGTGGTTTTCGAAGACTGCCTGGATAAGCAGATGGCCAATTTCAGTATCCGTGGGTGTTGGCTCAGGGCTTGCCGTTGTGCAGTCTATGCAGGGTTTTCTCATTCCTCAGTTAAAGAGTACGCTGCTTCCTCTCACCGGTTCATCGGTTGTATTTAATAATCCCATTATAAACCTTTGGAATCATCCTCTTAATAATTTGATTATTATTGTTGGAACTATTACAACCATAGTTTATTTCTATTTTTCAAAGGAACATAAAGGTTTTATTGGTAGAACTGCGAAGATTGGTATCATCTTCATTATGGTTGCATTCGGTGCGTCGTTTGGATATACAGTGATGGCTCGTATTTCCCTACTTATAGGTAGGATCGGATTTCTCATCAATGATTGGCTTGTTCCGGTCTTTCATTCCTTTACACACTAACACACCTCGTCTCCTTCGGAGACACCCCTCTTATTAGAGGGGATTTACACCCCGTCATTTACCACAAAAAACGAAATTACGAAAATAACACAAAAAAGCGAAAAACAAGATGCTGAATTGGTTTTATTAGTTAAACCTTGAAATAAATGCTTTCTCTGTGTCTCTGTGTCTCTGTGGTGAAATTCATATGGAAATTAGAAATTAGGATAATGCGAAGGACAGACTACACACATAAGACATGTGACCGAAGACCAGAGACCCTGAAAGACGAAATTAGAAAGATAACACATTACGGTAAAGTTGTTATGCTGAATTTTTTCAGCATCTCGGTATTTCCCCCCCCCTTTTTACCTTGACAAGAGTGTGGTAGAGTGCTATCTTATTGTTAGTTCTTTGTCAGGTTATGCTGAGGTAGGGGAGCATGGTGCTGAGAAATCCCGTTGGGGATGACCCTTTGAACCTGTTGGATAATACCAGCGGAGGAAACCATAAAAAGGGTTAGGCGCTGCTTAACCTTTTCTCTTTGTACCTCTGTGCTAGACTGTGTTGAAGGCGAAATTACGAAAATTTGGGAGAGGAAAAGTTTGATTGGTTGAATTGGTTAAAACCTTGATGCTATACGATATGAGATTGCTTCAGAAGAAATTATGAAAGAAGACTCGCAATGACGAAATAGGCCTGGTGTGTAATTCTAACCTCAAGCTCAACCTAAACCTATGTTTTTCATACGCCCAAGGCAAATGACCATTAACCAATGGCTATTGACTGATGACGAGATATAGTGATGTTTTCTCTGTGTCTCTGTGGTGAAATTGATGTTATCCGTGACTGAAGATGAAGCTAAAAGAAAAAAGTGTGTTAAGAATTATCGATGTAAATGTGAATCGTAGCTGTGAAGGTTTACGTGTTCTTGAAGATATCTTGCGCCTGAGGTTCAGCGATAAGGAAATTACTTTGCGGTTAAAGAATCTCAGGCATAGGATTAGAGAGGTCTTTTCCTTTAGAGCGAAAGATTTTTTGAGTGCGAGAGATGCTGAGAGTGATGTTGGAAGGGGAGTATCGAGGATCGAGGATAAGAGAGAGAATCTTAAGGAGGTTATCGACCGTAACATCAAAAGGGCGGAAGAGTCATTGAGAACTCTTGAAGAGATGGGTAAACTTATTTCTATCAGAAAATCCCACCTTATGAAGAAATCAAGATTTTTGCTGTATTCAATAGAGAAAGATATTCAGAGAATAATATTTTCAAAGAAACACTTCTCTAAACAGGGAATATATGTAATTTTACCAGACGCAAAAAGGAAAAAACTGATTGAAATTGCGAAGGCTGTTTCCGATGCTCCTGTATCTGCAATTCAAATAAGATGCAAGGAAATGCCGGCAAAGGAGCAGGTTACCGTTGCAAAAGAGATAAGAAAGATCACGGCAAAAAACGGAATTACATTCATAGTTAACGACAGAATAGATATTGCACTAACTGCGAATGCCGACGGTGTTCACATAGGGCAGGATGATATGTCCATTCTGGACGCAAGGAAACTTGTAGGTTTTGATTTCACCATTGGTGTATCTACTCATTCGCTTGAAGAAGCAAAGAGAGCGGAGGGAGACGGAGCTGACTATGTTGCATTTGGCAGTATTTATCCTACGAAGTCGAAAGAGAATGCAATCGTTCAAGGGTCTGCAATTTTAAGGAAGTTTTGCAGTAAGATGAAAATCCCGGTCGTGGCAATCGGAGGTATAAGGGATTACAATATAGGAAATGTAGCGGCTGCAGGTGCAGATTATGCCGCTGTTATTAGCTATATTTGTGATTCGGTTGATCCTGCAATAGCCGTAATTAAACTCTATAGAAACTTTATCAAAGGAAAGAAAAATAATAACAGATGATTATGTGACAGGAAACAAAATAGTAGGGGAGTAATCAAATGAAGACAATAAAGGAGAAAGCAAAAAAGGGCATAATAACGAAGGAGATGAAGTTTGTAGCAAGGGAGGAGAATCTCTCACCCGAATTTATTAGACAAGGGATTGTAAAAGGTACGATAGTAATTCCTTACAATGGTAAGCATAAATCGTTGAAAAATATTAAAGCAATTGGGGGGGGCTTAAGGGTTAAAGTTAATGCAAACATTGGTACTTCACCTTATCATATGGATCTTGGGGAGGAACTCGAAAAGTTGAAAGTTGCTGTTGATTTCGGAAGTGATTCTGTTATGGATTTAAGTTTGGGAAGCATTCTTAAGAAGGTGAGGAAAGAGATTATAAAGAATTCACCGGTTATGATAGGGACAGTGCCAATTTATGAAGTGGGTTTTGAATTATCAAGGAAGAAAAAGAGTATAGAAGAGATGAAAATAGGTGATTTTCTGAAGGTTTTAGAGAGACAGGCACTTGATGGTGTAGATTTTATGACCATACATTCCGGGATCACAAGATCTGCGGTAGAGCAGATGGAGAATGAAGGTAGATTGCTTGACATTGTAAGTCGGGGTGGAGCGTTTCTTGTCAAGTGGATGAAGAAGAACAGAAAGGAAAACCCATTATTTACCTATTACGATGAAATCGTGAGTTTGCTAAAGGATTACGATGTAACCATCAGTATTGGAGATGGAATGAGACCGGGGGCAGTGCTTGATTCGACCGATAGAGGACAGATCCAAGAATTGGTAAATCTTGGCGAGCTTGCAGAAAGAGCATGGGATAAATATGTCCAAGTTATTATCGAAGGACCGGGGCACATCCCGATAAACGAGATTAAATCCAATGTCGAGCTTGAGAAAAAATTGTGCCACAATGCGCCATTCTATGTGCTTGGGCCTATCGTTACGGATATTGCCCCAGGTTACGACCACATCACAGGTGCAATTGGAGGTGCTATTGCAGCAATGTACGGTGCGGATTTCCTGTGCTATGTAACCCCAGCAGAACATTTGAAACTGCCCGATGTAGAGGATGTTAAGCTGGGTGTTATTGCCTCTAAAATAGCGGCGCATTCGGTGGACCTTATAAGAGGGAAAGATAGAGACTGGGATGCAGAAATGGCTAAAAAAAGAAAGTCCCTTGACTGGAAAGGTCAGAGGGAACTCAGTTTGGATCAAGAGAAAGCGAAGCGGTACAGAGAAAACAGTGAAATCGGGAAGGAGAATGTTTGTACAATGTGTGGTGAATACTGCGCCATTAAGCAGATCATCGAAGCAGAAGAAAAGACCGGAGACTGAAGAAAACAGGGAAACGGAGAGACGGTGTATCGGTGTGTCGGAGAAAGTGCAAGGATAAAGGATAAAGGGAAAAGAGAAAGCATTTAGCGTGGGAGGAAAAGATTTTGATTTGTTGCATTGGTTTAATTGGTTTTATTTGATATTATGTTTAACCGTGAAATAACCGTGGCTTGAAAATGTTTAATCTAATTTATGTAAGAATAAAAACAGTTCTAAGGTCTACTTTTGCGTTCAAAACTCAGAATATCGTGCGAATCTCAAGTTATCTTTTTGTTATTTCCGTTTTTCTTTTGGGAGGTGGATTTCTTTTTTACAGTGTTTTTCATTATCTTGAATCTGTTGAGATAATTGGAATTGCCCTCGAGATGAGAATAATCAGCCTTGTATTTCTCATTTTCTTAGTTTTGATTTTTCTCTCGAGCATAATAACGGGTCTTTCAACTTTTTTCAGGTCGAAAGAGGTGGAATTTCTTATGTCGCTCCCCGTGCCAATTGAAAAGATTTTTATGTCAAAATTCATTGAGAATAGTTTCTACTGTTCCTGGGCAACAGTGATAGCTGCCATACCGCTTATTGTTGCTTTTGGAATTTCACATAACCATATTCTTGGATATTATCCCGTTTCGCTTATTGCTTTACTTCTTTTTGTGCTGATACCAGCCGCTCTCGGGGTGATTGTACTTCTTTTTTTCACAATTATTTTCAAAAAAATTACAAGGAAGAGAATAGTTTTTATCATCATCATTGCAATGAGCCTGGTCCTTGTTTTTCTGCTTGTTAAGAAACCTTCTATTCTGCAGGTTCCCTATACCGATAATATAGAAGAGATTAATTCCTATGTGGAACAATTAAGGATGGAAAATCCGTTGCTTCCTTCCGACCATCTTGTAAAAGTCCTTAAAAAACCTTTTTCTCTTGATTCAAGCAAATATTTACTTCTGCTTTTTACAACTGCCCTGTTTTTCTTGGCGCTTTCGGTCACGGCAGCACTAATTTTCTATCGTAGAGGGTGGAATCAGTCTTTTGCAAGTTCTTCCGCAGGGAGTAAAATGCAGTTTTCAAATTCTCTTTTCAGGTTATTAAGAAATATGAGAATTCCGATTGGAACGAGCTCGCTCATCGTAAAGGATTTGAGAATGTTTACTAGACTGCCCGCGCAATGGGGGCAGGCACTGATATTCTTTGTGCTTTTACTCACATATATTATAAGTTTAAAGAGAACACCTTACTATTTCAAAGTTCCATACTGGCTTGCTATTATTTCCTTTATCAATCTTGGTTTCACGGGATACATTATAGCAACCCTTTCCACGAGATTTGTGTATCCAGCAATAAGTCTTGAAGGTAAATCTATCTCTCTTCTATTTTCTTCGCCTATTAAACTTAAAGAATTGTTTGCCGAGAAGTTACTGGTAAGTTTCATTCCAAACTTATTGCTTGCGGAGTTCATCATAATTTTTTCTAATATTTTTCTTAAAAATAGTGTTATCTTTACTTTAATTGGTGTTGGCGTGACGACCATATATACAATGACAATCGTATCGATATCGACCGGTCTTGGAGCTCGATTCCCCGATTTTACGGAGACAAATCCGAGCAAGATTGCAGCTGGAGGAGGTGGTGTTCTCACGGCAATTTTGAGTTTAGTTTATATTGGTCTGTCAACGATACTCATTGCAATACCAACCAGGAGATTTATAGCCTCGCAATTCCAACTCAAATCTTTCCATCCAAGCTATCCAGTTTTGTGTTTTGTCCTTTTCCTTGTTTTAAGCTTCATTTTTTCTTTCTTTTCTTTGCGAGGGGGAATGCAGAGCTTGAAAAGGTTGGAGATTTAATATGATAGTCAAAGAAAAAAAATGTGGTAAAACGTTTTAAAATCGAGGAGGACTAATGGCAGAAACCGTGGAAACCACGAAGAATATAATGTGCCCTGAGTATGAAAAACCAGCTACCATTAAACTTACCTACGAAAGGTTGGAAGACGGCAGTTACAAACTTGTGAAAATGGGTTGTAAGCTTGAGATGGAGATGAGTTTCAGGGGAACCGAGTGCACGCACAGTTGTGAAAGCAAATTTAAGTAGATAAAAAGAGAGACATTTGGTATATTGCGTCATGCTGAATTAATTTCAGCATCTTTAAAGTAATGAATGGATCAATAGGAAAAAGTTAGCATAAAAGAGTATAGATTTGCCGAATAGTTTTTTATTTCCTCTATGCTGGTAATATCGTAAGGGGAAAACACATCTCTGTTTTCCAATGTATATCCCAAATTAAAGGAAAGCCTCGGTGTTGGCGTAATCGAGGTAGTAAACTGGAAGACTAATCCCTTATCTTCCCTTCCGGAGTGATATGGGTCACAGAGGATGGGTTTTTCGGTTGTATAAACTCTTCTTTTGTACTTCAGTTCGGTCAGGAAAGCAATGGGCAGTTTTTTCGTCAAATCCAGTCTTAGCGAGAAACCTACCTGATCTTCATCATTGGAGATATCGCTATCGTCGGATGTGTTCTTTTTTTCTCCGGATTCATCAACTGCACTTGCCAATGCTCTTGTGAATGTGTAAGAGATAGATGATTCCAGAAATTTCCTGACTGGAAACTTAAGTCGAATACCCATAGATTTTTTCTCTGAATCATACTCATTGAAACTATCGTTGTAATCGTTTTTTTCTCCCGAGACATACAATGCGAGATCGGAAGAAAAAAATGTTTTGTATCCAATTTGCAATTTAAGGTAATGTTTGCTAAAATAACAACCAGTGTAATAAGGATAACCATAAGGGGTAATCACATCGAAATCCGGATAGTATCGGATAAAATATTCCGGTAGAAATAAATATTTGATTATTGCATTTCCCTTTCTTCCCAGTTTTTGATAAATGCTAACCGAAAAAGTTTCGTAACTCTTTTCCTTATTGCGCAGATACAGATTACCTTTAAGTTTCAGATTTAGGGTTGTAAGATTGCTGCCTGCAAATTGTTTCTTGATTTTTGAATGTAGTTGTACTGTTGTTATGAAGTCGTCGTAAGTTTCGATGGGATACTTGTAAGGTTCAATGTTGTTGACAAAGCAATTTATGTCGTCTTGAGAATACTTGAAAACGTTATCGTTATAGGAAAAGGACACTTCCGAATAGATATTAATACCTTTGTAAGGATGAATAAATCTCCATTCCTGCGAAGAAGATATGGTAGGGACAATGTTCAGAAGAATTATGAAAGCTATAAGAAACTTCAATTGCTTTTTTCTTCCTTCAAAAAGCGGAGAGAGACGCTTTTTGCTTGTGTTCCCTGGAGACAAAATGCAAGCGTGTGATTACCTCGAGGAAACCACATAAAGAATTTGTTTTCTTTTGAAGGAATAAGGTCTTTTCTCTTTCCATATTCGTATATCATACTTTTATCTGTGAGGAAAGAAGTGTTTCTTAACTCTTTGCCATTTTCCTTTACAATGATCGAATAACCCTGTCTTCCTTTCAGGGTTTTATCGAAATTCATGCGTGTGAGTACTTTAATGTTTATTGGTGAGGAAATCTTGATCTCTAAGGGTGAATCAGGTGTTAACACATACCAGGTTTGCTTTTCTTCAGCTCCGCTTAATGTTAGTGCTTTAGAGAAGGACGAAGGTATTATTTCAGTCCAGATATTGGGGGAAGCGAAAGAGAAATCGAGAAATACCGTATCCGAAGGAGCACTCCAGAGGAAGAAAGTATACAGGTGCTTTCCTTCGGGTATATTTACCAGGGAATATCTACTTTCACCGTATCGGCTGTTATTCTTGCCAAAGATCTGTTTAGAAACATATGTTTTCTTGTTCATAATTCTTTCCTTCAGACTATCCTCCTGAATGATAATTGTATAATTCTGTTCTCCCTTCATATCGCTATGCCAGGGTATCCTTGAATTTACTTTGATCCAGGTTGGTCCGGAAACTTCAATTTCAACAGGGGCTTCTTTTGTTAGCACGGCTACCTCAGTAATGTTTTCTTTCATATACTTCATATGTTTTTTCTCCGTTGGTGTCCTTACTGTGATTTTACCGCCCTGTGCAAGAGTTAAGTTAATTAGAATGATCAAAACAAAGATTTTCATTTTTCACACCTCATTTCTTTTTTTCCCCCTCTGTGGTTTATTTCATTTCCTTTCACACTTTTTTCCCACTACTTCTTTCTTAATATAATTTCGATTTTAAGATATGCAAACAGAAGCCCAAGCAAGAGGACAAGAAAAAGAACTGCAAGTTTGACCGAATACTTTTCTTCCTGGAAAAGGGGATCTTCTCCGGGTTTGGGTTGGGGAACATGAAAAGTAGAAATACCAAGAGATTTCGCAAGTGTTTGGATATTAGAAAGAAGGATAATTGGGATTCTTTGTTCCACCATTCTGTGCAGTAACCCGTAGTTACTCAAAAATTGCGTTTCAGGATAAAGATTGATGCCCGATTTGAGCAATGAATCCGGAATGCTCTGTCCAAAACCGGTAATAGTTCCACCAACTTCTATGAAGGCATTTATTCTTCCCTTGCGAGCTGCTGCAAAGTCTGCATATGTTTTGAAGCGTTCATCTATATTTCCAGCAAGGGTTCCAGTATTTATTAGTTGCACATTATTTCTTTTGATTACGGAGAAAAGAAATTCTCTACCTTCAGGGCTGATTCCTTCTCCATTGTCCTTTTCTCCTCCGATGGACGCTGCGGCGGTAATATTGTGGAAAACATCCTTTTCTCTTAGTAGGGTTTCCATATCGAGATAAGTGAATTCGGGATGATTTGCACCGTAACTCGCACTTGACAAATCTGTTGTAATTATGGGTATTATTCCGAGCACTTCACAGGCGCTGAGTAGAGAAATATTAAAACCCGGGAACGATCCAGATGTATTTATTGAAACGATATCGCCTGTTTTCAATTTGAGTTTTTTAAACAAAGTTACGAAACCCGCCGCAAAATTAGGATTCAGGCTTGTTAGAACATCGGAGAGAGGGACTTGCTTGGTTGTTATTTGCGAGAATTTTGTACCAACAAGATAGGTGCTATTGGGGTCATTGATACTGTCACGCGGGATGTCCTTTGTTATCATTTCTTGCTTTATTATTTTCATTGCTTTGAAAGATAGGTTGGCAGCGTCCAGTTTTTCGTTAAAAAATGGCGCCTTCTCCGGAGATTTAAAGTGATGTTCGATATAGAAGAAGGAAATAGCCAGTAATGTTATCAGAACAAAGAGCCACTGATGTTTTTTCTTCATTTAAGCACCGTTCCGTGAGAGACGATTATGATGATAAATTTCGTAAGTGTTGCAGCAATGAACATTGCGGACAATGTTTCCAGTATGCCCTGTCTTTCCATCCAGTAAGCAATTAGTCCGGGAATGACATAGCCGATGGGAAAAATGCCAAATTTCGTAGGAAAATGAAACCACCCTGGAATTTGAATTGCAAGGAACACGAAGAAATAACCGAGAAGGATGGAAACGACAAGCAACCTTCTGCCAAATATTATTATGAATCTTGACAGCAGTTTTATAACAAGCAGTGTAATAATCGAGATGAGAATTGTAGCAACGAGGTCAACGGGATGATGAAGAGAAAGAGCAATGTAGCCGGGAACGATGATTCCACCCGCTGCCATTCCAACTGCCTCTGTGAGCAAAAGACTCATTAACATCCCGAGACCGATCGTTTCGATAATCATTTTTTAAAGGTTTAGAGATTTGCCCTTATACCTGCACATTATAAGCAACCTCTTTTGCTTTCCGAGTAAAAAATTTAGTTATCTCCCAGCCAAAGTTCACGAAATTTCCTGTTGCAAATACAAGGGTTTTCTTGTTCGATAGTTCTATTATTGCGTTGTAAATGTTTTCAACGGAGCTTCCTTCGAAGTTCAAGAGTTCTTTTTTCGCAAGCCCGGCTTTCATTGCACTATTAATAAATGCTCTTACATAAGTTCCCGTTACGATGTAGTGTGATGCTTTCATTTGTTTTGCAACGAGTTGACCCAGCTGTTTCGAACGAATTATTCTATCCCTTCGAGTATTGATAAGAACGATTTTTTCTTCCCGTCTATTTTTTACTCTACCCCATATTACATTAATGGATTCAGGATCATTTGCTGCAAAAGCATTTATAAATTCTATCTCTTTATCACCTTCTTCAATCCTGTATATTCTCAGGACACCAATATCGGGTTCGACCTTGTGCATTCCTTTCAATGCAACATCTCTGTTGATTCCAACAAAATCACAAACATTAAGTGCAAGGCTAACGTTTTCTTTATGTTCTAAATAAGTGAAATTGCTCATCTCATCCGGGGTAGGTGGAGCAAGAGTGATTGGGTTGAATTTTGTATTAAGGGATTCAGCTTTGTTTTTCAGGAAGTTCGAGAATTGTTTTTCGGAAGTAAAAAATGTAGCGTTCTTTGGTATGGTTGAAGACAGGGATACAGCAATTTCCTTCAATGAATTACCCATTTCACCGATATGGTCGGGGCGAACATTCGTAATTACACCGATGGTCGATTTAACGATACTTTTTTCGGTTGTCTTCTGTAACTCCGGAAGGATTGCCATACACTCGACAACAGCTGCATCGACATTTCGCTTCTTCACAATTCTGAAAAAATGGACGAGTTCCTTGATGTTTGGCTTTCCCCTGCGAGATATAGGTTCTTCAGCTCCATCTTCGTATATTATCATCGGTGCCGAGCCCGTCGTTTTTGCAATAACTTTCTTTCCACCTTCTCTTAAACCTGCGGCGATTAGCCGGGTTACCGACGATTTTCCTCTTGAACCGTTAATGTGTATTCTGATGGGGACACTTCTTAATGCACTGGTGTGATATATATACTCGACTAATCCTGCTGCGATGGAAAGAACGAGAAGGGCAAAAATAAAGTTCAAGATAGTTCCCTTATCATAATAGAGGATATAATATAGTATTCATTAAAAAAAGTCAAGCGAAAATAAAATCTACGTCGTGTCCTTCATCAATGTATTGCTGTTTCGACATCCTAAAAAGCTGTCATTCTGAGCAAAGTTGCCCGAAGCGAAGTATCTGCTTGAGAAGTAATGTTTTGATACGATAGCAGCTTAGATTCTTCCTTAGTCAATATGTGTTGCCAACTCAGAATGACAAGGAAGGACCAAATTCCAGTAGTCCACCTTTTTCGAAGGGATATCGGAGTTTTTTGACGGTATTTACAAAAAAGGGCGTTCGATGGAACGCCCTTTTTTACTATATGGGATCTGACCCATGCGTGGGAATCTATTGCTTTATCTGTGTTCTCGTGAGTTTCAGTGGAATCTGAATCTCTGCACCGCCGCCTTTTGTATCGGTAACCTTCACGGTTACGAAATATAGTGTATCTTTGCCGGTTGGGAACTTCCATCGAAGATTACCCGTGCTGTCTATGGTCATTCCGGAAGGTCCTTTATCTATCTCGTATGTAATCGTGTCACCATCGGGGTCTTCTGCATTAATTTTGCAGACAATGAAAGAATCTCTGATCGATGGGGTGGATGTTCCGATGATTTTCGGAGGTGTGTTACGTATGATGATTGGTCTTGTGATTTCGTAGCTTTCTCCGGTAGTATCGCCATCAAAGGGAACAATAGTCACCCTGACATTTTTTTCGGCGACAAGAAGTTGTCCGTCAAGAATAGAATCACTGCTGACAAGTTTATTATCTACATACCATTTATATCGGAATGTAATATCATCATCGTCAAGGTCCTCTGCAATAACATCAACCGATAGGTCGATACCCCTGTAAATGCTATCCGTAGGATTCAAATCAGCCTGCGTTATGACAGGCGGAGAATCTCCAATTGTTACAGGTCCAAGCCTGGAAGGTTCGGATTCAATTCCAAGCGTATCTTTTGCAGTTATCTCGCACGAAACCACATTCCCCTTTACGAAATTTTCCTGTGGCAGAGAGGAACCATTAGCTTCCGCAACGGTTCCTCCGTTAACTGTCCAGACGTACTTAATAGTGGGTGAATGTCTGGATATTACTGTAGCACCTACGTTTACCGGTTCGGTAACCGTAAATGAACTGTTCAAAAATCTGACATCCGTAATCCTTGGTATGTCGGTCTTCGTCTTTTTGCATCCTGTCAGAGACAGGAGTATCAAAAATATTAGTGTGTTTCTTGCCACCATAAGAGTTTTCTCCTTACTCCAATATTTGCCGTTTGTTGGACAATTACCTGTCCGGGCAGGTTGATAATTTCCAATCCTTCACCGCTTATACTAAACGAGTATCGTGGAGCCTGAGGCAATCCCGAACCTATAATTCTCGAAGGTGCAGCATTTCCATAGGAACCTGTCTTGTAGTGGATTTTATAGAGTCTTCCAATGCCGCTTGAGGTAGCACAGGGATCATTGTTTTCATAGGGTTGATATGTTGTGAACACAAGAGTGTCCATTATAACCGTTGCATAGGATGTTGTTTTCTCTCCATCCCTTGGAACTGCTGGACCAGACATCGAATCTGTATAGTCAAAATCAGCATACTCGAGATACCAGCCTTTGTAGAAGGGTGGTCCTATGATTTCGGATTCGGCAAGCGCGCTATCGAGAGGCACATGTTTCAGGTCTGCCTCTGTTATAGGTGGGTCATAGTCGCCGTCGATGATTGCATAGAACCTGTTTTTTGTATTTTCTTTAACAGCATTTGCTCTATCACCCGTTCCGAAGAATAGCCACCACCTTCTGCCGTCCCAGGCGTGAGTTGACGGGAAGAACATAGGTTGCCAGAGTGAATCACCAGCAACGTTAACCGGTTTTGGCGCCTTGAAAATTACATTCGCTTCCCAGTCATTGACAACAACGGATGAAGAATCACCGTATTCATTCATAATTACCTTCCAGAGTCGACCTGCCCAATCGCCAATGTAGAACATATCGGCATACGTATCGAGATTCGTATCTATGACAGACACCTGAGAAGGAAATGGATAGAGCATCGAGTCAGCAAACGATGATGCCGGATTAGGTGGAATTTTCCAGTAATGAGTGCCCATTATCGGTGGATTGTTTGTGCACATACCCTGTACGTCGAAAACATAGATTCCACTACCGGGGACGGGAGCAACTGGACTGTAAATATCGTAGAGCGTATCCTGCCAGTATCCTCCACCAAAGAATCCAAAGAAACGGTCGTTTTTGTCCTCTAATGAATCTTTATGGACCTTGAACATTACAGGGTCACTCCAGGTTTGACCGAGGGGAATCATAGTTGTGTCGAACGTAAACTCGAAATCAGGATTATACGGGTCTGTGACATCCAGTGCAGAGTATGCCCTACCACCCTGCCTTTCACCTGAAATCAGAATGGTTTTCCATTCATTCTGGTTTTTAAATGAATCCGTTGCTGAAAATGGGAACCATATATCGGCAGCCATTGTCTTTGCATCTACAAAATATCTATGTTCCGTGAGTAGATATTTGAGGTTTTTAAGCTGGTCATTAGGGATAAATGCCCACATTTCTTCACCTGTAGAATCCCTGAAACAATGCAACATACCATCGTTTGCGCCTGCATATATCATTGGTTCCCTGGTTGTATCCATTTCATTTCGGTATTTGAAGAAATCGTCATCCTCATAGAAATAGTTTGGACCGAATATTCGCAGTGGTGACGAATGGAAGATGTCACTGAGATAACCATTTGCTCCATTAGGACCTCCGGAATAAACTGTATTGATGACGCTGTCCCTTGCACCTGCAGTTGCTACATCAAGGTCTGCAGGTGTGATATTTGCAACATTGAAAGGCGTCCAGAAACCACCTTTTTGCGTATAGATTTGCCGCGTTGCTGCGGACCTATTTGTAAGTGAGTCACCGGCATCCCAATACATAAGGGAATCCGGAATCGAATCGACATTCCAGGAGCCTGCTACCAATTTTACTGCCTTAAGGTGTCCATCCCAGACTGCCGAAGCCGAGGGAACAAACGAACAAAGATACATTCTTGCTTCATAGCTTGTAGTAATGAATTCTTCCTGGATACTCGTTACTTCACTACCGGAATATGACGTTGATTGCTCAATAATATCCGATACGATTTCATTCAATACCTCTTGCAGTTGCGAAGGGTCGTTTGCAGGATAGTATTGTTCGGTTCCTCCATAGTATGCTATGGAATCGAGTGTTTGTGACCCTGACATTCCTATGCCAATAACATAGGTCTTCACATCTATGACAGTATCGCCCACATCAACATTTCTCAATAAAGCGGCCTCCTCCCAGGAATGACGTTTTGGTGAACCAGTGTCATACTGTCTTAATTTCGTATTGTAATCATGGGAGTTCATATCCCAGGTTGGCTCTCCGTCGGTAAGAAGAATGATGAAATAAGGTCTACAGTCTCTCGCGCTATCGCTGGGACCATGAGTATGAACCCAGTATCTCGCACCAAGTAGCGCGGGTGCTGTTGGTGTACCACCATCCCCTCTAATTTCAGTTGGATCATACCAGTTGGTGGACGCATTCTGATCGACCCAGGGTAGTATATTATTCTGGATATGTGCAAATCCGCTATCGAGTGGTGCCCTGATGAAAAACATGTCCCTTGCCAGATCGCCACCATAGTAATCGTAAGAATTGTTTGGTGAGCCACGCCAATAAATGGTACTCCTCCAGCAATCATAATAATCGCCATTTCTTCCCCCAGGATAACTATCCATCTCGAATGTGGCGAGTCCCCAATACATATCAATGGTAATATTGTTTAGCAAACCGTAAATAGCCTGTTTACATATATAAAGCCGGGATTCGGTTCCCGGTTGATACGGCCACCCACAACCTCCTAGATGATCTTTAGAACCATCTCCACCGCATTCGCTACCACCCATATTCCAGATCATACTTCCCGATGTATCGAAAATAATCCAGATATACGGCTTAACAGAGTATGAGAAAAATTCCTGGTCATCTGCAAAAAAAGGAGAGACAGCACATATGACAAACAGTAAAGCAAATACAATTATAATATGTTTTTTCATTTTTCCTCCTTTAATCGACAGTTTTTTCTTCTGGTTTTGGGACACTAAAGAAATTTATGGGTATTAGAGCCTGCTTTTCCACATCCGTTATCCTTATAATTTCAGTTGGTTCATCGGTATCGCCTTCTATAATAAGAAATGGGACTTTCCCGAACCCGTCAATCGTTTTGTATTCAGAGAAGGAGATGACTTTGTTTCTCAAAATGTATCTGAAGGGAAGATGGGTGCTGTAGTCAAGGTAGAGTTTGTTGCCCTGTCTTCCGGTGATAAGGATTACATCTTTCTCCTCATATCTGGATACAGAGCTCTTATCCATTGCAGAGAGGTAACCATAGGAACATCCGAAAAGAAGTATTTCCAGACTACCGGTCTCTGTTATCTTTTTGCCCTGCTCGAAGCCTGTTTTCCCGTCATAAACAAAGGTGGTAACGGTTTTATCTCCATAATCTGTATCTATTCTGACTCTGTCATTATCTTTGTAGATGTATTCACTTAAGATTTCATCATTGTCTGCGGTATAATGTGTTCTTGTGATTTTGACAGGTGAGTTCACAGGTGCGAAGACTACGTCCGTCAAATTCTTTACAACATCTATCGATGTCGTACTCCCAAAAATAAGAGAAAAAATTAAGAGTATCATTATGTACTCCTTTCTTCAATACATTGTATGACCAATGCTCGAGGCACCGGTCATAGGATTTTCGTAAGCTGCACCGATATTTACAACTCTTTCTACATCACCCTTTGCTGTGGAAACTCTTCCACCTGCATTGAAATTGAATGTGAGAAACCAGGTTCCTCCCGTTCCCCACTCCATATGTCCATGAGGAAAAGGCATCGGTGTGATAAGGTAAAATCTATTACCTCTTATCTGTTGTCTATAAGCAGGATTTTCGATCCCACCATAAAAAAGGCTATCGTTTGAGAACATAGCGTCGAGAAGCGAGTATTGGGGGATTTTTGAGATAATATCGTTTTTTCCGTGCTCTGCCGATGCGAGTGCAAGCCTTTTCTTGTTGAATATGAATGTGTAAGAGATATCCCTTGTCGTAAGAAATAACAGAATACCGAATAATACAGTAAGAATTGCCAGAATCCAGATAACCGTTATTAAAGCCATTCCTTTTCTCATCGTTTCTCCTTTTTAGTTCTTCCTTTCAAACTGAGCACTCTGGTCCGAACGTGCAAGCAGTTTCCCTCTCACGTCGTACCTTTCTGTGATGAGATGAACATCGAACAATGCAACTGTATCTGTATAGAAACCTGTTCCGTCATTCTCGGTAAACCCTCCAGCAATAGACTTGTTATTTCTATCCAGATATGTTATGATTAGTGAGTCAACATCCGGAATTATCGAATCATTGTTGTAAGTTAGAACATTACCATTTATATGTATGTCTCCTGCTTCTCCTAAGTCCACAAATCCATTACGATTCTTATCGGATAGATACTGGATAGAAGAGGTATTACCTGAAACAATTCCAAATGCATGCGTTTTTTTGGGGTCAATCCCGAGTTCCCTCATCTCGTTGCCGATAAAAACAAGAGCCAGACGCGTATTTCTATCGAGTTGAATCTGGTTTTGCTGCATATTGATATGTTTTCTCTGCATAAAAAGTTGAGTTGTTGTTATTGCAAGAATGATTGCTGTTATCGTTATTGCAACCAGCATTTCTATTAAACTGAATCCTCTTTTCATTTTACCCACCTATCCTGTAATTGCTTACACAGAAATATATGGAATCCTGTATAGTTCTTGTCCCGGACAGTCCTGTTACCTTTATTCCAAGGTAGATTTTTGCATCGCTATCTGCTGGATCCGTGCCAACTATGTGGTCGAATCGCACTAATGTAGTTTCGCTTTTTACTACATTGTGCAGAACTGTATCACCAGCATTTCCATTGAGAAATACGGAGTCGAATTTCGTCTTTCCTGCAAGAAACATCGGTGACCTGAACCACTGCTGTAGGTCTTCGGTGGTAGATTCGGCAAGCAAGTGGAGCTTGGCTCTATCCTGATTTATGCGAATATATGAATAGTTCAGTGCTCCAAGAGCTGCCATTGATAGAATTCCTATTGCAAAAATCAATACAGCTACAAGGACTTCAATAAGTGTAAACCCTTTCCTTTCTTTCATTTTCATATTTTCACCTCACTAATTCGTTTTTACTTCGCCAATCTGTGGAATCAGTTTGAAAACGACAGCTACATTTTTGTTATTCTTTATTGCAAATGTGTCCAGTCCCGTTGTGTCTTCCGCCGTTCCATCCCTGTAGAAGAAAAATGTACGGTTCAGCATACCGTTGGTGTAAACGATTCCTCTTGGAAGAGTATCGACCTGCTGAATAGCCCCGACTGTAGGACCTGATTGGATAACACTTTCACCGCCATCTACCCTAAAAATTATTCGCCAATCGTTTTTGCTCGAAGCCGAATGCGATTTTGCGATGAGGATGGAATTGACAACGAGTGATTTTCCATTGTTCAGTGCATTCCGGGCATACATTGCCCTGAATGAAGGAATTGCAATAGCTGTCATAATCCCCATAATTATGATTACAATCATAAGTTCTATTAATGTAAAACCCTTCATTTTCATTATACTCTCCTCTTCTCTGTTTTCCATCTACTTCTATATGCATAATTCGTGCCACCTGCGCTTAAAAATTCAAGTGTCTTATATATAATGACTTGGTTGAGTGCACAAAAAAATAATGGTTAGTTAAAGTTGCATTGTGCAATGGTTTTCGCATTTTGCGGAATGAGTTACCTGTGGTGTTCTAAAGCATTTTTCGTGCCAGACAGTGCTGAAAGACCAAAAAAGTGGAGGCGAGATTGTCTTATCCAAGATGATGATATGCCCTTTTTGTCATTCTGACTAATCTATTTCATATTGACTGTGGAAGAATCTGTATTTTAGGGGAGATTCTTCCTGAGTCAGTAAGTGCTGCCCTACTCAGAATGGCACAGCCGAAGGCGTCATTGAAAAGAGTGATTGAGAGAAAAAGTAATTGACAGGCAAAGGAAAATCATTTATAGTTCCCGTATTAGATTAATGATTGGAGGGAATATGATTGAAATATTTAGGAAAAGTGTTTCTGTGCATCTTTTATGCATTTTCACAATCCAGGTTTTTCTGGCTGGTTTTGGTCTTTTTGCAAGTGTTATTGAAAAGCAGGAGCTTTTTTACCTTGAACAAGGGCTTGAAGGTTTTAATGTTAGTTTACACGAATTAAAGTTTGATAGAAAATGGGCAACCGATGATACATTCAGGCTTAAAGTAGTTACGAAGCTTATGGACAATCCGCTCGAAATCCCTGATTTTGCTGATGCCGAAGGGTTCTTCTGCGATTCTATTGACAGATTTAACCTGTCTAAGTTTATCGTTCACGCATCTGAACTCATAGATGCACGCATCAACGAAAAAGGCATAGCTGGTAAATTGGTGACGAAGAAAAGGGTTTTCACTTCTCCTGAATTTCCCGAATCCGTTAGCAAAGCGCTCTCAATTATTCTGAATTCTTATAAGGAAGCTCAACCCTATTTAGAAAGATCGATAAGCAGGTTTTCGGATATCGACAAAGAGGTGTTACTTGTTAATTCACCTGTTATCTGGAGTGATGAAGACGATTCACTGGAAACGGACAGCCTTAAAGGTGTTCTACACAAAGAGTTTGGTCTCCCCTTTGATACGACGTCCCTTAATTCCGATACATTGCTCGGATACATAAAGAAGGTTGACAGAAAAGCGCTGCTTACCTCGTCTTTCATAGTCCAGATGGGTATTGACCGAGCACTAAAAGAACTTCGTAGCTTCAAGGAAGGGGAAATGTATGCTGGCATACTTCTTGATACAAATACAGTTTGGGGAAGGGTTGTAGTAGGAGGCAGCGGTATCGACAATTATGACGGGGATTATGCCGTGATTATCGATATCGGCGGAAATGACCGTTATTCGGGACGTTTTGCATCAGGAATAGGTATAATTCATAACCCTTTTTCCATTGTCATAGACTTGGAAGGAGACGATGTCTACTCTTCAGAAAAGGTGTGCAATATAGGAAGTGGCATTTTGGGATGTGGAATACTCGTTGACCTGGAGGGTGATGATGTATACAGAGGCTCGCATAATTCTATTGCTTCGGGGTTGTTTGGAACAGGCGTGGTTATCGATTGTGGTGGAAGGGATTTTTATGAAGCAGGTTATTTCAGTGAGGGCGCAGCTCTTGTTGGAATTGGAATCCTCTACGATGAAGAAGGAGATGATATCTTTAGAGGTTTCGACTGGACTCAAGGGATGGGTTCGACTTTCGGATATGGTATAATAATTGACAAAGATGGCAACGACGTATACATCGCGGGAGGAAGATATATTCATCATCCTCTTCTTCCTAACGATTATCGTTCATTTGCTCAAGGGTTTGGTATGGGATTCAGACCGGATGCAGGTGGAGGAATAGGTTTTCTATACGATACAAAGGGTAATGATTTTTACAATGCAGAGGTTTTTGCCCAGGGAACGAGTTACTGGTATTCACTTGGTATGCTTCTCGATCGAGAAGGAAATGATTACTATAATGCTTGTGAATATGCCCAGGGTGCAGGTATACATCTTTCTATAGGCGTGCTTGTTGATTGCGAAGGCAGCGACCACTATTTTTCAAGATTAGGTCCATCCCAGGGAGAGGGGCATGACCTATCTGTTGGAATTCTTGTCGACAAAAAAGGTAATGATTCGTATATCGTTAGCGGTGGACAGGGTGTTGGACTAACCAATTCTGTTGGGATTTTCTTAGACTGTGAAGGAAACGATATATATGCTTCCAGCGAAAAATTGGGGCAGGGCAGCGCCAATAGAGTTCGCGGTTTTGGTGGATTGGGTGCATTTGTGGATATTGGAGGAAGGGATACATATGCTAAGTCAAGAGGTGGTGTCGATGAAACCATATGGACGGATGGAGAATTCGGTGTTGGAATCGATGTTGAAAGTGGAAAGGAACCCGAGAAAAAAGAGTTCGCACAGAGAGACACTCTTGATGCGGATGCATCGGTTGAAAGGATATTCGAGGTTGCATCACTCTGGGAGGTTGCAGAAAACAAGTCAAGAGTTGGAGATGCAAGGGAGAAACTTAAGAGACGGAAGATGGATGCAATTAAATATGTTATTGAGAACAAAATGGACACGAAGTCGGGTCTGGAACTTAGAGCTATAGAGGAACTTGCGAAAGCTTATCCTGATTCGATAAACCCTTTGTTAATAGAGCTTTTGGCAGATAGCTCTAGAGAAAAACGTGGCAATGCAGTATGGGTTTTGGGCAAAATAAAAGCAAAAAACAGCGTCAACTCTCTAATGGAGAAAATCAAGGAAAGAAATAACTGGCGTTTGCGAAACACCATTGTTAGTGCTCTGGGTGAGATAGGAGAAGACAGAGCTTCGAAGGCTATCATACCATTTTTATATGATAAAAAAGAGAGGTTAAGAATTACATCTGCAAGGTCTCTGGGAAAACTCAAGAGCAAAGATGCAATCGAACCTTTAATATCTTTGTTAAAGGACACATTCTTTACCGTCCGTCTTGCCTCTGAAAATAGTATAGTAGCCATAGGTGATTCTGCTCTTATACCACTGCTAAATCAGCTCGGTGCGAACAACGAAAACAAGATGACATTTCACATTATTTCAGCACTTGGAAGAATTGCCGGAGAACAGGATTCTGTTACACAAAGGTCACTGAGATTGTCGGTTAAGAAAGCAATATTACCTTTCCTTGACGATAAAGAAAAGTCTTTGAGGTCACAGGCGGTTAAGGCACTCAGTCTGTTGAACGATGAAGATACCGATGAGCTTTTAGAGGATAAGAAAAACTATGAGACCGACCCATTCGTCATCGGTGTGTATAGAAAGTACGGAAGGTGAATGATGAATGGCAATGACAGTGGCGGTCATTATGAGATTGCCACAGGGCTAAAGCCCTTCGCAATGACACGTGGCGGTCATTATGAGATTGCCACGCTTCCTTTGGTCGCTCGCAATGACGAGTGTGATTGTGTCATTGCGAGTATTTTACCATATTTACTGCTGAAGCAATCCCAAGAATGATTTAAAACATGCATAAACAATATTACATATACATAATGACAAATAAGTGGGACACAACGCTTTATACAGGTGTTACAAACAACTTGAAAAGGAGGGCTTATGAACATAAGGAAAAATTAGTTTCTGGATTTACAAAGAAGTACGACTTATGTAACTTAGTTTATTATGAGGTGTTTGATACTATAAACAATGCAATTGCAAGGGAAAAGCAGATTAAGGCTGGCTCAAGACAGAATAAGATAGACCTAATTAATGATATGAATCCGGAATGGAGGGATTTATATGATGAATTATGAGATTGCCACAGGGCTAAAGCCCTTCGCAATGACACGTGGCGGTCATTATGAGATTGCCATCCTTCGTTGCACTCAGGACAGGCTTAACTTCGGTTCAGGACTCGCAATGACAGCATCATAAAAACATGAAGATAGAAAGATTATTCAGGATTTCTTATGAAAAGCAGATAGCATATTTCATTCTGCTATTGCTTGCATTTTACGGTTTCACAGAGATCGTTTCACTTTCTTTCACTCGAAGGACGGAATTTAAATGGAAGCTTGAGAAAAAGGCAGAACTAAGTATAGTTGCAGAATCTGTTTTGAAGGTTTTGGATAGGCCATCGAGTGAAGCAAAACGCAGGCTTGTTTCATTTATAGAAAGCGGCAAACTAAGCAGAATTGCGGTTCTCGATGAATCCGGAAACCCAATACTCGATACATCACCTTACACTGAAAGGGTCGAATTACCAAAGATAAAAGATAAATCCTTTCTATGGACTATGAGAAAGGAGGGTTCCATCGTTGCTTCGTACTGGTGGATTCTACCGGAGGAGAAAGGAAAGATGCGATATCTTGTGCTCTTTTCCCCTGGCGAAGAGATCCCGTTCCTTTTGAAATTATCAAAAATAAATTCATACATAAAGCTTTTTGGAACTTTTGTTGCTCTTATACTTGGCATATATTTTGTTATTTTTGTTCTCAGTCCATTCAAGAGAATGGGTGTGATAGCAAGGGAGATAAAAGGTAAAGAGATTTCGAGCGTCGATGAGATCGTCTCTACTTTCAATGATACTATTAGAGAATTAAGGAAAATGTACGCCAGAGAGCAGAAAAAGGTAAAAAGAATGCAAAGGGAGATATCTTTAAAGGAACACCTCGTTTCGCTTGGAGAAATGTCGGCCGGAATTGCTCACGAGTTTAAGAATGCCCTTGGTTCAATTATCGGTTTTACGGAACTTGCATTGAAAGTAAAAAGTGATAATAAATATATGAAGAAGGTTAAGGAAGAAGCAGAATCTCTTAATAAGGTAGTCAACGGGTTTCTTTTTTTTGCAAAACCTCAGAATCTGGAAAATGAAGATGTAGATTTGGTGGAAATTTTTATAGCGCTTCTAAGTGATATCCCCGAAAATATAAGAGTGAAGAATGACATGAATCAAGGTAAAATGTACATTTCAGGAGATAAACACCTATTGAAAGTAGCTTTTGGCAACATTTTGAAGAATGCATATGAATCGATGCAAGGGGTTGGAACAATCGTTATTGCTTCTTCGTTTCACCCAAGAGAAAGGCTTTTGTATGTTAGGATTCAAGATCAAGGTAGGGGCATTCCTTCAAAGATTAGAAAAGAAGTATTTACTCCTTTCTTCTCTACAAAAGCAGATGGTGTGGGTCTTGGGTTGAGCATTGTCTATAAGGTTATAACACTTCATAATGGTAAGATCAACATCATCAGTTCAAGAAAAGGGACCACTGTCGAGGTTGCACTGCCTGTAAAGGATGAATAAGATATGATTGCAAAGAGAAATAGTTATTTTCGTACGGGTTTCTCACTAACAGAATTCCTTGTTTCGGTGATTATTATAACTATTGGTTTGTTAACAGTCATTTCTTTAACACATTTCTCGCAGAAATCCATTATTTCCAAAGATATCAAATCAAAAGGTGTAGATTATCTCAAGGAGGAGATGTTTATTTTTGAAAGAGACGGTTATCGAAATGCGGTAGAATCATTCCAGGATGGAGTGCAATACGATGCAAGCGAGGGACTTCCGGAAGATTTCTCAAGATGGTTCTGGGTATTTCACGATGACCCTATTCCAGGTATGGCAAGGATTCGTATTCAAGTTCACTGGAAACACAAAGATCTATCCTGGAATATGAAAATCGAAACCTATATAACAAAAAAATGAAAATCCATATAGGTATGAGAAAAGGAATTACATTGATTTTTGCTCTTATATCGCTATTATTGCTGGCTCTACTCGCTGCTGCCATTATGATGCTTTCTATGAGCGAAGGTAAGATTGTCGGAACGAAGATAAATAATCTGCGCTGTCTCAGTTACGCAGAAGCAGGTGTTTCGGAAGTAATCCATAGACTTTCGCTGGATTCCACTGATTCCCTTCATATTGGCGATTCGAGTGTTCCCTACGAACCGAAGTGGAAGGTTTATATTCTTTTGAATAATGAAATACCGGCAGATCAACCTCCTGTTTACTACAGACGCAGCGTTCAGATGGCAATTTCGGAGGGTAAAAGACTTAGATATTCCACTGAAAATCCAAAAACAAATTACTCTCTTATTGTTCATCATAAACTTAATGAAAAAAAGCCAGGAGAGATATTTTTCTACAACTGGATAGACTCTACGGAGCTTTCTGCTGACCCCATAACATATAGAGGAGCTTTCCTGCCAGTTGAAATAATAGAATCGGTTGGAGCTACTGTTAATGGTCACAAAAAACTTATGGTCGAAGTTGCGAAAAATGTATTTACCTCATCTCTTACTGCTGTTCTTTCATCCAACTGTGATATTGAAGTTTCTGGTAGATATGTGATCTGTGGACACAATCATGTTTACTCGACACCACCAGGAACGGATACAGGAGAAAATCCTTTCCAGTGTTTTGTGAACAACGTGAAATTAGACGAGAGGAAGTTGCATACACAGAGAAGTGATAATTCAACTCACGCTAATGAAAGGGACAATTACGAAAAGGAAAGCCCAGACCTTGAGTGTTCCAAAGTTGGTTGTGTGACAGGTATCTTAACATCTGGTCATAGACTTACTATTGCAGAAAGCTCATTTGTAAGGGGGAATCCCGACATTACCATGAATGCAAGGATTTTGTCTTTTATGCCACTTCACAAGATTTTCGGGGTAGAGTCAAGTGAGGAGTTGGATAAAAAGTTTGTTTGGATAAATATGGAACCGGGTAAGATTGCAGGGGGTAAATTCAGTGGCATTTACAAGTGCAAAGGAGATCTTGACATATCCGGTGCTGTAAATTTCGATGGAGTTCTATGGGTAACAGGAGAAATCAAGCAGAAAGGAGATTTCTTTTGCAAGGGACTTGTATATGCCGGGAAAGGGCTGGATTTTGATGGTTCTGTCTGGATTTTAGGTGCAGTTGCAGTGGAAGATAAGTTCCATAAAGCAGTTTCTCGATTTGATGGTTCAGGTGCGATCCTTTATTCGAGCACTGCAGTAGAAAGAGCCGTCAGTTATGGTTTGGGGTATGGGGTGATTTTGAGAAAAGAAGAGTAAGCGACTCCATGTAGCATTAATGCTTTCAATATAAAAAGCGATACGATACCGGTTATCGTCCCTGTTACCAGGGAAAGCATCAGGAAAATTGGGGTTAGGTGAAAAACTTCGATTCTTCCTATAAAAACAAATGACGCCGTCAGGAGTTGAGTCAAATTGTGAGAAACCGCACCCAAAATTGATATTCCGAGTGGAGAAAAGAGATGGGGAAAGAGAAAGAGTGGAACAGCCATTACACAAAGACTTACCAGTCCACCCGATATCGAGAAGAGGAAGGAGGGTGTGAAAAAATTGCCTATGATTAAACTACCGAGAATTGATTTCAAAAGGGTAACAAGAAGAGCAAACCTGAAACCGAGAAGATAAAAGGTTAAGAGGACAATTATATTCCCAAAACCAAATTTCAGCCAGGGTAATGGTCTTGGGATAAACGTTTCGATAACATAGATAGCAACTGCAAGGGCACTAAAGACAGAAATAATGGCAACTTTCTTACTGTGTAATAGCATCTACGGTTCTCTCACCTTTACCCTCCACTTCAATTATCATACTATTTGGGACACAGATAATTGCTTCGCCTGCATTTTTAATCCATCCGGTCCTAACACAAATTTTAAGAGGGCAACTGGATTCTGAGACACGAACCTTCCCATTTGCTGACTCGATTCTAATAGTACCCGTGTTTCCTTTCAGTGTTAGAAGGGTATCCGAAGTCAGGGGTAATCTATAGAGAGTTTTGCCAGCCATTTCTATTTTATAGAATCGTCCAGTTCGCCGGTGGCTTTTCTGAACAACGAAGCCCGAGATTGCCAAGAGTGTCAATACAATAATAAGCAGTATATCTGCAAAACAGAGATGTATTCTATATTGTTTTTGCATAGAATATAATACCAAATTTTCTTAGTTTGTCATTGCGAGCAACTAACAGGAGCTTGGCAATCTCATAATGACCGCCACCACGTGTCATTGCGAAGGGCTTTAGCCCTGTGGCAATCTCATAATGACCGCCACCACGTGTCATTGCGAAGGGCTTTAGCCCTGTGGCAATCTCATAATTCATCATATAAATCTCTCCATTCCGGGTTCATATTCTCAACTAATTCTATTTTCTTTTATTTGGAGCCTGTTTTAATCTGTTTTTCGCTTTTGTTCATGGTTCGGTTCCTTGCGATTGCTTCGCATAAGACGAGTAGGTAGAGGGACTCGCAATGACATCAATGTTTCATTGAACGATATTTATCTGTTTTCCACACTTATTGCACTTATGTTTTTCCAAACCAAGTATTTCTGCTCCGTAGTGTGCATTTCTTTTAACAATCAAATTTCCACAGTCAGGGCAGTATGTATTGCTTGCATCCGGTAAATAGATGTTTCCGACATATACAAAATCAAGTTTTTCCTTACCTCTACGGTATGCAAACTCGAGACGCTCCTGAGGGGTTGGAGGATTATTCATTTTGTAATGAGGAAAATATCTTGAAAAGTGTAGTGGAATAGAAGGACAGAGTCTGTAAACCCAGTCGATAATGTCCTGGATATCCTTATCACTGTCGTTTATATCGGTAATTAGCAGATTCGTCAGCTCGATGTGACAGGATTTGTGTGCCAACTGTATTGTTCTCAAAACGGAAGCAAGGTCTCCCTTCACGATTTTTTTGTAGAAGTTGTCTCTAATCGATTTCAAGTCGATATTCATTGCGTCTATCAGTGGAAGGAGTTGCTCGAGTGGTTGTTTCTCTATGATTCCGTTTGTTACAAGGACGTTTTTGAAACCCGCGGCTTTAAGTTCTCTTCCAGCATCCAGCAGAAATTCATACCATATTAGGGGTTCGGTGTATGTGTATGCAACGCCAATAGAATTGTGCTTTTCGCAGAGACGTATAAGCTCGCGGGGCGAGATATCGGTTGTTTGTATTTCTTCTTGAGAGATTTCTGCGTTCTGGCAAAAAGGACACTGAAGATTACAACCGTTTGGTGCAATGGAGAGGATATTTACACCCGGATGAAAATGATATAATGGTTTTTTCTCTATTGGGTCCATTCCGACTGTTGTGGTTTTCCCATAGTTTGTTGCAATCAGCTTTCCGTGGACATTTTTTCTCCCCATGCACAAACCTGTTTGACCCGGTGAAAGCAGGCATTTATGAAAACAAAGGTTACAACGTATTTTCTCGTCCTCCAATTTTTCATAATACAATGCTTCTTTCATATTAATCCTCCAGATTAGATATCAACCCCTCATCTCGGTGACTATGGGATTGCTTCGGTAGTGCGTATGGGAGTGTATTCGCAATGACACATCCACCTTCGTCATTGCGAAGAAACTTAACATATTGACAGATGAAGCAATCTCATATTGACATATACTATCATAACTTTTAGTATCAGTTTCACAGTCACAGCATACATTCTCTGTTATGAATGGCAGACTATTTTGCATTGTCTATTCTCGTAAGAATATTCCTTTTGAGTTTAAGATCTTAAAATTGCCACCCTCTTTATACATAATTACACCTTCAAGATTTGGAATAGTTTCGATTAGCTTCATTCCATCTTCGGGACCCATAATGAATATTCCGGTTGCAAGTGCATCTGCTAAGATAGCCTGTTTTGAGACAATTGTTACACTTAAACATCTGTTTGCTGGATACCCTGTTTTTGGGTCAAGTATGTGATGGTATTTTTTCCCATTCTCCATAAAGCATCTTTCATAATTACCACTTGTTGCAACAGCTGTTTCGGAAACACTAAATTGTTTTATGACAGTTCCTTTTCTTTCAGGATGCCGTATGCCGATTATCCATTTCTCCTTATCGGGTTTTTTCCCGAAAACTTTGAGGTCACCACCGGCATCGACGATCCCTGCTTTTATTCCTTGCTTTTTTAGCATATCTACTATTATGTCTACTGCATAACCTTTTGAAATACCTCCAAAATCTATTATCAGACTGTCATGCTGCAAAGAAACTGTACTGTCATCGAGGAGAATCTTTGAATATCCTGTTTTCTTAAGAGCTTTTTCTAATTCCACTTTCTGGGGAACGTGTGGGTTGTTCCCTCTAAATCCCCACACATCTTCAAGAGTACCAATCGTTATGTCGAATGCACCACCGGTAATATTCGAAACAAACTGACTTTTCTTTAACAAATAATTTTCTTCTTCTGTAATCTTAGATTTCCGCACCTTTTTAAACTCGTCAGACAGACTTGTTTTCCCATATCCATAGAGATTATCTATTCTTTCAAGTTCCTTTCGCACATTATCCATAATTACCTTTGTGTCCAGTCCAGGTTCTGGATAAAACGTCAGTTTCACGAATGTATCGAAATATAGAAAGGTTTCTTCGAAAGGTTTTGTTGTTCTTCCCTTAAGGGAGAGAAGCGCAACGGCAAGCACGATTAGAATGATAAAAACCGGTAGAAGTTTCTTCATTTTCTAATAAACCCTTTTGTAAAGGAAGATTTAATCAGTTTTCTCGTATCCCGGGATAGTCTCAAGCACGATCTTGGCAATTCCGAAGGCAACCTCGGGTTCGTCAGGTTTTACATTCTCCAGCATAATCTTACCGTGCTTTGCAATTGAGATGGATATAGGTTCTTTCCTGATGATCATAAAGAGTCTATGGAGTTTATCGATTTCAAAGGTGTGTTTCAGCTTTTTTGACATCGCCTCCAGGTCGAAGGACATTTTTTGTGTGAAATTCAATTTATAGTTCCCGAAATCACCTTTATGACACAGTCCAATTATCGATATTTCGAAATCTTGCCCGTTAAGTTTTATGCTTTTTATCATTTGGCGATTTCCTTTACCGCTTGAATGAACAGAGATACTTCCTCTTTGGTGTTATAAAAATAGAGGGATGCTCTTGCAGTACCATTTGGTTCATTTAATACATTGTTCATCAGCGGATGACAGCAATGTAGCCCCGAACGGATAGCAATATTAGCGATTTCATCAAGAATAAATGCTACCTTGTGGGGACTCATTCGTGCGATGTTGAATGGTACTACGCCTGTCCTCTTTTCTGCTTCTTCTGGACCAAAGACTGTCAAACCTTTGATAGGTTTCAAGCCTTCAATCATTAGTTGTGTTAGATTTCTTTCATATCTCTCCAGGTTTTGCATTCCGAGTTTGGAAAGATAGTCAACTGCCGTTCCCAGAGCGATACCCCCTGCAATATTTGGAGTTCCAGCTTCGAATTTTTCCCATCCATCCGCAACTGAATAGCTATCCAGCTCAACGCTCTTTATCATTCCACCACCTACCTCGAGAGGTTCTAACATATCTCTCAATTCATTCTTTATAAAAAGGATGCCTGTTCCGGTTGGACCAAGCATTTTGTGCCCGGAGCAAGCGAAAAAATCGCATCCAAGTTCTCTTAAATTTATGGAAAAATGCGGAGCAGATTGTGCTCCATCAACAAGTAAAAGAGCGTTTTTTTTATGGGCAATTTCTGCAATTTCTGCAATAGGGAGAATTGTTCCAAGGCAATTGGAAACTTGTGTTACGGCTACCATCCTGGTTTTAGAATCTATTGCCTTTTCGAATTCTCTTAGATCGAAAAAACCTTGGGTTGTGGGTTTTATTCTTAGTACATCGATTCCATAATTATCACCTATTCGCATCCAGGGAAGATAGTTTGAATGGTGTTCCAGTAATGTAGTAATGATTCTATCACCCTTTTTCCATCTGAGTGCATTTGCAATTAGGTTTATTCCATAGGTGCAGTTACGGGTAAATACTATTTCAGTTTCGTTAACTCCAAAAAAATTGGCAATCTTTTGGTGTGCAAGTTCATACTCACGGGATGCATCTTGAGAAAACGAATAAACTCCTCTCTCTATGTTTGCATTGTAATCAAAATAGTATCGTTCGACCGCCTTAACAACGCTGTCAGGTGTTAACGATGTTGCAGCACTGTCAAGGTAAATTACGCCCTTTTTTAATATTCGAAAATCCTCTCTAATTTTTTTGATGTCCATTTCAGCTCCAGTCTATCTTTGAAAGCGTGAAGACTTTTTCGTCATTTTTCAAGTGAAACATTACGAGTCCGTCCGTTAAAATTAAGAGTAAATTTATTAAGGACATCTCTGCCAAGCAGACTTGGAATCTGGTTTATTATGTCCTTATCTTCAATTATGTTTCTGTAAACAAGTAGTTCATCAAGGGGAAAGTCGAGAACTTCTGAAGTTGTAAAAAAATGAAGGAATACTTTATTGAGCACATAAGTTTCCGTAATCCCCCCGAGCCCCATTATGTTACCGCTTGCTGCATTAAGTTTTTTGTAGTCGATCTTCAACTTATTTGTATCTCTTTCACTCAATATAGTTTTAGGAGAGCCAGTGTCTATTAGAAATGAGACCTTTCGTTTTATTCTATGTTCGGGTATTTCAAGCATCACATCGACAAATGGTGACATATCTTTGTGAAAATAGCCCTTTATAATCACAGTATTACCTTAATTTCCTTTTCTCCTATGAATTCCGTTGTAACGAATTCAACATCCTCCGGAAAGGTTTTTTCAACGATGTCCATTAAAATATCAATGCTTTTATGGTGTGCTACAATCTTGAAGGAAAGAACGGCAATAAATTCTCCCTTATATTTCTTTTTTATAGAGGCGAAGTGTTCAATGATCCATTTCGTATCTTCGATACTCTTAAGAAATCTTTCACAGCTGTCTTTTAATTTCATCTAAAATTCTATGCTCAATATGGTTTGTTCATTTCGTATCACAAAATATCCCGCTGTAGTACCGAGGATAGCTCCTGCAATTACATCGGTAATATAATGTTTCTCAAGATAAACTCTTGAAAGTGCAATGGAAGCTGCCGTTAAATAAAGTGGTATACTGGCATTCGGATATTTTTTTCCAAAAACATATGCGAAAGCAAAAGCACCGGTTGAATGTCCAGAGGGAAACGATGAATTAATACGGGAGGTGGTTTCACAAGGTCTTTCCCGATTGACAGAAAGTTTTATTAGCGCGCAGGTGAGCATTCCAGCTGCTATCGAATATGTTGACAGCTTTGTCGTCTCCTGCAGTTTTGTATCTCCCAATGTATAGAGTCCAACAAGGATAATCGGAGTAACCTCAGATGAACCCAATGTCGTGAAACCATCCATTGTTCTATCCATGAAAGGTGAAGACAGGTTTTCACTTATCTGTCTCGATAGTTTTTCGTCTATGTTCTCCGCCAAAATGTTTACCGACGAAACCATTAAAATTGCCAGTAAAGGAGGATAGATATATTTTTTCATATTCTGAACATATTATAATTACCGAGAAAAGTCAAGGGTAATTTACTCCTGTGAAATTTCTTGACAAAAGGTAAAAGTTTGATTATGTTATTTTTATGCATAGGATTAATATTTTTGGAGAAGGAAATGTTTGAGTATAAGAGTTTTCTGGACTTTCTTAAGGCGATGTCGATAAACATACTTGCACTTATTATTCGCTATGTTCCGCGTTTTCTAAGCGATTGGCTATGTTCTTTCTTTGGTTTTCTTGCTTTTGTTTTGCTCAAAGGCAGGCGACGGGGAATTTTGGAGACCTTGATGGTTATAAAACCCGAATCCACAAAGTATAGTCTCATTAAATGTGGCTTCAAAACACTTGCTAACTACTCGCGGAATTTCGCCGATTTTCTTAGGTTGCGTTATATGAGTGCACAAGAGCTTGTAAATCTAGTAGAACTTGATGGAGTTGAGCGCATCAGTGGTTTTTTGAAACCCGATAGAGGTGTCATTGCCATAACGGCACACATAGGAAATTGGGAAGTAGGCTCGAATTTTCTTGCTGCCTTTGGTTTTCCCATTGTTGGTGTTGCAGAATCTGCAGGTCCCGGGGAGACATTTTACAAGCTATTCAAACGTTATAGAGAGCATTTTGGTATGAAAGTTGTCTCGCTTGAGCATCCTTCCGTGGTATTCAAGTTAAGGAAATTTCTTAAAAAAGGATATCTTGTAGGTTTGATAGGTGACAGAGACATAAGTGGCACGGGAATTGAAGTTGAGTTTTTTGGTAGGAAGGCGGTATTTCCTCAGGGTCCGGCATTTCTCTCGCTTGTAACTGGATGTCCAATAATGCCCGCGTTCTTTGTGAGGAATCATAAAGAATCGAGAAAAAAATATATTAGTCAGGTTGAAAATATCATCGAGTTCAAAAAAGGTAAAAATAGAAGGGAAGATATAAGAGAACTTACGCAATTAATTGCACAAACGATAGAAAGAAAAGTTAAAAGTTACCCTGACCAATGGTTTTCCTTTCCTCCTCCCTGGAAATTTTGATGATTTTTCGGTTGACTTTTCGTTTTTCTTTTGATATATATCAATATGGATAGAAAGGAAAACAAATCTTTAGTCTGTGCTCCCCCGTTAGGTAGTACACATCTAACAAGGTGAATCTGTGGTTAAGTTTTTCACGGTACCGTTAATTAAGTGAGGAGATGACATGAAAGGCATAATAAAGGAAGCGCTAACCTTCGAAGATGTTTTGCTGGTTCCACAAAAATCGGATGTTCTTCCCAGCAATGTAGATATCAAGACAAAGTTAACAAAGAAAATTGGACTTAACATTCCCATTCTAAGTGCTGCAATGGATACTGTCACGGAATCGAAACTTGCAATTGCAGTAGCCAGGCAAGGTGGAATGGGTATAATTCACAAAAATATGTCTATCGAACATCAAGCGCAGGAGGTGGATAGGGTAAAACGTTCAAGAAGCGTAATGATTAAAGAGCCTGTAACGATTTTACCTGACAATTTTCTTATAGATGCCAAAAACGCAATGGAAGAATACTCTATATCCGGAGTTCTAGTTGTGGATAGAAATGGGAAGCTTGTTGGTATTCTTACAACAAGAGATATAATATTTGAGAATAACCCGAAGAAGAAAGTTGAAGCGATTATGACAAAGGAAAATATCATTACCGCACCTGTTGGGACAACGAGTAGAGAGGCAAGAAAGGTTTTTAAAAAACATAAAATAGAGAAACTTCCAATAGTTGATAGGAAAGGTTTATTGAAAGGTCTTATCACGATGAGAGACCTTAAGAAAATAGAGGAATTTCCAGATGCATCAAAGGATGTTTTTGGAAGATTAAGAGTAGGTGCAGCGGTTGGCATCTCTAATGATACACTTAGAAGGGTTAGTGCACTCGTGCGTGCGGGGGCCGATGCAATAGTGGTGGATTCGGCTCATGCTCATTCAAAAGGAGTAATAGCAACAGTGAAGCAGGTAAGGAAAAATTTCAGTGACATCGAGCTTGTTGTTGGAAACGTTGCCACGGCAAATGCAGCAAGGGAGATTATCAAGATCGGGGTTAATGCCATAAAGGTTGGCGTAGGACCAGGATCGATCTGTACTACAAGAGTAATTACAGGAGTTGGTGTTCCACAGGTCACAGCAATCAGGAATGTTTCGGAGGTTGCCAGGAAATACAAGATTCCCGTGATTGCAGATGGTGGAATTAAGTATTCCGGTGATATTGTTAAGGCAATCGCTTCCGGCGCAAATGCTGTTATGCTCGGAGTGTTGCTTGCTGGCACAGAAGAGAGTCCAGGTGAAACAATTATTCTCGAGGGAAGAAGGTACAAGGTCTATAGAGGGATGGGTTCGATAGATGCGATGAAGCAAGGAAGTAAAGATCGATACTTTCAGGAAAGTATGAAGGAACTGATTCCGGAGGGGGTTGTTGGAAGGATTTCCTATTCAGGGACATTAAAGGAAGTTGTTTTTCAGCTTGTAGGTGGTTTAAAGTCGGGTATGGGGTATGTAGGAGCTAAAAATATCAGGGAATTACAGGAAAGAGCAGAATTCGTGAAAATTACAAATGCAGGTTTAAGAGAGAGTCATCCGCACGATGTGACCATCACAAAGGAACCCCCCAATTACGGTATCTTCTCGTAATGCAGAAGAGGGAAGAGGGAAACGGAAATTAGACGCTACGCTGTGAAACAAACGCACTTCGTGCTGCGAACAAACTGCTTCGCCTGTGAATTAAACGCCTGCTGCTGTAATGAAATATCAATGCTATACAATATGAGATTGCTTTGGCAGAAATTATGAAGGTAAACTCGCAATGACGAAGGAAAGAAAGTAAACTATTAATCTGTGGCTCAAAACTGTCTGATTGGTTGAATTAGTTGGATTGGTTTTATTAGTCGAAACCTTGAAATACTTTCTTAATCTGTGAAATCAGTGGCAAAAAAATTTTGCTGGGATTGTAGGAAAACTTGAATTGATGTTAAATCGTGGAATAACTGTGGTTAAAAATGCGTGAAGAATTCGTAAATGCTGTAAGAGATAGCCTTACAGGTTTATATACCAGAGATATTCTCAAACCTCTTTTCGCTACTCTTTCCAGGGCAGGAAATTTTAGCCTTTTTATGCTCGACATAGACAATTTTAAACTCGTTAATGATTGCAGTGGTCATAAACGAGGTGACCAGGTAATTGTTGGTATGGCAAAATTCCTAAAAGAGAAAGCTAAAAAAGGATATGTAATTAGAATGGGTGGTGATGAATTCATAATAATGATTCCAGGATTGGGTAGTCGGGAATCCCTCAAGTTCGCAGAAAGACTGTTTTCCAGTTTTGGTAAAAAGGTTTTTGCAGGCAAACCAAATCTAAGTTTAACCCTAAGTGGAGGAATCGCAGTGTATCCCAGGGACAGTGAAAATCTTGAGAAATTAATAGGTAAAGCCGATAAGAGGTTATACATTGCAAAGAAAAATGGTCGTAACCAGTATTGCATAAAGGACCATGAAGAACAGGGAAAAAGAGAAGTTCTTTCTAAGTCTTCCATACCTGTAGGTCGAGAGAAGCCTTTTCAACAAATGATAGAATACTTGGAAGCCGCATTGGAAGGTAGTAACAAAGTGGTTGTTGTAAGAGGTGAAAGTGGTGTTGGAAAGACTTTTTTGTGTAATCGCTTTCTTGACTATGTTCATATTAGAAAAGTGGTTGTCAAAATAATCGATTTCGACAAAACTGGTTACAAGAATGGGTTTGTAAAATCAGGTAAACTGTCGGGCGGTTTTTCTAAAAGCAACAGTTACCAGATGATTTTCATAGACAATTTCAGGGAAAATGCGGAAAATATTTCCACCGTTAAAGATTTATTCAGGCGCTCTATTCCGTTGTCTTTATTGATTTTGATTGTGGTGCGTAAGATAGGGTGGGGAGATGCAAGAATTCTTGAAAAGAACATCGAAGAGTATGTGGATGTGATGACTTTAAAGATTAAACCGTTCTGCAAAAAGGAGTTTAACATACTGGTTAAGAGCTTTCTCGGGGGGATAAGAGTCGATAAAGAGCTATTAGGTTTTCTATATTCAAAGACGGAAGGAAATGCTCTGTTATGCGAGGAACTTCTTAAGGTTCTAATTTCTAAAGGAATGATAGGTAAGATAAATGGCGAATATAAACTCAAAATCAGCGAAAGACAGGAAATACTTCCCGAGAATCTTCTTGGATTGCTGGCTGATATGACTCAGGGACTGACCAGGGAAGAAAGCGCAATCCTAAGTACCGCTTCCATTATTGGAAAAAGATTCAATATGGACACCTTGAAAGCAGTCAAAAATATCGACCTAGAATCTGTTTTGCAATTACTGAAGAGTCCGCTTGAATACAAATTGATAGTTGATAATGGCAATGGAGAATTCACTTTCAGACTGTTTTTCCATGACTTCTTCAGGACAAGGTTGCAGAGTACGGAAAGAAAAGTTTTGCACAAAAAGGTCGCAGCCATTCTAAACGAAAGGGGTGTTGAAAATCTGCAACAACAGATATTTTACCATTATACTCTTGCAGGTATGAGGCAAAAGGCAATTTCTACTGCAATGAATATCTGCGAGCAAGGTATCAAATTGGGTTACTTCCCCGATGCTGAAAAATATGCGGATTATCTTATCAGAAATACAGAAACAGAGAGCAGCAAGTATGCTAACATAGTATCCACCGCTGCTAAAGCTTATGAAATCGCTGGAAAATTTCCCGAAGCGATTAAACTCCATAAGGAAATGATCAAGATATGTCCGGGAGAGAAATTGGACTCGAGTCTAAGGCTTTCTGAATTATATAGAAAAACGGGAAGATATGAACTTGCTATCGATTTGTTATTGAGTTTGGGACTTCAGGGCAAGGCATCTTCATGCAGAATTCTCAATCAAATTGCAGATACTTTGATGCAAATGGGTAAGTTAGACAAGGCTTTGGAATATGTAAAAAAATCCATTGATCTATCCAAACGATATATGAATAAGGAAGAGGAGGCGACAGGATACTATATAACCGGTGGCATTTTTTGGTTCAAGGGAGAGTATGAACTTGGTGAAAACATGATGTTTAAAGCTATTAAACTTTTCAAAAGGGAAATGAAAGAAGCACAAGTTGGTCTTGCGATGAATAGACTTGGAATCATCAAATGGTCTCAGGGAAGATTAAAAGATGCTCAAAAGTACATTTCTGAGGCAGTTCAGATTTTTAAGAAGAGCGGAAAGATCAACGAAGAGAATAGGACTTATACGAATCTTGGAATAATAAGCGAATCTCTTGGAAGGTGGGATGAAGCAGAGACATACTACAGGAAAGGTATTGAAATGGCATTAGCCAAGAATCTTAGTTCCTTGTTGGGTAGGAATTATGACAATATCGGCACCCTTCTTTTAAAGCAAGGTTTTTATGAGGAAAGTCTCGGGTTTTTCAGAAAAGCGGTAAAGCTCAGATTAAAATCTGGTGGGAGGATTGAATTAGCAACGACATACCATAATATTGGGACGTGCCACATGTTTTACGGAAATTATAAAACCTCTGGTTATTTCCTGAAGAGAGCCGGAAAAATATTCGATGAAACGAATGCAGTCGGGATGAAAATCGACAATGTAAATACACTGTTTGAATTATCCATTTTCAGGAAGGAATTAAATAAAGCAAAAGAATACCTTGAAAGTCTGGAAAAATTGGTGGATTCCAATGGAACTGATTTTCAGAAGTCACAATACTATAGAGTAAAGGCAAAATATTTGCGCAAGAAAAAAAAATTCGACGATTCGAGGAAGTTTGCAGAAATGTCCATTGAGATGCTGAATGAGAATGAAGAGAGATATGAGTTAGGAAAGTCCATCCTGGAATTATGCCTTACACTATATCGTGAGGGCAACCTCAAAAAAGCAATGAGAGAACTTGTGAAGTCACGAGCGATTTTTTCCGAACTTGGTGCGAGAAAAGCACGGGAGAAGGTGGATATGATAATGAAGAGAATGAAAAGACGGAGTGAAACAAACGCTGTGCTCTAACCAAACAAACTAAACAAACCAGATAAACTAAAAAGACTAAGAAATGGAGGGATTATGAAAGCCACGACGATATTAGGGATTATTTATAACGGAAAGGTTGTGATTGGAGGAGATGGGCAGGTAACAATGAAGGATACCGTAATCAAAGAAAAAGCAAAGAAGATAAGAAAACTGTATGATGGAAAGGTGCTTGCAGGTTTTGCTGGTTCTGTTGCCGATGCTTTTACGCTTTTTGAAAGATTCGAAGAGAAACTCAAAGAATATCGTGGAAATCTTACAAGGTCAGCAGTAGAGCTTGCAAAAGACTGGAGAACGGACAAGTACTTAAGAAGGCTTGAGGCACTTCTTGCGGTTCTTGACAAGAACAATGCACTTCTTATTTCCGGAAACGGGGAAGTAATCGAACCCGACAACAAAGTTATTGCGATAGGTTCCGGAGGACCTTATGCCCTTGCTGCAGCGACTGCGTTTATGAAATTTTCCGAGCTTGACACGAGAAAGATAGTGGAAGAATCTTTGATTATCGCTGCGTCCATTTGCATATACACGAATAAAGAGATAACGATAGAAGAATTACAAACTTAAGCGCGGAACATAAGCTGGGCTACCAAATTGGGAGCTAATCGTAGAAATTCCATTGAACCCCAAACTTGTACTCTCTTTGCACGCTGTCGATTATATCATCGAAGACGAAGTATATAGAGACATTTATTATTTCGATTAGAATGCCCGTATTTACTGTCACCGTGTCCTGATTATATCCTATACCCGAAAAGATACCGGTTTTGAGTTTTCCTTCCTTAAACGGTTTCCGATAAAAGGGCTCAATGTATGCAAAGGTTTCGGTATTGAAGTTTGTGACAATTAGAGATGATATGGACAGGTCCGGAAAGACATTCCCATTGTAAGATAAAACAATTCCTGAGCTGTCTTCCGGGAAATCTTCTTGCGAGTAAACGTAGGCCTCAAAATGTGCATTGTATGCCCTTGTTCTGAAACCAAAGTTGTAGTAAAGAGCATTTTTCTCTTTCTTCAGTATATTGCCGAAAAGAAAAGCATCGTCAGTAGGGTGGTATCCTAAACCCAAAGAAAGGGCATATTCTTTATTTGCATCAATCACAAATCTCGGAACAAAGTAGAACAAAGGAGGAGTGTTAATTCTGTCAATGAGAGTAATTAAATAATTCGTTGAATCAAAATTCGGATAATCAAAACCAAATGTTATTTTTTGATGCGGCACGGTAAAGTATACGTTTGAGACCAAACCCAATATATCTTCTGCATGTGTGTTTTTTCTGAAAAAATTGATATCTGCCTGTTTTCTTGAAATGGAAAAACAGGTTAGGCTATTTTCAACAGGATTCGTGTAATTGTCATCTTTTATGTTTAAGAAAATGAGATGGGAATGGTTGTTTAAAGGAAGTTTGAAATCGGAATCTATCGCTATTGAAGTTCTAGTACCCGCAGTTTGATTTAAGTAATCGGCAGCAATGTTGAACATACCGTATTTTGTGATGTTTCTACCAAATGAGAATTCTATATTCTCGCTTCCTGTCTTCTTCTTAAACAACCTAATCTGGGAGAAAGGAACTTGGGCTTGAAAACTCATGGGCATTACATATGCTGGATAGACATCCGAATTCACCGGTGAATAAACCTGTATTGTGCTAAAATAGATATTCTGGGATATATATGCAGGAACAGTGAAGCTTTCATCGAATGTGATGTAGTTAATAACGGTTTGGTATTTGTAGCCAGGGAAAGGGATTGATTTTTTATTGGTTACATCGTAGAATAGCAGGTTTTCTTTTAGGACCAATACGTATGGCTGGGTTACTTCGAATATGTTCTGTTCTCCCCTGAATGGAGAAATTTGGATTTGCTGCGGTTTTAGTTCAAAAGGATAAAAATGTAGATTTTCGAAGTATGTTTCCTGAGAAATCAAAGATAGGAATAAAAAGAAAGAAAAAAACATCATTTCCTTTCCACATAGCAGGTTAATTTCTTGGTGAAATCCTTTTTGGAAGAATACGTTGGTTTAAGTGTAATCTCTATTTTGTAAACACCGGGGAGTACTAATTTTCCTTTGTTGTCAAGTCCATTCCACACTATATTTTCTTCTCCAACATCCCTTTTTAGTTTAGGAATTAGTGTTCTTACAAGTTTTTTTGTTTCCTTATCACGGATTGTTATGTTAATGTGAGCGGGTTGGGTTATAAAAAGGGAAATTGTTGCTCCCGGTTCAAGTTCAGTGAAAATTGAAGGAAAAATCCCTTTTACATAAGCATCTGTACCAATCCAGTAATACTGTGCCTCATTTTCTCCGAGTATAAAAACCTGACCAAATCTTCTCCATATAGTTATTCCACGGGGATGATAAAATTCCGCTTTACCGGAACCTTGCCTTCCAAATGAAGTCAAAAATCCAAGTTTTCTATCAAAAATATGAACCTGTGAATTTCCTTCATCTGTTACATATATATTGGAGTAATAATCTATTGCAACGAACTTCAATTTGGCACGTTCGATACCCAGAGCAATCATCGATATACTTGAAATAGGTTTCCCTTCCATTGTGAGTTGAACTATCCTTGTTCCGTTATCGTCAACGACTACGATGAAAGACTCACCAAAGTAGGACCACCTTTCGTTTTCTTCCATAACTGCAATGGCAGTTGGCTTAGTAAGATGGAAATCTGCGGTGCCTGAAAATGCGAACAGGAACTCTCCCTCGGATGAGAAAACCTGAATCCTGTCATTTCCTGTATCTGCGACATAAACTTTGCCTTTTGGGCTCAATGCTACGTCGCTTGGACTGTCGAATTCACCGTTGAATAATCCGAATTCTCCTATGGATTTCACGAACTCGAGGGTTTTACCATCGCAGAATAGTTTCACTATTCTTTCATTCTTTGTGTCAGCAACCCAGACATCCCCTTCTGGATTTGCGCATATTCCTTTTGGACTCCAGAGTTTACCATCACTGCTTCCGAATTCGCCAAAAGTTGCTGCTCCCTTGAAACCTTTGTTATAGAATATTTCAGAGGCACCGGAATTTACAGCAAATACTGTAAGTTCGTCGTCATCGTCCTTTGTGGACCTGTCGTCCAAGGCTTTAAGTTTCACTGCTGCAATTCCCTGTGGATTGTTGAACTGAAACTTGCCACCGAGGGTCGTTTTCAATGCAGAACGCGTAATCTTGCTGTATCCAAATGTATGTCTGAAAGGGGGAACCACGAGTGTAGTAGGATTGTATTCATCTGCCAACACTTCTGAGAATGCAAAAAGCACGAAAATTAAAACCACTTTCATTTGCTCTCCTAATTATTTTTTTTCTTATAACTTAAAAATCCATGCTTGTCAACATATTTGTTACAAAGTTATAAGACAAGAGAGATTTAAGAATCCTGATAGTGCTAAATGATCCCGATGACCAGCGAGATTAGACCAAAGACCATTGTGAGTTTTATGACGTTGTTTAGGCTATGTAAACTTCCGGTATCGAGTTTGTTTCTGAAGTAGAAGAATGAAAAGAGAAGGAGAATGTCTACAAATGGAATGACCAAGACAATGTAAAAAAAATTGTAAACTCCGTAGATATAAGGTAACGGAACTACTATGATGAGTAAAAAGAGGGGGATAAAACCGAAATAGTAAGATGTTTTCAAAGAATAGCGGGTGGGAATGGAGCGTAATCTTAAGTGTCTATCTCCTGTTACATCCTCAATGTCTTTAATTATTTCCCTGCCTGTGTGAATCAAGAATGCAAAAAGAGCAGGAAAGAGTGTTTTCTCGATTCTACCAACTGCCAGACCTCCGTAGATGATGGTTAAGGCTGCCGTGAAACTCACTGTCACATTCCCAAGCAAACCTGTTTTCCTTTTCAAGTAAACATTGTATAAAATGAGAAGAACAACCGCGGTAAAAGCGAGCGCAAAAGCCTTAAGAGCGATGAACGGGGCGATGGATATACCGATAACCGTCAAGATGAAAAAGCAAAGCAATACAGACTTTCGTGTTATCTTTCCAGCGGGGATCGGTCTATTGGGTTTGTTTATCCTGTCAATTTCAACATCAAAATAATCGTTAAGAGCATTTCCGGCAGCGCAGATAAAACCTGCCGATAGTGCGGCAAACAATATGTTTCTAACCGGTGATATCTTTCCTGTTAGTAATGCGCCAATGAGAACAGTGCAAGCAGCTATTATAACATTCAGGGGTCTTGTAATAGCAACCAAGGACTTAAGTTTGTATATTACTTTCCTCTTCTTTTTAGTTCAAAAACCTTTCTAATCTTTCCGAGAATGGACTTTTCCTGTATTTTCTTTTGCTCTCTTTTTCTTGATTTAGCAGAAGTGGTTTTTTCTGTAAGTTCCGTTTTTCTCTGTACTAAGATTTTACTTATTCTGTCCGCTATTTGGGGTTTTTTCTTAAGGATGTGGGCAAAATCATCCCTATCAAGGATAAGGACCTCTGTTTCTTCTTCGGCTATTATCGTTGCAGTTCTCTTTTCTCCTGTCAAGAGGGACATCTCACCAAAGAAGTCACCCTTTGACAGAGACTTAATCTTTCGCATTCTGTCTTCTACGATTGTGTTAACGGAAACGTTCCCATGTTTAACGATGAAGAATGTACTTCCCTGCTCTCCCTGTTCGATCAGTTTTTCACCCCGGGAGAAAAATCCCAAAATGAATTTGCGTGAAAGCGTATTAAGCTCTTTTCTTGTAAGCGGGGAAAATATTTCGATTTCCGTGAGCAATTCAACAATGTCTCTAGTATCCTTTACGGCTTTCTTTTTCCCTTTATAAGTATAGACCGTCCTGATCGGGAAAGGTATTTCGATTTCGTTTTCGGCAAAGAAATACCAAATTTTAGATTTTACTGCATCCTCTATGTTGAAAAGGTTAGGATAATCGGAAAGCCAGAACTTACATTCATAATCCATCGAAGATTCGTTGAACTTCACGAGCCTTGTGATCGGTTCAGGTGTTTTGAGAACGCCTTCTGTTGAAAGAACTGCTTCCTTTATTACATCTTTTACGAGTTTTGGAGGGAAACGGTAGTGAACACTGACATTTACGTATCTTGCCAGGGTTTTTCGAGGGACAGAATAATTAACAATGTTTTCTTGCGAAATATTTGCATTCGGGATAATAATATAATTTCCTTCAATCGTTTTTATTTTTGTTGCCCGCCAGGACATCCCAATGACTTCACCCCTGTTTCCCGCAATCTCTATCCAGTCTCCTCTCTTAAAAGGTGTTTCAAAGTTCAGCGCGATTCCTGCAAAGAAATTCTTCAATATATCTTGTAGCGAGAAACCTATAATTGCCGTTGCAACGGCTGAAGTGGCAAAAATTCCGGTGAGGTTTATATTGAAATAGACCTTGAGGATTGCAAATAGAAGACCAATGACTATTAACCATCTTATTATGTCAATAAGAAGGAATGGAATATGCATTCCCTTATGTCTGGGTATGTAGGAATCTTTGAGCCATATGTTGAGACATTTTGTAAAGAGGATAAGAAAGAAAAATGTGAAGGTAGCATATCCAACCTCTCTAACGGGTAATTTTACTTGTATAGGGGTTATCAAAAGAAATAGCAGGAAGCCACTCGAAAGACTGAAGATGATGTAAAGGAAATGTGTTCTCGAAAAAGGTACAAATCGGTTTAAGAGTATTTTTATGATGAGAAGAAATACGATGAGAAGAAGAGGTAAGATAACATTCAGAATGACGCTTATTATCAACGGATTCATTTTTTACACTACCGAAATGTTTTGCTTTACTAAAGGATACCTTTTTCTCTCAATACCGCATGAGCTGCGGATAGTCTGGCTATGGGTACTCTATAAGGAGAGCAGCTGACATAGTCCATTCCTATCCTATGACAGAATTCGACGGAATTTGGTTCACCACCGTGCTCACCACAGATACCTATCTCGAGTTCTGGCTTTGTTTTTCTTCCCTTTTCTATTCCCATTTTCACCAGTTCGCCGACACCTTTTTGGTCCATTACCTGGAAGGGGTCATTAGGCAAGATATCTTTATCCACATAGATATTGATGAATTTCGCAACATCATCTCTGGAGAATCCAAATGTTGTCTGGGTAAGGTCATTGGTTCCGTAAGAGAAAAAATCCGCTTCTTCTGCAATCTCATCTGCCGTAATAGCTGCTCTGGGTAGTTCTATCATTGTTCCAACCATGTACTTAATTTTCATTCCCTGCTGTTCCATAACCTCCACTGCGATTCTCTCAGCAATTTCTCTCTGCAGAGTAAGTTCCTGTTTTATACCAACAAGTGGTATCATTACTTCGGGAATCACTTTGACTCCTTCTTTTGCCACCTTGCAGGCAGCACCAAAAATTGCCCTTACCTGCATTTCTGTTATCTCAGGATATGTAAGGCCCAGTCTGCATCCTCTATATCCAAGCATTGGATTCATCTCCGAAAGCTCTTCCACTCTTCTTGCTATTTTTTCGAAATCCATATTTAAGTCCTTCGCAAGTTGTTCCTGTCCTGTCTTTTCCTTTGGGAGGAATTCGTGCAGAGGAGGGTCGAGTGTTCTTATTATTACAGGAAAACCATCCATTACTCTGAAGATACCAATGAAGTCTTCTTCCTGCATAGGCAGTAATTTCTCAAGGGCAATTTTTCTATTTTCCTTGTTGTCTGCAAGAATCATTTCTCTCATTGCGGAAATTCTTTCCGGTGAGAAGAACATATGTTCCGTTCTACAAAGGCCGATACCCTCGGCACCAAAATCTCTTGCTACTTGTGCATCTTTGGGGTTGTCTGCATTTGCTCTTACACCAAGGCGTCTGATGTTATCCGCCCAATTCATCAGTTCGCCAAAGTCACCTGTTAATTCAGGCTTTATTTTGGGCACATCACCTATAATGACCGAGCCCGACGCACCGTCTATTGTTATAAGGTCGCCTTTCTTAACTACCTTTCCACCAACAGTGAAGTGTTGCTTTTCGTAATTGACATTGATAGTCTCGCACCCAACGACGCAGGGTTTTCCCATACCTCTTGCAACGACGGCAGCATGGGAGGTCATACCACCTCGTGCAGTTAATATTCCCTGACAGACTTTCATTCCACCGACATCTTCAGGGGAGGTTTCCATTCTTACAAGTACGAGTTTTTCCTTCTTGTCCTTCATAATTGCTTTGGCTTCTTCTGAAGTGAAAATAACTTTTCCAGAAGCTGCACCGGGAGAAGCCGGGAGACCTTTTGCCACTATGTCGGGCTTTGATTTTGGGTCCAGCATAGGATGGAGGAGTTGATCCAGGTGTTCGGGAGCGACTCTTGCAACGGCTTCTTCCTTGTTAATAAGACCTTCTTTTTCCATTTCCACTGCTATCTTCACTGCAGATATCGCGGTCCTTTTGCCTGTTCTCGTCTGGAGTAGATATAATTTACCATCCTCAACAGTAAATTCTAAATCCTGAACATCCCTGAAATGCTTTTCAAGCTTATTTCTTATTTCGAATAGTTGATTGTATATTCCAGGCATTTCTTCCTCTAAAGAGAGGAGATGAGAGCTTCCTTTTTGAACCTTATTCATGGGGTGGGGGGTTCTGATTCCAGCAACCACATCTTCTCCTTGTGCGTTAACCAGATACTCTCCATAGAAAATGTTTTCCCCTGTCGCTGGATTTCTCGTGAAAGCAACACCGGTTGCACTATTTTTACCAAGATTCCCATAAACCATTGCCTGAACGTTAATGGCGGTTCCCCATTTTTCAGGAATGTTGTTTATCTTTCTGTATTCCTTTGCTCTTTCATTGTTCCAGGAACCAAAAACCGCTTTTATTGCTCCCCATAATTGGTCATTTGGTTCGTCAGGAAACGTTTTCCCTGTTTTTTCTTTTATTAGATTCTTGTATTCAACAACGAGTGACTTCATAGCGTTTTCATCCAGGTCGACATCGAGTTTAGCACCGGTTTGTTCTTTCAGTTTTGAAAGCAGATTCTCGAAATCACTGTGAGATACTCCCATAACTACATCTCCGAACATTTGAACCAATCTTCTGTAGCAATCATAAGCGTATCTCGGGTTTTTCGTTTTCGAGATAAGTCCATTTATAGTAGCATCATTGAGACCAAGGTTGAGAACCGTATCCATCATTCCAGGCATGGAAATTCTTGCTCCAGACCTAACAGAAAGTAGCAAAGGATTCTCCTTGTCGCCAAACTGCTTGCCCATTGTTTTCTCGACTTTTTGGATATTTTTTTTCACCTCGGTTTCGAGTTTCTCGGGATAGTTATTGTTCTCGTAATAAAACGTGCAAACCTCCGTTGAGATTGTAAAGCCTGCTGGAACAGGTATTCCAATGTTTGTCATTTCAGCCAGCCCTGATCCTTTTCCCCCTAGGATGTTTTTCATTTTTCTGTTTCCTTCGGCTTTCTTGTCACCAAAGAAGTATACGTATTTTTGCGACATTTGACCTCCTTAAGCTTATTTACTCCCGCCAGTGTGATTTATTAACAATTCGAGTTTAGTGAAATTTTCACAAGCAGAGCACATTTTATGCGCAAATAGACAAAAAGTCAAGTTTTTATTTGACAAAAATCGAAAAAGGATATAGTATTCTATGTATTAAAAAATGTGTAGTATATATATCAATTGTTCCGTATATTGGATAAGCGAGTGTGAGTAAGTTGAGAATCCGAAGAAGTTTGTTTTCAAAATTCATAATTTGTTTGGTCTATGCCCTATGTTTTGGAGTTCTTTTCCTTATATCGGGTTGTCGATTATTTTCACCGTCGGGTTCGGGAATAAAACCAAAAATTAATATCATAGAGCCATTGAACGGAGATACGGTTGACGCAGTTGGTATAGTAATAAAGGTAGAGGTTACTAGTAAAGAAGATATTTTGAAAGTGAAATTCTCAGATAATAATTTCTTTCTCGGTGAGATTCACTCGAATCCATACGAACTCTTCTGGGAAACTTCCAATGTCAGCAGTGGAGAGCACGGGCTGAGTGCCGAGGCGACTGACATATCAGGTAATACAGGGAAATCGGATGATGTTACGGTATTCGTCACGAAGCAAGAGATATATGACTGGAATATTTTTGATTTGAATATGGTCGAGGATCTGAATTGCATTTTTGCACTCGATACCGCTCACATCTGGGGTTGCGGTAACGGTGGAAAAGTGATCTTCTATGATGGTTCAAATTGGCAGCATTCTTCCATATGCATTAATGATCTCAGTAGAATTTTTTTTGTTTCTAAAGATGAAGGATGGTGTATCGGTGGAAACTCGCTGTTTGGATACAAGAATGGGGAATGGAGGTTGCTTCAGTCCATACAAAAAGAAAAATTTACTTCACTATTTATGCTTAACGACTCGCTTGGCTGGATTGGAGATTCAAAGGGACAGATATTTACGTTCAATGGAGACTCGCTAAGCGGATATGTACAAATAGATACCAGCATTGTTAACGATTTGCTTGGTTTTGGACTTTCGGATATCTGGGCATTGTGCGGAAGTTACTTTTTTCACAATACCGGTTTAGGTTGGGGCAAAGATACAAGTTTTCCAGGGGAGGAGATATATGCGTTGTGTTCAATTAATGACTGGAGTCTGTGGGCAGGTGGAACGAAGTTGTTCAAACGCTATGGAACGGAATGGCTTGTGTTAGCATTACCGGATTCTCTTCCTCCTAATTCACTGGTGCAGGATATATACTTTTTTGATTTTAGTAGTGGAGTCGCCTGTGGAGGGGATGGTGAGAATGGGTTCATTATTGAATATGACGGTGTAAAGTGGAGAAAGAATTCACTTCAGAAGGAAGTTTCTCTGAATGGAATCTTGATTTTTCCAAATGGTGACGGTTGGGCGGTTGGAAATGGAGGGACCATTCTTCAAAGGAGGGGAAAATAGTAATGCATATAAAACTTAGAGATGAAAGGAGATGTGGTGATAGTAAAACCTTCCGAAGTTCGTAGCATTGTTGGCAAATACATGCTTGCCGATGGGTTTGATGTGGTTATGGATCTTGATAAAAGCCATGGAAGCTATTTTTATGATAGTGAAAGAAAAAGAGAAATGCTCGATTTCTTTACCTGTTTTGCCTCTTCACCTGTTGGATATAATCATCCAAAACTAAGAGATGCTGATTTTCTCGAAAAAATAAAACGGGTTGCAGTGAACAAACCTTCAAATTCGGATGTGTACACGGTTGAACTTGCCGAATTCGTGGACACGTTTGCAAAGATTGCCAGGCCTTCTATTTTTGAGCATCTTTTTTTTGTGAGCGGAGGAGCACTCGCTGTTGAGAATGGACTCAAGACGGCATTTGACTGGAAAATTCGTAAGAATCATAAAAAAGGTATTAAAGGAGAAAAAGGCAAGAAGGTAATTCATTTCGAGCAGGCTTTTCATGGGAGGACAGGTTATACTCTTTCCTTAACAAACACTTATGACCTGCGAAAGACAATGTATTTTACGCAGTTCGATTGGCCAAGATTTAAGAACCCAAAAATGCATTTTCCGGTAAACGAAGAAGAAATTGAGAGAGTCAGTAAAGTTGAACAGGAGGTGATAAAATCCATTAAAGATATTATCTTAAATGACGGAAGTGATATTGCTGCGATGATTATCGAGCCGATACAGGGAGAAGGTGGCGATAATCATTTTAGGGGGAAATTTTTAAAGGCTATAGAGAAATTAGCGAACGAAAATGACATAATGTTTGAACTCGACGAAGTGCAGAGCGGCATGGGATTGACAGGGAAGATGTGGTGTTATGAGCATTTCGGTCTCGAACCGGATATTATTGCTTTTGGCAAGAAAACACAGGTTTGTGGAATTATGGCAGGGAAAAGGGTTAATGAGGTAGAGAACAATGTTTTTGAAGAATCGAGCAGGATTAATTCCACATGGGGAGGGAATCTTGTGGATATGGTCAGATGCCAGAGGTATTTAGAAATTATAGAAGAAGATAAACTGGTTCTGAATGCTCACGTAGTTGGAAAGTATCTTCTTGAAAAACTCCAGGAACTTTCTTTGGAATTCAAAGATCTGGTTTCGAATGTCAGGGGAAGGGGACTGATGATTGCCTTTGATTTGCCTGATGCGGATAAAAGGGACAAGGTTTTTGGTCATTGTTTCGATAAAAACTTACTTGTACTAAAATGTGGAGAGAAAACCATCAGATTCAGACCACCATTGAATCTTTCAAAACAAGAGGCAGACGCCGGGATCAATATAATGAAGCAAGCTCTAAAAACCTTAAAGGAAAACAATGGGCGGTCTTAAGCGATAATTCTTGACAACCTATATCAAAGATCCTAAATTAAGTTAGAATAAAAAAACCACATTTGTTTAGAAATTTGGTAATTTGTTTTGGTGTTCTTTGGAAACAAGGATCTAACTGGTCGTTCTTATTATAAGGATGAGGAAAAGGGGATAAAAACAAAAATTCGTAAAGATTTAATGTATTTTAAATTCTGCCTGTACGGATTCTTGAAAAATCAGAGATTTTTCGATCCCTTTATAATTCTTTTTTTCAGAGAAATGGGGATGTCCTTCCTTGACATTGGCATTCTTTTTTCAATCAGGGAAGTATTCACAAATATTCTCGAAATCCCGACAGGGGTAATTGCCGATGCATATGGAAGAAGAAAATCTATGTTTGCTGCTTTCCTATCGTATCTTGTATCGTTTGCAGTTTTCTATTTTTTCCCTCATTTTTTTGCTTATTCTATTGCGATGGTATTGTTTGCATCCGGTGAGGCTTTTAGGAGTGGAACACATAAGGCAATGATACTGCAATACTTGCGGGTTAAAGGAAAAGAGAATATGAAGGTCGAATACTACGGACATACACGTTCTGCATCCCAGTTTGGCTCGGCGATTTCTTCTTTAATTGCCATAGCCATTGTATTTCACTCGGGAAGTTTCCGTCCCGTGTTTCTATTATCAATGGTTCCTTATGCATTTGGTCTGGTTCTTATGCTTACATACCCGAAATATCTTGACGGAGACCTCTCTCTTGTAAAGGGAAGCTGGAAAGCAAAGATGAGGAAAAGATTTACCGTTACAATAATTGAATTTAAGGGAATGTTCAAAAATAAAGAAGCACTGAAGGCAATATCCAATTCTTCAGTCTTTGATGGATTTTTCAAGTCTTCCAAGGATTATTTGCAGCCAATCTTGAAAGCTCAAGTTTTGGCAATCCCCGTCTTTCTCTACCTTGCAGATAAACAAAGAATTGCGATAATTGTTGGCTCCGTTTATTTTCTGCTTTATGTCTTTACAAGTATTGCTTCAAGGAATGCTTCACGGTTTGCGAAAAAAATGAAATCACTTACGGTTGCAATAAATTTGACATACATTATTGGAGGTTTGTTGCTTTTAGCTGCGGGTGTTTCCGCATTGTTCAAAGTGTATGGTTTGGCTTCGGTCTTGTTTATAGCATTTTATATTGTTCAAAATCTCAGAAGACCGATGAATGTAGGATACATAAGTGATAACATATCGCTTAAAACAATGGCGTCGGGGCTTAGCGTTGAGTCGCAACTGAAAACGCTCATAATGGCAGTCTTAGCTCCAGCAATTGGATTTGCAGCAGATACGGTTGGTATCGGATTTGCCATTATGATTACTTCTGTTATTTTCCTTTTGATTTATCCAACGATTGCGGTCTCTGCTAAAAGGAATAAGTGAACTCCGTTAGAATTTCACACGCGGCATTCCAAGGGGCGAAAAGGAAAAAGGGAGATAATGACAGGAAAGAGGTATATTTTTTTTCAGTATGAAAATAATGTTGACAAATAAGATTTTTTTCTGTATTATTCTTGTATAGAAATGGAAAAGATGTGTATAGTATTGACGGGAGGAGCTGGATTTTTAGGCTCGCACCTTACCGCATTTCTTCTTGAGAAGGGGCATTCTGTTATTGTTATAGACAACTTCATCACAGGAAGACGCCAAAATATAGAACCGCTCAAGGATAATTCGAATTTTACATTTATAGAGCAGGATGTTACCAGGTATATAGATATTGATGGGAAAGTAGATTATGTTCTTCACTTTGCTTCGCCAGCAAGTCCTGTTGACTATCTTAAATTTCCTATTCAAACAATGAAAGTAGGTGCTCTCGGAACCCTAAATACACTGGGGCTTGCAAAAGCGAAAGGCGCAAAGTTCCTTCTTGCCTCTACATCCGAGGTATATGGAGATCCCGAAATTCATCCTCAATCCGAGGAGTACTGGGGACACGTTAATCCAATTGGTCCAAGAGGAGTGTATGATGAAGCAAAGAGATTTGCCGAAGCTCTGACAATGGCGTATTACCAATTTCACGAAATGGACACGAGAATAGTCAGAATTTTCAACACCTTCGGACCAAGAATGAGACAGGATGATGGAAGGGTTATTCCAACCTTTATTGGACAATGCCTAAAAGGTGAATCACTTACAATATTTGGTTCCGGGAATCAAACAAGAAGTTTCTGTTATGTTTCCGATCTCATAGAAGGAATTTACGGACTGATGTCAATTGATTATCATAAGCCCATGAATTTAGGAAATCCCCACGAGATTAGCATAAAAACTCTCACGGAACTTATAGGCAAAGCAGCGAATAAGAAAATAAAGGTTATTTATAGGGAACTGCCCGAGGATGACCCTAAGTGCAGAAAGCCTGATATATCAAAGGCAAAGAAATTTCTTTCCTGGAGCCCAAAGGTCGAATTTAAGGACGGACTTGATTTGACGGTTCGGTGGTTTGTAAACCATTCCAGTTAGTCTTATGAAAAGTAAACGGGCTCTTGTTATTATTCCCACTTATAACGAAAAAGAGAACATAGAAAAAATAGTAAATGCCGTAAAAAACATATGTGGGATTTGCGATGTTCTTGTTATTGACGATAATTCTCCGGATGGAACGGGAAAAATACTCAGGAGTATTGAGCAGGAAAGAGAAGGGGTTTTTCTGATCGAAAGAAAGACGAAACTTGGATTAGGGACCGCTTATGTTAAGGGATTCAAATATGGTATTAAGAACAGATATGATTTTATATTCGAGATGGATGCAGATTTCTCTCATAATCCCGAGGATATCCCGAGACTTTTAAAGGCGGGTGAGGATGCCGACCTGGTAATCGGTTCACGATATAAGGAAGGTATAAGTGTTGTAAATTGGCCTATTTCGAGGTTGCTGTTAAGTTATTTTGCTAATGTGTATGCCAGACTGGTGACCGGTGTTCCGGTAATGGATTTAACTGCTGGTTTTAAGTGTTTTAAGAGGGAAGTGATTGAATCATTACAATTTGAAAGTATGCGTTCCGATGGCTATGCTTTTCAGATCGAAGTAAACTTCAAGGTTTTTAAGAAAGGTTTTCGGATAAAAGAGATTCCGGTTATCTTTGTTGACAGAAGGGTTGGCGTTTCGAAAATGTCGAAACGCATTATCTGGGAAGCGTTTTTTTTGGTTTTAAGATTGAGACTGCACAATATTTTTGGAATTAGGAGACATGAAAAAAAGCAAATTGGTAAATCCTAAAAAACGAGTAATTTTATCGATTATTATCGTAAACTTCAATACGGTGAAATATCTTTCGATATGTATCGATTTCATAAGGAAAAACCCCCCGAAATGTTCGCATGAGATAATTATTATAGACAATAACTCGAAAGATAAATCGGTTGAAATCATAAAGAGATACTATCCTGAAGTGAAACTAATTAGAAATGGTGAGAATTTTGGATTTTCATATGCAAATAATCAGGCAATTGCTCGTTCACGAGGGAAATATATCCTGATTTTGAATCCTGATACAGTTGTTACAAGAAGCGCAATCGATAATATTATCAGATTTATGGAGAAGAATCCAAAAGTAGGTGTGGCGGGTGCCAAAATGCTAAATTTTGACGGGAGTATCCAGTACTCATGCAGAAGATTCCCTACAGTTTTCAATGTCTTTTTTGGGAGACAGTCCGTTCTTATGAAATTCCTGCCATACAATAGAATTTCAAGAAAATACTTGATGATGGATAATGATTACTCGAAAAACATGGAAACGGACTGGGTTTTTGGAGCAAGCATGATGCTGCGCAGGCAGGCTTTAGAGGAAGTCGGGATTTTCGATGAAGATTATTTCATTTTTGTTGAAGATACCGATCTATGTTATAGAATGAGAGAAAAGGGCTGGAAGGTATATTTTGTTGCGGACGCTGTAATATTTCATCATCTCGGAGTTACACGTGAGAAATTCTGGAAAACTACCGTTCTCAACCATAATATTGGTATGTTTAAATTTTTCAGGAAACACTACAATAAGAATTTTTTCCTGCAAGTAATCCTCTATATGGGTCTTTGTTTAAGACTGATTTTTCTTGTAATGATTAGGTCAACACAGGATTTCCTGCAAATCTAATTATGTTAAAGGAAAAGGTTGAAGTTTCACTTTTTTTCTATATTCTACTCGACATAATTGTAGTAATTGTATCCTTTTTCGGTGCTTTCTATTTTAGAGCTATGCTTTTTTCAAGCATAGATTTGAGAGAGGCATGGATACTCAGCAGTTATGTCTGGTTTCTCTGGATTGTTATCCCTCTCTGGATACTATTGCTTGTATATGAGAGGGCATACTTTTCACTTGAAAGAAAAACTCTTAAAGAACTCATTATTCCCGTTACAAAAGCAGTTATTGAAGGTTTTTTGGTTATTCTTGCAGTGCTTTTCTTCGCGAAGATTTTTGCAAAGAGTAGACTTTTCTTTGTTATATTTGCTGTGTCCAATGTTCTACTTCTCACTTTCATAAGATGGATTACTTACATTATGCAGGCAAAAATATTCCGTAATCCCCCCTTTTATCACAATATTCTCATTGTTGGAACAGGTAAGAAGGCAAAAGATGTCGAGCGATTTTTCAAAGAGCATTCACGTTGGGGAATTAAGATAGAAGGTTTTCTCGGGATTCAAAACCAGAAGTCAAAGACCAGGAAACAAAGAATATTGGGTACGATTGAAGATCTGTCAAGTTTGCTTCGTTCTTCACCTATTGACTGGGTAGTGTTTGCTTTGCCTTTCAAGGAAAATCGATTTGCAATGGAAGGGATAAAAGTTTGCAAGGAGTTGGGAATTTTTGCTTCCTGTCTTATATCTGATTTTTTCCCTTCGCAGGATGTGAGCCTTAGCCTTGAGGTTTACAATGATCTACCGCTAATAAATTTCAGAACAACCTCCGTTAAAAAATGGGACTTGTTGCTGAAGGGGATATTCGATAGACTGATTGCAGCAGTGATGCTGATAGCATTACTGCCACTTTATGTTGGAGTGACTCTTGCGATCAAGGTGTCATCGAAGGGACCTGTGTTGTTCAAGCAGGAAAGGTGTGGGGTAAATGGTAGAAAATTCGACTTTTACAAATTTAGAACTATGGTAAGCGATGCCGAAAATAGAAAAAATGAACTCCTGCATCTTAATCCGAAAAAAGTAGTCTTCAAGATCACAAACGACCCGAGAATAACAAATGTCGGCAAATTTTTACGGAGGTCAAGTATTGATGAATTACCGCAGCTCTTCAATGTACTTAAAGGAGATATGAGTTTTGTTGGACCCAGACCGCCTGTTCCAGAAGAAGTGAATATGTACGAGGACTGGCAGAGAAGGAGACTATCGATGAAACCAGGTTTGACCTGTCTATGGCAAGTAAACGGCAGAGCCGAAATAGATTTTGACGAATGGTTAAAACTAGACCTTGAATACATTGATAAATGGTCATTATCTCTGGATATGAAGATTCTTTTGAAGACAATTCCTGCCGTGTTGAGCACAAAGGGGGCTTATTAATTGTGAAACAAAGAGAGATGGTTAAACGAATTTGTCATGAAAACTATCCAGACATTAAAAGGATTATCGATATATGAAAAAGATAATGATAGTTTTCTTCGCTTCTGTTTTGTTATGTTGTTCTCCCGTTCTAGTATTTTGTAAACCGTTTTTAAATTGGTTCAATATGAACTATGTTACGGATATGGTTTCCATAGATAGCAAAGTTTGTATTGGAACCTCTAAAGGTTTAGCAATCTTTGAACCCAGCCCGGGTGATTTTGTCATTCTCAACAAATCTTTTGGTCTGATTGACAATTATGTTAATGGTCTTGAATGTATTGGTGAGAATGTTTTTGTTTTCACACCCTCGGGCATTACCATTTATTCAACATCGATGGATTCGATTAGAAATATTTCTCTGGTTTTCTCCGGTATTGAGGGAGAGCCTCTTACAGGATTCTCTTGTGGAGATACTCTGTTTTTGGGAACAAGTAGGATGTTGTATATCTGGGATACGGATGGAAACCCCTTTGATCCAATGAACAATTCATGGACTAGTCACCCTTACAGTTTTAGAGATAATAGGATAACATCAATTTTTTACAGACTTGATACTCTTTTCGTTGGAACGGATCAGGGTATTTGTGGGGTTCCCGATAACAACTATTCAGATTCGACAGTATGGGTGTGGAATACAACTGCACAAGGTTTACCGAGCGATACGGTAACAGCGATTACATTCTGGAAGGATGCTCTTTGGGTGGGAACAAAAAACGGTATAACCTCAGGTGCTTTAAGTAACTGGACTATGAAGAACACAGGTCTTGTGAATCAAGAGATAAATAGGTTTTTCGTCAGTGGCAATTTACTATGGACTGCTACTGAGAATTCTCCACATTACTGGAATGATACGATATCGAGCTGGGTAAGAGTTTACCAGGGCTTAGGTTCAGTGAGGAGGATAAGAGGTTTGGCAGAAGATGATTCTAAGAAGTTGTGGATTGGAACAGATGGTGATGGTATTGCTTTTCTGGACGATACACTCTGGCATGCCGAAAGAATTCCAGGTCCATCGAGTAGTAATTTCTCCGATATCGCAATTGACGGTAACGGAGATATCTGGGGTGTTCACTATGGTGGATATGTGTCTGAATCGCGAGGGAGAACAATAAGCCATTATCACAATGGGAAATGGGAAATACTGAATGACCCCGATACACTGGGACTGGATGGGGCAATCAGGTGGGTGGATGTTGACCGTGATAACAATAAATGGTTTGGAGTCTGGGCGCTTGGAAGCGATAACGATATTATAAAACTTTCCAAGGAAGGAATATGGGATACTTTCAAACTTCCTGTGTCCGGCGTTATAGGTTCACAGTTCATAGATAGAGAGGGAAATAAGTGGTTTTCGAATTTCTTAAGTTCGGTATGTAGACTATCAATTGATGATTCCACCTGGACGGTCTTTACGGACGAGAATAATCTTGATTATATCGTATCGTTTGCCGAGGATACATCGGGAAATATGTATTTCGGTTCCACTGATAGAGGAATAAGTGTGTTGAGAAAGGATGGCAGTTGGTTTAAGATCGGGGGACTTCCTTCGGAGAAGGTTTTTGACCTTTCATTCGACAGAAATGGGGATTTGTGGTGTGGTACTGCTGCAGGTGTTGCTGTTATCCGGGATTTTTCAGTAATAATGCATTATACAAGTTCATCTGGTTTGATGGGAGACAATGTTATGGATATCGTGATCGATTGGAAGGGAAACAAATGGTTTCTGGTTGAGAATAAAGGTGTTTCCGTGATAGGGTATGATAATGGATGGGATTCCCTGACAGTTAGTGATGGTTTGTGCTCGAACTTTATTTTAGATGACCTTGACGGGCTTGCATTCGGTATTGAGAATGGATATCTGTGGATTGCAACCAAGGATGGCATAAGCAGATATGAAACCGGTTTAATACCGCCAGCACCGGATATTGGATATGTTGATGTATATCCCAATCCTTTTATACCTGCAAAACATCATAAGATTACATTCAATAAAATTTCTTCTGATGCGAAGATTTTCATATTCTCAACCTCACTGAAAAAAGTTAGAACCCTGGAAGATGTTGAAGAATTGACACACAGGGCATTCTGGGATGGAAAGGATAGAAATGGAAAACCTGTTGATTCGGGTGTTTACATATACCTGATTATTGATTCACAAGGTAGAAAAAAAACAGGGAAGATAGCTGTCGTTCGATAGATTTGAGGTAAGACGCATACCCGATGCTATAGTAAATTGGGAATGACAAAAAAAAATAATTCAGATGATGTATTTATATATAGGGTAAATTATCTAACAGACTTGAGAAGAAAGAGAACACCCAAAGATAGAAGCACAGCCCCAGCAATTACTGCTCCCCATATACCAAGGAGCGAAAGGGTTGTTACGATTACAGCGGATATGCATACTCCAAAGAGTATCGAAATAATTGCATTGTGAAACTTTACATTAAAAAGAAATGCAGCAACCGAACCAGTCCAGGCACCAGTAATAGGCAGAGGAATTGCAACGAAAAGCATAAGTCCGATTGATTTGTATCTTCGGACGATCTTGCTTTTACTCCTGGTGTGTTTGAATAGCCAGTCAAAGAATTTTTTAAAGAATTTTAATCTACTCAGGAATTTCGAGAGAGGTCCAAGAAACAAGAGAATAGGAGCGACTGGAATCATATTTCCTAAAATTGCTATTGGGAAAACAAGATACCAATGTAGTTTGAAAAAATTGATACCAAAAGGTATTCCCCCTCTAAGTTCGAATACAGGTAGTGTTGAAATAATCAGAACAGCTATGAGAGGATGAATTCCCTTATTGGCAAGTGAATGGACGATTCTCTGCTTTAAACCAGTGTCATTACATTTGAGCGCGCTAAAAAGAGAAAGCAAAAAAAAGGAGACGAATAATACGAAGAGAAATTTCTTGCAGCTGTTTTTCAGCAACTGATTACTCCGAGAGCTATGGAATTGAGTTTTGTTTCTGCATCGTCTGCTCGGGACAACATAACAACTGGTGCTTTTGCACCAAGTATAATCCCTGCCGCTTTTGATTCAGCAAGGTATATCAACGCTTTTGCAGATATATTTCCCGATGCAATATCAGGAACAATAAGAATATCGGCATCTCCACCAACTTCACTCTCTATTCGTTTTATTTTGCATGCTTCTCTGGAGACTGCAAGGTCAAGGGCAAGTGGTCCGTCCACAAACATATCCGGTAATTGTCCCCTTTCAGCCATTTGCTTGATGATAGCTGCGTCGAGTGTTTCCTGCATCTCCGGATTCACAACCTCAACGGCAGCAAGTATAGCGATCTTTGGTTTTGTAATTCCAAATGATTTTGCAAAATCGCATGCATTTTTAATAATATCGATTTTCGTTTTTAAATCCGGTTTTATGTTCATTCCTCCGTCCGTAAATTGTATTAGCTTGTGGTAGCTTGGAGTTTCGAGGATTGCGGAATGACTGAGGGTTCTTGATGTTCTCAATCCTACATCCTTATCAAGGATACCCTTTAAGAAAATGGAAGTTTTGACCATACCTTTGAGAAGGATATCACCTTCACTTCCCTGAACCAGTTTGACAGCTTTTCTTACACTTTCTTCGATACCTTTCGTGTCTTTAATATATTTTTTATCTATCTTGAAACCAAATCGATTTGCTATCTTAAGTATGTTTTCTTCATTTCCTATAAAGGTAGGAGTAACAAAGCCTTTTTTCATAGCAAGAAGGGAAGCCTCCAGAGCAGTTTTATCCTCTGCGCATGCGACAACAAGTTTCTTTTTGCCTTTTGCTCTCGCGTTTTTCTTCAGTTCTTCAAATGATTTAATCATTATCTTTTAAACCAGACAGTACATTAGAATTTTGATTTTATTTTCAATTCTCTTTCGATCCCTGTTAATGTTATTTTTTGTCACTGTTCTAATAGAATTTCCTTCAATGTCTTGATGAATCGTTGATTGTGCTCCATATTTCCAATAGTAACCCTAAGAAAGTCGGGGATTCCGTAGTTTGCCAGTGGTCTTATAATAATGCCTCTTTTTTGAAGTTTTGTGAAAACCTTCTTGCCGTTCAGTTTAGTCTTGAACGTGACAAAGTTTGTCGTTGAAGGAATATAGAAGATTCCCATTTTTTCAAATTCTTGTTCAAGGTATGCCTTACCTTTGTTGTTGACATCAAGTGTCTTTGCTACATGATCTTCATCATCGAGTGCTGCAACTGCTGCGAATTGTCCCAATCTATTCGCATTAAATGGTAATCTGGCTTTTCTTATCGTACTTATAATATCCCGAGGTGCGATGCCATAACCGATCCTTAAACCAGCCAAACCATATATTTTGGAGAATGTCCTCAATACTAATACGTTTTTCCCTTGTTTTACAAATTCCAAGGAATCGGGAAAATCTTCACTTCGCACGAATTCATAATATGCCTCATCGAGTATTACCAGAATACCATCCGGAATACTTTTTATGAAATTCTCTATCTTCTGTTTCCCCAATTTCGTCCCCAGTGGATTGCAGGGATTGTCGATGTAAATTATCTTTGTTTTTTCACTAACTGCCTGTTTCACGGCATCAAGGTCGTGAACGTAGTTTTTCTCCGGTAAACCGGTGCAAATTGCTCCCATCATCATCGCTGAAATTTTCCCGAGAGCAAATGACTGATTCCCCATAATAAACTCATCTTCAGGAGAGAGATAAACTATGGAACAGAGTAGTATAAGTTCGACGGAACCGTTTCCGATAATGAGATTTTCCTGCTTAATTCCAAGATGTTTGGCGATACCTTGTTTTAGGTAGAAACATTCATCATCGGGATAAAGATACATACGTGAAATTTCCCTGTTCATAACTTCAAGTGCTTTTGGCGAGGTACCGGTGGGATTTTCATTTGAAGCGAGTTTTAGTATTTCGCTTTTTATGCCAAGTTCCCGCTTTAGTTCCTCGATAGGTTTTCCAGGTATGTAGGGTTTAACAGCTTGCACAGCTTTTCTGGGCTCAACCGACATATAGCCTCCTAAGTTTATCACCCCTTGTTAATAACCACGAGTTTTATCTCGGTCATCTCTTCCAATGCATATTTCAAGCCTTCTCTTCCCATTCCACTCTTTTTTACACCGCCGTAAGGCATAAGGTCAACTCTGAAAGTTGGATAGTCGTTAATAATAAGTCCCCCTACGTCAATGGTTTCAATAGCCTTGAATATTTTGCCCACATCTTTCGTATATACCCCAGCCTGTAAACCGTATTTTGTATCGTTTGCAAGTTTTAGTGCTTCATCGAAATCATCGTAAGGGATTATTGAAACAACCGGTGCGAAAATCTCATCATTCATTACTCGCATATCTGATGATACATTTGTCAGTGTTGTGGGTTCTATTATATTTTCTGTGTTTCCCCCCCCGGATAATACTATTGCTCCTTGTGATTGGGCTTCCTGAATCCATTTCATTGCCCTTATGGTTTCCTGATGTGTAATCATTGGTCCTATCTCTGTATCGGGGTCAAGCGGGTCTCCCTTTTTTAGATTCTTTGCTTTTTCTGCAAACAGGGATATGAAGTTCTCGGATAATTTCTTGTTTACATATATTCTCTGAACGGATATGCAAACCTGACCGGAGTATGCAAATGCGCCGACCAGTAATCTATCGACAACATCGGGGATATTTTCCGCATCTTCAAGAATGACTGCACTGTTGTTACCTAATTCGAGGGTTACCGTCTTAAATCCCGCTTCCTTTTTAATAATTTCTCCTACTGGAAGGCTTCCTGTAAATGTTACCATACTTATTTTTTCGTTCCTGACCAGACTAATCCCAACTGTACTTCCAGGACCGTACAGGATATTCAGAAAACCAGGAGGGAGGCCCGCTTCTATGAATATTTCACCGAGTTTTGCGGTAATAAGCGGAGTTGTGGTGGCAGGTTTTAATATAACGGTATTTCCGGCAGCAATTGCGGGCGCAACCTTATGAGCAACAAGATTAAGGGGAAAATTAAAAGGGGTAATAGCAAGTATTACCCCTTTTGGCACTCTTTCGTAGAATCCAAAGTAATTTTTGCCTTTCGAGGCAGCATCCATTGGAATTACTTCACCGCACATTTTTTGCGCTTCAATCGAAGCAAAATGAAACGTTTCAACCGCCCTTTTTACTTCTCCCAATGAGTAACGAATAGGTTTCCCGGATTCCAGTGTAATGGTTTTAGATAAAGGATCGGTTTGTTCTTCTATTTTTCTGCTGACAAGTTCGAGAATTTTGGCTCTTTCGTATGCAGTAAGTGTCTTGGATACTTCGAAGGCTTTCCGTGCTGCATTTACGGCACCTTCAATGTCCTTTTCCGTTGATTTTGGAATTGCTCCTATGATTTCCCCTGAATACGGATTGGAAACATCAATAGATTCGGTACTTTTTTCCCAATTTCCGTTTATTAACATTCTGGCGTTTATCATCAAATATTCTCCAACGGTTTGAATATTATCACCTCTTTTTCCCAAAGTCAAGAGGAAATTCCTGTGTGTGAGATAGTGTGGTAAACAATAAAAGACTTGACTTCGATATTACGGTGTGATAATATTTTTGATATGAAATGGTTTAAAAGAAAGAGGAAATTGCAACCTGCCTCTGAACGCAAAGTTATTCCCGATGGTTTATGGCAGAAGTGTAAGGGTTGTGGGGAGATACTCTATAGAAAAGAACTTGAGAGGAATCTTTTTGTTTGCAAAAAATGCGGTTATCACTTCAGGATTGGAAGCCATGAGTATTTGAAGATTCTGCTTGACAATGATCTGAAGGAACAGGATACCGATATTAGGACTACCGACCCTTTAAGATTCGACGGCTATTTAAGACAAATAAAGGATACGCAGGAAAAGAAAGGTCTGAAGGAAGCAATAGTAACGGGAGAAGGCAAAATAGGTGGTTTTGATGTCGAAATAGCTGTGATGGACTTTGGCTTTAGAGGTGGGAGCATGGGTTCCGTGGTAGGTGAGAAGGTTAAGCGAGCAATTCTAAGAGCCATTGAAAACAGGACTCCACTCATAATAGTTAGTAGTTCTGGTGGAGCAAGAATGCAAGAAGGTATTCTTTCGCTTATGCAGATGGCGAAAACAGGCTCTGCGCTTTCTGAGCTTGAGGAAGCAAAACTTCCCTATGTTAGTATTCTTACAGATCCCACAACTGCTGGAGTAATGGCATCTTATTCTTCAATTGGTGATGTTGTCATTTCCGAACCTGGAGCACTTCTTGGATTTGCAGGTCCCAGAGTAATAGAGCAGACAATAAAACAGAAGTTGCCAGAAGGTTTCCAGAGGGCACAATTTCTTCTGGAACATGGTTTTGTTGACATGATAGTAGAAAGAAAAGAACTGAAGAATATCCTGATTAAACTTTTGAGTTTTTTCGTGAGAAAAAACGGTTAATACTTCACGATGGCTGAAGTCAAACTTGATAACATCACGAAAGTATTTGATAAGAATATTATTGCTGTCAAGGATTTGAGTTTGAATATTGAAGATAGAGAATTTACCGTACTTGTTGGTCCTTCGGGATGCGGAAAATCGACTGTTCTTAGAACTATTGCAGGTCTGACGGAACCAACAAAGGGAAATATATATATAGACGGCAAAAATGTGAACGATATTGCACCAAAAGACAGAGATGTTGCAATGGTTTTTCAAAATTATGCACTTTATCCGCACATGAGTGTCTATGATAATTTGGCTTTTGGGCTGAAACTGAGAAAGGTGAAGAGAGCCAAAATAAGCGAAAGAATAGAAAAAGCGTCGGAGATTCTTGGAATAAAAAACCTTCTCAAGAGAAAACCCAGAGAGCTTTCCGGGGGACAAAAACAGAGGGTTGCAGTTGGTCGTGCAATCGTGCGTGAACCAAAGGTTTTTCTATTTGATGAACCTCTTTCCAATCTTGATGCAAAACTGAGGGTTCAAATGAGAGCGGAAATATCGAAAATTCACAATAAACTGCAGGCGACAATGATTTATGTTACTCACGACCAGACGGAAGCAATGACAATGGGTGATAGGATCGTTGTTCTAAAAGATGGAGAGATACAGCAAATTGCGGATCCCATAAATCTATACAACAAGCCTGACAATATTTTTGTTGCCGGTTTTATTGGAAGTCCGTCAATGAATTTCATCCACGGAAGGATAAAAGCAGGAAATATGAAGCTTTTTGAAAATGAATTTGTCAAAATAGGAATTGGTAAGAACCAGGCAGAGAAACTGGGTCCGTTTAATGACAAAGAAATAATTTGGGGAATAAGACCGGAGCATTTGATACCTACTTCAGAAGATGGTGGCAATGTGTTCACTGCTGTAATTTCTGTTTTTGAACCTATGGGAAACGAAGCATTTTTATATCTTGATTTGGGAGGGTGTGAAATTATTGCAAGGTTCAAATGCGAACGGCAGTTCAAAGTCGGAGAGAAAGTGAGATTGAAACCGCTCGTAGAGAAATCGCATTTTTTTAATCCTGAAACAGGGAATAGAATCAACTAAAGGCGGTTTTTTTGCCTAACATAGTTTTTTCAAGGAGGTATTAATGCGTGCGTTGCCTTTTTGCGTTGTTCCTTTTATATGGTTGATTATCCTGGGTCTGTTGGGTCTGTGGATATGGATGTTAATAGACTGTATTAAAAGGGAAGAAGAGAATTTTCCTTCTTTGGGTGAGAATACAAAACTTATCTGGATACTCATTGTTATCCTGGCAGGCTGGTTAGGTGGAATCATCTACTATTTTATGGTAAAACAGAAGATGGATTAACATTTTCACTTATATCCGATGATGAAGTGGATATTTAATAACGTCGGTTTGAAAATCGGTGCATTTATAATAGCTATTCTTTTGTGGTTTCATGTAGTCACAGAAAGGGTGGTGTATGAAACTATCAAAGCGCCGATAATATACCATAATCTTTCAGATAGTCTTGTAATTGTGAATACTTCAAGCGAGGAAGTGTCTTTTCAGATTAAAACCAAGGTAAAGCAATTGATTCTACTTAATGTTTTTGGTCATCCTTTTTCAAGAATAGATCTTTCGAGTATGAAGGGTGGAAAGAATGAAATAAAACCTTCTCTGGATTGGCTAATTCTTCCAAGCTGGCGACCACTTGACGTTATTGGGGTCATCTCACCACAAGAATTGTCAATTGAAACCGAAAAAAAAGGTAATAAAAAAGTTTCAATAAAACCACTGGTAATAGGTAGCCCAAGCGAAGGTTATTTCGTAAGAAGAATAACGCTTGAACCGGACAGCGTGATGCTCACCGGAGGTAAGAAAAGCTTAAGAAAAGTTAGCGAAGTTATAACCGACACTGTCGATATTTCGAGAAGGAGTAAAGGATTTGAATTAGATGTGTCCTTAATTGTGCCGGGAAAAAGTTTCTCGGGCAATATAGGGAAGGTTAAACTAAGTATTTTATTTGATAAATATGCAAAAAAAACGCTCAATGGCGTATACATAATTATCAAAAGTGATAAAATTGTCAAGGTTTATCCGGAAAGTTTAACCGTAACCGTATCCGGACCACAGGAGTTGCTTGATGATATCAGTGCTTCTGATATAAAAGCATTTGTTGACATAAAAGGTTATCAGATTCAGGCAACCCCCTTTTTCAATCTTCCAAAGGGGATTGCTTTGGAAACTTGCGAACCTCAGAAGGTAGAGGTTAGACCAGTAAAGAGCGGAGATGTGGGAGAGAAGGACGAAGAGAGATAAGTGTATCGACCCGGGTTAAAAACCTGTTTGATTTGTTTAATTGGTTTAAACCTTGTGATTATGTTAACCGTGCGGTAACGCTGGCTGGAAGGATGTAAGTTCTTATGTTAATACTGGGTATTGAAACTTCGTGTGATGAAACAGCAGCGGCTGTTTTGAAAGACGGAACGGAAATATTGTCCAATACAGTGTATTCTCAGGTTGTGCATTCGCAATACGGGGGTGTAGTTCCTGAACTTGCATCAAGAGATCATATTAGAAAAATAATACCGGTAGTTAAGAGTTGTCTTGAAGAAGCGGGGGTATTGATTTGCGAAATCGATGCTGTGGCCGTTACACAGAGTCCGGGCCTTATTGGTTCACTACTGGTGGGAGTCTCGTTTGCCAAGTCAATTTCGTTTTCCCTTGATATTCCATTGATTGCCGTTAATCATTTAGAAGGTCATATTTACGCTAATTTCCTTTCGAATCCCGAACTTGAACCGCCCGTTTTAGGTCTTATTGTCTCAGGTGGTCATACCGAACTCTTGACAGTCGAACGGAGAGGTAAATATAAACTACTGGGTTCGACACTTGATGATGCGTGTGGAGAGGCTTTTGATAAAGTTGCAAACTTACTTGGTTTTACCTATCCAGGAGGAGTGGAAATCGAAGAAATGGCAAAAACTGGCAATCCCCATGCTATTTCCTTTCCTGTTGGAAGTGTAGGAGATTACGATTTCAGTTTCAGTGGATTGAAGACTGCGGTTCTTTATTATCTTAGAAAATTGACAGAGATAGAGAAAGAGAACCAAAAGGCAGATATTGCAGCATCGTTCCAGGAGACAGCAATTGAAATGCTGCTTCGAAAATCCATCAAAGCGGTTCGTGACTTTAAGATTATGAAAGTTGCTGTTTCTGGTGGTGTGGCATCGAATGAAAGATTGAGGGACAAGTTTCTGTCTAAGGCTAAGAAAAAGGGGTTTGAGGTTTACTTTCCAAGAAAAGAATTCTGCACTGACAATGGTGCAATGATTGCAGCTTGTGGATACGACCATTACAAAAAAGGGGATTTCGCCTCACTTTCGCTAAAAGCCGAAGCAACGGAAATGATATATTAGGAAAAGTTGAGAAGCGGTTTGACTTGTTTCGTTAGTTGGCGGAGACTAAACAGCCTCTATTGTCGAAGGTGGCTTTTTGGTAACATTGTAGGTGACGCTGACTACTCCAGGCACCTCATTGGTTAGCCGATCGGCAAGTTTACCGAGCGTATCAAAAGCTAACTGTGTTGGTGTTCCAACGATCGCATCTTTGCTTTCCCAGCATCGTACTTCTATCTGCAAACCAAAATCTCTTTTTCCATCTCTTATCCCAGTTACTCTGTCTTCATGTAAGATTGCAAGATATTGAAACGCACCTGATCCTCGCAATTCATCTTCAACAATCCTTGTTGCCTTTCTAACCGTTTCTATCCTTTCGGATGTTACTTCTCCTATAACACGTGCTGAAAGAGCCGGACCAGGGAAAGGAGTTCGTGTGTATATCTCTTTTGGCAATCCAAGGATTTTCCCAATTCTTCTGATACCGCTTTTTCTCAACTCCAGAATTGGTTCTATTACCCTGTAGCCATACTGTTTTTCAGTATCTATTCCCAGCTGCTCAAGGATATTATGCTGTCTTTTTATTCCTGCAATTGTTTCCTCAACATCTGTATAATTAGTTCCCTGCATTAAATATTTTGCATCGTTTTTCTCTAACAAATTTCTGAAGACATCTTTGTAAAATGTTTGTGTAATTGCCTCGCGTTTTTCTTCGGGATCCTTTTTACCTTTTAGGGCTTCGAAAAATTGATTTTTCGCGTCAAGTATTTCGACTGAAATGCCCAATCCTTTAAAGACGGAAGCTATGTATTGTGCTTCGCCTTCTCTCATTAATCCATTTTCGATGAAGTATGTTTTGAGTTTGTCTCCTAAAGCCATATGACCAAGCATTGTTACTATCGAAGAATCGACGCCTCCAGAAAGCGCATTTATTGCGCAACCATCGCCAACGATTGATGAAATTTCTTCGACTTTTTCCTTAATAAATGTCTCCGGAACTAAGTTTTCCAACGCAATTTCCTTGATTTCCATTCTTTCCTCCCGATTTTTAGGTTAAATTATGTTTTTGCTCAGGGTTAGTTTTTAAAACCAGATAAGGTTCGAACTTCTACCTAATGTTTTTTCATTTACTCCGTTAGAATGCCCCATGCGAAATTCTAACGGTGTTTACTTAATTTCTTCGCCTGTCCAGCAATAAGTGCACAAATTCTCGCGGGGCAACTTAGTAGCAGAAATCATATCTTGGAGTACCTGATATCTGAGTGAGGTTACATTCAAATCCTCTTCCATTTTTTTCAGCATCTTCTTGTATTCCTTCGAATTTGGATCAAGATATGGCTTAATATTTTTAATATGTTTCCCGTGTATTCGCTTGATTATCCTTCGAGCAAATAACTCGTCGAGTTGCCTTATCGAGTACAAAAACTTGCAGGGGTACATAAGTGCAGGGCAGGCAGGTCTTACATGAATCTCCTTTGCACCTGAATCCCATAACTTCGTCAGCAAATAATTTTTTAATTGAGTTCCCCTGACAATCGAGTCCTCTGTTATAACCATTTTTTGATTCTTTATTAAAGCGTCGGCAGTTATCTGTTTCATCAATGCAACAGTATCTCTTCTATCTTGGGAATTGGGGACATAGCTTCTTGCCCATCCCGGGGTATATTTGAGAAGAGGCATTCTTATAGGTACACCAGACTCGAATGAATAACCATGTGCGTAAGCGGTTCCTGAATCGGCTACGCCACATACCAAATCAGGTTTCACATTATCCCTTTTTGCGATGATTCTTCCGGAATATTCTCTGAACTCTTCAACGTTTCTACCTTCGTATTCGGATGCGGGAAATCCGGCATATACATATAGAAAGGCGCATAACTGAAGTATATTCCTGGGCTTCTTTATCTGTTCAACTTTATTTTCTGTTAGAAGTATGATTTCACCCGGACCCAGAAATTGTTTTCTCTTGAAACCAAGGTTTTTGAAAGCGCAAGTTTCAGAAACAACTATTCTGGCATCGTCTCTTTCGGCTAAAACCAGGGGACTTCTACCATACCTATCCCTTGCAGCATAAATACCTTCCTTACCGAGAAGCAATAAAGAAAATGAACCCTCAATTTGGTCATGTAGATATTCAATACCATCTATCAATGATTTTCCTTTATTAATCAATTTAGCTGCCAACTCTATTTGATTCACTTCGCCGTTTGCCATCTCCGAAAAAACCACTCCTTCATCGATCAGTCTTCTAGCGAGTTCATTCTGGTTGTTAATATAACCTGCACCGCAAAGAGTATATTCTCCGAACTTTAATCGCATTATCAAAGGTTGTGTATCTCTATCGCTTATCACACCGATGCCAAAATTTCCATGCATATCAATAAAATCAATATCTTCTGCAAATCTTGATTTGAACTGGAATTTTCCCAAGGTGTGTATTTTCTTTTCGGTCTTCTTAGTGTCGGATATAGCAATTCCACCGTACGAAGTGCCGAGATGGGAATGGTAATCCGTAGCATAGAACAAATCGTCTTTACAATCCCTTTTTGACACTATAGCGACAACGCCACTCATTTTGAACCATCCTTTCAGATAATATCTTTTGTATTTCTATTCTTTTATTTCTAAAATATGTTTTACGAAAACGTTTACCCTTACATTTATGCGCTCAAATTCTTGTCTTTCTTCTATTTTACTCTATACTTTAAGGATTTTTGTTTTTTCTATCTGTTCTTCCATATTTTTCCTTCAAACTGCTGGAGTATATAATATTTTAACGAAAAAGTCAAGCGATAAACCGAGAAACATTTTACAATAACACGGAAAAATGAATGTTTTTTCTGTGGTTTCGCTGTGAAATACAATTAACTTCTGCCCATTTTCCTATTTCACGGGGTGAATCTGTGGTTAATCTTTTGGGGTGGTGGAGTTTACATCATATCAGCCGGGTCGATGTCATAGAAAATGTTAACTCCGCAAATTCTGTAGTTTTTCTTGAATGGCAGAAGAAGTTTTTGAAGGAGAAATGGTTTTTTGCTTTTCAGGAGGAAGTGGAAACGGTACCTTCCTCTAAGCTTGGGTAGTGGACAGGGAACAGGACCAAGAATTTGTATTTTTGGGGATTTAGTCTTTGTGTTTTCCAGGAGTTTTTTGCCTAATTCGTTTGAAGTGTGTTTTAGTTTTTTAAGGTCTGTTGAAGAAAGTATGATTCTTGCAAACCTTGAAAACGGCGGATAGTTGAGTTCCTTGCGAATTACAATTTCCTGCTTGTAGAATTTTTCATAGTTATGAAATTGTGCATCTTTGACTGCATAATGTTCTGGTGAGTGTGTTTGTATTACAACTTCTCCTCCAAGAATTCCCCTCCCTGTTCTCCCGGCAACCTGCGTAAGTAACTGAAATGTTCTCTCTTCAGCGCGGAAATCGGGGAAATTCAGAACAGTGTCGGCTGAGATTACGCCAACGAGAGTTACTTTAGGGAGGTCAAATCCCTTGGCTACCATCTGGGTTCCAAGAAGCACATTTGCTTTTCCTCTTCTGAAGCGAAAAAAGCTTTCCATATGTGCCCATTTCTTCTTCATAGTATCCAGATCCATTCTCATAATTTTTAGTTTATCAAATTTTTTCTCCAGATACTGTTCAACCCTTTGAGTTCCTGTGCCCGCATAGAAAAATCTTGAGCTTCCGCATTTGGGGCAGGTTCTTGGCAAATTTTCTTCGTAGCCGCAATAGTGGCACTTCAGAACCACTTCCTTCTTATGATATGTAAGCGTGAGGTCACAGAAGGGACAGCGAGGTGAAAATCCACAGTCCCTGCAAAGCAAAAAATGTGAAAACCCTCTTCTGTTTATAAGAAGAATTATTTGCTCATTCTTTTTTATTGTCTTGTCTATTTTCTCGAATAGAATTTCCGAAAGCAGAAAGTCTTTCTCTTTCTTCATATCGACAATTTCCACAGGTGGGAGTTCTCTTTCATCTATTCTTTTTGGCAGTGAAATAAGAGTATATTTCCCATTTTTTGCATTATAAAATGATTCTACCGACGGTGTCGCACTTCCGAGAATACAAACTGCATTCTGTATTTTCGCTCTGAGTACTGCCGTGTCTCTTGCAGAATAGGGCGGTTCTTTACCTTTTTGTTTGTAAGTACTCTCATGTTCCTCATCTACTATAATTATCCCGAGTTTTTTAACAGGTGCAAAGACGGCAAACCTTGCCCCTATAATGACCCTGTATTTACCTTCGTTTATCCCCTTCCATACTTCCACTCTCTCTTTTTTTGCCAATCTGCTATGGTATATTACGACTGTTTCTCCAAACCTTTCCTTAAAGGCTTCTACTGTCTGTGCAGTAAGAGAGATTTCGGGAACAAGCACGATGGCTCCTTTCCCTTGATTTAGGACTTTTTCTACCGTTCTAAGATAGATTTCTGTTTTACCGCTTCCTGTTATACCGAAGAGGAGGAACGTTTGGTAGTCCCGTTTTTCCATTGCATCGACTATCTTCTTTACTGCTTCTTGTTGATTGTGCGTCAATTGGGGTTTCTTTGATATCTTGTGAGGAAGGGCAGGAATTTTTTGAGAAAATGGAATGGCAAAAGACTCAACAATCTCTTTTTCTTTCAAAGCCTTTATAGAGCTATATACGTTGCCAAATTTTGCATATATATCTCTCTTCTCTATCCCATAGTTGGCAGAAAAAAGAAACTGAACAATTTTGGATTGTATTGGTGCAGTATGTTCTAATTTTTCCAGGAGCCCTTTTTTAAAAGGTTTTGCTAGTCGCAATCCTTCTGGTGATATGCTTTTTGCAGGATACTTTTTCTCTTTTGTTTCATAAATAAGGTTGTTCTTCAAAAGAAGGTTATATGCGGCAAGAGAATCTTTAAATTTTCTTCTTATATAGTTTCTTGAAAGAGGTCTTCCTTTTATTTCCTGATAAATGGCAAAAGCCTGTGTGTTTCCCTTTATTCTTTCAACACTTCCTTCCTTTGAATGTACGATGATCTTTTCCCTTATGCCCTGTTGCGGTGATATGTAAGTTCTGATTATTAGACCAATGGGTGTGATATAGTAGTTTGAAAGCCAGGAAAGGACCTTAAGCAAACAAGCGGTAAAAAGCGGTTCCGGGGAAACGATTTCCTTTATGGGTTTTACTCCCTTGGGTGCAAGCTTCGAAAATCCTGTTACGTATCCTGTGAGATTTCTCCTACCAAATGACACAAATACAGGGACCCCGATTTTTATATCAGATTTTAAATCTTCCGGGACGCTGTAGATAAAGGTTCCGAAGACAGGTACAGGGAGTGCAACTTCAATGTAACAATCGGGATTAAGCTGGAATCTGGAATTCAAACAGTCTTTCAAAGGTTTTTTCCTATTGTTTGCTATCTTCAAATTCTGTCTCTTTTTACGTTCTTTGTAGGCATTCGAATTTGCTTTTCGAATCAGCTCAGTATATGACAACCGAATAACTATGTCAAGATTTTTTGACTTTACTCATTTCCAATGGGTTTTTATTTTTTATCTCCATTGCATTCCGAATTTTATGAATTTTGTATTTTCCTCTTCTTTTGAGTTTAACTCGAACCTTGCGTAAACACTGAGGTTATTAAAGATTCTATTCTTAAGAAGTAAGTAAAAATCCTTTCCGCTTCCGTAAAAAGCCTTTGTGTACATAGAACCGGGGATATCATTGAGAAAGAGATAGATGCGTGAATTGTATGAATCCGTTTCGTAAAAAGCTATACCGAATTGGAGTGTCGTATTTGAAAAAGGTTTTGCATTGAAATACAGGGAAAGCAAGTTGCCAAATTCTGATAGGTCTATATCTGGCAAGTAAAAACGTTCGCCTTCCCATATTACCTTGAAATAGACATTTTTATTTATTTTTGTCTTAAAGGAAAGTCTCAGGTTCTGTCTCTGGTAAGTCAACGTTTGACCCTGCCACTGATAGCTGTTCTTTTCCTTGTTTTTGTATCTCATATAAAGATTAGTATGCATTAGCTTTTTTTCTACCGATAGAAATACTTCATAACCGTTTGTCGAAAACAAGTTAAAGTACGTTGGATTTGGCCTTGTAAAAATATCTGTAAAACCGGAGAAATGGATACTATAAGGTAATTTAGTGGCAATGTATAAATAAAGACCCCTTTCATTTCTCACCTGATTCTCACAAAAAGAAAAAGCTCTTGGACTGTAGAATTTTTCTGAATAATCCCTATACAATAATGAGATAGTTGCTTTATTAGGTCGCATAGAAGTTCCTATTATGAAACCACTACCCCCGGTGTAAAAGGAATATGCAAAATCCGACCATATCGAAATATATTCCTTGACAAAAAAGCTATGTATACCTGTAAGTCCATACTGCTTTCCACTGAAGCGATAGTAATTTGCTGGGTCGGGTTTAACCGTTTTATCATAATTTGCAATAAGCGATGTAGAACTAATGTTAAAGCGTTTATTGCCAATACTAAGGATTCCACCTAAGAGTCGTTCCTTAATTCTGTCTTTTTTGGCGATTTCCGTTTCTGTTCTATGATAACTATTTGCATATAAAACCTTTCTTACTGTGTCATTTTCTACGGTTGCATCCAGTTTCTTGTATGAAGCAAAGAGACCGACGTCAAGCATTTTCCAGTTTTTTTTAAGTGCGGCTCCTCTGAGTGAATAATCTTCAAATCCTGAAGTGTAGGGTTTGATAAAACTCTGTTTTCCCTTAATCATACCACTGCTCTTGAAGATAAATCCAGGATATCCCAGAATTAATTTCTCACCTGCATTAATTGCATAATCTCCCAAAATTATACCATAGTTTTTTCTCTTGACATATCCGTATAGGGTATAGAAATCGAGGTAGTTTTTTTCATAAGCATTCTTGTATGCAGTTCCTCCCAGTGTTATGTTTCCATTTGCAATCTCAAGTTTGTTTGAATACTTAAATGGGCTGCCGTTGTATTTATCCTCCAGGGGATACTGTTTACTTACAATGCTTTTCCATATGATTTTCTTCGGTGTTATAAGCTTTTTCTTAAAGACAACATAAGGCAGGATTTTATGCAGCAATGGTTCGCTGATACCTGCAATCTTCGAGAGTTCCAGGGTGTCTGAAAAAACATTTCCTTTAGTTCGGTAATCGATAATTCTCAGTGCAATGAGAGGTGTAATGTAGGGAATCTGAAGCATATCCTCATAGGTTGCACTGTTTATGTCAACAGGGTTTTCTTTCAGTTCTTCAAGGTTTTCAAGCACATCGGAAGGAGAGGAAACCTCTTCTTCGAGGGAAAAATCCTCGTTTCCTGACAGGGAAACACAATAGAAGATGAGAATAGTGGCAAGTAAAAAGCAGGATAGTTTAATGTCTATTATTAACAGGGATTTTAAGAGATTAAAAAAGATTGTTTTTTTTATTTTTCCTTCCATATTTGTGTATTGTGCTTTTGTGCACTGGTGTTCCATATTCTTTATCTCTATATATATCATTCTGTGCCTAATTTTCTGGTTTTGGAAAAGACAAGACCGAGTTTGTGCGTCAAACCTAATTCAGGATGTATGGATATGTTATAGGATAACTCGAATTTTTCGAGAGATATAACAGCGGTTGAAGAAATGGCTTTCGTTGAAAGAGAAATACCGGCACCAAAGGAGAAAACTGATGTCAGTTTTACACCGCTGCCAAACTCAAAACCGGTTCCAGTTAATTCGGAGAACAAAACCTTTATATTGAAAGATGTCCAATTGGAAGGATACATTCTCAAAAGGGATGAGAAGGTTGAGATTGGTTTTTCCTCCTTGAACTTATATCCATAGGGGAATACATTGGCATAAGTAGACAGGAAAGAAAAGTGTTCGGTCCGGGATAAGAAAAAGAAATCATCACTTGCATAAAATCTATTGTAGTATCCTTTTATACCCAATCTCATTAATTTGAGTTTTAAACCGAAAAGTGAACTTGTCCCTTTAAAGATAGAGATTCCCAATTGGGTTTCGTTGTAAAGCTCTGAGCCAAGAAATGATATATCAGCACTGAAAGCAGCAATGGGGAAAAAGGCCATGAAGTTAGAGTGTAGTTCATTGCATTCCTGCATCGAGTGAAGTCTCGAGCCTGAGGTAGAGAAGAGCAATTGTTTGCTTTGGACATAGTCCGATGGAATAAAAGCAGAAACGAACGAAACGGGATTTGAAAAAAAATCACTTTCACCTTCGAATGCAGCAAAGACAGGTCTTATGAAGAACAGGGAAAAGCATAAAGTTAAAGAGAGAAGTCTATACGTTCTTAGCAAGATATAAATAGAACTCAGATTTGCGTTATGTGAAAAACAAGTTCTTATCAGTGATAATCTATAGTTATAAATTTCGTTCTTTGGTTCGTAGGATTAGTTTGTTATTTTTTCTGCTATTGCGTTTGCTACATCAAGCGTTGAATTTTTTCCGCCCATATCATAGGTTTTTACTTCATTTTCAGCGATTACTTCAGATACTGCTTTTTCAAGTTTGAGGGCGTTCTCATTCTCTCCAAGCCATTCCAACATAAGACGTGTAGCAAGTATCATTGCTATTGGATTTACCCGATACATACCGGCATATTTCGGTGCAGAACCATGCGTTGGTTCAAAAAGGGCATAACTATCTCCTATGTTTGCACTGTATGCGAAACCCAATCCACCAATAAGTTGTGCAGCCAGGTCGGAGATAATATCACCGAACATATTTGATGAAACCAGAACCTGGAATTTTTGAGGATTTTTTATAAGCCACATTGCCATTGCATCGACATTTGCTTCCATGAGCTCGATCTCGGGATATTTACTATTCATCTTTCGTGCTTCTCGAATCATCATACCGCTTGTTTCCCTTATCACATTGGGTTTTTCAACAATGGCAATTAATTTTTTATTGTGTTTTCTTGCGAAATCGAAAGCAGATTTTAAGATTCGTTGACAGCCTTTCTTCGAAAAAATGCGCAGAGAAATTGCCATATCCGTATTAAGTGTTTTTTCAAACTTCCTCATCTTTCTGTGACGGTTGAGCAATTTTCTGAGATTTTCAGGTATCGGGTAAAACTCGACCCCTGAATATAAACCTTCCGTGTTTTCTCTGAATATTACAAGGTCAATATCATCTCGATAATTAAGTGAATTTCCTTTATATGTTTTGCATGGTCGCAGGTTTGTATGCAATTCAAATTCCTGCCTTAGTCTAACTATGGGGCTGTAATATATGTATCCTTTTTCTCTTAGATGGGGTGATAATTCCTTTGCGGCTTCATCCTTTGGTTTTGAAGTTATTGCACCGAACAGTCCGCAGTCTGTATTCTTCAATATTCTTATTGTTCTGTCTGGCAGAGGATTTCCTTCCTTTTTCCAGAATTCCCAGCCTATCTCTGCTTCGATATATTCTGCATCAAGTTCTATTTTATCGAGAACAATTTTTGCTGCTTTCATTACGTCGTTACCTATTCCATCTCCTGGAAGTAGGGCAATTCTATATTTTGGCATAACATCCCTCCATAAAAATATAATCGGATATCCCAGCGTGTTTAGGTTGCGCCTAATATCCTATTTCAATTAACCTTGAGCATATTAACATAGGCAAAAATATCTGTCAAGTGAAAATTGGAAAAGGTCAGACAAATCGAAAGCAGAATTAAGCAGTGTATCTTTGCACTTAAAAATCATCCGCGGGAGATAAAATATAATGTGGAAAGAGGGAGAGAAAAGAGATGTTTATATAACGGTAAAAGTTGAGACAGTCTACCTCAAAACATTA
>Ga0307430_1000066_pt1 | contig 91415 bp, 82 predicted proteins | sample SalMarWE160130MG_FD_202159 | JGI IMG/M metagenome (GOLD analysis project Ga0307430, IMG submission 202159) | Salt marsh sediment microbial communities from the Plum Island Ecosystem LTER, Massachusetts, United States - WE1603-130 | ecosystem: Environmental > Aquatic > Marine > Intertidal zone >... | reverse complement strand
TGCGTCTTTCGTAAGTCACCAGAGACCGATTGCCCTAATTATGGCACAAGCTCGTCTCATTGAAGTGAGAAAATTGTCAGAAATTCCTTTGTATCCAGCACTGCCCCGAAATATTGAGAAGATACCAAGATAACGACTGCAGGACGTATCACGATCTTAACGGGCAAACACCAGGTCGTCACCGGCGAACGGCTGTCGCTCCGTCGCCTGGCTCAGTTAGCCGGGGTGCCCAAAGACCTGGTTTACCGCCTGGACGCAGGCCGGGCGCGCTATGTGGACCTGGTGGCCCTGGCGTGTTTGTGCGACGCACTCCGATGCCGGGTCGGTGACATCCTCGTCTGGGAGGAGGAAGCCGCAGATAATGACCGCTCTGACGAACCCCTTTGACGTTTTGCCAGCCAATCTGTTCAATCTCCTGAGTTCCCAGGCAGGCGAACTTCAGTCTCACTACATAGCCGTTCTGCTGCGCGTCTACGAGATGGCCGAGTTCAACCGCTTCGGCTTGACCCGCGAGATGGTCATCGCCGAAATCGCGGACTATTTGACCGGCGATGGCGCCGGCGGCGTGAATGCCTTGGCCGATGCGGCAGAGGACCTCCGGCGAGCCCAAGACGTGGAATGGAACGATAAGAAACTTGTCCTGAGCACGCCGAAGGAAGAAACCGACCTATCTGCCACCCGCGACGTGCAGGAATATGCCAGTTGGATTTTGCGCCGCCTGGTTGACGCCGGGTGGCTAGAGCGAGAGCAGCAGGTCGACTATACCGAATTCATCATCCTGCCCGACTACGCCTTTACGCTGCTGGAGGCGTTTCGGAGCATCCAGGAACAGAAACCCCGTGAGTACACCGGTCAACTGTACGCTGCCCGTCAACTCCTGACCAATGAAAGCGATGATTTCTCCCCGGCGCTGGCCCTGACCCAAGCCTATGAGAATGTACGCCAGGTCGTACGCGGTCTTAACGAACTGAACCAGAACATCCGGCGCTACACCGACCGCGTTACCCGCGCGTGTCCTGTGGCCGAACTGCTGCGTTTGCAGTGCGACGACTATGCCCACGCGCTGGGCCCGGCCTACCACGCCCTCAAGACCTCGGATCACGTTTCTCGTTACCGGCGCGACATTGTGACTCGGTTGCAAGAGTGGCAACTCGACAGCGATTGGCTCGACCGCGCTGCCGACGAACTGGCCACCCAGGGCCGTCTCTCGCCGGCCCAGGCGGTGAGTGAGATCAACCACTATATGCGCTTCATCGTCAACCAGTTGGAGAGCCTTGACCCGCTGCTGGGCGAAATTGATCGCCGCCACGCGCAGTATCTGCGCACCTCGTTGCGCCAGATTCGCTACCAACTGGTCGGCACCGATGGCGGGTTCAAGGATCGGCTGGCTCTGCTGGCTCGAGGCCTGGCTGACCTGCAGGCTGAAGGAGAAGAAGTGCTGCCCGACGAGATGCCCGCCTTTCAGTCCGTTCCTGTCCGTCACCCCGACGCCAACAGCCTGTACACGCCGCCGCGACGTCGCGCCCCCTTTGCACCAGCGCCGGTCGTTGCCTCCATGCTCAATCCATCGGACCTGCGGGCTCTGCGCGCCGTCACCCTGCAGCAGTTAGGTTTGGCCATCACACCGGCCAAGATTCAGCGCTTCGTCGGCCAATTCTTCAATGGGCATCGGGTCATCCACGTCCGTGATCTGCCGCCCGACGCTTTTGAGAAGGAAGAGGACTTGCCCTGGCTCATCTACACCATTGCCTACGGTAACCATCCCGAGGTGAACTACGGCATCGAACCGCTGCTGGGGGAGGCGGTGGATTTGGGACTGGTGCGGGTGAAACCGTTTCAACTCGTGAAACGTGAAACGTGATGCATGTTACGCGTTACGTGTTTTGACACGCAGCTCGTAACACGCAACACGAAATACGCAAGGAGAGCGTAATTACCCAGCCCTCGTCATTCTGAGCGACCGAAGGAGCCTGTCCTGAGCAGAGCCGAAGGAAGCAAAGAATCTCTGTTTCGGTAGCACCATGCGAGATTCCTCGTCGCTACGCTCCTCGGAATGACGAATTCGAGAGTTTACTACTCCTACGCCTGGGTTAGTGCAAAGAGAGTGAATAGTTACAGGAGAGCGAACTATGGCATTCAGCACCCATACGATTCTGGAATCTACCGATTTGCCCGAGAAGGCGCGCCGCGAGGTCCCACGCGTTATGAACCGGCTGCTAGGAAGGACGTTCCTCTACCAGGGCGACGAGGCTGACAAGGAAGACTATTACCTCGTCCATCGCCACCGGGATGTCTTTGCCGCGCTGTTCTCCGTGGCTGGCTTCACGCTGCTGCACGACGACTATCACCGCATCTTTCAGGTCGTCTCCGATTTTGGCTATTGCCGCCAACGGTACAGGCTCGACGAGTCGCTGATGATCGTCGTGTTGCGCAAGCTGTGCGAAGAACACTCCGAGAAACTCAGCCTGGCGAAGGACCCGGTCGTCACCATCGGCGAGGTTCGCGAGGAATATCGCACCATCACTGGCAGAGAACGCACCCTGGGGATTGTCCAGTACGAAGACATCCTGCGTCGTCTGCGGCGCCTGGGGCTGATTGAACTGGTGGACGGTCGCTCATTAGACGTGCACGATAGCGAACTCCGCCTGCGCCTGCGAGGTTCGGTCAAGATGATCTTGCCGGTACAGACGGCGGAGGAAATGGAGGCGTGGTTGCGCAAGTACCGCGTGAAACGTGATTCGTGACTCTTTCTCACGTTTCACGTATCACGCATCACGTGTCACGCAACACGCAACAGGAGCATACCATGAAGCAACTAACTCGCATCCGTCTAATCAACTGGCATTTGTTCGAGAACACGACCATCACCTGCCAGGGGACCACCTACTTCATCGGCGTCAACGGCGTGGGCAAATCCACGATCCTCGACGCCATTCAGTTCGCCCTGGTTGGCGGGCAGCGGGACGTAAAGTATAACCGGGCAGCGATGAATGGCAGCCGGCGCACGCTTGCCGGCTACGTCCGGGGGGAGTTGGGCACCGAGGGCCAGCGCTTTCTGCGCGGCGATGCCACGGCTGTCGTCGCCCTGGAGTTCCGCAACCCTGACGAGAGTCACTTCGTCCACGGGGCTGTCGCTGACGCGTACGAGGATGGCCGCTCGCCCAACATCGTCTACTTTATCGTCAACAACGCTCGACTCAACGATGCGTGGTTCTTCCGTGGCGAAGGGCAGGTTTTTGACAGTCGCGCTTTTCGGCGCCACATGGAGAACTTCACTCTGCCTCCCATCGCGCGCGCCCGCCTCTTCACCCGCCTGGAGGACTATCGCTTTCACCTGCTCAATCGCCTGGGCCAACTCAAGGAGACCTTTCCAGCCAAGATCGTCAAGGGAGTGGCCTTCAGCCCGCTGACTAATATCCGCGACTTTGTCCACAACTACCTGCTGGACGAAGACCTGGTGGACGTCAAAGCGCTGCGAGATCAGCTTGAGACGATGCGTCACTTTGAGACTCTGGCTGCCGACGTGCGCCAGCGCATTGCCGACCTTGATCGCATCGAGGAACTGGATCAGGAGCGTCAGGCCAATCGGCGGCGGCGCATTACCAATGGCGTCATCCGTCGCCGTGCGTCGGCCGATACGCTTATGGCCAAACTCAAACGATATCGCCTCGAACTCGACCAGGCGCGACTGGATCTTAGCCGCCTCGGACTCCAGCGGGATGATCTGGCCGACGGCTTGAACCATGCCCGCCAGACGCTCGTGGATGCCCAGGTGGCCTTACGCACCAACACCACCGCCATGCACGAGAAATCGCTCCGCGAGGAGAGTGCCCGCGTCGAGGTCGAACTGGCCGACCTGCGTCAGCGTGAAAGTCAACTGCATGAGACCCTTACCCGCGAAGCCCAAGACGCCCAGCGCCTCCGAGACTTCTTGATCGAAGACAATCTGGAAATCCCCCTGTCTCTGCAAGCATTGATCGAAGAACGCGCAACATGCGTCACGCAACACGCAATACGCAATATGCAGAATGACCTCGAATCTCTTGGTCGCCACTACACAGAACAACACGCCCTGCTCAAAAATCAGAGCGACCAGTTGCGCCAGGAAGCCGAGCAACTCCAGCGCGAGATCGTTCAACTGCGCACCGGCGACCGGGACGTCAGTTACGAGGCTGCCGCCCCCCAGGCCGCTCGCCTGCGCCGTCTGCTGCGGGCTGAGTTGGGCCTGGAGGCCGATCAGGTGATTTATCTTTGCACAGCGCTCCACATTCCCGACGAGTCGTGGCAGGACGCCATCGAGGGAATTCTGGGGCGCAGCCGCTTCGACCTGCTGGTGCCGCCCGAGCACTACGACGCTGGCTTACGCCTTTACCACCAACGCCGCCACAAGGACGACCTGCACGGCGTCGGTCTGCCTGACGCGGAGCGCATCCTCAGGAATGCCTCCTCCCCCCAGTCCCCCCCGCATGCGAGGGGGACTGAGGGGGGGAGCCTGGCAGCCGAGGTTCAGACCGATCACCCTGCCGCCCGCGCCCTGATCAACATGCTGTTGGGCGGCTACGTCAAGTGTGACACGCTGGAGCACCTGCGCGACCACCGGACTGCCGTCACCCGCGATTGCTTTGTACGCCGCAACTACACCAGCCGGCACCTGAACCCGCGCACCTATCGCCGTTGGTTCATCGGAGATAGGGCCATCCCTCGCCAAATCGAGCAACGGGAGACACAGTTGGACAGTATTCGGCAGGAACTATTGACCCTGCAAGCCCAGGATACCGCACTGCGGGCCCGTTTGGCGCTCACCCAGGACAAGGTGCGCCTTTTTTTCGCCCTGGAGCGCGATTGGCCTGGCCTGGATGATATACCGGCCCTCGCCGCCAAACTGGACACACTGCACGACGAGTTGGTAGCCCTCGACACCCAGACGCTCGAAGCATTGCAGGCCCAAGTCGAGCAGCGACAGGCGACGGTTGACGCACTTCAGACCAAAGCCGATCAGCTTGAACGGGACATCGGCGGGCTTCAGACACGCGTCGAAACCCTATCGGAGGAGACCATCCCCAACCTGGAGCGAGAGGCCGACCAGGTCGTCCAGGACATCAAGCAATTCCTGCTTCAGGAAAATACCGAAGCGCTGCGCGACGAAATCGAAAAGGAATACGAGCGCCGTCGCCAGCGCCAGCCCCTGGAGACGGTGCTGACCAACGCTACCCGCTACGAAGGTGACTATTGGACTGCTGAGGGCCGCAGTCGCACCAAACTGCGCGAGGCGAAGCAATCCTACAGCCTCACCTACCAGTTCGGCTATGACGGTGACAAGGACGCCGCTCGCTACCTGACCGAGCGAGACCGCTACGTCGAGTCGGAGTTGCCCGAGTACGAAACGCGCATCGCCGAGCAGCGGGCCCTGGCCGAGCAAGAGTTGGTCGAGAACTTCGTCCACCGGCTGCGCGAGCAGATCGAGGATGCCCGCCAACAGTTGGCCTATCTCAACACTACCCTGGCCGGGCTGCGGTTTGGGGGCGAGCGTTTCGAGTTTACCGCCAAACCTGAGCCCTCGCTGCATCACGTCTACGACATGATTATGGATAGCCAAAACATCCTGGGTGAGTCGCTGTTCGAGTCCGACTTTCGCCAGCGCCATCAGCAAGGGTGGGACTCGCTCTTCGAGCGACTCACCGCTGCCCCTGGCGAAGAGTTGGTTCCCGAACTGCGTGAATTGCAAGACTATCGCAACTACCTGCGCTACGACATCCGCATCCATTACCCCAACGGTGACCGGGCCTTGCTCAGCCAGATCAAGGCCAAGAAGTCGGGCGGCGAGACCACGACACCCTTCTACGTCGCCATGGCCGCCTCTTTTGCCCAGGCTTATCGCCTCAACCAGCCGCGTCCTTCGGACACCATCCGCCTGGCTCTGTTCGACGAGGCCTTCGGCAAGATGGACACGGCCCGTACGGCCAGCGCTCTGCAGTTCATGGTAGATAGCCGACTCCAGGTGTTACTGGCGACTCCGCCCGACAAAGCGGCCGGCTTGCTACCCCACGTGGACTCGGTGCGTACCGTCGTGCGGAAGAACAACCACGCCTTCGTGATCGAGATTGACAAGGCGGAGATGATGAAGGAGCTGGAGGCGGCGTGATACGTGTCCCTGGTTCTCTTCTTTTGCTTAACCAGGTAACGTGGTATAATTAGATGCGCTTAAAGCTGGAACTGTTGGAGAAGCAAACGATGCCTGCTCAGACTGTTACCCTGACTTTACCTGAGACGCTCTATGAGCGCGCCAAGGAGACGGCTCAAGCTGTTGATCGCTCCTTGGAGCTGGTACTGACTCAGTCCATCGCCCTCTCATTACCGGCTCTGGAAACAGACCTGCCGCCAGACGTGCGGTCAGAATTGGTCGCCTTACCACTGCTCAGCGACGATGAATTGTGGACTATTGCCCGCAGCATAATGGATGAACGCCAACAGGACCGCCTGCAGTACCTGGCTGAGGCGCAAAAACACCGTTCGCTGACCCTGGCAGAGCAATCAGACCTGACCCAACTGATGGACGAAGCGGAGCGGGTGATGCTACGCAAGGCAGAGGCGTACCGCTTGCTCGCCCGGCGTGGATATAGAGTCTTCTCTCCACCGGAACCCTCGGTCGACTGATCCCGATGTCTGTCCCCGTTGTGCTGCGCCGCCTGCTCGCTGAGCGCGATCAACGCCGCTGTGCATACTGCCTGACGCCCTGCGGTCGGGCGACTGTGGTTACGTTGCAGGTGAATAATCCGACCGTCGTGCGCGCCCGTCGTCGGTGAGTCAGCGCTGGCTGGCACCCACCTGAAGTGTGATATCCTGTCCACCTCCGTCACAATGCCAGCCAGTGCCTTCCGCCGGCCCACTGCCGCTGATCGCCCTGCCGTGCGACAAATCGCTGAAGCAGTAGTGGCATAAACGTGATGCGTGAAACGTGATACGTGACGGCTGGCTGCAACGATTCACGATTTACGTTTCACGTTTCACGTTTCACGCAGTACGCAATACAAATCAGATGGCTATTCCCTTTGTCCCTACCCCTGACGTTTCCTCTATTCTCCACATCCTGCTCAGCGTGTACGAACGGCGCGGAGGGGCTCCCAGGCGTGCCGTCCGCGTCAACCTGGACGACGTCGCCGGCACGCTGCCCGGCTACTACAGCCAGACTGACCCGACCCCTCGTGTCACGGCCAACGAGCAGTTGGCAGAACTGGAGAAGTTTGGTTTAGTCCACCTGGCCTGGCAACCGGGACAGAAGGGCCACCTGCTCGACGCGGTGACGCTGGAGCCTGGGCACGTGGAACAACTCTACGCTCTGCTGGGGCGCGAACCTTTGGCCGAACGACGCCAGCGTCTGCGTGCTCTGCTCCTGGGGGACCGGTTTCGGTTCGACGGCTGGCGCAGGCGGGCTATAGATCGCTGCCTTGATCAACTCAAGGCAGGTAAATCGCCCACCCCTTTTGACCTGAATGACGACGGCTGGAATCGGGATCTGTCGGCTGCCCTCCTCGTTCTTCCCGATGATGCGAAGGAAGAGATCCCATACCGTGTTTTCAGCGTGCGGGTGTTCAACGACAGCAAGCGCTTTGAAGCGCTCAAGGGAGCAATCGCCCGGCTGGCCCGCCGCCACCAGCCTGAATGGCGCGCCCTGTCCAATCAGGAAACGCTGCGCGAACTGGGGCTCGTTGCCAACCCCGGCCACCTTTACCTCTATGGCCCCTGGCAACTGGTGGATGGTCACGGCCAGGTGATGTCACTGTCCGAGTTCTACCCGTCTGTGGGGATTCCCACGGCGCTGGCTGGACGTGTGGAACAAGTACGGGTAGATGTCGCCCGCGTGGTCTGTGTGGAAAATCTGACCTCGTTCTACGAACTGGTGCACCGCCGTAAACAGGCGGTGCTGGGGCGTGACCAGAGCCTGGCCGCTCTGTGCCTGTGGGGCAACCCATCGCCCGCCAGTCGTCACCTGCTGCGGTGCCTGGCCGATGACTTACCTTCAGATATCCCCCTACTTCTCTGGGCTGATATTGACTACGGGGGGCTCAACATCCTGGCCCAGTTGCGCACGCAGGTCTCGCCTCGCTTTGCGCCCTACCGTATGGACCGGCGTACATTGGACACCCACGCTCACTGGGCCCACCCCCTTTCCTCTGTTGATGAGCGCAACCTGGCCCGCTTAAGACACCACCCCGCCCTGTCCGACCTGGTGGCTCTGATTGACTACATGCTTCTGAAGGGAATCAAGCTAGAGCAAGAAGCGGTCGCTCTTGACTAGACTTCCGCAGCAAAGCGCATAACAAACGGTCGTTCCAACACCGCCTGCGCACCAACTTGCGCGGACAGGCAAGGTAGGATACAATCCAGATGCTGAAAATGTCCCGGCGGCCCGGGTCGCCGTCTCGCTCTTGAGCAAACCAAACGACTACCATTCCGCAAGCTTGCAGAGGATAACGTGTTCTACTCATCCGACAGAGTGCTTGTTGCCATTATGAACAGCCGACGCGACTTTGAAGTCGCACGGGATGATGGCTGGTACCGCATCCCTCTTGAGCATGCACCGAAAAGCGTTATCGAAGCAGTCGTACTGGCATTCTACTTCACCCGGGGTTTCGAAGATGATAAGTGGTCCATCTGCTGGTATGCTCCGGTGCGCGGTCACGAACTAGTCCGTCGTCGTGACCTGCTCCCCGATCAGCACAACCATCCCCGCGCCGACAAAGTGTACTATAAACTACAACTGGGGCCGCTGATGCAACTGGAAAAGCCTATCCCCAGCCTGCGCTGGCGACGCATCACCTTTATTGAGACATCCTGGGACCGCTTCACCGCCGCCGAAGAGGTCAACGACTTATACGCATCCGGTGCCGATGGTCTGTTTGTCACCCTCAAGGAGGCAGGCTTCTGGCCGGAGCGAGAGTTTGAGGTACGGGAGGGCGGCGCGGCGTACACCATAGACCTGGCGATTCCCTGCCGCACTGGCACCGTGGCCATCGCCGTGGGTGACCGCCCAGCCCCGCCCACCGCCCTTCGACTTTGCTCAGGGCAAGCCCTCCGCGAGCCTGACTTGCAGACCGTGCGCCGGGCGGTAGAGAGACTGGGGGGTGAGCAACCAGTCCCCTCGCTAGACGCTACACCGCCAGCAGATGCAACCTGAATAGAGGCCAGGACGATAGAAACACCCCGGTGAGATGAATACTTGCTCGCCAGCATCAAACGGCTGACGGGCCTTGTCGTGTCTGAGGAGAACGAGAAGTTGGAAAGAACGGGGACCGTAGCCCGCGTGGCCGGCGTGGTGGTAGACGCGGAGTTTGCCTCCGGCGACCTGCCCAGCATTCACAATAGTCTGCTGGTCCAGCGCGACGACGGGCCAGAACTGGTCGTCGAAGTGCAGGAGCACATTGACCCGCGCACGGTACGGGCAATCGCTATGGGCAGCACGGCCGGGCTGCGGCGGGGACTGCTGGTGCTTGACACGGGCCACCCGATCCGCGTCCCGGTGGGCCGGGCGACCTTGGGGCGCATGTTCAACGTCCTGGGCCATCCCATTGACGGACACCCCGCACCCGAAGGGACAGGGCGGCGCCAGATCCACACCGCATCACCGCCGCTGCACGAGCAACGGGTAGTCATCGAGCCACTTGTCACCGGCATCAAGGCCATTGATCTGCTGACCCCCTACCCTCGTGGCGGCAAAATCGGTCTCTTCGGCGGGGCGGGGGTGGGCAAGACGATGCTGATGATCGAACTCATGCGCCACACGATCCGCGAACACTCCGGCATCGTGCTCTTCGCCGGCGTGGGCGAGCGCAGCCGCGAGGGGAACGAACTGTGGCTGGAGATGCAGCGCAGCGGCGTACTGGAGAGCACTGTGCTGGTCTTCGGGCAGATGAACGAGCCACCGGGAGCACGGCTGCGGGTAGCGCTCACCGCGCTGACCATGGCCGAGTACTTCCGCGACCACGAACGACGTCCGGTGCTGCTCTTTATTGACAACATCTTCCGCTACATCCAGGCTGGCGCAGAGGTATCGGCGCTGCTGGGGCGGTTGCCCAGCGCCGTGGGCTACCAACCCACGCTGGAAAGCGAGATGGGCGAACTGCAGGAGCGCATCACCACCACCAGCCGTGGCAGCGTGACGTCGGTGCAGGCCGTCTACGTGCCAGCCGACGACCTGACCGACCCGGCCGTCGTGGCGACCTTTGCTCACCTGGATGCGGCGACGATTCTTTCGCGCCGCCAGGCCAGCCTGGGCCTCTATCCCGCCATTGACTCGCTGGAATCCAACAGCGCGCTGCTCACACCGGCCGGCGTGGGGGAGGAACACTACGCCATCGCCACGGAAGTGCGGGCGCTGCTGGCCCGCTACCAGGAACTGCAGGACGTGATCGCCATCCTGGGGATGGAAGAGTTGAGCGCAGAGGACCGGCTGGCGGTCAACCGGGCGCGGCGGCTGCAGCGCTTTCTCACGCAGCCGTTCTTCGTCTCTGAGCCGTTTACCGGGCTGCCTGGCCGCTATGTGCCACTGGCCGAGACATTGCGCGGTTTCCGCGAGATTCTAGAAGGCCGCCACGACGACCTGCCCGAGCAGGCGTTCTACATGGTCGGCACGATAGACGAGGCTGTGGCCAAGGCTAAGGAACCAGATGAGGATACAAGGAAACAAGGATACAAGTGATGTTTAGGCCGCTACATCTGACAGTGTTGACGCCGGCCGAAACGCTGCTCGACGTGGAGGAGGTGGCCTGGGTGCAGGCCCGACTGGCCGACGGCGGCCCCATCAGCATCTATCCCGGTCACGCGCCGCTCCTGGCCGAGACGGTCACCGCACCCCTGCGCTACGCCGATGGATCGGGCGAGCACACGCTCGATCTGGAGGCAGGCATCCTACACGTGGACCACGACGGCGTGATGATTTTCACCAGCGGTCTAGCCCAACCTTGCGAAGGTCCGCAACCTTCGCAAGGTTCAGATGAGGAGCGCTTCGACCGGCTGGCCCGGGCGTTGCTCACCACACTGCAAGCACAGCCTGGCGGTGCACTGGATGCAGATGACGAAGAGGCATGATCGGAGCAAGTGGGGTGCCGTGTGGCGCGACGGGCTGGCGGCGATGTCGCTGGGGTGGGACATGGCGCTGCCGATCTTCGGCGGGGTGCTGCTGGGACACTTTCTAGATCGTTGGCTGCACACCGGCTATATCTTCACGTTGGGGCTGCTGGTGCTGGGCGTCGTCACAGGCTTCTACAATGTGGTGCGTGCCATCCGGCGAGAGATCGAGCGCGATCAGCAGCGTGTCCAACAAGAGAAACAGGAATACGATATGAGTTGATGGTCGCGTTGTGGTTGTTCACTGGTGGAGCAGTGGGTATGTTAAACGTGCTGACACTGCGGTGGACGATGGCCCGCCTGCGGCCCGGCGCACCCCGTCGCGCCGTGGCCTGGATCCTGGGCGGGGCACTGCTGCGCTGGAGCCTCGCCGTCGGCCTGCTGGTCGCCGCACTGCAGCGTGGTATCGTGCTGGGCCTGATGGCCTTCGCCGGGCTGTGGCTGGCCCGATGGGGCATGGTGTGTTGGATAGGCTTTGGCCGGGCGTCGCCCGAGGTGCCTCCGGCCCCACCGGCCTGAAGAGCCGGTGTTGGGTTTTCCAGCGCCGCCTGTTCACGACGGCGCGGGTAGGAGTTGAAATATGGAAGACTTTTTCCCCCAGGTGATGTTCACCATTTTCGACATCCCGGTGCGCGATACGGTCGTCTCGACCTGGATCGTGATGATCGTCATCGCGGGAGCAGCAGCCGTGGCAGGCCGGCGCTGGCCGGCGGCGTTGGAGATGCTGGTGGATTTTCTGATTGATACCATCTCCAGCGTGATGGGGCGACCCGCCGGGCCGTACCTGCCATTCCTGGGGACGCTGGCTATCTTCATCGCCACCGCCAACATAATTGGCATCGTGCCCCTCCTGGTCTCCCCCACGCGCGACATCAACACACCGGTGGCACTGGCATTGATAGTTTTCTTCTCGGTCTACTACTTTGGCATCCGCGTCAAAGGGCTGTGGGGCTACTTCAAAGACCTGGCCTCGCCGATCTTCATGCTGCCCATAGAACTGATCAGCCACGTCAGCCGCACCCTGTCGCTCAGCCTGCGTCTCTTCGGCAACATCATCAGCACCGAATTGATCGTGGCGGTCGTCTTCGCGCTGGTGCCGCTGTTCGTGCCGTTGCTGCTGGTCACCTTCAGTATGCTCACCGGCATCTTACAGGCCTACGTCTTCACTGTCCTGGCCGCCACCTACATCGGCGCAGGGCTGGAGGCCAGTGAATGAACAATGAACACAAGATAAGACCGCCGTCGCCGACCAAACTCCGCCAATCTACCAATTTACCAATTTACCAATCTACCAACAAGAAGGAGGGAATTCGCACATGGCAGAGATGGACCCCGGAATATTGATCACCCTGACCACCATCCTCGTATCAGGCGTGGCTATCTTGCTGGGCACGCTCACCCCGGCAATCGTCGAGGGACGGGCTGTGCTCAAGGCGCTGGAAGGGATGACCCGCCAGCCGGAGGTCGCCAACGACCTGCGCACGACGCTGATCATCTCGATGGCGCTGCTGGAATCAACGGCGATTTACGTGCTGCTGGTCTGTCTGATCCTGATCTTCGCCAACCCGCTGCTCGACCGCTTCTTCCCCGGGGGTTAGCGGATGCTGAATCTGGATATTTGGACAATCGCTTTCCAAATCATCAACTTCCTGGCCCTGGCCGCGGCGCTCTACTACCTCCTTTTCCGGCCGGTGATGCGCGGCGTGAAAGAACGCGCGGCTGAGAAAGAACAGTTGGCCCGCGAGTTGGCCCAGGAGCACCAAGAGGCGGCCAGGTTGCGCGCCGAACTGGAGGCGCGGTTGGCACATGCTGACGAAGAAGCAGCCGCCATCATCGCCACGGCGCGGGAGCAGGCAGAGGCTGAGCGGGCGGCGCTGCTGGAACAGGCCCAGGCTGAGGTCGAGCGCATCCTGGTCGAAGCGCACGCCGATACTCAGCGACTGCGGCAACGGGCCGTGGATGATTTCCACGACGAGATGTTGGACACCATTCTGGAGATCAGCGGCTGGGTGATCAATCGCACGGCGCCGCCGGAGGTGCACGACACGCTGGTCCAGCAACTCAGCGACCGCATCTGGGAGATGGGGCGCAGCGAGATGGAGCGGGTGGAGACGTTCCGGCGCTCGCTGGGCGACCGCACCCCCACGGCCTACGTGACGACCGCGCGGTCGCTCTCGCCGGAACAGCAAGGTTTGCTGGCCCGTACCTTCACCGCGCTGGCCGATCGCCGCGTCAACCTGGAGTTAAAGACTGACCCCGCATTGGCCGCCGGGATACAGGTGCGCCTGGGCGATACGCTGGTGGATAACTCCATCGGCGGGCAACTGGCCGAGTTGCGCGAAACCGTCTCGCAGGCGCTTAAGGAGCGTATGACCGGTGAGTGAGCAGAGTGTGCGGCCCGACGTGGCGTCGCTGCTCCAGACGCTCCGCGAGCAGGCCAACCAATCGGGTGATCAGGTGCGTTTTCACGACGCCGGCGTGGTGCAGCGCATCAGTGACAGCGTGGCCACGCTTCCAGACCTGCCGCGCGTGCAGCCCGATACAGCGTCGCTGCTCCATGCACTACGCGAGCAGACCGGCCAATTGGTCAGCCAGGTGCGCTTCCACGACGTGGGCACGGTGCAGCACGTCGGCGACGGCGTGGCCACGCTCTCGGGCTTACCCCACGCGCGCACCGACGAACTGCTGACCTTTCCCACCGGCGTGCAGGGCCTCATCCTCAACCTCGACCACGACCTCATTGACGTGATCTTGCTCGGCCCCGACGAGGGCATTCAGGGCGGCGCCCTGGTCACGGCCGCTGGCGAGCGGCTGCGCGTGCCGGTGGGGCACAAACTGCTGGGCCGGGTGGTGAACCCGCTGGGCGAGCCCCTGGACGAGCGCGGGGCCGTTGACGCGGCGGAGTTGCGCTATCTGGAGCGCGATGCCCCAGGCATCGTCGAGCGAGCGCCAGTGAACGAGCCGCTACACACCGGCCTGAAGATCGTGGATGCACTCGTGCCCATCGGGCGCGGGCAGCGCGAGTTGATCGTCGGCGACCGGCAGACCGGCAAGACGACCCTGGCCGTGGACACCATCCTCAACCAACGGGACAGCGGTGTGCTGTGCGTCTACGTCGCCATCGGCCAGAAGAAGTCCTCCACGTTAGCCGTCATTGAGACCTTGCGTAGGGAAGGCGCACTGTCATACACTACCGTGGTCACGTCCAGCCCCGACGACCCGCCCGCGCTGCGCTACCTGGCCCCCTACGCCGGCTGCACCATGGCCGAGTTCCTGATGCACCAGGGCCGTGACGTGTTGATCGTCTACGACGACCTGAGCAAGCACGCCGACGCCTACCGTGAGCTGAGCCTGCTCTTGCGCCGGCCGCCGGGCCGCGAAGCCTACCCCGGCGACATCTTCTACCTGCACGCGCGGCTGCTGGAGCGCGCCTGCAAGTTGGCCCCCCCTTCCCCCCCCCCGCCAGGGAGCCCCCCCTCTTTCCCCCCCATTGGGGGGGAGGAAGGAAGGGCGGGGGGCGGCTCGTTGACAGCGCTGCCCATCGTGGAGATGCAGCGTGGCAACGTCGCCGCCTACATCCCCACTAACCTGATCTCCATCAACGACGGGCAGATTGTGCTGGACGCCGATCTGTTCAACCGCGGCATCAAGCCTGCCGTAAACGTGGGGCTATCGGTATCGCGTGTGGGCGGGGCGGCGCAGACGGCGGCGATGCGTGACGTGGCGGGCAAACTCCGGCTGGAACTGGCGCAGTTCGAGGAGGTGGCCCGCTTCGCTCGCTTCGGCGCTGAGGTGGACGAGGCCACACAGCGCCAGATCCGGCGCGGCGAGCGCTTGCGGGCCGTGCTCACGCAGCCCGCCCATCAGCCGCTCTCGCTGGCTTCGCAGGTCGTGGTTCTGCTGGCGGCCACCGAGGGGATTCTCGACGGCATCGCGCTCGAAGATGTGCCCGCCTTTGAAGGCGGACTGCTGGCCCGTTTCGAGGCCGAGCACCCGGAGTCTTACTACCAGATCAATCGCAGCGGCGAACTGCCCACGGAGATGCGAGAGGCGTTGGCGGAGGCAATGATCCAACAGCCTGACTCGAAGGGCCGGCCCTGAGTCCTCGCCCTGAGCGAAGTTGAAGGGGCGGCCGAAAGGAGAAGAGGGCAATGAATATGGTGATGGCCGTGGTGCCACGAGATGAGGCCGGACGCGTCCTGGAAGCACTGGTGGCCGCCGGTCACACAGCAACGTTCGCCGATAGCCGTGGCGGGATGTTGCGCCAGGCCCAACAGATGCTCTTCATCGCTGTAGAGGAGAAAGACCTGGAGCAAGTCCTGGCCATCATCCGCGACAACTGTCACTCACAAGTCGTCGTGGAGCCCGGCGAGCCGAGAACGCCGTTCTCGCTTAGTCCCGTACCCGTGACGGCCGAACTGGGCGGGGCGGTGGTGTTCATCTGGGACCTCGACCGTCGCGAGACCTATTGAGTGTATAGAAGACCTGGAACGCGCCGGCCCCCACCCCCAGCCTCTCCTCTAACTCTGAGGGAGGGGGGTATACTTATGAGCGAACGAATTGTGCACCCCGACGTGGCACCACTGCTCCAGGCACTCCGCGAGCAGGCCGGTCAACTGACCAGCCAGGTGCGCTTCCACGATGTGGGCACGGTGCAGCGCATCAGCGACAGCGTGGCTACTTTTCCAAGCCGGCCGCGCGTGCAGCCCGACACACCGTCGCTGCTCCAGTTGCTCCGCCAGCAGGCCGGCCAAATGGCCAGCCGGATGCGCTTCCACGAGATCGGCATCGTGCAACGCGTCGGCGACGGCGTGGCCACGCTCTCAGGCCTGCCCCACGCGCGCACCGACGAACTGCTGACCTTTCCCACCGGCGTGCAGGGCCTCATCCTCAACCTCGACCACGACCGGATTGACGTGATCCTGCTCGGCCCCGACGAGGACATCCGGGGCGGCGACCTGGTCACGGCCGCTGGCGAGCGGCTGCGCGTGCCGGTGGGGCACAAACTGCTGGGCCGGGTAGTCACCCCGCTGGGTGAGCCCCTGGACGAGCGGGGGCCGATGGAGGCGACGGAGTTTCGCTACCTGGAACGCGCCGCGCCCAGCATCATTGAGCGAGCACCGGTGGACGCGCCGTTACACACCGGGCTGAAGATCGTGGATGCACTCGTGCCCATCGGGCGCGGGCAACGCGAACTGATCATCGGCGACCGGCAGACGGGCAAGACGGCCCTGGCCGTGGACGCCATCCTCAACCAACGAGACAGCGGCGTACTGTGCGTCTACGTCGCCATCAGCCAGAAGAAGTCCTCCACGCTGGCCGCAATCGAGACGCTGCGCAGGGAGGACGCGATGCCGTACACCACCGTGGTCACGTCCAGCCCCGATGACCCGCCCGCGTTGCGCTACCTGGCCCCCTACACCGGCTGCACGATGGCCGAGTTCCTGATGCACCAGGGCCGTGACGTGTTGATCGTCTACGATGACCTGAGCAAGCACGCTAACGCCTATCGCGAACTGAGCCTGCTGCTGCGCCGGCCGCCGGGCCGCGAAGCCTACCCCGGCGACATCTTCTACCTGCACGCGCGGCTGCTGGAGCGCGCCTGCAAGTTGGCCCCCCCTTCACCCCCCCCGCCAGGGAGCCCCCCCTCTTTCCCCCCCATTGGGGGAGAGGAAGGGAGGGCGGGGGGCGGCTCGTTGACAGCGCTGCCCATCGCGGAGACGCAGCGTGGCAACATCGTCGCCTACATCCCCACCAACCTGATCTGCGCCACCGACATGCGCATTGTGCTCGATTCTGACCTCTTCAACCGCGGGGTGAAGCCCGCGGTGAACGTGGGGCAGTCGGTGTCGCGCGTGGGCGGGGCGGCGCAGACGACGGCGATGCGTGACGTGGCGCGTCGCCTGCGGCTGCAACTGGCGCAGTTCGAGGAGGTGGCCCGCTTTGCTCGCTTCGGCATCGAGGTGGACGAGGCCACACAACGCCAGATTCGGCGCGGCGAGCGGTTGCGGGCCGTGCTCACGCAGCCCGCCCACCAGCCGCTCTCGCTGGCTTCGCAGGTCGTGGTTCTGCTGGCAGCCACTGAGGGGATTCTCGACGACGTCGCGCTCGAAGATGTACCCGCCTTTGAAGGCGAACTGCTGGCCCGTTTCGAGGCCGAGCACGCAGGGCTTTGCCACCAGATCAACTCCACCGGTGAGTTGAGCAAGGAGACACGAGAGATATTGACGACCTCGATCGCCAACTATCGCACAGCCTGGCTTAACGAGGAACAAGGGTAAAAAGCATGGAAAACCTGGAGCGTGCTGAGACTCGCCTCGATCACATCTGCACCGTCGAGCCCATTCTGAGCGCCCTGCGTACGATCTCGCTGGGAAGTTGGCAGGCAGCGCTCAAGCGGAAGGATAGCGTGCACCGCTACGAGGAGCGACTGGCGGCCATGTTGCCGGCACTGTTGCCTCACGTGCGGCCGCGCTCGCGCCGCAGGCTGTTGACCATCCGGCGCACCGCACGCCCCGCCCCCCCAGTGGGGGATGAAGGGGGGGGAGCACGGGTCGTGGCCCTGGTGATTGGCAGCGAGCGTGGGCTGTGCGGCAGATTCAACGCGGCGGTCGTCGAGCGCGCCAAGCGATACCTGGCCGAGCAGACGGCAGCCGGCACACAGGTGGAACTCATGGCGTTGGGGACACGAGTATGTCGCATCCTCCGGCGACGCCAGCAGCCAACGGCGTGGTCGGACACCCTACCGGTGACTGCGCTGCCGCCCTCCCACCTGGCGTTCGATCTGACCCGCCGGTGGTTGGCGCGCTACGAGGAACACGAACTGGACGTGGTTGACGTGGTCTACAACGCCTATCGCGGTACGGCCCGCTATGAGCCGACGGTAGCGCGACTGGTCCCACCCGCGTTGCCCACACCTGGCCCTCCTGACGGGCGAAGGTCTCTGACCGAGCCCTGGCCGCCTTCGATCATCGAGACCAACCCGCTGAGTCTGTATGTCCGTGTGGTCGAACAATGGGCGGCGGTCAGCCTATATGGGCTGCTGCTGGACTCGGCCGCTGCGGAGCACTCGACGCGCTACCAACTCATGGAAGCAGCCTCTCAAAGCGCCGGCCGGCTGATCGCCGAATTGACGCTGATGATCCGGACGGCCCGGCAGCAGGAGATCACTCAGGAAATGCAAGAGTTGGCTGCCGGTGCCGGGCTGATCGGCCCGCGGTGAAAGGCGCCAACTCAGGCAAATCTGCTCTCCAGTTCGCGCATCCCTTTGCGAACGGTCTTCCGATCCCAACCTAACCCCCACTCTGCTTACCGTTGCCCACCTCTACTCGGGTCGGGCGGGTTTGCGCAATATGCCGCTTTCTGCTATCATTTACAAGCGGAGGGCAGGAACCAGTATCGAGTATCAAGTTATCAAGCACCGAGGTGACCAATGACCGACGGTCTTTTTCGCTTCTCGACCACACTGGAGGTGCGCTGGCGCGACCTGGACTCCATGGGCCACGTCAACAACGCCGTCTATTTCACCTACCTGGAACAATCCCGTTTCCATTACCTGCACGAGTTAGGAGTTGTCCCCAATGACCCTTCCAACGTTGGCTTCATCCTGGCCGAGGCCAGTTGCCAGTTCAAGTCGCCGCTGGAATTGGGCGAGCGCGTGACGATCTACGCCCGGGTGAGCGAGTTGCGTAACTCCAGTTTTGTCTGCGAGTACCGGATGGAAGGAGAGGATGGGCGATTGGCTGCGACGGCCCGCTCCGCTCAGGTGTGCTACGACTATCAGAATCTGCGCTCTATTCCCATACCCGACCAGTGGCGCGAGGCCATCGTTGCCTACGAGCCCGGACTGTAACCGGATGCTGGACGCTACAGCCAGTACCGAGCATCAAGCATATTGAGTATCTAGCAAAGGAGACTCACATAATGACAACTGTAGAACCACTACCGGCCCAACAACTGCACCGGACGTGTGATCCCTCACAGTTCGACTTCGAGACGACGGCTGAACTGGAGGACTCAAGTGAGATCCTGGGCCAGGAGCGAGCGGTGGATGCGATTCTGTTCGGCGTCGGCATCCGGCGCGAGGGCTACAACTTGTTCGCCCTGGGGCCCAGCGGCACGGGGAAGCGCACCACCATTGGCCAGTTCCTCGACCAGCAAGCCGCCGCCGAGCCGATCCCCTCCGACTGGTGCTACGTCAACAATTTTGAGCAGCCTCACAGACCTCGTTCCCTGCGCCTCCCACCAGGACAGGGAGTCGGACTGCGCAAGGACATGGAGCAATTGATCGAGGAACTGCGCACCGCGATCCCGGCCGCCTTCGAGAGCGAGGATTACCGCACGCGCAAGCAGGAGGCTGAGGAGGAGTTCAAGGAACAGCAGGAGAAAGCCTTCGGCGAAGTTCAGCAGCAGGCCCGAGAGCGCAACATCGCGTTGATCCGCACACCGGCCGGGCTGGCCTTCGCGCCCCTGCGAGAGGGCGAGGTCATCGGCCCGGATGAGTTTCAGAAACTGCCGGAGGAGGAGCGTAAGCAATTCGAAGAGGACATATCCAAACTTCAGGAGCGACTCCAGGAGACCCTGCACCAAGTGCGACAGTGGGAACACGAAGCGCGGGGGAAGGTGAAGGAACTGGACCGCCAGGTAGCGATGCTCGCCGTGGGCCATCGGATTGACGAACTGCGCCAAAAGTACGCCGAACTGCCAGATGTGGTGGACTGCCTGGACGCAGTGCAACAGGACGTGGTCGAGAACGTGGATGAATTCCGCAAATCTGAGGAGGTTCCTCAGATCATGGGTATCCCACTGCCGCGTCCGATAGCCGGCTCGTCCCTATCCCGCCGCTATCAGGTGAACGTGCTCGTAGACCACAGCCAGTCGGGAGGCGCGCCGGTGATCTACGAGGAGCATCCGACTTATAACAACCTCATCGGGCGGATTGAGCACCTGGCTCAGATGGGAGCACTCGTGACCGACTTCAACCTGATCAAGCCAGGCGCGTTGCATCGCGCCAACGGCGGCTACCTTATCCTGGATGCTCGCCAGTTGTTGCTGCAACCCTATGCCTGGGACGGGCTCAAGCGTGCCCTTCGCTCGCGGGAAGTGCGCATCGAGTCGCTGGCCCAGGTGCTGGGCCTGGTCAGCACCGTCTCGCTGGAGCCGGAGCCCATCCCGCTGGACGTAAAGGTCGTCCTGGTCGGCGAGCGGTCGCTGTACTACCTGCTCTACCAACTCGACCCCGACTTCGGCGAGTTATTCAAAGTCGAGGCCGATTTCAACGAGGAGATAGCGCGTACCCCGGAGAACAACCTGTTGTATGCCTGCCTGATCGGTACGATAGCGCGCAAGGAGGAACTGCGTCCTTTCGACCGGGGATCCATCGCCCGGATTATCGAGCGCAGCGCTCGTATGGCGGGCAACGCCGAAAAACTCTCCATCCACCTGCTGAGCACTACTGATCTGCTGCGCGAGGCAGACTACTGGGCGAACGTGTCTGGCAACGGTGTCGTGACCGCCGCCGACGTGCAGCGGGCGATTGACGCGCAGATTCACCGCGCCGACCGGCTGCGGGAGCGCGTGCAGGAGCAAATCCAGCGGGGGACGATCCTGATTGACACGACCGGCGAGCGCATGGGGCAGGTCAACGGCCTCTCGGTGATCGCACTTGGCAACTTCGCCTTCGGGCAGCCCAGCCGCATCACCGCCCGCGTCCGTCTGGGCAAGGGCGAGGTCATAGACATCGAACGCGAGGTTGAACTGGGTGGCCCCATCCACTCCAAGGGGGTGCTCATCCTTTCAGGCTTCCTGGGCGCTCGCTACGCCGCCGAGCGTCCTCTCTCCCTCTCAGCGAGCCTGGTGTTCGAGCAATCTTACAGCGGGGTGGAGGGAGATAGCGCTTCAATGGCGGAACTGTGCGCGCTGCTCTCAGCGCTGGCGGATGTGCCTATCAAGCAATCGCGGGCTATAACCGGTTCCGTCAACCAGCACGGCGAGGCCCAGCCTATTGGCGGCGTCAACGAGAAGATCGAGGGCTTCTTCGACGTCTGCAAAACTCGAGGGTTGGCGGGGGATCAGGGGGTGATCATCCCGGCCTCCAACGTGCAGCACCTCATGCTGCGGCAGGACGTCGTCGAGGCGGTGGAAGCGGGCCAGTTCCACATATATCCTGTGCAGACGGTGGATCAGGCTATGGAACTCCTGACCGGCATCCCGGCCGGAGAGCAGGACGAGGAGGGAAACTTCCCCGAGGGGAGTATCAATCAACGGGTTGAAGCCCGGCTGATTGAGTTGGCCGAAAAGCAACGTGCCTTCTCTGCACCTCATGAGGAAGCGGAAGAGGATGGGGAATAGAGAATGAAGAGTGAAGAGCGAACAATTCGACGCATACTGGTGGCGTTGGACGCTTCGTATCACAGCCTAACGGCGCTGGAGGCCGCGGCTGAGTTAGCCGTTAGCCTGGAGGCGGAGTTGCAGGGGCTCTTCGTCGAGGACATCAATCTGCTGCGGGTGGCAGGGTCGCCCGCGGCGCGGGAGGTGCAGTATCCGTTTGTCGCCGCCGCGCGGCTCGACCGGGCGCGGATGGAGCGGGCACTGCGGGCGCAGGCAGCACAAGCACGCCGGGCGCTTGCAGTAGCCTGTGAGCGGCGGCAGATCAAGTGGTCTTTCCGCGTCGTGCGCGGGGAGGTCGCGCCAGAGGTGCTGGCGGCGGCGATGGAGGCGGACCTGCTCAGTCTGGGAAAAGCGAGCCGGCCCCTCATCCGGCGGGTGCGGCTGGGCTCGACGGCCCGGGCAGCAGCGGCGCAGGCTCCGCACTCTGTGCTCCTGCTTCAGCGCAACGTGGGCATCAGACTCCCGGTGGTGGTGACGTATGACGGCTCACCCACCGCCCGGCAGGCGTTGATGATGGCGGCCCGGCTGGCACAGAACAAAAGACGAGCACAAAACTTACCCATACTGATCGTACTGATCCTGGCCGATGCGCCAGACGAGGTGCAGCGGCTACAAGCCGAGACTTCCGATTTGCTACGTGAGCGAGGGCTTATGGTATACTATCGGCGGTTGGCGGATGCAAGCGTAGCAACGCTGACCTACGAAGTACGATCCGAGGGGAGCGGCGTGCTGGTGCTGAGCAGTACCATCCTGCAACCGGATGCACTCCAGACACTGCTGGACGAGGTGGACTGCCCAGTGCTGCTGGTGCGGTAGGCTCTCACAATGACCCGTCTGTACCTCATCCGTCACGGCACCAATGACTTCCAGGAGATTGGAACTGGAAAGCCCCACCACGGCATAAGCGCAGCGGGGCCCTCTTTTGCGATGCCGGTGCTATACTTCCGCCTGAGGTTTCGGTTCTACGTCCACGATCGTGGCGCTGGCGGGCTTAGCAGCAGGTCGAGGCCTGGGAGGCTCAATCAGCGGGGGCTCAATATCTCCGTGCATCGTGGTCTGTCCACGCAGGTAGGCCCCCTCGTTGAGCAGCAGCGAATTGATGGTCAGGTCACCCCACACCCGGCCAGTCTCCAGTATCTCCACCCGGTTGCCGTTGATGTTGCCCTTGATCGCGCCGGAGATGGAGATGTTGTTGGCCTTAATGTCGGCGATGATTTTCGCCCCCTCGCCGATGACCAGGTTGCCGGTGATGTCAACGTTTCCTTCGAGGACGCCGTCAACACGGACGCCGCCGTCGGATTGGATTTCTCCCCGGAAGTAGGCGTTGGGGCCGATGATGGTCTCGATCTTGGAGACAGGAGTCAGAGAGGGGGTTTTAGTCTTCTCTCTTCCAAACACGGGCATTCCTCCTTAATCTTGTGATAGCGAGCACTGTACAGGTGCGCCGGTCATGCCGGAACATTACCCAGATGATACACCAGCGTTGGGCTTTTGTCAATCCTGGCCGACGATGACCGGCCGTGCCTGCACCAGTGCTTTCTCTTCTTCCTCGCTCAACGCTTTGGGCGAGAGCCAACCCTGGACGGGCTTGGCGTAGATGCGTGTCGTGCCACGCCCATAAAGCGCCGAGACGACGACGCCGTTCCCCTCGCCATCTACCAGCGCCAGCGCGAAACTCTGGTCACCGCCGGTGTCCTGAAAGGCGCGGAAGCGCACCAATCCCACACCCTGCACGGCGTGGGCCAGGGTCGCGTCAATCTGCTCGGTGCGCGTCATCAACTGCTCAGTGCGCGCCATCGTCTCCGAGAGGCGGGGAACCAGGTTCTCCAGCGCCGTGACCAGGCTGGCGTCCCCCTCTCCGGCGAGTACATTCTCGGGGCGGCGTTGCAGCCGGCGCAGCCGGGCCTGCAGGTCAAGCACCCACACAATGCCAACAATCACCAGAATCGTCAGGGCAACCGCCCAGATCAACAGCGCGACTTCCATCGCTCCTCCTTATACCTTCTACTCCACCCGCACCGGCCCCAGGATGACCCGGTCGCCAGCCAGGTTCCCCGCTAAGTCTACCACAGGAAGGCGGCGAAGGGAAGTCATCCCGTACATCCCCACCTCCAGCCAGTAGTCGCCGGGGGGCAGGTCGGCCGGAATGACCAGCCGGTAGGGATCGGTGAGGGTCTGTCCCGGCAGCCACTTGGGGAACCACAGGTAGGTGGGACAAGACCCGCCCAGGGGAGTGTAGTCGTGGCCAAAGACGTCCCGGCCCGCGCCGTCCATCAGGTGGATGAAGACGGTCAGACTGTCTCGCGGAGAGGCCAAGGCGCGCCAGGTGAAGGTGAGGTGAACCGCCCACCCGGCCCGAACGACCAACGGCTCTTCCCAGGGAGCCTCTCGCACCTGCCAGCCGGATCGTGCCCGCGCCCCCATCAGCGCTACCTGGTTGTCCAGGTTCGCCAGCGCCCGCTCCAGCACCACCGCCGGGTGAGCCCCCCCCTTCATCCCCCCCAACGGGGGGGAAAGAGGGGGGGAGGGCAGGACAGTGACGGTCGCCAGTTCCACCGTGGCCTCGCCGCTGGAGAACTCTAGTTCCGCCCTCCCGCCGCTCAGGTCGGCATAGCCCAGGCGGAGCGGATATTCCCCCGGCGGCAGGGTGAAAGGCACCGGCAGTTCGTACCGCTCCACCACCACCTCCCCGGGCAGCCACTGGGACGTCAGCAGGCGGCTGTCGGTGGTCCACCGTGCCTCTACAGGGCCGAGTCGCGCGTAGGGCATCCAGATGCCTTCCATCGGCTCCGGCACGCTCTGGTAGAGAACCAGCACCAGCGGCTCGCCCGCGCGGACCCCCCTCCTGCCCCCCCCCCGGGGGGGGATGAGATCGTAACCCAGGATGTGAACCTGGTCGTCGACCCAGACGTCCAGCGGATGGACGGGGGCAGCGTCCGCCACCGGCGGAGCGACGACCCGGTAAAAGGGTCCCTCCGGCACCAGACGGAAGCCCGCGTCTCGCACAGCAGGCCGGTAGTCGGGCAGATAAATGGGCCCCTCCTCAATGTGCGCCCACACGCTCTCCACCCACGGGTTGCTGGTGGAGACGTAGACCAGTTTTACGTCTGCCTCGTCCAACTCCTCTTCCTGGGTGTAGGCGTGAACCCAGAGGGGCGTCAGGTGCTCCCAGGCAGAAAGAAGCACCACTCCCTCCCCCACCCCGTCGAACCGCCGGTGTACGGCGGCCACCCAATCCTCGGCGGCGGTGAAGTCACGGAGCGAGATACCCCGAGAGAGGTTGAGGGTGGCTTGCAAGAGCGGCCAAGGAAGCAGGAAAATGACCAATAACCAACGAACAACGACAAACGGCGCATGGCGCATGGTGAATGGCGCATGGCACATGACGCATGGCGCATGGCGAATTAGCCGGGCGAGGAGTTCAGCGAGGGCCAGGGCGCCAGCGCCGGCAGTGACAGCCAGTGCGACGAAGGGCAAGAGCAGGTAGGCCATCACGTCCTGGACGGTGTTGAGGGTGAAGAGTAGATGGGTGAGGAGGAACGAGTAGATGAGGATGGCAGGTTTAGGGGCGCGGCGGGCAAGCCAGATGAGGCCCAGGACAATGAGTGCGATGACGGGGAGAAGGAACTGGAGGCGCAAGAGGGACCAGAAGACCAGCGCCCGGTCGGGCTGGTCGGGCAGGCCAAAGTGGAAGAGATTGACCCGTAGTCCCTGAGCGGTGATATGCCCCCAAAACCCCTCCCAGGTGCGCATATCCGTGGGACCGAAGGGGGCGCTGGGGCTACGCAGGGGATAGTAGAGAAACGGGGTGAGCCCCAGCAACAGGCAGACCGCCAGCACCAGCAAGGTCCGCCACTGGCGCAGGATGCGGGGCCTCACGGCCAGGATGAACAGCCCATAGGCCGGGACGCCCATCAGGGTGACAGGGTGGTGAGTAGCAGCCAATCCCAGGGCCATGGCAAAGGCGGCCAGCCAGCGGTTGTGTCCGGTGCGCCACCAGCGGACCAGGAACCACAGGTGGGTGGCCGCCAGCGCGGCGCTTACGACGTGGGCGTTGGCGTGGATGGCGTGCTGCCAGAGGTCAGGGGCGGCGGCGAGGCTTAGGGCAGCGAAGGTGGCGGAGGAGTAAATGAGTAGACGAGGAATGAGTAGATGAGGCCGCGTGTACTCATTTACTCCATTTACTCGTTCCTCATTCATCTGCTCACCCAAATCACAGAGAATCAGGTAAATTGCCGTCACCACCCAGGCCCCCACTGCCGCCGCCAGGAAGTTGGTGCGGAAGGCGATGGTGCCGACCGGGACGATGGTTTGCCACAGTCTAGCCAGCAGGGTGTAGAAGGCATACCCAGGCGGGTGGGCGATCCCCAGGATAGCCGGGATGAACTGGTACTCGGAGGGATCGCCGAAGAGGGTTGCCGGGGCGGCAGTGGCGGCATAGAGGGCAAAGACGGCCGTGAACAGGAGGGAAGCGACGAGAGTGCGGAATACTGGATGCTGGATACTGGATGCTGGATGCCGGTTAGTAGTCATTAGTAGTTGGTTGTTAGCGGCCATCGGAATGTCTCTGCAATCGTAGAGATTCAGCGCGGGGGCAGACCCAATTCGCGCCGCATGTCTGCCACGTCAATGTAGGGTTCACCCTCTCGCCGCTTCTGCTCTTCTATGTATTCGATAGCCTTCAGCAGTTCCTCCAACTGTTCCCGCATGGCCGGGTCGCGAGACGCCGCGCGGGGGGATTTCCCGTCCAGTGCGGGCACCGGGGTGTCGAGCCACTTCGCGCGCCGGGCGGCCATCATCTCGCGGACGAGGGCCTCCTCAACCTCTGCCGGGATCTCCTCGTGATCCGGATGAGAGACCTCCGCCGATGCCAACATGGTGTCCAGGTCCCGGAACTCGTCGCCCAGGTGGCGGATGAAGCGACCCAGCACCTGTTTGAGCAACGCTTTGCCGGCCTCCAGCCGCTCCTGGGAAAGGCAACTCAACTCCAACCGGTGGTGCCATAGCCGCACATCGCCCAGGGAGCGGTAGGTGGGCTTGCCCGGACCAGCCGTCCAGTTCGTCTGCATGACCAGCCCTCTCCCCTCCACGGGGACCTCGGGCACGTGGGAGCGACCCCGCAGCAGCCAGTTGTAGTGCAGCGACGCGGGATCATCGGCGTCCGATCCCGCGAAGTTGAACTCCTCCGCCTGGTCCAACTGCTCCTCGACCGCCCGGAGATCCATCATGGCATAGCGAGCCGTGCTGGCCGTCACCGGGTGACCCTCCGGGGTGTAGACGGGCGGAGGCGGCGCGGTGGCGATCTCCACCGCGCGGTGGTAGAGGTCGAGGCCGTGGTCCCGGTAGAAGTGATCCAGCGATGCATCGGGACGCTGCACCCGGTACATCTCCCATAGTTCCCGGGCAAACTCCAGCAGATCTGTCTTTTCCATCGGCGGGAGGGGAAGTATATTCCCGGTGAAACACAGCCGTCCCTCCGTGAGCAAGGAACGAGCCACGATGACCTGCCACCTCACCAGTGCGTAGGAGGATGAGATATCGTTGATCTCGAGGGCCTCGCCGCTGAGCAGGTCCTGCACTGTCACGCCGGCGCCTGGCTCGACCTTCTGAACCTCGAACAGGTGAAAGCGATTGATGCGTCGCCAATCGTCGAGCATCTGCCGCTGGGCTGTGGGAAGCCGTGGCCCCACCTCGCGGGCCAAGAGGTCAATGATGCGCTCCCCTTCGGAGGTGACGTAGTCGTGGATGTACCACTCCTGAAAGCCGGGAATCCTCTCCTCGTCGAGGGTGAGGACGTTATCCTGCAGTGCCTCCGCGCCGAAGTAGAGCCGGATGGCGCGCTTGAAATCGTCTCCGAAGCGCTGCTGGTAGGTAAAGTCCAGGATGCGCTCCCGCAGGACTCGCTCGTCCCGGCTGGGCGGCGGGGCAGCCCGACGGCGAGATGGCTTGCGTTGCCTCCGGGGTGCTGCCGCGCGCTTCTTCCGCCTGCGTGGTCGTTTTCTGCTCAAGGACATCCTTTCCGATTTCAGTTTCCGGCCTGAAGCGCCAGGGCCAGGGAGGAGCGGCCACAAGGGGGGCCCTTAAACCCAGCGCCGGGTCCGATACCCACACCTCAGTTTCAGAGAGCGCCACCACAACCAGCGCGTGGAAGCCACCAAAGTCTGACCAGGGGAAAAGATCGGCACGCACGAACACGATGGGATAGCGGCCTTGTTCGAGATGGGCATACAGGGCGTCGAGGGAAGTCGGCCCAAACTATACCTGATAGCCCAATGTGATTAAGTTAAGGTGCGACGCACTTCCATCGCTGTCCTGAACAAGCCTGCTACGCACTTTTGCTGCATATTTTGTCGTTTTCACAGGCCAAGAAGTGCGTCGCACCTCCACGACGGGCCTCAGTTGCGGTGACGTGCAGGGTAGTGACGAGGTGGAAATTCAGATGAATCGGTGCCGTTTCAACGGCTGTGGCCTGCTCCTTCAGCACAGTAGGCATTCGCCCGTCCCCCGGGCAATAATACATCATTCGACTCAGAACGTCAAGCGTTTCTCAGTCCGAGGTGCTTTCCCCCACCTCCACTCGGCGGAGAACGCTGTCAACGGATTCCCGGCACGAATTGAACGGATTGGCTGTCAACGGATTCCCGGAACGGATTCAACGGATTGGCTGTCAACGGATTCCCGGAACGGATTCAACAGATTGGCTGTCAACGGATTCCCGGAACGGATTGAACGAATTGGCTGTCAACGGATTCCCGGAACGGATTGAACGAATTGGCTGTCAACGGATTCCCGGAACGGATTCAACGGATTGGCTGTCAACGGATTCCCGGAACGGATTCAACGGATTGGCTGTCAACGGATTCCCGGAACGATGGGTGGAACAGATTAGCCCCATCTCGAGGACGCTGAATCTGTTAAACCCGTTCCCCAGTCCGTTGACAGTTAATCCGTTCCCAAATCCCCCGGTGGCTCCTGTTCGGCCCGCAGCCAATCAGGGACAAACAACCACTGGCGGTTGACACGGTGCTCGGTGATGTTCTTCGGCGGAAAGATGCGTCGCCATTGCAGGCTGCGCGCACCAAAGTTGATCAACAGGCCGACGGGACAGCCAGTCACAGCCAGATAGCCGATGACCTGTGCCAGGTGGCTGTTGTCCAGGCCAGATAGTGCTTTAATCTCCACCACCACCATCTCCTCAACGACGAAGTCGGGGATGTAGTAGCCGATCAGCACATCTCCATCGGCGCTGTCGTACACCTCAATATTCTTCTGGGCGACATAGGCAAGGCTGCTCTTGGTGAAGCGCACGCCAAGATCGCGCTGATAGGTTTTCTCCTTATACCCTGGCCCACGTTCACGGTGCACAGCCATGGCGCAACCGACGATATCGTAGGTCAAACCATCGTAGGGCGTTTTCACGAGTTTACCTGGCACTGTTCCCCCTATGTCGTCATGTCGGCTGTCAACGGATTCCCGGAGCGGATTGAACGGATTGGCTGTCAACGGATTCCCGGCACGAATTGAACGGATTGGCTGTCAACGGATTCCCGGAACGGATTGAACGAATTGGCTGTCAACGGATTCCCGGAACGGATTCAACGGATTGGCTGTCAACGGATCCCTGGAGCGGATTGAACGGATTGGCTGTCAACGGATTCCCGGCACGAATTGAACGGATTGGCTGTCAACGGATTCCCGGCACGGATTGAACGGATTGGCTGTCAACGGATCCCTGGAGCGGATTGAACGGATTGGCTGTCAACGGATCCCCGGCACGGATTGAACGGATTGGCCATGGCCTGCGAGCGCTGAATTCGTTCAATCCGTTCCCCAATCCGTTGACAGCCCCCCCACCCACGCCTCCAGGTTCCACCCCCACTCGGCAGGGACGCTGGCATCCACCGCCCGCGCCCCCTCCAGCGCCTGGGCGTAGTCCGGGGAGGCGGCGTCCCCCCGGGAGCGGCCCAGGAGGGCCAGCGTGGCGCAGAGGTCGTGGGCCACTTGACCGGTGGCCTCCAGTTCCGGCCCCTGCCAGCCACGTTGGGCCACCTGCTGGAGGGCCTGGAGGCCGGCCGCGCCCAGTTGCTCCACCTCCACCAGCATTCCCACACGGGCCAGTTCTTTGGCGGCGTCCAGAATCTGCTGGAGCGTATCCACCACCGGTTTGGGGTGGATCTGGAGGGCCAGGAGGAGGGCCTGGGCGTAGTGGGCGATGGCCTGGTCGGCCTTACCGCGTCGGAGGAGGACGTCAGCGAAGAGGCGACCCGCCGTGATAAGGTTAGGATAGTCACCAAGTTGCTCGAAAAGCGCGTACACCTGGCGGACGGTTTGCTCCGCCCGGCCGACTTCCCCCTGGGCGATGTAGACGTTGACCAGGTTACCCAACGTTTGCGCTTCCCCCTGCCGGTCGCCCAGGTCGCGCTTGATCTCCAGGCTCTGCTCGTAGCACACGATGGCCTCGGCCCAGCGGCCCTGCTGACGGTAGACGACGCCCAGGTTAGTCAGCGTCTGGCCCTCGCCGTGCCGGTCGCCCAGGGCGCGCTCAATCCCCAGGCTCTGCTCGTGGCACACGATGGCCTCGGCCCAGCGGCCCTGGTCGGCGTAGACGTTGCCCAGGTTGGTCAGCGTCTGGCCCTCGCCGTGCCGGTCGACCAGGTCGCGCTTGATCTCCAGGCTCTGCTCGTAGCACGCGATGGCCTCGGCCCAGCGGCCCTGCTGACGGTAGACGACGCCCAGGTTGGTCAGCGTCTGGCCCTCGCCGTACCGGTCGCCCAGGTCGCGGCAGATAGCCAGGTCTTGCTCGTAGCACCCGATGGCCTCGGCCCAGCGGCCCTGCTGACGGTAGACGACGCCCAGGTTGGTCAGCGTCTGGCCCTCGCCATGCCGGTCGCCCAGGTCGCGGCAGATAGCCAGGTCTTGCTCGTAGCACGCGATGGCCTCGGCCCAGCGGCCCTGCTGCAGGTAGACACTGCCCAGGTTCATCAACGTCGTGCCCTCGCCGTACCGGTCGCCCAGGGCGCGGAAGACGTCCAGGCTCTGCTCGTAGCACGCGATGGCCTCGGCCCAGCGGCCTTGCTGCAGGTAGACATTGCCCAGGTTGCCCAGCGTCTGGCCCTCGCCATGCCGGTCGCCCGCTCGCCGCGCTGCCTCCACTGCCCGCAGGTCGTTGCGCTCCCACTCAGCCCACAGGGAGCGGATGCCCTGCCACTCGTGCTGACTGGTCGCCAGCGGCACCACCAGGTCCCACTCCTCCGCCGCAAAGGCCCACTCCACGGCCGCCAGCAGGTTCTCCCGCTCCAGGTCGAAGGCCGCCAGCGCCGCCTGCACCAACGCCTGCTCCACCTCCTCCACGCTCCGGCCGGCGGCCCGGGCCTGCTGCTCGGCAAAGGCGCGGCGCTCGTCGCCGGGGGTCAGGTTGTTGTTTGCTACTCTAGCCAAGTCGGCCAGGACGTAGGCGGCGCGGACCCTGGCCGGGGCCACGTCCTCCTCCGGCACCTGCCGCAGCAGGAGTTCCGCCTGGGCGCGGGCCAATTCCTGCAGCCGGTAGTAGGGGTACCCCTCGTGGGTACCCAGGTCGTGGGTACCCAGGTCGTGGGTACCCAGGTCGTGGGTACCCAGGTCGCGGGTACCCAGGGGGGCAATCACAAGGTCTTCAACCAGCGAGAGGTCCCGCAGCCGGGCCACAGCCTGTCCAAAGGGCGCTGCATCCCACCCCGTCGCCGCCTGCCACACCTCCCGCCGGGCGAAGGGGGTGAACAGGGCCAGGAGGGCGAAGGCCCGCCGCCCCTCCTCCCCCGCCGCCGAAAGACTGCGCCCAAAGACGTACTCGAACGCCTCCCGCCAGGTCTCGGCCCCGGCGTCTGCCAGCCCTCGCAGCGCCTCCCCCCAGGTCACCGCCCTCGCTTTCACCTGGGCCACGACCAGCCGCAGCGTCATCGGGTGGCCCCCGGCGCGGCGGTAGAGTTCCGTCGCCACCTCGTCGCTCACCAGCACCCCCTTCGCCCCGGCGTAGCGGGTGAGGAGTTCAGCCACCTCGCGGGGGTAGAGGCCGGTCACCTCCACCTCGTTCGCCGCCACCCCCAGGCGGTGGCGGGAGGTGGCCAGGCAGCGGGCGTGCCGGGGGAGACTGGCCAGCAGTTGTCGCACGGCGGGGGAAGCGGCCACCGTCTCCAGGTTGTCCAGGATTAAGAACAGCGGATGGGCAAGATTTGGCGGACTAAGAGCGGTCAGGATGGGTGTCACCAGGTTGGCGGCGGCCTCGTCGCCGTGGATTTCCAGGCCCAGCGCCCGGCCCAGCGCCTGGAGGAAGAGGGCGTCGGTGGGCCGCTCCTCCTGCAGGGCCACCTGGTAGGGGACGTCGGCCAGTTGCGCGGCCAGGGTTGCGGCGGGGACTACGTCCCGGGCGGAGAGCCACAGGACACGGTCGAACCAGCCCGCCCAGCGGTACATGGCCTCGGCGGCCAGGGCGGTCTTGCCCATCCCGCCCTCGCCGTGGAGCAGCGTCAGCGGGACGCCGCCGTCGGGGTCTATCCCCCGCGCCACGCGCACCAGTTCGGCCCGCCGGCCAACGAAGGGGCGGGGGCGCGGCACCAGCGGGGGCAGGTTGGGCTTCTGCGGCTCGGAGACGGTCGCTGGCCCCTCCCCGGCGGGGAAGGTCCACAGGTCGGGCTGCTCCAGTGCCTCCGGACGGGCGAAGAGCGCCGGGGTGGCCCACTCCCAGGGGCGGGGGAATCCTATCTCATCGTCAGGAAGAAAGACAACCGGCTCGTCAGCGACGGCGCGGCGGGCAGCGGCCACCGCCTGGTGGAGGGGCACACCCGCCCCCAGTTCGGCGTACAAGCGGCGGTAGAAGGCACGGGCGGCCCGGTCGGAGATGGATTGCAGCATCGCCACGACCAGCGGGACGCCGGCCTCCAGGAGCGTCTGGGCCACGCTGGTCGCCCCGCCGGGGGCGGCCCCGGTCAGGCAACTGGTGAAGAGGGCCAGGCGGGGCGGGCCGTGCCCTGAGCCTGTCGAAGGGTGGACGGAGAAGCACTCCCGCAGCCAACCGGTGGGCACCGGGTGAGCAGTGCCGTCCCGGTTCTCCAGCGCGAGAACGCTCACGTTGCCGTGGCCCACAAAGTGGAAGACGTCGCAACCGCGCAACGCCGCGTCCAGGCCGGCCGGGGTAGCGTGGGGGAGCAGGTCGAAATGGGCGGGGAAGGGCGCGCCTTCCAGGCCCCGGAACAGGTCCGCCTCCCGCTCCAGGTCGAAGATGGCCATCTGGCGGGGATCGTCGGGGTCCAGGTCGGGGGTCAGGAGGGGGCTGGCGAGAGCGACGAGGGCCCTCACCCCCTCCCCCCTGCACCCCCCTCCCCCTCTCCCAAAGTTGGGAGAGGGGGAGGGGGGATGGGGGGGTAGGGGTGAGGGCTGAAGCATCCGCACCACCCCTCGCGTCCGGGCCAGAAACCCGCCGCCGTCGCAGAGCAACTCCCAGGGCAAGTCGGCCAGGGATAGCCCCCCCTCAGTCCCCCCCAATCCTGGGGGGGAGGATGGGGAGGGAATGGGTTCGTCGAAGGAGAGGACCAGGGGCTTGCCCTGAGCGGAGCCGAGGGGGACGTCGTCGGCCTGCAACCGGTCGGCCACCTCGTCGGGGAAGGCGCGCACAAAAAGGCGTTGGCCTAGATCGCGCAGCCATTCGACGGTGACGGTCTCCTGCGCCTGGCGGATGGCCGCGTCGGGCAGGTGAGGGTCGGGGTTAGCGGCCAGCCAGAGAGTGAACCAGTCGGCGGCGAAATCCTCCGCCCGCAGCGGCTCCGCCAGCGGGGCTGTCTTCCCGTCCAGCGTGACTTGGCCGGGGGCGATGGTCACACGATGCCAGGGCGTATTCACGGCGCTGGTGGCTCCTGGGGAATGGCCGCAGCCAGTTTCCCGGCGGCAAAGGCCGGCCCAGCCTTGTCTACGATGAAACGGGCCAGGCTGGTGCAGCGCACCGGTTCGGGGGAGGCCGCGTCGCCGGCTGTGCCCTCGACGTACTTGCGCCACTCGTCGCGCACGCCACCCGCAGCCTGACGCTCCACGACCTCCAGCGCCAGGTGCTTGAGTGCGCCCAGGCTGAGTCGCCCGGCCAGGTCCCTGGTGACGGCCTCGCGGTCGGGCGCTTCGACAGCCGCCACCACCTCGGGCGCTTCAGCAACAGCCTCCGCCCGAGGTGCCCGCCGAGATGCAGCCTCGATGAGTGCCCGGGCGTGCCCCTCTCCGCCGGTCTCCAGGATGTGGAGAGCGAGGGTCATACGGATGACCTCATCAGGGAGGGAGGGATCCTGCAGCCGACTGGTCAGTTCGGCCAGTTGCCGGGACTCCTCCTCCGGGGCCAGCGTGCGCCGGGCGACGACGGTGTAGTAGGCCATGTTGAAAAGCGCCAGTTGGCTGGGGAAGGATTCGACCAGTTCCCCAACGATGGGCTGCCGGCGGCGCATCAGCGCCTGGTCAATCTGCGTCTTGCACAGGGATTGGAACTGCTCATACAGCCATCCCAGATTGAGGCTGAGGTCGCCTCCCTCGGCGCCGGAGAACTCCTTGGCCAGGGTGAACTTGGTGCGGATGAGAGCCTGGAAGCCGACACCGACACTCAGAACGAGCAAGAACAAATCCGTCTCAGGCGTATAGATGCGGACGACGGCGAAGACGATGGCCGCCATCGCACCGTTGAGCGCGATCAGGCCCAGCCCCCAGGCGGAGATGACGGCATCCATCGGGTAGTCAGCGAAGGTCGAGGCCAGTTCGGCCAGGCCGACGACGACGCCCAGCAGGACGACGACCAGGTAGGGCACCGCTCCCCCCAGCCAGCCTCGGGCGCTGGCGGGCGGGCCACCGGGAGCCAATGCGGTCAGCAGGACAGTCAGGCCAATCAGCAGTATGACGAGCAGGATCAGGCCCAGCGTATGTTTCATCACTCAACCTCCTTCAGACGACAGGGAGCAGTAGCACAACGCTCCCCACTGGCCCACAGCATGACCAGTGGAGAGCGCCAAAAGTGACCACGAGAGGTTCCAGTCTCAGGACAACTTGACCAACGTGGAGCGAATTTCCCCGTCCAGCACGACCATTGAGCCATCGGCGCTGTCGGGGGTCTCGCGCACGATGACGTAGCCGTCCTTCTCCAGCCTGCGCAGCGTGTTGTAGGTCTCACTGGGCAGCATCAACGTCTGCACTCCAATCTGGCTGGGGGTCATCGCGCCGGTGTCCTTCAGCAGGTCCACGATCATCTGTTCCCTCTTGTTCAGACGCAGTTGTACAGGCATCATCCACCTCCGCCTATATTATATCACTGTCCCAATCGCGGGGCAACCGCTACATCAGAAGACCAATCCTCACGCTGGTACTCTTCACATCGCCGGAATGTGCCTCTCCTCCTCCAGGTAGACGATGATCTTCGCCGCGCTCTCCTCCGGTGTCTCCTGCACCGTGTGGCAGACGATCTCCGGGTTCTCCGGCTCCTCGTAGGGATCAGAGACGCCGGTGAAGTTCTTGATCTCCCCGGCGAAGGCCTTCTCGTACAGCCCCTTCACGTCCCGCTGGGCGCATTCCTCCACCGGGCATTCGACGTAGACCTCGATGAACTCGCCGATCTCCTGGCGCGACTTGGCCCGCCGCTCCCGGTAGGGGGAGATGAACGAGCACAGAACCGCCACGCCGTTGCGGGTGAGCAGTTTCGCCACGAACGTCACCCGCTCGATGTTCCTGTCGCGGTCCTCCTTGCTGAACCCCAGGTCGCGGGTCAGGCTCTGGCGCACGATGTCGCCGTCCAGCCGCTCGACTTTGAGGCCCCGGTCGCGCAGTTCCTGCGCGACCAGTTTCGCAACGGCGGTCTTGCCCGACCCTGAGAGGCCGGTGAACCACAGAGTGAAACCTTTCTGATCATACACTGTTCTGCTACTCCTTTAGTCTGGGATTTTGATTGATCCGATGACCGCACGCAAGGCTGCCTTGCGGACGGCCCCGTGCCGCAGCAACGAGGGAGGGAAGACGGTACAGTCGAGGATGCTGGACGGGACGCCCCCTCGACACGGACCGCCGTCGAGGATCAGGTCTATCCGGTCCCCCAACTGCTCCTCAACCTCCTGAGCGGTGATGGGGTTGGGTTGCCCCGAGAGGTTGGCACTGGTGACCGCCAGCACGCCGCCCGCATCCTGAATGAGATCACGAGCCAACGGTAGGTCAGGCACACGCACGGCCACAGTGGGACCAGCGCTGACCGCAGCGGGCACGATTTCGGCTTTAGGCAACACCAGCGTCAGCCCGCCGGGCCAGAAGCGGGCGATCAGTCGTCTAAACTGGCGTCTGAACCGGGGCGGAAGCGTGACCACACGACCTAACTGGCCAGTATCGGACAGCAGGAGCGGAATGGGCCTATCGGATGGACGCTGCTTGGCCTCGTACAAACGGGCCACGGCGTCCATGTCCCAAGGCAGTACCGCCAGGCCGTAGACCGTGTCGGTAGGGAAAGCGACCAGCCCCCCGGCCTTCAACACCTCGATGGCACGGGCGACGTTCGCATCGCTGGCGGGCAGGAGTTCAGTCTTTCGTTGGCAGCCAGACAACGGGGATCAGTTCCTCGGCACACTCGAATTCCGGGTCACCGGTGACCACCGGGGCCTCCATTTCCTGCGCCAGAGAGACAGCGAAGGCATCGGCGTAGGAGATGGGGTGGCGGGCCTTGACACGGGCCGCAGCCAGGATGCGAGGCCAGTAAGCCGCGCAGCGAGTGATTGCGAACTGCTGGACGACTGCCAGGGTCTCCATCGCCCGCTCCTTCCCCAGGGCCCGCTCGATTCTGTACACCAGTTCTCCCAGGCTGATTTCACTCAGATAGAGTTCGCATGCCTCTACCTGAGCAGCCTCCAACATTTCATCAACCTGCTCTCCGCCCGGATTGTAACCAAAGTGGGTAAAGAGCGCGTAAGCGTCAAGGACGTATCTGGGCCTCTTCACGGGCAACCTCGCGTGCATGTTCTTTGATCAATTCACGAGCCATCCAATCAGCCGCCTCGCCCAGCATGCCCCGCGACTCCCGCACTGGATCCTCAAGGGCAGGGAAAACGTACAATTTGCCATCCGCATCAACGACGCTCACTGTTTTCTTCTTCCTGACACCATACCGCGCCCGCAGCAGAGATGGTATCACAACCCAGCCCTTGCGAGAGACTTTCGCCGGTACAACGTAAGTATACGTGCTCATGGGTTCACCGCCTTCCACTGGTAGATTTCGACCAGTTCCCGCGCCACCCGCACTGCCTCCTCGCCCTCCAACGACTGCCATTGGCGCAATACTTCCTCCGGGAGAGGGGGGAGGATGTGGATGCAATCGTCCACACCCACGAAGGTGACCGTCGAGCCCGGCTCAATGCCGTAGCGTTTCCTGACGTGGGCCGGGATGACGAACCAACCTTTCTTGGAGACCTTGACCTGGGTGATGCTGTAACCAGGAGCAGCCATCTTACCCCCCCGCGTTATACGTTGGTGCAAAAAGTATAACACGGGTCGGGGACGGTGTCAACTCAGTGTCCTCAGTCCCATCTACTGATCCGTTGCCCAACTTGCCAATCTACCCGCTTTCTGGTACGATGTGCACATATCGGATAAAGGAGTGTGGGATTGTGACACCAGTCCGTATCGCTCGGTACATCGCCTTGCAGCGCCGCCAGCGCCGCCGCGCCAGGGAGCGAACCGGCGTACGCCAGTTGCTCCGCGTCGCCAGTGTCTTGCTGCTCGTGGTGCTGCTCGTGATCACCGGGATCGTCGTCAGTGGAATGAGCGCCGCTGCTGGCACCTACGCCTACTTCACCCAGGACTTGCCCGAACCGGAACAGATCGAGGCCGCTGATGAAAATTTCGAGACCACCAAAATCTACGACCGCACCGGCCAGACCCTTCTCTACGAGGTGATTGACCCCTTCGGCGGCGACCGTACCTGGGTCACGCTGGACCAGATTCCAGAGGATCTCACCTGCGCGACTATCGCCATCGAGGACCGCAACTTCTGGGAGAACCCTGGCGTCAACCTACGCGGCCTCGCCCGTGCCTTCTGGGCCGACGTCCAGGGCCAGCAAATCCAGGGCGGCTCCTCGATCACCCAGCAATTGATCAAGCAGATTGTCATTGAGCCGGAGCGGCGCTACGTCAGTGCGGAGGGTCCCAAGTGGAAAGACTACGAGCGCAAGATCACCGAGATTTTGCTGGCCTACCGCATCTCGCAGAAGTACAATAAAGAGCAGATTCTGGAGTGGTACCTGAACACGAACTTCTACGGGAACCTGGCCCACGGCATAGAGGCCGCATCCCGGGTGTACTTTGGCAAGAGCGCCAGCGAACTGACGCTGGCCGAGTCCGCCACGTTGGCCGCCATCCCGCAGTTCCCGGCCATGAACCCCTTCGACAACCCGGAGAAGGCCCGCGAGCGCCAGCACGTCGTGCTCGACGCGATGGTGAAACAGGGCTGCATCACCCCCGAAGAGGCGGTCGCCGCCAAGTATGAACCCTGGGAACTGGCCGTCTTCATCGAACGCTTCGACATCCTGGCCCCCCACTTCTCCATCTACGTGCGCAAACAACTGGAGGACATGTTCGGCCCCGAAGTCGTGTATCGGGGCGGGCTGCGGGTTTACACCACGCTTGATCTGGACCTCCAGGAACAGGCCCAATGCGTGGCCCGGGCCCAAGTCCGCCGTCTCTCCGGCGAGGACGAGGCCACCGTTATCCAAGAGGCGATTGAGAACGGCTGCTCGGCGGCACAGTTCCTGCCGCCGCTGCGTGCTTATGACGTGGACCGTGACCACAACGTCAGCAATGCGTCTGTCGTCGTCACCCGTCCCACCACCGGCGAGATCCTGGCTATGGTCGGCAGCCTGGACTATTGGGACGAATCTATTGACGGCCAGTTCAACGTCGCAGTGGACGGGCCGGGACGTCAGCCTGGTTCTTCCTTCAAGCCCTTCACCTACATCACGCTGCTTTCGCAGGGCTACAACGCTGCCCACATGTTCCTCGACGTGCGCACCGCCTTCCAGCAGCCCACCGGCTACCCCTACGTGCCGGAGAACTACGACCGCAAGTATCACGGCCCGCAGCGAATGCGGCTGGCGCTGGCCCGGTCTTACAACATCCCGGCTGTTGACGCCCTGCACCTGGCTGGCGTGGACAACGTGATTCGCACTACCCATCGCATGGGTATCAACACCCTCAACAGAGGACTGGATTACTACGGCCTCAGCCTGACGCTGGGCGGCGGCGAGGTGCACCTGCTCGACATGGTCTACGCCTTCAGCGTCTTCGCTAATGGCGGCCGGATGTACGGCGCACCCGTGCCTGAAGATCAACTACGCGCTGGTTATCGCGAACTTGCCCCAGTCGCCATCCTGCGCGTCGAGGATCGCGACGGCAACGTGCTCTACGAGTACGACCAGGCCGAGAGCCGCGACATCCTCTCGCCCCAACTGGCCTACCTGATGAACAGCATCCTCTCCGACCGGCAGGCCCGCTGGATGGCGATGGGTATGAACAACGCGCTGGAACTCTCCAACGACAGGCCCGCCGCCGCCAAGACCGGCACCACCAACGACTTCCGCGACGCCTGGACCATCGGCTATACCCCCCAGTTGGCTGCTGGCGTGTGGATGGGCAACTTCGACAACAGCGAAATGCGCAACCTGCCTGGTCTGCGCGGCGCCGCGCCTGTATGGCACGCGGTGATGGAGTACGCGCTGCAGGACGAGGAGAGCGTCCCCTTCACGCGGCCGGATGGATTGGTCGAGCGGGCAGTCTGTGCTGTCTCCGGCAAACTGCCCGGCCCCCACTGCCCCACCGTCAACGAACTCTTTGTCCCCGGCACCGAGCCGACTGAACAATGTCATATCCACCAGACCTTCCGCGTTAACCGTGAGACCGGCCGGCTGTGCACCGTCTACACGCCGCCGGAACTGTGCGAGGAGCGTGTCTACGAGGTCTACCCGCCCGAGGCAGCCGATTGGATCGCCAGCCTGCCGGAGGACAAGCGACCGGCCATCCCCCCCACAGAGTACGACACCATCTACGGTCCCTCGCGCAGCGACGCCGAGGTGGCCATCATCGCCCCCGCGCCCTACTCCTACATCCGGAGCACCGTCCCTATCACTGGCAACGCCAGAGGTGGCGACTTCAACTTCTACCGCATGGTGTTCGGCGAGGGGCTGAACCCCACCGAGTGGATCCAGATCGGATCCGACCACGGCGACCAGGTGGATCACGGCCTGCTGGAGTTCTGGGACGTCAGCGGGCTGGACGGCCTCTACAGCCTGCGCCTCAGCGTCGTGGACCACTCGATGGCGCTGCGCGAGGCGACCATTCAGGTGACCGTGGACAACATCTCCCCCACACTCGACCTGACCTACCCGGAGAATGGGGCCGTGTACGAACTGGGGCACGACGAGTGGGCCAACGTCAACGCCGAGGTGCAGGATTATTCCGTCGCCCGGGTCGAGTTCTACGCGTACAAGGGGAGTAAGACAAGCCCACCGGCAGAGGAATTGGAGCCGTTCGCCGTGCGCACCATTGCTCCCTTCAACGTCAACTGGACGATCAAGGAGTTAGGAGCGCACACTTTCTACGTCATCGCCGTGGACGCGGCGGGCAACACGACCAGGAGCGATGCGGTGACGATCAGGGTCGTGCCTCGGGAGGAAGAGTAGTGAGGCAATGAACTAATGAACAATGAACAATGAAGCAATGAACGAAGACTCGGATGCCATGGCGTTCACCTTTCTGGGCCGAGCATTCCGCAGCATGTGATGGTACACATTTGCGCGTCTTCTACCACAGTTGATTGAACTGATCAGGCTACCGGAAAACAAAGAGCCCCCAGGAACTGGGGACTCTGGATAAAACTGATGATAGGCGGACGCTTCAGCGCCCCTTACGGCGGCCCGCGGAGCCGCTCGCCCATCTAAAGTTATCTTAGCACGTGATCGCGTAAATGTCAAGTCGGCGTTTCACTACCGGACACTTTTGGAGAAACCCGGTTTTTTCGGTCTGAACGGACCAAGTAGACAAGGAAACAAGATAGGGGGTCGTGTCTCGCGAAGAGGGGCAATGGCGACGGGTTGGGTTTGGCGGGTGACCAGGAAAGGGAGGGATGAGCAGCAAGAGTCATCTGGTACAGATAGATTTACGAAAGACGGGATTTGACCATCAGGGGCGGACAAGAGGTTCGCCAATAAGGAGTTATTCGACACCAGCACAAGGAGAAAGGACTATGAGATTTCAGGTGGTGCTTAAACCCAGTGACGAAGGTGGATATACTGTCTATGTGCCTTCACTTCCTGGCTGTATTAGCGAAGGAGACACGGTTGAAGACGCCTTGGCGAACATCCAAGAGGCTATAGAGCTCTACTTGGAGCCGGTGGAAGATGACTGGGTTGTCGAGGAGGGCGTATTGGTGCAGGAGTTGGTATTGTGAGCAAGGTTCCGAGCCTGCCCTATACCAGAATTATCCGCGCACTGCAGAGAGATGGTTGGACGGTGGTGCGGCAACGGGGTAGTCACATTAGGTTACAAAAGCGGGTGGGGAACGAGGTGTTGAAGCTGACTGTCCCTGCTCACCGCCCTGTCAAACGGTCTACGCTGTCCCATATCTTGAAGCAGGCTCGTCTGGATGTCGAGGAGTTCCTGGAGCTACTGTAGACTGATGCGCTGACGTCGGATAACACACACTTTGCGGCTTCGCCCAGGTTCCCCTTTTAGCGGTGTCCAACGGCGCGGACTTCGCAAAGCGCAATCACATTCGGCGAAATGTGCCCGGCTGAATGGGAGGATCACATCTCGTGGCTACGACGCTTTCTCTGGGGCTACCGCGTTTGAGCCGTGACAGGGCTCTGGCGGCAGTAGGGGACTGGAGATCTGGTAGCCAAAAGGTGAAGCAACGGCGCAACGGCACCTGGGCTTGACATCCCCCGCGTTTTCCGCTATACTGAGAGGCAACCGAAAGGGATAGCGTGACACACGAGAAAGCCCCCGCCAAGGGGCGAGGGCTTCTTGGTGATGGCCTGCAGGTAGAGCCGTGTCATCAGGGTGTGGGTGTTCAAACAATCGAAAGGAGGCACATAATGTATAGGCGTAAGTTCTTCCAATCAATGCTCGTCGTCGCTTTGCTCATCCCTGTTCTTACATCGTCGCCAACACTGGCCTCTCTACCCACTCCAGGCGAAGGCACACATGGAGTTGGCATTCAGTCCGTGCCAGGGGAGCCAGTTCACTGCCATACGTCGTCGCCAGGTGGTGTCGCAGCATCAACCTCAGTGGACGCAACGACGAATGGTGCGAGTGACGTTAGGATTAACGAGGTGATGTTCTACCCTGATACTGGAGGCTATGAATGGATAGAACTCAAAAATAATGGCTCAGCCTCCGTCAACATTAGTGGTTACAGTATCACGGACGAGGATGGCAACTGGTACAGGATCCCCGATGCCCTGCCCGATGTACCCGGCGGGGCCTTCGTAGTGGTGATCTTCGATGGGTTGGGCAGTGGCAGCGACGATTACGATTTCAGCAATAACGTGGCGACGCTCCATAGTCCTTCAGGGTTGGTAGATATCTTCGAAGACGATGGAGATCAAGCTGCCCTCTATAATGTCTCTTTTTTCATCTACTTGCCTCTCGCCCTGAAAAACTACTCTGGTCCAACCCCACCGGTGCCCGCACCGTCTACCAGTGTTCCCTCTCCATCTATCGTTGCTTTCGTTGCCTGGGGCAGCCCACCAGAGGCGGACGATGACGACGCCATGACTGCTGGGCTGTGGCCAGACGGGGCCTACATCGGCTCGACGCAAGTGCCAGGCAATGAGGCGGCGCTGACTGGGGGGACGGTGGGGCTCTACCCAGGCCAGTTGACTGGCTCCCCATCCGATTGGGTCATCTACCTCCCTGGGCAGACGACCCAGGGTCAGGATAACCCGCCGCCCGCTCCCTACTTCCGTAACCCACCAGACGGAATCACCACCACCGACCACCAGATTGCCTTCGGTTGGTCCAACATAGCCGGAGCCGAGAGTTACCACTTGGAGGCGGACGACGATCCCGCTTTTGGCTCACCAGAGCTGGCTGTGGATGTCGCGGAGAGCGACTACGCGCCCACCACTCCCTTCCCCGACGGCACCTTCTACTTCCGGGTCAAGGCCCAACTGACCGGCGGGAGCGAGAGCGGCTACTCCCCCAGAGGCCAGGTCACCTTTATCACCGTCAGCGGGGCCGGAGTAACGGCCCGCCAGGTTCTGCTGGGAGTCACTCCCAAGCTCCAGCATAAAGACACGCGCATGCTCTGCTTGGATGGCTGTCCAGAAACGGGACAAGGCCGGTGGGACTCAGCACACGAAACCGATGGCGACTGGACGGTGGGCAACGGTACACCGGTCCGGGCTAACGATCACGACAACATGTACTGCACCAGAGCCTCCATCTCCATGATCGTGGCCTACCACGGTGGCAACCTGAGCCAGGATCGTATCTCCTACTATGCCTACGGTGGGGGTGCGCCCGAGGACGACCTGGGACATGGTGTGGGCTTGTGGCCCAACCAACAGTCCACCTGGGGCACCGGGAAGAACGTCTTCGACTGGGCCATGAACGGCAATGCTGTTACTTCCAGCCGTGGCAAACCGACCTTTGATCAGGTCAAGGGGTGGATCGATGCCGGTCGCCCCCTGCTGATCGTGGAGAACAACGACAGCCACAGCGTGGTTCTGGACGGCTATCTGGATCTCATCTTTTGGGAATTGGCACACCGGGTGGACCCCTGGACGGCCACTGTCTCCTGGGTTTCGTGGGCTAGCTGGAGCGTGACCGAGTATCACGTCCCGCCAGCCGGGGTGACGCCGCGTTCCGATGACGATGTGGATGGCGACAGCGTTGCAGATACCATAGACGACTCGGACGGAGATGGCATCTGTGACTTTGACGAGATGAACAGGTTCAGGGGTTTCCTGCGGAATCTCGACCCCAATAATTCGGATTCCGATGGCGACCTCGTCCCGGACAAGCTGGATATGCGGGAGTACCTCTTCAACAATGCCGGCAATTACAGTCGGAGGAGCCCGGACATAGATGGCGACGGTGATCGCAAAGAGACGGACCCCGACAATGACAACTTCTGGGACGTCGGTTCCATTGATGGTTGTGAGGATACGAATCAGAATGGCAAGTTTGAATCCGGACTGGGGGAGACTGACAATTTCGACCCCACGAATGAGAAGGATTGTCCGGCCCCCGTTATTGACATAACCAGTCCTGCTTCAGGATCGAGCGATGACGACTGCGTGATCACCCTGCAGGGCACCGTCACCAGCGACACGGAACTGACCTCGTCGAGCGTGCTGGTCACCTCTGGCTCCCAAAGCAACCGCTTCGATCTCGCCTGGAGTGGCAGCGCACCCAACTATTCCTTCAGCCAAGACATCCCGCTGTTTTCAGGCGACAACACTATCCTGGTCACTGCCGTTAACGAGTTCGGTTCGGGAAGCGACTACATCTACGTGAGTTGTACGACGGGGGTCGAGGACATCCAAGTCCAGTTGTCGTGGACCCAACTGGGCTCTGACGTTGATACCCATCTGATCCGACCAGGAGGAACGTACTGGTCTTTCGTGGATGATTGTTTCTTCGCCAACCGGAATCCCGATTGGGGCGTGATAGGTGATCCCAGTGACGACCCGCAACTGGACATTGACTGCATTACCCAATGCACGCTGGAGAACATCGTACTGAGCAAGCCTGAGAACGGCACCTACAGCGTCAAGGTCCACTACTACTGGGACCACGACCGCGGCCCGACCAGTCCCACAGTCAGGGTCTGGGTGCAGGGGATAAGATATGACTTTGGGCCTCAGTATATGACGGATTACCAGGTGTGGGACGTCTGCACCATCGAGTGGCCGTCTAAAGTGGTGACTCCTGGCGGTTCCGTCACCTCCCTGTCATCAAGGGAACGCCTATCTAAAATAGATCAAACAACCGACTATGACCAACGATGAACAGAACAATTTGCATTTTGGTTGGGCTGCTCTTGTCTATGGGGCTAACCAATGGCTGTGATACAAGGAGGGAAACGACCTCTCCAACTGCGCCCAGGGAAGCAAAAACGTATAGCAATAGCCAATACAAGTTCTCCTTTGCATACCCTCCTGACTGGGTGATAGAAAGTGAGAGCTATCAGACGATCGTTCTTGTGCCATCGCAGGAGGAATCCTGGCAACCTTCTGCACCTTCTGATATTCCTCAAGATCCAAGGATAAGGATCGACCTTGGTGAATACGTAAGAGAGAGAATGGGGCCCGCGCAGTTTCCGGAAACGATAGATGTTGACACTCTAAGAAGTTGGCTCGAAGAAAAGGCTCATAGTGGCGAATACAAGGAACTTTCTGAAAGGGTAATCAATAGCCACCAGGCTTTTGAGATAACTGAGATTCGTGTGCCAGGTTGCGAGAAAGTGGTTTATTGGCGCCCGATTAGTTTAGGTGACCTGGTAAGGATATCAACAGGCTGCGAAAGTCCATATCTAGATGAGTTTGACCAAATAGTAGATAGCATTCAGCAGATGGACTAGACTCGGAGCTTAGGCCCCTGGTTCGTATTTCTTACACCGAGGAGCCTCCGACATAGGGTATCGTCTGCGGCCCCTCCGGCAAGACGCAGATGCGCGCATCGGGGCCGTAGCGAGCCAGCAACTCCGCCAGCGTCTCCTCGATCTGGTGGCAGGGACGGAGCAGCGCAGCGCGTATCTCGTCATCTGAAAGGTGACCGTTCTTGACGTAAACGTCGGCCCGGCATTGAACCCGCGCCTGTACGTGAGCCTCCCATTGGTCCATCACCAGGAACCCCGGCTGCCGGATAACCTCCAGTAACGCCTGGGGCGTGGCGGCTATGTGCAGGATGTTCTTGTACTCCCCGTGATCCGGCACTCCGTCCCAGCACTCCGCCGCGATGATGATGCTCCCTCCCTCGCGCACGACCTGCGCCGCGGCCGACATGCCCTTGACCGCCTGGTAGAGGTTCAGGTCGAGCGGATAGCCCGAGTTAGAGGTGATGACGACGTCGAAGGGTGCCTCTACCTCCACCATTGCCGTCTGGCGAACGGCGGCCGTCCCTGCCTGATGGGCCGCCCGCAAGTCGCCTGCGTAGACGCCGGTGATGGCTCGCTCGCGGTTGAGCGTCACGTTGAGGAGGAAAGTGGGCGCGGTTTTGAGCGCCACCTCCAGCATTTCCTCCCACACCGGGTTTCCAGCCGTGACGCCCCACGTAGCGCCGGGATCGTCGAGCATGGCCGCGCCGTGGTTCTCCAGCACCAACCGACCACCGGCCACGCCGGGGAGGACCGCCTTGGGGCCGCCGCTGAAGCCAGCAAAGAAATGGGGCTCGATGAAACCGGTCAGAATCTTGACCGTGGCCTTCGCATAGGTGCGGTTGACGAGGATCTCGTGACCGAAGCGGGTCCGCCCCAGGTTGACCAGACCATCCTGATCCCAGGCATCGTGCTGCACGATGCGGTAGCCATCCACGACGTCGTCCCCCAGCATGCCGCGCAGTTCCCCCTCCGTGTTGGGACGGTGCATCCCCGTCGCGTTGATGAGCACGATTTGCTCGCGCGGGACACGGCTCAGTTCCGCCAGCAACGGTGGCAGGAGACGATCGTTCGGCGTGGGGCGAGTGATGTCGCTGAAAACGATGGCGACGGTGTCCTCCGGCTTCACTATCTCACGCAGCGGGGGGCTGCCCAGCGGTTGCCGTAGCGCCTGAATGATGGCAGCCTCCTCGTCGGGCAACCCCTCCACAAAGCGCGGTTCCACCACCGTCACGTTTCGGTCGGGCAGGTACACCCACAGCCCTGCCCGTCCATAGGCCAGTTTCACACGCATCTTTCACCTCCTTTTTTTGCAGGGGGGAAGAGCCAGGGATGGGGGTCAAGGCCGGCACACACCTTCACCAGCGAACTCGCGAGCGCCAGTATCCACATAGCCGACCGCCTCGGCCAACGCGATACTCGATCCGTTCCCCTCATTGACAATGTAGAGCGGCTGCCTGGCCGAGCGGATAATCCACGTCGTGCAGGCCGTCAACACCGCCCGGCCCCATCCACGCCTCTGGGCAGCGGGCGCAGTGTGGACAAAGACCCCAGCAAAGTGGGGCGAGTACCAATTGACACCTGCTTCGGCCGCGATCTCCCCCTGCGAGCGAATGACGAAGTGTGGCCGGTCGCCCATGCCCCGCTCCGCTACGACCAGTACGTTGATGGAGGACTGGAAACGAAACAAGTCGAGCCGGTAGATGCGATTAACCTCAGGTTGCTCAATATCCACGACCTCTGCGACGGCGTCTCGCAGATCCGGCGTCGTGATCAGGTAATAGGGACGACCAGGGACAAGGGCCTGGCGCAACAGTTCGACGGTCGCCTCAGCGTTGGGCGTGCGCAGCACGACGGTGGGCTGAAACAGCCGCTGTCCGGTCTGGCAGACGGCGACGAAGCCATCCGTATGACCGGTACCGTCCTCGTGGACATAGAGGCGGGTGCGCCGGGGACCGTGATAGAAGGCGTAGTAAACGGACAGCGCGTCGCCCGGCGCGGCGAAGTGCAACAGGGGGCGCACTTTCAGGCGCAGGCTTTCCAGGACTTCGGCGAGCCCAGTCGAGTCGTCAGCCACCGCCGTTCCCTCCTGATGGCCAGTTTTTGAATACGGGGAACCACAGATATCGCCAGGGAATGACCGCCTCCACCGGTGCGCCCATAACAGGGGTAAGCAACTCGCTGACGCGCGCCCCGTAGGCAGCATTGACCACGCGTGTGCCTGGCGGCAGGTGCTCTACCGTGACCGCCAGCGTCGCTGTCAGCATCTCCTGGGGTGCAAGGCTCACGGCTGTCCAGGTGACGACCCCGCCCGCGCGCGCGTAGTTTCCGCTGGCCCAGGCAAAGGTCGTGCTCATAGGGATGGCGTCGGTGAGGACGACCTGGGTAAGGGTGAGGTAGAAGGTATCGGTAACGCTGATGGTGTAGACGAGCAATCGGGCTGGGAGGCCCATCGGAAAGGTAGCCTCCTTGGCGACCCTCAGTCCTGGCTGGGCTCCTCGCACGGCCGCCAGCGCGTCCACGACGCCCCAGCCGTATACGTTGTTGGGACGCCCACCGGGCTCGCCGCCACAACTGGCGTCAGTGCGGGGCCGGGCCGTCTGCGCGATGATCTGCTCAGTGGCGTCCACGTCGCCGATGAGGTGCGGCGCGGCCGACCACAGCAGCGCCACTGTCCCCGCGATGTGCGGCCCGGCCATCGAGGTGCCGCTTTTTACGCTATACCATCCACCGGGGACGCTGGAGCACACCTCCACGCCCGGCGCGGTCACGTCCGGCTTGAGCCTACTGGAGCCATCCACCGTCACCGGCCCCCGGCTGCTGAAACTGGCGACGTTGTCGCCGCTATCGGTTGCACCCACGGAGAAAGCGGCATCGTAGATGGCGGGCGGGTCGCGCACTGTGCCGCAGGCAGAGCCGCCGTTGCCAGCTGAAGCGACGACCGCGATCCCCGCCGCGCGCACGTTCTCGACGACCGTTTGCAGCGTGTCCCAGTCGCATCCCTCTCTGGGCGGACAGGTCCAGGAATTGTTGATCACGTGGGGGGCCAGGCTGGGGACGCCATCAGTGAAGGGGTCGCCGCTGACGGGATAGGGGGCCAGGAAGAACTCGAAGCATTCAGCATAAGTCGCGGGAGTGCCCCACCCCTCATCCATGTTCCGGCAGCCGATCCAGCGCGCACCAGGTGCAACCCCGATTTGGTTGCCTGCCCCGTCGTCGCCGACGATGGTGCCCATTGTGTGCGTGCCGTGGCTGTCGTCGTCGCAGGGTTCCGGGGAATCTACACCACAGGGGTTATAGCCGTGGGTGTTAGAATGAATAGCGTCGTGCCAGTTGTAATCGTGAGTGGCCGTGACGCCGTTGTAGCCTCGATACTGGTTGACCAACGCCGGATGGTCCCAGTCATAGCCGGTATCCTGCCCGGCGACGACGATGCCTTGGCCGATGTAGCCCAGCGCCCAGACGCTGTCGGCGTTGACACGCGCCACGTTCCACGCGATCCCCTGAGGGGCCAGCAGGCGCACACCGCCAGGTTGGGGTTCCGGCAGCGGTTGGCGGACACGCGGATTGGCGGCAATGCGTGCCACCTCGGGACGGGCAGCCAGGCGTGCGACGAGGGCGCGATCGCCTTTCACCACCAGCATGTTGACGATGTAGAAGGGGCGGTAGTCCACACCGGCAGCGTCCAATTCGGCGCGCAGGGAAGCCTGGGAGCGCAGCGCCACATCCCGCAGCGCGTCGTAGATATAGCGCTGGCGCGCCTCGCGGGTAGGCAGGCTCGCTGCCGCGCTGAGATCCGCCTGCTCGGCAAGGATGACCAGAAACCTGGCCTCGCCGCCAGCAGTGGCCTCCCATACCTGGGGAGCGACGTTGGTCGGCGGAGCCGCCAGCACAGCCTGTGGAATGGACTGGACAGATAATGCCAACCCCACAAAGAGCAGGCCGGCCATACCAAATGCCAGGCCCACGTTCAGAAAGCCTCTGTTCATTGAAAGAGAATTATAGCAGAAGTACGCCACTTGACAAAATCGCCCTCTCGTAGGATAATCCTCGCCACATTTCAGGAGGACAATATGGCAAAACCTTTCGAGATAACCGACACCACATTTGAGGCAGCAGTGCTCCAGGCCACGGAGTCGACCTTAGTGGACTTCTGGGCCGAGTGGTGCGCGCCGTGCAAGATGGTCGGGCCGGCCGTTGAGGCAATCGCCGAAGAGTACGATGGAAAGCTACGCGTGGCCAAGATGGACGTGGACGCCAACTCTGACACCCCACGTCGCCTGGGTATTATGGGCATCCCCACGTTGATCCTGTTCAAGAACGGGGAGGAAATCACACGTATCATAGGCTACCGCCCTAAAGACGAATTGGCAGAGGAACTGCGGCCCCACATGGGTAACTTGACACCCTGACGTCCATGTGCTATACTGTATGCACAATTCAACATTGAAAGACTGTGATCGGGAAGAGTAAGCATCGAAGCGGGGTTCAGAGAGTCGGGCACTTGTTTTGAATCAAGGGCTGCGAGCCCGATACCGGCGCCGGTGCTGAATGGACCCAGGAGTTGTCCGCCGAAAGAACATCGGATTGCAGGACAGCAATGGATGTTTGAGTAGTCCGGGCCGGAGACGCCACCGTTACCAGGGCTGAGGGTATCGTCCTAAGCCTGTCGAAGGACTGTGCCTGCATAAGAGTGAGGCTGGCTCTTCACACACTACGCGCCGTCATCGGCGCGTTTTGTTTTAGAGGCGCCTAAGCGGGGTGGCACCACGGGGTTGACGCCCGTCCCGGCAACGGGGCGGGCGTTTTTCGTACTCAATACGCAATGCTTGATGCTGGATATTTTGTATCTTCTCAATATCTTGGGGCAGGGGCAGCGTAGGGCGGTTTTGCTAACCGCCATAGGGTCGGATAGCAAATCCGACCTACTTCCGCCCCAGCTTTTTGAGAAGATACGATATTTGCTAGTAAGAAGGAGAAGGAGGAGGAGGAATGACTAAGAAACGCATCCTCACAGGAGACCGGCCCACGGGCAAACTGCACCTGGGCCACTACGTGGGCAGCCTGGCCAATCGCGTGCGACTGCAGGATGAGTACGAATGCTTCTTCTGCTGAAGGCACATGCAAAAGATGGAGGATCTAGCATGCACATCATAAAAGTCCGCATTAACAGCGACGATTACCCCACCAGTCGTTACTATCCGTTCAACATTCCCGTTCTCAGGGAGACGTCGGAACTGACGTTCAGAAGGCCCATCGCTTTCTTCGTGGGCGAGAACGGATCGGGAAAGTCCTCCCTGCTGGACGCCATCACCAGGAAGTGTGGCATCCATATATGGGACAAGCCCAGGCGACACGTCGCTCACAACAATCGCTACGAGACCCGTCTGGCAGATTACGTCACCGTGACGTGGGCAAACGGGCGTGTGCCGGGTTCCCTCTTCAGGGCCGAGACGTTTCGTGACTTTGCCGACTTTCTCGACGACGTTGCCCTCTGCGACCCCGGCCGGCTGAAATATCACGGCGGCCACATCCTCAACACGTTGTCGCACGGCGAGGCGATCCTGAGTTACTTCAGCGGTCGTTACCACATCAAAGGGCTCTATCTCCTCGACGAACCGGAGGCCGCGTTTTCGCCCTCGAGTCAAGTGAAATTCCTGAGACTGTTACAACGGCTGGAGGCGGCAGGCCACGCTCAGTTCATCATGGCCACCCACTCTCCGATTCTGCTGGCCTATCCGAGGGCCCAGATCTTCAGTTTCGACTCGTCTCGTATTGAGGAGGTGGACTACGAGGATACCGCGCACTACAGGCTTTACAAGCAGTTCTTCACCGACCGGAGTGTCTTTCTGGAGGCTTGAGAGCGCGTCTGGTTACTGAGGAAAGGGGGGATGCTATCAAGAAAAATGACCAATGACAAATGACCAATGACAAACTAAATCCACTTAGAGGAGGAACAAAAATGACGCAGTATAAGTACCTGCTGGAAGAGAAAGACTTACCTACCCATTGGTACAACGTAATACCGGATATGAAGACGCCGCCACCCCCGTACCGGCATCCGGTGACGCTGGAACTGATGACGCCCGACGACCTGGCGCCGGTCTTCCCCCAGGCGCTGATCATGCAAGAGGCGAGCCAGGAGAGGTGGATCGAAATCCCGGATGAGGTGCGAGACGTGCTCAAGATGTGGCGTCCCTCCCCCCTCTACCGCGCCGCCCGCTGGGAGAAGGCCCTGGACACCCCGGCCAAAATCTACTACAAATGGGAGGGCGTCAGTCCACCGGGCAGCCACAAGCCGAACACCGCTGTGGCCCAGTGCTACTACGCCAGGGAGGAAGGTGTGGAGGGGCTTGTCACCGAGACAGGGGCAGGTCAGTGGGGCAGCGCCCTGTGTTTCGCCACTCAGTTTTTCGGCCTCAAGGTCAAGGTCTTTATGGTCACGATCAGTTATCACCAGAAGCCCTACCGGCGCGTCGCCATGGAGACCTGGGGAGGCAACGTCGTGCCCAGCCCCAGTTCGGAGACCAAAGCCGGTCGGGACATCCTGGCCGTGGACCCCGAGACATCGGGCAGCCTGGGCATCGCCATCAGTGAGGCCATCGAGTACGCTGTCACCCACGAGGGGTGGAAGTACTCACTGGGCAGCGTGGTCAACTTTGTGCTCCTGCACCAGACAATCAACGGGGTGGAGGCCAGGAAGCAGATGGAGATGGCGGGCGACTACCCGGACATCCTCATCGGCTGCGTCGGCGGTGGCAGCAACTTCGCCGGCCTCTTCCTGCCCTTCCTGAAGGACAAGTTAGACGGCACCAAGCCAGACCTGCGGGTCATCAACGTGGAGTCCACCGCCTGCCCCAGCCTGACGCGAGGCATCTACGCCTACGACTGGGGCGACACGGCCAAAACGGGGCCGGTGGTGAAGATGCATACCGTAGGCCACGGGTTCATCCCCGCCCCCGTTCACGCGGGAGGGCTGCGCTACCACGGCATGGCGCCCATCATCTGCCGCCTGCTGGAGGATGGCTTCGTCGAAGCCCGTGCCTATCACCAGAATGAGGTCTTTGACGCGGCCCAGAGTTTCGCCCGGTACGAAGGCTTCATCGTGGCCCCGGAGACGGCCCACGCCGTCAAAGCCGTCTACGACGAAGCCATGGCCTGCAGGGAATCGGGCGAGTCGAAGGTCATCCTCTTCAACAACAGCGGTCACGGCCATTTCGACCTGGCGGCCTACGACGCTTACCATCGCAAGGAACTCCCGGACTACGAGCTCGAGGAAGAGAAGATACAGCAAGCCCTGACAGAACTGCCCCAGGTCTAAGTAGACAAGTACATAAGGAAACGAGTAGACAAGGGGGATGTCTTCCTTGTCTACTTGTCTACTTGCCCACTTGCCTACCTGCCACTTCCGTGTACAATCGAAGCGTCAATGAGATGGTGGTGTGTATGAGGATCATTTACCGCGACAAAGAGTGGGAACTGCACGGGCGGCGGCGAGTGCGGGACGCGATCAAGGAGGTCGGGCTTATCCCCCACGCGGTACTCGCCGCCCGCGATGGCAGACTGCTCACCGAAGACGTGACGCTGGATGAAGGCGATGAGGTCAAACTCATCGCCGTGACCTCAGGCGGCTAGTGATGAAGTGTCACAAGTGCGGCCGTCCAGCCGTGTTCAACATGCGCCAGCACAAACTGGCGCTCTGTGAGGTTCACTACCCGGAGTGGTTCGTCGCCCAGACCCAGCGCGCCATCGAGAAGTACCGCATGTTCGACCCCGACGACCGTGTGCTGGTGGCAGTCTCCGGCGGAAAGGACAGCCTCAGCCTATGGGACGTGCTGCTGCGGCTGGGCTACCGGGCCGACGGGCTGTACATTGACCTGGGGATTGACGGTTACTCTGCCGCCTCACGCGAGAAAGTCGAGCAGTTTGCGGCACAGCGGCCCAACGCTCGCTTCATCGTGGTGGACATCGAGGCCGAGTACGGGGAAACGCTGCCGGAGGTGGCGCGGCGGGTGCGTCGCGGACATAGCAAACCCTGCTCTGTCTGCGGGCTGGTCAAGCGTCACGTGATGAACCGTATCGCCCACGACGGCGGCTACGACCTGCTCGCCACCGGTCACAACCTGGACGACGAAGTGGCGGTGCTCTTCGGCAACGTGCTCCACTGGCAGACGGGCTACATCGCCCGCCAGGCCCCGGTGCTGCCAGCCAATCGCGAGGGGTTGGCCCGCAAGGTCAAACCCTTTTGCCGCTTCTACGAGCGGGAGACGGCCGCCTACACGCTCATCACCGGTATTGACTACATCTACGACGAGTGCCCCCACGCCGTCGGCGCGACCAGCCTGCGCCACAAGGGAATCTTGAACCAGATGGAGGAGGAATCGCCCGGAACAAAGTTGCAGTTCTACCTGGGATTCCTACGGGCGCGGAGGGACGGGTTCTTCTCCGAGCAGGCCGAGGAGGTGGAACTGCACCCCTGCTCCAACTGCGGCCAGCCGACCAGTGCGCCGGGGCTGTGTGCATTCTGTCGTCTGTGGAGAGAACCGACGGAAGCGAGGGGCTGAGCTGGCGATGGGTGCTCGATACTGGATACTGGATTACGCCCACAAACGTGGTACCGTTTCCAGAGACCGCTGGGTCGCGGCATGGATGTACGGCTCGACACCTCCCCCGTCGTGGATCAAGGCCACGGCATCCTCCCAGTGTACGTCGTGTTGATGGCGTACCGCTTGTATCTCCGCGCTCGTTTTCCCTCCGCGTTTGAGCACCTCGAAATATGACGCGGGCGTGTTGCCATTCATCACGTGCTCTTTGACGATACCCCACATCGCTTGAAAAGCATCGTGCGGGACGTGCGTCAGCACGTCGGGTATCGGAGCATCATTCAACGCCGAGACGATGGCTGGAAAGTCAACCAACATCTTGCTACTCAAAACGTCGAACGCTGTCATTACGACCTCTCCCGGCACAGGCAGATCAACCAACGATGGTACCCCCAGCGCAAGTAGCATATTCCAACTGAATAGCTTCCAGGCCTCGTCCGACGCCAGGTGACAAAGGTACCCCGCAACAAACGCCTGCTCTCTCCCAGTCAGCTCACTCCATGGACGAAGCAGTAAGCCGTCGAGTTGGTTCAAGAAATTGGCACAACTTCTGTTGAACGCATCAACACCATCCTCGTCCAAACGTCCCACGAAGTGCGTCCTGCGCCGGTCAATGTTACTGAAGCTATTCACGTCAACCAGCACACAGCCAAGCAAGAAAGAGCCATAGTCCGTTGGATCGAACTGCTGCAACTGCACAAAAACACGCTCACCGATGACTAAGTGAGTGACCAGTGGCGCCATTTCACCTCCAATCCAACGCCGAGCATCCAGTATCCAGCATCCAGCCCGTCGCTACTCCCTGTCCCTTCTGCCGAATATATCCAGCCACTCTTCGACCTCTTCTGCCGAAAGATGCACGTCCTCCCCAACGTCAACTGTGCGCGGCGCTCTCAGGCAAGCAGCGAACTCCTCCGACCGCATCACCCGCGCTCCCCCTGCCTGCGCCGCCGCGATGACCTCGCGATCGGACGTGACCACTGTCAGCCCACGGGGGTCGCGCGCCCGGCGAACACGCTCGCGCAGGATGCCGTCGGCGACGTGGCCGGTGGAGGCGAAGACGACCTCCACCCCCCCGCCGGAGAGTTCCCAAGAGCGCCCTCCCGGTAGACCGCGGTCGAACACCACCGTGGCACGCTTGCCCGTGCAAGCGCAGTAGGTCCGCAACCGCGCCACCAATTTGGCCTCGTCGTCCGGGTCGTCCAGGCGCAGGTCGGGCAGCCGCCCGATGAGATTGTGCCCGTCAATCAAGAGTGGCATATCCGATGACCAATGAACAAATGACCAACAATAAATTATAACATAGATCAAACCGGAAGCCAAGATAATGCCGGGCCGCATTTCTGCTTCGACCGACTTGACTAATTGTGCGAGTTGCGCTATCCTTGAGTTAAACATGGGGGTGGTTGGGGCCCGGTGGCTTCCCCGGTCTTCAAAACCGGTGGCGGGTCGCGCAGAGCGGGCCGCGGTGGGTTCGACTCCCATCCACTCCCGCCAACAAGAAACCAGAGCCGCCGAAATTGGTTGGCGGCCCGGTTTTTTTACGCCACTGCTTCAATACGTAAACATAGCGCGGCTTCCCGCCGCAACTGAATTTGGGGACGCAGATGCACGCAGATTTTCGCAGGTAAAAACAGAAAAATCAGCGTGAACTCGCCATCTCCCTTACCTGCCTGCGCAATTGCACGACGTGCGCCTGGGTATCCTCCTCCGCAGGGAAATGAGTCAGACGACACTTGTTGAAAGCCAGTTCCGCTGCCAGGCGGTAGTAGCGGCCCAGGTTCCACCAGTGCCTGAAATCACCACCGAACAACACGTTCGCCCGCACTGCCACCCGCCTGACGTAGGAGCACACCACATCGTAATCATCCTGGCTCAACGTGCCTAGTTCGACCTCGTCAGCCAGGAAGGTAGCGATCCAGCGCTGCTCCCGCACCGAGGTCCAGATCATCACAGCAAGCAGGATCAACACGCCGCCCCAGTCTGAAGCAAAAGTGATCAGACAGGGCCACCACAACTCAGCACCCAACGTCACGCTGCCGTTGTGGATGCCGTGGGCTGTCATCCCCAGCAGCAGGCCCGCGATGGGTGCGCCGACCTTCACCGGCCAGTTGGGCGAGGTGCGCGCTAGCGCCAACCCCAGCCCGGTCAGGCCGGTGAACAGGGCATGGTTGAGGCCGAAGAGAAAAGTGCGCAATATCGTCAGCAAAGCGAGCCCACCCAGACCGGCTTCCATAAACCCTATGGCGAGATAAAGCGTGTTTTCTACAGCAGCGAAGCCGAACCCCACCAGCCCGCCGTAGATGATGCCATCGAGAGGGCTGTCAATCTCCTTGCGGAAGAAGAGCAACAGGAGCAGCAACGCCATCCCCTTGAAAATCTCCTCAGCGATTGGGGCAACCACCGTCGCCCCAACCAAATCGGCGGCTATCGGCTCTACGAAGTAGAAAATGGGGATGTTCAGAACAGATTCGGTGATGATGGAGAAGATGATAGCCGGGACCGCGCCCCACAGGAAGGCGGCGATCAGCAGGCCCAGCGGCTCCTTCTCATAGCGGTCGAACCACCACAGGATGAGCGCGTAGATGACCATCGGCAGGATGCCGACGGCGAGAATGAGGAGCATGCCGATCAAAATCCCCATACCAGACCCCTACCTTCGCAGGCAGATCAGCACAGTGAGCCACACCGCCGTCACACCCAACGTCAGGCAGAGCGAGGCGATCCTCAAAAGCCGCAACTCGCTCGCGACCACGCGCTCGCACACCGACCGGCTGGCCTCCGACGAGCGGAGGTTGAGCCGTGATCCAGTTCCGGCCTGCCCATCACAGCGGCCATCATGCACACTGCGGCCTCCAGCGCCTCAGCCAGCAGCGGGTGGTCAGAGGCGCGGGGCTATGGCAGCCACGGTTGGACGTTCCAGGTGTCGGAGGCTTCGTCGTAGGCCAGGGTGAAGCGGCGCCCGTCAGCCGCGCGGACGCGGAAGGTTGGTCCTGCCGGCGTGCGCCATTGCCGTTCAATCTCCTCTACCCCTACCTGTTCCCCCCCCCAGAGGAAGGCACGCGGCCGTTCAGGGTAGCGGTAGCCAGCGTAGCACTCGACGGTAGCGGCCATCACGATCACAACTCGAGCGAGTGAAGGTATCCGATCAATCCATCCCGCATGTCGTCGCGCCGGAGGGTCACCTCGATGCAAGCCTTCAATTGGCGCAATGGGTCGCCAGCGGCCAGCCACAAGCCCTCAATGGGCTGCACGACGACGGACGAGCGAGCGGCCAGCCGGTCCACTGCATCAGCGATCCAGAGTTCGCCCCCTTTCCCTAACTCCGAGCCATGCAGCACGTCGAACAGTTCCGGCGTGAAGATGAAGTGGCCAATCTGCACCCAGTTGGACGGGGCGGTGCCTGGCTCAGGCTTCTCAACGATGCGCGCCATCTCGTTGTCGGAGCCAGGCTTCAGTTCGATGCAGCCGTACAGATGCATCTCCTCGTCCGGGACGCGCTGCGTGGCCACGACGGCCGCCGGCTGGAACCGGTTGAACGCGTCGAGCATCTGTTGCGGCACCGGCACGTCAGCGATGATGATGTCGTCGCCGAACATGTAATAGAACGGCTCGCCAGGGGTCAGCCAGGGGCAAGCAGCCAGGGCCGGTGAGCCGTTGCCGTAGGGAAGGGTCTTGGACTGGCACACGAAAACGATGTCGGCCATACGGGAGATGCGCCGCATCTCCTCCAGCAGTTCCAGTTTGCCCGACTCCTCCAGATGTCGCTCCAGGTCAAGGCTGGGCGCAAAGTGACGCTGGACCACTTCGCTACCTCCACGCACAACGACGATGATCTCGGTGATGCCCGCCACCACCAGGCTTTCCACGTGATACTGGATCAGCGGGATGCCGGCGATGGGGAACATCTCTTTAGGAACCACTTTCGACGCTGGTAGGAAGCGGGTGCCGTAGCCAGCAATGGTGATGACACCTTTCATAATTTTACGAACCTCGATCCTTGTTTCTCAACGCTGGTTGCTGGATACTCGGTACTGGATGCCAGTGACTGGTTACTCGTTGTCGGCTGCTGGATGCGGGCCTTGGGCTTTGGAGTTTGGGCTTTGGGGCTTGAAGAACGGAGGACGCTCAACTCGCCACAGGCCATAGAGACCGACCAGGGCGACCAGGCCGCCGACAACGTAGCCCTCGAGTACAGAAGCCTGGGTGACGAAAGTAGCCAGCAGGCCCAGAATGAATGAGATAATGTAGAGGGTCAGAACTGCCTCACGTTGGGTCATCCCTGCTGCCACCAGGCGATGTGAGATGTGATCTCGACCTGGGGTGGTGGCTGGATTCAGATGCCGTCGCAGGCGCGAGATAATGACCAGCGTGGTATCAAAAACAGGCAGCCCCATCACCAGCACCGGCACCATCCAGGTAACGAAGGCAACGTTATCCGGGAAGCGTAGTTTGATGCCGATGGCGGCCAGGATAAAGCCGAGAAACAGCGCCCCCGAGTCCCCCATAAAGATGCTGGCCGGGTTGAGGTTGTAGAACAGAAAGCCCAGGCAGGCTCCCAACACGGCGACTGAGAGAGCGCCGACCAGAGATTGCCCGCTGAAGGAGCACATCAGGGCAAAGAAGGAGGCCGCAATGGCAGAAACCCCGCCAGCCAGACCATCCATGTTGTCGAGAAAGTTCACCGCGTTGGTGATATACCCGACCCACAGCACTGTCGTGACCAAATTCAAGACCGGATGGTGAAACGTGCCGACGTAGATGCCGCTGGCGTACAGCAGTAGCGCCGCCAGCGTCTGACCGAGTATCTTGACCAGCGGGCGCAAGCCCCAGCGGTCGTCTATCAGTCCCATGAAGGAGACGCCTGTAGCGCCGACGAGGATGCTCCCAAACTGGGCAAAGTTGTAGCGCTCTCCCAGGGCAAGCGCAGCGGCAATGACGGCCAGATAGATAGCCACGCCTCCCATACGGGGAACAGGACGATGGTGGATTTTGCGCGCTTCGGGCCTGTCCATCACACCCATTCGTGGGGCCAGCCAGCGCGCTACAGGAGTAACCCCAATGGTCAGCACCAGTGCGCCAGCGAAGACGAGTATATAGACGGTCATGGTTGTGGTGTTTCCAATGCCTGAAGTTGTGTGATCAAATCCTGTAACGCGGCTTGTTGATCTTCGGGGGCCAGTTGCAGAGCGGTGCTGGCATGCACGAGCGCCTGCTCCTGCTGGCCGACCTGGCTATACAGCCGCGCCAGTACGTGATGTACGTTCCAGATGTCGTCGGCGTCTGGCTCTAACTCCAAGACTTGCGTGAGTGCGCTGATGGCGTCCTCCCACCGCTGCATTGCGATGTACGTGTCCCCCAGCACCCTCCAGAATTGCGGGGCATGGGGCTCGAGTCTGAGTGCTTCCTCGTAGCAATGGACCGCCTCTTCCAGGTTGTCGAACTGGCGGTACGTCTCCCCCAGCGCTCCCCAGACTTGCGGGACATTGGGTTTGAGTTCGAGTGCTTCCTCGTAGCAATGGATCGCTTCATCCAGGTTACCTGATGCGCGGTTCACGTCGCCGCACACCAACCAGGTTTGATCAAACTCTGGGTCAACTTCCAGAGAATGTTGAAGCGTATGCTCATAACCTGCAACGTCACTCAGGCCGTAATATAGGAGCATAGCCCACTCGTTCCAGAGGATGGCGTTTTGAGGGCTAAGCGAGGTCGCGATGGCGTAATTGTCCGAAGAACGCTGCAGCATATAGTAGCGTGTCCCGTCATCAGAGGCAAAGTCGGCCCAACGGCGATACATGCGGGCCAGGTTGGCGCTGTGGTCGGTGTTGAGTGGGTTGATCTCGCGGGCCTGGGTCAGCGTCTGTTCCGTTTCACGCAGCACCACGTCTCGCACGGCGGGATCCTCGAGGGCTGAGGTATACTCCAAGTAGGCGCGACCCAGATACAGGTAATAGAAGTCCTCCCTGGGGGCCAGTTCAATCGCGTGCTTGTAGTGTTCAATGGCCACCAGCCACTGACCTTGTCGATCATAGGGATCGGCCTGCTTGTAGACGATGTCGGCCTGGATAGGCCTAAGGTTGGTCACGACAGCGATGGCAATGACGAGCACGAGCAGCACGACCAGGGCCAGCGCGCCCCAGGGACAGGCAACCTGATGGGGCAGTCGCTGCGTCCCCAGGAGGAACGCCACACCACCGGCAATCAGCACGAAGACAATGAAACCATAATAGCAGGTCAAGAGGCTGGCGACGTGGTCAGCGATACCAACCACATCCTCCAGGGTCTGGGCCTGGACGTGCATCAACGAAGCCTGGCGGCCGGCCAGTACCAGAGCGAACCCAAACCCCACCGTCAGCGAGATCAGCAGGTACAAGACTATCGCCAGAGTCCCGTCGCCCTTGCGTTCACGAAACGCTCCGCTCTTGGCCATTTCAGAGATGAAGACGACCGCGCTCATCAACCAGGTGAGGATGAAGATCATCAGTGCGCCGTAGGAGGCGCGGCTCTCCTGCGCCGGCAGGATGGTGAGTGCGCGCCAGATGATGACCAGGGGCTGAGAAAGACGCTCCGCGTTGGTGATGAAGTCGAAGGCCAGCGTGCCCAAGATGAAGCCGCCCACAGTCGCTACAGCCAGTGTAGGCCCCAGCCAGGCGAGCAGAGTGGGTTTGGCAGGGGTTGGCGGGACAACCTTGCGGCGCTTCCTGCGCCTCTTGCCTAATTGATTCCTCCCTCCTGCCTCCTGCCTCCTGCCCCCTGCCTCCTGCCCACTGCCCCTGGCCCCTTGTCCCTGCGGCTCCACCTCGCGTTCGCGGATCAGGTTCTGCCCCGCCACGACGAGCACCCCGGCGTAGGCCCAGAAGGTGGTGCGCGTCGAGGCGATGGCGATGCCGAAGTTGATCTCGACGAAATGAGCCACCACAGCAGCGACGAGAGAGATAAGGAGAAAATGATGGGGGTGCAATGGTGGCAACGCAGCCTCGTTCGATCTGAGGAGATGGACTGCAGAGATGACAGCCATAATCGCCAGATAAATCCCCAACCCGGAGACAATGCCCAGAGTGAGGGCAGCGCCGAAGAAATGCAACCCCTGCCACCACCAGAAGAATGCGACGCTGGATGCTGACAGGCCAGCCACGAGCCCGAACAGCAGATTTCGCTGCCTTTGACCGTTCACCAACCCAAGCCATTTGAAGCCGCAGTAGAACACGCTAACAAAGAGCCATAGGTACGCGATCAGGCCCAGCAGGCCCGTGACGGCCAGCGAATCCAGTGTCTCGTCGTGGGAACGGTCCGGCGAGGCGGTACGCGATTCGTAGTGCCCCAGCAACGGGGGATAGAAGCGGTTGTAGGCCACGTAGGTGGACTCAGGGCCGTAGCCGACCAGCGGTCTGAGGACGTTGAGCGGATCGGGGTGGCCGTCGGGGTATTGGATCGGCTCGTGGGGGGAGATCAGATCCACCATGCCCTCCCAGATCAGCGCCCGCACCTTCCCTGTACCGTGCTCGAAATCGAACACCTCACCGAGACGCCCCAGCCAGGGTGCGTGCTGGAGGGATTGCAGGGGGCTGCCGGGGATGTTGACGATGACCAGAAAGCCCACTACCAGCACGGTGGCAGTGACGATAGCCAGCGCCAATGCAGCCCCCCATTTGGTGCGCGACGACAAGGCCAGCAGAAGGAACAGGAAAAAGAATGCGGCGATGAGCCCTAGCAGCGGGCCACGGCTCTGCGCGTACCAGATGGCGATCAAATCAACGGCGGCGATGAAGATGTAGCCCGCCGCGCGCGGGATGTCGGCCCAGTCAGATTGCTCCTCGGTCAGGATGGCCTTGAAACTCTCCGCTATGCGCCCCACGGTGAGTGGGAAAACCATAATGAGGTAGGCGGCGACGAAGATGGGGTTGCCCATGTTGGAGGCCACTCGCCGGGTCACATCCCCGCCCCAGGGTAGTGGATCCAGCCTGTTGTGCTGGACGAGGCCGTAGAGGGCAATAGGGAGGCTGTTGAGGATAATGACTGTGATCAAACGGTCAAGTTGAGCGCGTGTGCGCAGTCTCTGCAGGATGACGAGGAATACCACGACGTAGGCCAGCGTCGTGTACGTACCTTGCAGACGCTGGTATGAGCCCAACAGGCTGACCCGGAAGGTGACGGATAGGATGGTGCTGAGGAGATAGACTACGACCGTGAAGAGGGTGGGGAACACCAACGGCGTGCGCCAGGTGAACCTAACCTCGCACTGGCCGCTAGTGCGTTCCTCAATCAACTTGACTACCCAGACGGCAGCCATGATGACGGCAACAGTACGCAGGGTGGTCAACTTGTCCGGCTCGAAGACTCGACTAGAATAGACGTCAAAAAGGAGCGGGGTGATAATCACCGCCAGGAGCCAGCCCATCTCCAGGACCTTATCACAGAACACACCGAGTTTGGTTGAATTCATTTCTACCAGTCCACCATCTCCCGATCTCGAAACCACTCCAGCGTCCGCTGCGCTCCCTCTTCGAGAGACGTCCGGGCCTCGAACCCCAGCACCTCTCGAGCACGACTCACGTCAGGCACACGGCGACGGGTCTCCTCAAAGTGGGGCCCGTAGGCAGAGAGGTAGGGCACGTGAACGATCTCTGAACAGGAGCCGGTCAATTGCCGGATCAACTGTGCCAGTTCATTAACGCTGGTCTCTCGGTCTGAGCCGATGTTGAAGACCCGCCCAGCCGCCTCCCGGACCGTGGCGGCCCGGATGGTGCCTTCCACGGCGTCGGCTATGTAGGTGAAGCAGCGAGTCTGTTCACCGTCGTCGTACACTGTCAATGGCTCGCCTCGCAGCGCCTGAGTGATGAACTTGGCGATGACGCTGCCATATCCTTTGGGGTCGAGCCGGGGGCCATGGACGTTGAAGTAGCGGACGACGGTGACCGGCAATCCTTTCTTCGCGTAGGCCAGTGCGAAATATTCATCAATCGCCTTGGCGTCAGAGTAGGACCAGCGGCCCACGGTGGTGGGGCCGAGCAGCCGGTCACCATCCTCCTGCAAGGGGATCACGGTGGACTTGCCGTAGATTTCGGAACTGGAGGCGATGACCGTTCTCACCCAATACTTGAACGCCAGTTCCAGGACATTCTCAGTCCCCCGGACGTTGGTGACGATAGCGCTCAGAGGGTCCTCCACCACGTACTTGACCCCTACCACGGCCGCCAGGTGGTATATTAGGTCGGCCTGGCGGACGAGCCGCTCCAGCGTGCTCACGTTAAGGATCGAGTCGTTGACGAAGTGGAAGCAATCGCTTTCCAGGTGATGCTCAATGTTGCTGGCCTTGCCTATAGACAGGTTGTCCATAACGGTGATCTCGTGGCCCTGCTTCATCAGGGCGTCCACCAGGTTAGAGCCGATGAAGCCAGCACCGCCAGTGATGAAAATTCTCATGGTTTAGATCCTATTGGTAGTTTAGCGACGCCCGTGGCTCTGACGCGACGGGCGATACTCACCGCTTCCTGGGCTTCAGCAGCGCCGCCGGATTCAAAAGCGATGTCGCCAGGATAGCGACCTTTCTATTCCTTCGTACTATCGGCGTGTAGCAAGTGCGTCACTGCTTCCAGCACTTGGCGGGCACTGTTCAGTGCTTGGTCCGCCTGGTCCGAGGTGTACACAGCGTATCTTACACCAAACGGGTGAAAAATCAAGCGGCCAGCACCCTTTCGTACACCGCCTGCACGCGGGCGATCATCTGCTCTGTAGTGAACTCCGCCTCCACTCGTGCACGGGCGGCATGGCCCATAGCCACCTGGCGCCGGGGATCGTCCAGGAGTGCCCGGATAGCATCGGCCAGCGCCTGGGTGTCACGGGGGGGGATTACCAGCCCGGTAATGCCGTCCTGCACCACCCAGGAGGTGCCGCTCCCCACCTCGGTGGTGATGCAGGGGAGACCCGAGGCCATCGCCTCCAGGAGAACAGTGCCGAAGGCCTCGGCGCGGGCGCTGGCTGGCAACACGAAGATGCCGGCAGCACGATAATAGCCGGGCAGGTGCTCGCCAGGAACTTCGCCGGTGAACGTCACGCGATCTTGCAGACCCAGCACATCGGTCAGCCGCTCCCATTTCTCCCTCATCGGCCCGTCGCCCACGATGAACAACTGGACGTCAGGCAGGAGAGAGAGGGCGCGGAGCAAAGTGTCCAGCCCTTTGTAGTAACGCAAACGGCCCACGAAGAGGAGATTCAGGCGGTCGGTGGGAAAGAAACCGGGTTTTTCAGAAAAAACCCGGTTTCTGGCCTCTGTCCTGGGCCGGTCGGCTGGCGGAGTGAAGCGGGCAGCGTCTACCCCCAGGGGAACGACGACGCATTTCTCCCGCACCGGCCGCAGCCAGGGAGAGGTCTCAATATAACAAGGGCTGGTGGCGATAATGCGGTCGGCGGCGCGGAGGACACGGCGGAGGAACGGGCCGTAGAGGCGAAGCCACCCTCGCTGGCGTACCACGTCAGAATGGTGGGTGATGACCGTGGCCCGCGCCCGGCCCAGCAGCCAGTTGGCGGCCTCGCCCAGGGGATAGGGAGAGTGGACGTGGACGACGTCTGGGCGCAGGCGGGCCAGGGCGACCGGCTGGCTAAGACTCAGGGGCATTGAGGCGGCAGTTGCCAGCCGCCCAGTCTTGATGACCTTGACTCCGTTCAGGATCTCTACACGGGTGCGATAGCCGGGATCACAGACCAGGACAGTGACCTGGTGCCCGGCAGCGGCCTGGGTTTCGGCCAGGACTTCGATGTGATTCTCGATCCCTCCTAGAACAGGGAAGTAATCCTTGTATATGTGTAGGATCTTCATCATTCATGGACACGGGCCGTCAGGTTTACGTAGATACACGATAAAGACGCCGTGCGTGAGACGAGTATAACATGCATCCAATGCCTGGAGGACTGCCGGATCCTCCAGAACATCAGGTGCACGATTCTCCTCTTTGGTCGTCCAGGCCAGCGCGTCCACACGCACGGAGTGAATCTTGTCCAGTAGGCTTTGCGGCGAACACGTGGGACACACATAGCTGTAGATCTCTTCGCCGGGCAATCCAGTGTAGTAAAGCACATCCTTGACCCCCAACACATAGCCTCCTGCCTGCTTCAAGTCGGCAATCGTCTGGCGCAGGTCGTCGTAGTTATAGGTGTATCGGTAGCGAGTGCTGTAGCCAGCGGGTACCTGAACGGCGGTCGTGCTCGCCGTATGGGCGAACGAAAGCACACCCAGCGTGAATACTATCGCGGGAAGCAGCTTGATCCTCCACCGCAACGCCAACAAACATACCACGGCCAGGCACACGCCGACAGGGATGAGTAGGTTGGCCACATCGCCGATGCCCTGGGTAAAACGCTGTGCCAAATCACCAGTGCTGGTTTCAAACGTCACTGCATAGAGTGACCAAAGCGGGTCGCCGATGACGGCGAGTTTGTAGACAAAGGCAGCCACTCCAAGGCCGATCAGGACAATCCGAGCATGATGTGGCAGAGCCTGAAGCACCGGGACAAGCACCGCCGCGACGAGAATAGCAATCACTGGCACAATGGGGGCCTGGTATCTTGGATACCCCCATGCAGGTGCGATGACCAAGGCATAGAATAGTGAGGTTGCCACAACGTAGATCACCAGAAGATCACGGTCTTCGATTTGGCGTCTAATCAGTCGTGCAACTGTGCCGGCTATTGCGACAAGCAGGAAGGCAACAAGAGGCAACGATAGCCACATTATGAATATTCCCATTCCCTGTGGAAACCGCAGGAGCATAACGCTATAGTCGCTGGATCCGCTGGGGGCTCTGCCAAAAGTGTAGCTAAAAATGTCAAGGGCGAACCCGGTCAGCTTGCTATAGAGCGCAAACGTCACTCGAAATACGACGCCGCCAGCAAGAGCAGCCAAAATCAGCTCACCTGTACGCCTAATATCGCCGCGAAGCAGGTGAAACACGCCCATGCAGGCCATGAGCAACACGGGTGTGGATAGCCTGACCCACAGCGTCATTACAAACATCAGGCTTAACGCAGCAACGCGCCGAGGGGGTGACCAATCTCGTATAGATTTCCACACCAATAACATGCCAAGCAACGCGGGCACCAACAGGGTGTTGTCAATGTCCAGCAACATCATGTTTTGCACAGTTATGGGGTTGAGAGCGTACAGCCAGACCGCCCCAACAGCGATCCAGTGTGCTTGTCTGCCACGGTCAAAAAAGGCATAGACGAGGGGGGGGATGAGCGCCAAACTAGCCCAAGCTGTTAATACACCAATCAGCCGCGCACTGCCAATACTTTGGCCGAAAATCGCGAAACTAAGTTGCATAAGATGGACATAGGTATGTGGGTGGGGGATAAGGTACCGGTCTTGAGACCAATGAGTGGCCGCTCTGTAAAAGTCCCATTCATCCGCCAGAATCGGCTGCCACCACATCATCGCGGCCATTCCGACAAGCAGGCCGCCTGCCACAAGCAAGTGGACTCCCACCGTCAGCCGGGCAGTGCGAGAGTTATCAGCCATCAACTACCTCCGCGATCAAAGCGCGGGCCGCATCCTAGCCAAGTCACCAGGCGATATCGTAGAATCAATGTGATCATGCACAAGCCTACCCTCACAGTTGTTTTGAACGACCCTGTTATCTTCGAGATACCTTGTCGGCCGCGATAATTGACAGGAATCTCGATCGTGCGAGCCCCCATCAGGCGGCCCAATATGACCATCTCCGGCAGAAAGTGTGAGCCACCCACAGTTAGATGATCTTGAAACCGCTGCGCCATGTGACGGTGGACAAGGCGCATGGTGCAGCCACAGTCAGAGAGCGAAGAGGTGTTGAACAAAAATTCCAGCATTTTGGCGACGACCCAGTTGCCAGCACGCAGGAAAATCCCCATGTTGGCTTCGGCCCAGATCAACTCGCGCGTCGTGCGGGTGCCCAACACCATCTCGGAGTCGTCGGAGTAGGCCAGCAGTTTCAGGACGTCCTTGCCCATAAAGGTGCCGTCCGGCTCAGCCAGGATGATCAGATCGCCTGTTGCCTCGCGCATTCCACGGCGGAGAGCAAAGCCGTACCCCTGCCGTGTCTCAGTGATCAGCCGAGCCTGGGTAGTTCGGATCAGTTCAGCGCTGCGATCTTGTGAGTTGTTGTCCACGGCAACGATCTCGTCCACACAGCCTGTGTTGAAGAAATCGTCAATAGCATCCAGAATACCTTCTTCTTCGTTGTAGACCGGAAAGACAACACTGATCGACTTGCCTTGCCACATAGGTTACCTCTTGTTAGCCCCGTGTTCCGCTATCAACGACCGAAGTCGTTACTACGGCTGAGCCAACTTGGGGGAAGATTCTTGGGAATCTCAATGTTATCGAAGGAACGGCTCTTGCGCGGGCCAGCAGCTTTAGCCCATTGCGCCATCCGGCCAAGCCCCTCCTCGAGCGGGACCGGAGAGCGTTCTCCGAAGACACGCCGGCTCTTTTCGTGAGAGGAATGAGCATGCACCACCTCGCTCCGAGGCGGTAGATACACGACGTCAGGTCTAACTCCCATTGCCTCAGCTACAGCTTTAGACAGACGGTTGATCGTGTAAGGTCTGTCTGCGCCCACGTTGAACACCTGATTGCGCGCGGCTGGTACCTCAACTGAGTGGGCGATGACCGGCGCTATGTCGGCGATGTAAGAGAAGGCCCGCGTCTGCGTCCCATCTCCAAAGATCGTCATCGGCTGGCCCTGCATAATCTGGTTCATAAAAATACCAATCACGTTGCGATACTTGTCCCCGATGTTTTGCCGCTCACCGTATACATTGTGCGGTCGAAACACAATGTAGTCCAGGCCAAACATGTGATGCGTTACGCGCAGTTCCATCTCCACAGCATACTTGGCGATGCCGTAAGAGTCTTCGGGCTGAGGGATCATGGACTCGGTCATCGGCAATTGAGCCGAGCCATAGACAGCAATAGAAGATGTGAATACAAAGCACTTGACCTCGTAGTTCACCGAGGCATTGATCAAGTTGACCGAGCCGATCAGATTGTTCTGGTAGTTGAAATGCTTGATAAAGTGACTCAGCCCTTCCGCAGCGTACGCAGCCAGATGAAATACGTAGTCAAACCGGTACTGTTCGAACAGCAATTTAATCCTGGCATGGTCAAGGATCGAAGCGACCTCAAGGACCGCTCCAGGCGGCACGTTGTCAACGTGGCCACCGCTCAGATCGTCCAGAACGACCACCTCGCTACCCAGTTGCAGCAGTCCCTCTGCGACATGTGACCCGATGAAACCGGCGCCACCAGCGACCAGACAAGTAATGCTCATAGTGACATTCATCCCTCAGGCTCTCTCGTTCGCTACTGCGCGGCCAATGACCAGCATTTGATCGGCGAACGGTCGCATTGGCAATCTCAAGTATATCCTTACCAGCCTTATACTCACTGACCCTCTTGTGTGTAGAGGAACAAGCCAGCCCTGTACTCGTAGGCTGGGCGTCCCAGCAGATAAGACTTGATGGCCCGATAAATAGGGTCCTGAGGAACATAATTCCACGACTCGGCCAACCGGAAGTGAGTTTGGAGCCACTCCTGGACGACCATTGGTGTACGGTGGCGGGTTTGGTCACGCCCGAGAACGACGAGCCAAACGCGCTTTACCCCTGCGCTCTCGAAGTAGTCCAACGCCTGGGCCGAATCAAAGAAATGAGGGTTCTGAGCTCCTGAGCGCTCATAGTAGTAGAAGAAACCACTGTCATCGGGACTGAGAATCGCATCACCGGGCTCCAGTTGGTCAAGAACCTGGTCCACCATCTCCCGGGCTGGGGTCAGGTAGATAGGGTTCAGGAACTGCCGATTGTGGTAATAGTTGATCAGGCTCAGCGACCAGGCAGCGGCAAGCATCACGGCGATGAAGCCCAGCAGCCGCAGCCTGCAGTGGTATCTGCTCAATAAAGTGCCGCTACCGAGGATGAGATAGAAGTAAGGAGTGGCGAAGAAAGTGCGGGCCGGTATGCTCACAAAAGGTGTCCGAGGAGAGATAAACGTGGTGACCAGAATCATCCCCACGAAGGGAAAGAGCAAAAGAGCCAAGATAGGAAGACATGAACCTCGCCCGCGCCACTGGGCCACCTCGACGAAGAATAAGGTCAGAACAGCAGCCCCGCCGATCAGCGCCAGAGGATGCCACGGGAACAGGCTCTCCCCCAGAGCCATAGCATAGGCAGGATAGGCCATCTTCATCACGATGCCCGCCGCGCTGTACGTGAGGTCAGCCAGACCGCCACCGGTGCGCACTGACTGGCTGGCAATCACGCCCGACCAGGGCAACAGACTCACGGTCACCGGAAGCATAGACATCAACCAACGAAGAATCCCCCTGCGTCCCTTCAGGTAGAGAGCAAGACATCCATGGCTCAGGAGCAGCAAACCGGTGAGGTAGAACGTGTAAAGAGCGGCCGAAGAGAACACGATGTAAGCCACCCCATAACACCATTTCCCTTCCCTCAGGGAATGCCAAAGAGCCCACGTGGAGAGAAGCCCCAATAGTGCAGCCAGGCTATAATAACGAGCCATGCGCCCGTATAGGATCAGCAGAGGGGACAGCCCCCAGAGTAAGGCACTGAGCCACCCCACGTCACGGTTCCCCCAGGCCCGGCCCAGGCGGTAAAGGACGGCTATGCTCAGCCACCCCGATGCGACGGAGAACCAGCGCAGGGCAAAGTCGCTATGCCCGGCACAGTCGGTCCATAGGCTGAGTAGCAAGAAATATAGGGGGGGATGATAGTCGGCTGCTGTCTTCTGAAGCACCTCCCGCAGGGATAGTAAGACCCAGTCAGCCGTGAATAACTCGTCAGTCCACAGGCTCTTGCCCTCCAGATCAAGATTGAGCAACAGCCACGATAGAGTCAGAGCGATGCCAAGGGCGAGCCAGGGAGTCTTGGCAACTCGAATTCTTCTGTCGCAAAACATAGGGAACTTCGTTCCAATGAACAATGAGACAATGAACAATGAACAAAAGCGGCTCAACATTCTGAATGTTATTCACAATCCTGGGGCAATAATGACATAGGGAACTTCGTTCCAATGAACAATGAGACAATGAACAATGAACAAAAGCGGCTCAACATTCTGAATGTTATTCACAATCCTGGGGCAATAATGACATAGGACTGACTTCGGTCATGAGAGCATTGCACAATCGGGCGGAAAGGGCACAGACAGCCTGAGATCAGCCGTCATTATACACTGCTTGATGGGACAGGCAAGCGTGTTCGGCTGAACACCTGCCGGTACACCATCTGTGTCTCCTGTGCCACCCGCCCCCACGAGAACCGAGCAGCCTGCACCAGTCCCCGTCTCCGCATCTCCTCCCGCAGCGCGGCGTCGCGCGAGACGTGCCCGATGACCCCGGCCATCGCTTCCATATCGGTCGGGTCGAAGTAGAGCGCCGCGTCGCCGCCGATCTCGGGGATGCTGGAGGCATTGGAGCAAGCCACCGGCGTGCCACAGGCCATCGCCTCCAACACCGGCAGGCCGAACCCCTCGTACAGACTGGGAAAGACAAGCGCCTGCGCCCCGGCGTAGATGGCCGGCAGGTACTCGTCCGGCACATAGCCGGGAAAGATAACCACGTCCCGGGCAGGTGAGCGTTCCAACGTGGCAAAAAAAGCATCGTAGAGCCAGCCTCGTTTCCCCACGACCACCAGCCCGTCGGTCAGTTCCTCGCAGTGGACCGTCTCAAAGGCCGCCAAGAGCCGGCTCAGGTTCTTGCGCGGCTCGATGGTGCCAACGAACAGGAGATAACGGTCCGGCAAGCCATATCGTGCCCGCACAGCGGTCACCGCCTCCGATGGCTGCGGGCTGAAGCGGGGGCCGGCTGCCTCGTGCACGACCGTGACCTTCTCCGGCGGGAGGCCGTAGGCCGAGATCAGATCACGCCGGGTGCACTCGGAGATAGCGATGATGTGGGTGGCCCGGCGGCAATAGAGGGGCATGGCCAGGTTCAGGTACCAGCGGTTGAGGGGCTTATGGTGGGCCGGGAGATGCCGGAAGATGAGGTCGTGGACAGTGAGGACGGTGGGGATGGATCGCAGAGGCAGCAGGAGATGCTCGGTGGCGTGGAAGAGTTTGGCGCCGGGCAGGAGCCAATCGAAGCCAACGCGGGCCAATTGTCCCAGCCAGACCAACATCCGCCAGGGCTTGTAGCCCAGCGCAACGGTGCGGGTGGGGAGATGTTCCAGACCCGCCAGTGGTTCCACGCCTCGCTCCCGGTTGTAGAATAAGGCGTACCGATTCGGATCGGCGGCAACGAGCGCCCGGGCCAGGCTCTCGGCGTATCGCCCTAACCCGGCGCGGCGGTGGACGGCGGCGGAGACGTCCAAATAGAGAGACATAGACAATACAGCCATTATACACGGAGGAGTAAGGGGAAGCAAGCGAAGGCCGATCAGTCGCGCAAGAGTTGCTCGTAGACCACTGCGGTCTGGGCGACCATCTGCTCGGCGGTGAAGTGAGACTCGACGCGGGCACGCCCAGCAGCCCCCATTGCCTTCCGCCGCTCGGGGCGCTCAATCAGAGTGCGGAGTGCTCCAGTCAGCCCATTTACGTCGTGGCGGGCTACCAGAAGACCGGTCCCCCCGTCCACCACTGCCTCCGGCACTCCTCCAGCGCCAGTGGCGACCACTGGCAGACTGGCGGCCATTGCCTCCAGCACAGTCAGGGGCAGTCCTTCCCAGCCCCAGGTGGTGAGGACGTAGACGTCGCTAGCGGCGTAGACGGCCGGCAGGTCATCCCGCCAGCCGGGCAGGGTCACCCGCTGGGCCAGGGAGAGTGCGCTGATCTGCTGCTCGACCTGGGGTCGCAGCGGCCCGTCGCCGACGATGAGCAGGTGAGCAGTGGAGCAGGTATCGGCCACCAGCCGGAAGGCCCGCAGCAACGTCTCGAAGTCACGGGGCCTGTAGAGACGGCAGATGGTTGTGATCAGGAACGCGCCGGACGGCACGCCCAGGGTGGCCCGCCAGGCGACCCGGTCCAGCCGGACATCCTGGAAGCGGGTGACGTGGATGCCGTTCCACACTACCTGCACTTGCTCGTACCGGGCTACACCCGCTGCCAGGAGTGCCTCCCGCTCGGCCTGGCAGACGGCGATGAAGTGGTCAGTGAGAGGGGCCAGGGCCAGCTCGAGGGCGAGCAGCAGACCACGGCGCGGCTGCGAGTAGTGGGGAGCGGCGAAGCCATGGATAGTGTAGACAAGGCTGGGACGCCGGCGGCCCAGGGAGGCGGCAGCCAGGCGGCCGAAGAGGGCAGCGCGGGCCCCGTGGACGTGCAGGACATCCACCCTGGCGGCCAGGCGACGGATGCGCCACAATGCCTGGAGGGAGAAGCCGGCTGCGATGTCCACCCGGTGGAAGGGGACACCGGCCGCCTCGAAATCCTCCCGGCGCACGTTGCCGCTGTCCTCCGGCATCGCCACCTGGACGGCAAAGCAAACCGGGTCGAGCCCCAGTGCCAGGTCGCGCACGTGGGCCGCGCCGCCGCCACGGGAGGAGGCAACGAGATGGAGGAGCCGGATAGAGGTCATTCGGCAGACACGGGTTTCAACGTCACCCTCCACGAATAGGATACCTTATTCTGCGCTGGTTGTCAAAGTGTGTCGAGGCGCACACGTAGACCGTGCCGCCAGCAGTCGGGCCAGGTGGCGTTCGATCTCGTCCACCTGGTGCTCCCAGGAACGGGCCTCAGCGGCAGCGCGCCAGCGGGCTTGCTTCTCCGCCGTAGGGGAACGGGCCAACGCATCCCGCACCGCCACCGCAAACTCCTCGGGGCCGTGGGCGACGTAGATTTGCTCTGCCTCGCGGCGCAGGTAAGGCAAGTCGGTCGCCACCACTGGTTTGCTCATCGCCAGGTACTCGTACAATTTGATCGGCGACAGTCCTTCCGTGTAGGGATTAACCCGGTAGGGGATCAGGCAGACGTCGAGCGCGGCGATGATGGCGGGGACCTCTGAGTAAAGACAGGGGGGCAATAAGTGCATGTTGGGCAACCCCTTTAGCGGGCCAACGTCTACCCGGTGCCGTTTGACTGGCCCGACGAGCACAAATGCCGCCTCGGGTAGACTTTTGGCGCAGTACGCCAGCAGTCCCACGTCCACCCGGTCGTCAATCGTGCCCACCAGCCCGACTCGTGGACGGGGCAAAACAGCCACGTCAGCGCGCGGCGCGACCACACGGGCCGGATCGAAGCGAGCGACGTCCACGCCGCCGGGCAGCAGATAGGTGCTGGGGTTGAACCGTCGCTTGGCGGCAGCCAGTCCTTCGGTGCGGGCAAAGAGCAGGTCTACCCGGCGGCACAGGTCTGCCTCCAGTCGGGTGATGGTGCCTGGCCCGACCAGGGGATAACGGACGGCGGTAAAATCGTCAATACAGTGGTAAACGGCGACCCGCTCCCCCAGCCGGCCAACCAGGTAGGCGGTGTGAGGCCAATAGGTCCAGAACACGTCGGGCTGCCAGCCCAGACGGGCCAGCGTGCGGCATAGGTCACGCAGCAGCAGCCGTTGGTTGAGCGCGTTGATGAGCGGGTTGTAGTAGATGGGCAGGACGGGGATGGGCGTGTAAACTAGAGGGCCATCGGGTACCTGACGGATATGGCCCAATCGCCGCCAGGCGCGGCGCGTGCCAACAGGGTCGGAAACGAGCGAGTGGAGGGCACGCGGGATCTCGACGAACAGTACCTGGTGCCCCCTGTGGGTGAGCCGCAGCGCGATCTGCTGGCGGGAGCCAAACTGAGGCGCGTCCCAGTCGGTGGTAGAAAGGAACAGGAACCGCTCGCCGCCGTAAACAGGCAGCGCTGGGGTGTACGAGTGCCGGGCGGTCAAAGCACTCCCATCTCCCGGTAAGCGGCTATCTCACGGACCAGCACCCTTTCCAGAGCAAATTGCTCCACCACAAAGCGACGGGCCTGCTCTCCTAAGTGCTGTCTCAACGGTGCGTCCCCAAGCACGGTCTGGAGTCCCTCACGGATGGCCCCGGCCGAGGGTGCAGCGCAGAGATAACCGGTCTCCCGATGGCGAATCAGACTCCGAATCCCTGCAACGGGGGTCGTGATCACCGGCAGGCCACAGGCCATGGCTTCCAGGAGAGCCTTAGGGTGGCCTTCGTAGAGGGATGGAAAGGCAAAAGCCTGGCACTCTCCAAGATACCTGGGGAGGTCGGCGTGGGGAACGCCGGCGAGGAATTCGACGTGAACCTGGAGTTCTCTGGCGCGGGCTTCCAGGGTCTCCCGTAGGTGCCCTGACCCGATCACCCGCAACCGGATGCCGGGCATCCCAGCGGCGGCCTCCACCAGGGCCAGCGGGTTTTTCTGCTCCGTGAGCCGGCCCACAAAGCCTACGAGACCGGGCTGGGGCTGGACTTCCTCCAACGGGGCAAAAACGTCTGTTTGAACAAAGTTGGGGATGACGGTGATTTTTGCCTGGGGCAAACGGTAGGCCCGGGTCAGGTAGTCCGCGTCGCCCTGGCTGCTCACAAGCGCGTGATCCGCCGCCGAGAACACGGCTGCCTCCTGACACCACAGGCGAGCCTGTGTGAGCCTGGGGGCTCCGGCCTGGCGCCGAAAGCGGGAGGGGAGGTATCCGCAGCGGACGACGAGACTTGCTCCGCACAGCCACTTTGTTGGCAGGGCGGCCCACGCCGCGCTCAGTTGATTGGTTTTGACGATCTTCATTCGACGCAGCCTATCTCGATACCGCCAGCCTGCCTCCAGGGCGAAGCGATGAGGGGACAGCCCCCAGCGATTGTTCCAGACCTCAATGCCGGTTATCTGCTGGGCCAGGGCCTCGTCCTCCTGCCCCCCGTAGGTGACAAAGGCCACCCTCTCCATCATCTCTGCCAGTTTTCGGTAATAGGCAGCCTCGCGATCCAGGAAGCCCAGCCGGGCCCAGGTGGCCAGTGAAACCCCATAACTGAAGAAGAGCGCCAACCCTTGTCTCTTGGCCATAGGATCGGGATTCTCTCCTCACTCTTCCTGACCGATGCGGCCGGCCCGGTCCCGGTTCTGGTTTTCAAGGAGACGTTCCACTATCTCCTCGACGGCGCCGGCCCCGCCGCAACTGGCCAGGACGAGGTGAGCAACTCGTCGTGCGGACGGATGGGCATCACGCGGGGTGACCCCCAGCCCCACGATGCTAAGCGCTGGCGCGTCACGCGGGGAATCGCCGACGTAGCAGATCTCGCCCACATCCACCGCTGCATCCCGGGCGAGTTGGCGGATGGCGCTGACCCTGTCCTTCGCGCCGCGATAGAGCCGTGTGATGCTGAGCCGTCTGGCGAGGGTATCCACCATAGGCGTGTCCTCGCCAGTGACCAAAGCCAGCACAATCCCGGCCCGGTGTGCCCGCGTCAGCGCGTCCAGGTCGCGATAGAAAAAGCGCTTACACTCCTGTCCAGTCTCGTCCAGGTAGAAGTGACCGTCGCTCAGGACACCGTCAACATCCAGGGCCAATACCCGAATCATCGCACCCGCCGCAATTTGCGCATGATGGGCAGTTCAGAGTCGTATACTCGTTTCACTCCGTCGCCCATTGCTGACTCGATAACCCTGATGTCCCGCACCAAGCGCCTGAAACCGTGAGGTTCGACTGAGGCGGCCTGGTCGCTGCCCCACATGGCCCGGTCCAGGGTGATGTGGCGCTCAACCATCGCTGCCCCCATGACCGTGCTCGCTACCGTCGTCGCCAGTCCTACCTCGTGGCCAGAGTAGCCGATGGGTACGCTGGGGTATCGCCCTTTCAAAGTATGGATAACCAGCAGATTCAGTTCTTCCGGCCGCGCCGGGTAGGTACTGGTGCAATGCAGTATGATCAGATTCTCTTGCCCCAGCACCTTCACGGCACGCTCTATCTGCTCCGTGGTGCTCATCCCGGTGGAGAGGATGACTGGCTTGCCTTTGGAACGGGTGTACCGCAGCAAGTTGTCATTCGTCAGGCCCGCCGACGCGATCTTGTAGGCTGGTGGATTGAACTGGTCAATGAAATCCACCGCGCCCTCGTCCCAACAAGAGGCGAACCACGCAATGCCTTTGCTCTTGCAGTAGGCATCAATCTCCCGATACTCCTCCAGGCCAAACTCCAGAGCCTGTTTGAGGTCGCCATTGGTGGTACCAAAGGGGCTTTCGCGGGGACGAGCCAACTCTTCGGGTGTGTAGACCACCTCAACGGTGCGCTTCTGGAACTTGACCGCGTCGCAGCCAGCCTCCACGGCTGTATCAATCAACTGCCGGGCCATCTCCACGTCCCCGTTGTGGTTGATGCCGATCTCGGCGACAATGTAAGTGGGATGTCCATTGCCTACTGGACGGTCCCCGATCATTACTACAGCCATTTACACCTCCTCATTGTGCTCACAGTCCCTGTCTCGGGGGCGGCCCATCGTGAGATTCTCTGCCTGCAGTGCCCAACGTTCTACCAGGGCGCATAGGGCATGGAGCAGCACCTCGTGCACTTCTTGGACGTGGGGCGTGTCGGTGGCCGGCACATTCAGGAGCAGATGCACGATCCGTCCAACCTTTCCACCGTCCTGTCCGGTAAAGCCAATGGTAAAAGCGCCGCTCTCTCGTGCCTGTTCCAATGCCTGGACGACGTTGGCCGAGCCGCCGCTGGTGCTGATGCCGATAACCACATCGCCAGGATGCACCCACGCCTCGATCTGGCGGGCGAAGACGTGCTCGTATCCGAAGTCATTGCCAATGGCCGTCAACACCGACGTGTTCGTCGTCAGCGCCATCGCTGGCAGTGGGCGACGGTTGCAGCGAAAACACCCTATCAGTTCAGCCACTAAGTGCTGAGCATCGGCCGCGCTGCCGCCGTTACCCATCACCAGCAATTTTCCTCCTCTCTGGTATGCCTCGATGATGTGTTGGGCTGCCTGGGCCAGGCGGGAGGCCAGGGTACGGCTGGAGAGCGCTATCGTCCGGGCGGCCTGGTCCATCTCGGCTATAACGAACTCCTCTGGCGTCGGTGCAGTCTGTCCGGAGGGGGCCAGGCGGGCAGCGGCGATCTGCTCAGCAACCAGCAGGTCGAGCGGAGTATCAATCTCCAGCGAGTCCTCTGCGCCCATCACCACCACGCCCACCCGCTCGCCCATTCGCCGGCCTGCCAGAAAGATGTGGCGTGGGGCCAGGTAGAGGGCCCCATTATCCCGATAGAAAGGGGCCATATCCTGGCGGCGCTTGCGCTCCTTCCGAAACGGGTGATAGAGCCCGTCTTCGTCCAGAGTTCCATAGTAGCCATAGTCCTCCTCAACGGTAATGACCGAATCATAGCGGGTATCGGACAGGAGAGAGAGGGCCTGGTCAATGATCTCCGGCCTCAGAAACGGGGATGTAGGTTGGATGAAGGCAACCACATCTGCTGGCTCCTCCAGCACCTGCAAGGCGTGCACAATCACGGCCTCGCTCGAAGCCGTGTCGCCGGCCAACTCCGGCGGCCGCTCAATGACTCGGGCACCGTAGCGTCGTGCCACCTGTGCGATCTCGGCGTCCTCTGTGGAGACGTAGACCGCGTTTACACCCTGGACCGCCAGCGCTGCTTTGATCGTCCAGGCGACCAGCGGCTTGCCGCCCAGAGGGGCCAGGTTCTTCCGTGGGATGCCCTTCGAGCCCCCTCGGGCGGGGATGATCGCCACAACTCGTTTGCATATTGGCATATTGCCTCGTCCGTCCGAACTGGCTCCTGGTTCGCTCATTTCAGGATCGCAGTTCCTGATTGATCAGCCCACAGACCTTCCGGGTCGCCTGACCGTCGAACAGGCTGTGGTAGGCGTCGAAGACCTGAGTGGCTAACGCATCAAGCGGCCGATGCCGAAAGACCTCGGCGCTCACGAAATCCAGGTACTCCTCGTAGCCGTCAATGAAAATGCTGTTAAAAAACCGGAACTTCTGGCTTCTGACGCCGCCCTCGAAATTACACACGAAGACGTTCGATAGCCCAGATGACCACAACTCGTAGACCGACGAAGAACCAAATGTGAGGATGAAGCGGCTCTGAAAGGCATACTTCCAGTACCAGGACTCTGGCCCGATGCACAGGATGCTGTCTGCTGGCAGTCTATGATGGGCCTCGATCTCACGGGCGACCTTTTCCACGTCTGGTAGATCGTGAAACCGTGCGCATAGGGGGTGGATCTTGATCACCGGCCTGAGGCCGGCCTTGACGAGGGGAAGGCACAGTTTCTCGAAGAAGGCTCGCTGTCTGGCATAACACACTTCCCGAGAGTCGCCAGGCTCGGTCAGCACGCGCCGATACCCGCCGGGATGGAAGATGAGGACAGTTCGTTCGTCTCGGTTCGCTTCTTGCTCCTGCCGGCCCGCATACACTCTGTCGAGGTAGGTAAATCCGCAGGGATACAGGCCACAGGATTGCAAGATGTCCGGAAAACGATGGGCTCGGGAAAAGGCGTTGTCGGTCAAGAAAGCGGACTCCGAAGAAACCAGGTTTTCTCCGAAAAACCGGGTTTCTGGGCGGAACTGTTCATCTATCTTGACCAGGAAGGGGATATGCTGATAGCCCACGGCAAAGGCTGGGACGGAGTACCGCTCCCGGATGCGTCGCAGCAGGCGCATATCCTTAGTGGTGGACACGAGGCCGTCGAAACGTCCGTAGTCATTCAGGCCCCTTCGCCAGACGTAGCCAATCTTCCGTGAACCCTCTTGCCATGCCTGTTCGTAGCCGATCAGGCGGGCCACGTAGCGAAGCGACTCGGGATTGATGATGGCAACCGCGGTGGGGTGAGAGCGGACGTAGCGGGCCGAGAAGCCGAATGAGCGGGCCAGGAAAGTGGGACGGTTGACGAGATAGGAGACCTGGTAGCCGTCCTGGGCCAGGCGCAGTGCCAGTGGGATGGTGACTTTGGCGTGCAGCGTGTGGGAATGTAGAAACAGCAGGTGCTTCACGTGTGTCACGCTTCGACAACCTCCAGAAACTCTCCAACAAGATCCTCGCCAGGAGGGCTTCCCGAATATATTTCCAGAATCATTCTGGCCAAGTAGCGTCTTGTCTGGGTCCGCTTGCCCTTAAGGTCGGCGTAGCACATCACGAAAAACCCCCGCATCCAGTCTGTCCAATCCTGCGGGAACGGGGCCGGGGGGGAAAACTGCTCATCTCGCCCCAGGAGGCTCAAGACCTGCCGGTAACGCTCCGCTTCCAGCCGGATGTCCTTGGAACGGATGACCCGCTCCTTGCCCGTGAGAACGCCCAGGAGCGTTCCCAGGAGCCGGTACCAATTCTCCGGGTACTCTTGCAGCGCCTCCTCCAGCACACCCGTGGCGTACAGGCGTGCCGGCCGGCCCAGGAAACGCCACTTCTCCACGTCGCACTTAGACTTCAGGAAGCAGGAAAAGGGCGAATGCCGGGGCTTATGCACGCCCAGGACGTCGGGCAGTTCGTGCCGCTTGAACCCCAGCCAGCGGGCACGCCGGAAAAAGTCCCGGTCCACGGTTCTCACGTCACGAAACCTGAATAGCCGGAAGATGCTCCGTTTCCAGCATTTCACCCGCCCACCGATGCCAAAGCCTTCCTCGTACAGGGGACCGAGCACCATGTAGGTTCTGAACCCGGAGTGGCAAATGGCCTCATATAAACTGCGGATGGCGTGAGGATGCAGCACCATGTCCGCGTCAACCTGCACGAAATACTTTGTCTGACAACGGTCTGGCATGGCCTGGAAGGCCCTGCTCATCGGGTAGACGTCACGAATGTGCTCAACCCTGAAAGCGCAATCCTGGTTCTGGAGCGCCTCCAGGCACTCGTCGTAAGTATCCTCGCCCGTCGAGATAACGTAGACAGTCAGGTGCTCTAGAAGAGTCATAAAATGTCGTCCTGAAAGCCGGGTGACTCGAGATTATCGTTGGGTTGGAAGAACGGGTAGCAGTCCTTGGCTTTGGCAGCGAGCCAGGTCTTGTTGTACAGACACCCATAGGCGTTCTCCACGAGGACCGCCTGATGACGCCCCTCGCCCAACGGCAGCCGGCCCGTACTGAAAAAACTGACCTTACGGAACAGGACCGAACCACAGGCCCACACGTTGTTGTCCCCCTTTGGCCAGGACGGCAGCCAGGTCCAGAACGGTACCCCTGCGGAGGTGGAACGCAGAGGACCGATGACTCGAAACGGCTTCCACCAGTTGTTCTGGTTCTTCAGCCGGATGATGCCAATCTCCGGGAATTCTCGGAAGATGTCCAGGCAATCTGACAGAAAGGGACGGTCGTAGTCAACCACGAAGTCGTCCTCGACCAGTAGAACATACTCACCGTTGCACTTCTGGTAGGCGTCGTTCAGCGCACCAGCCATCCCCAGGTTACGTTCGTGGGCCAGGACCCGGTCAAAGAAGCCAAGGCCACGCGCATAGTCCACCAGCTCAGGCCCGGAGCCATTGTCAGCCAGTATCTTCTCCACCTGAGGGTAAGTCTCAACCCCATCGAAGAAGGGAACCAATGACTCACACAAACGGCGAAATTCCCGGATCCGCTTGCAAGAAAGTATGACGAGGGAAATCAGCCCAGGCTCGAAGTCACAATAGCGTCGGCTGTCCCGAATGATTTGCAGGCACTTGCCACGGCGACGTTTGACGCTCACATTGAGAAGCAGGCGCGGGATGCGTTTCGCCTGCCCGAAGTTCGGCGGATGCGGTTGTTTTTCCCGGGCCCACTGGGGCCTCATCTGTGCCTGTTCTGGTGCCACGTTCACTTTCCTCCACTTAACAACCGTTCAAAGGCCATCTGATAATTGGCCACGTTCTTCTCCCACGTCCAGTTTGCCAGGATGCTGCTCCGAACGTTCGTACTCAGCCGCAGATAATCGCTCACGCTCAGTCCACGAATTTCCTCAAACTGCTCCACGATGGAATCCGCACGCGGTTCTATGAAGAAGCCGTTCTCCCCATGCTCAACCAGTTCCGGCATGTTGCCCACACGGGTGGTGACCACCGGGATGCCGCAGGCGGCCGCCTCCAACGCCGGGTTGGGTGTTCCTTCGTGCCAACTGGCGCACAGGTAATAATCTATCCCGTGGTAGAACTCTTTCATCTCGTTTTGAGAAAGAAGTCTCCGTTTACTCACATTCTTGGCGAAAGCCAGTGTACGAACCGTGAAGCCATTCTCCCTAAGGCGATTGAGCGCCGATTCCACCACCTCGTAATTCTTGGCCGCCTTGACCTTCCCCACCCACCCGATTTTGATGTGACTTGGATCGTATTTCTTACCCACGGGTGGATGGAAGAACGCCGCGTCCACTCCGTTAGGTGCATAGGTTAACCTGTCGAGATGAGTCGAGAGCAGGTCGCATAGGATGCGCGAATTGGCCGTCACCACGTTGAATTGGCGAAGCAGTGTAATGGCTGAATCGAAGGCTTCCTGCGGGTCCCTGCCAGCGGCCAAAGCCTGCGATGGATTCAACCCCCCGCCGATGTTGTAGTGGCTGGTGACGCTGGTCATGAAATGCTCGAAGTCTAAAGGGTCAAAACTGCAGCGCTCTGAGCGAACGAGAGAATACGGTATGCGCCAACTGGCGAAGTAGATCGGCTTGCCCCGCAGCCTGCCTCTATTCCACAGAGCGACAAACCGATCAGGAGTTAGTACGCTGAACTTAAATGGGTGTGTTTCAAATGAGTTGGAGGAAAGGAGCGGACGCCCCGCTTCAGCGGGGATTTTCCGGCTGAAGCCGGACGTCCAACCGAAATGAAACACACCCAACTTAAATTCGCCCAGGTATCGGGATAGATACTCAACCCGCTTTTCCTGCACCCACCCGAGAGCATCTACTACGCAATAAATCTCTGGCTTACGAGATCGTTGAAACAGAGGCAATGCCGATGCCCCCTCCGCCCTACAGGCTGACCTGTTCCACGATGACATCTTCGCCAACTTTTCCGGTCTTGGTGACCAAAAACTCCCCCCAGAATGCTGGCTGCAACCGGCCTAATGGGCTCTCTGCTCCGATCGGGTCTGGGCGAGTCGCCGCGCTTGCCTGCCGCGCTCTGCTCATCCGAGGCTGGGTTACCACATGCAACGCCAAGCATTCCCGGTAAGTCCGACCAGGAGCATTCATTCTTAGGCCATCAATGACGGCTTTGTCGGCTGCCGGCTCATGTTTGAAAACCTGTCTGACACCGGGGCACTGCCACAGATTGTCAAAGAAGATATGAATCACAGGCGCCGCGTTGTCAAGTACCAGTTTGTAGTCGGAATGGCAGGCCTCAAAACTGTGATCCCCATCAATGAACGCAAAGTCGAACTTACCATGCAGGGCCACATAGCGCCTGACGACATCGGCTACATCGGCACCAAGCGAGTTACCCAACACCAGAGTCACATTCTTGATGTCCGCCCTCTTAAAGTTCTTGACCAGCCGGCCTCTCAACTTAAGATCCACCATCAGCAGTCGGCCTCCATTTTCCTCTAGTGCCTTGGCAATCCATAGTCCCGACCAGCCAAACTTGCTTCCAATTTCAATACCGTGGGTTAATCCATGCTCCAGAACGTAGTCATACATGTATTGTGCTGCGTCGGCAGTTATACTGTGACTTGGAACGTCAAAATCCCTACTGTCAAAACGAAGGGCACGGCCTTGGAAATTGACTGTAAGATGGCGGTAACGCAGACGGTCACTTACCCTGCTGATATGAGATCTCAGGCCTCTCCAAACACGCAGATGAAACATCTATCTATGGCTCCTCCCTGGTGAACCAAATGCCAAAAGGGTTGGCTGATAATTCAAGAAAGTTCCGTTAACATGGCTTCACCCAGTTCTGAATCACTGTCACGTTGCGCTCGTAGTTGTCTTCAAGCTGCACCAGTACCTCGCCATCCTCTTGGCGAAATATGGATCGAACTGTTTCATCGCCGGTGATCAATCGAAACCCCGCCTTGCCCATCACAAACTGGAGTGTGGTCAGGTCATAATAGTAAAGATGAGCAACCTGGACTCCATCGAAGAAGTTTGTCCTCGGGTTCCGCACGCCAGGGACCTCAACGTAGAGCAGCCCCTTATCCGTCAGAATGTCACGCAAGGTGGCCATAAATTCAAAGGGCTGAGGAACGTGCTCCAGTAGATGACTGAGAACGATCAGGTCCGCCTTCACTCCAACATCAGCAAGGGCCTCTGCGCCGCCGGAGAGCGTGGGAATCCCCTGCTCGTTGCTGAACTCAACACATTGCGTATCAAGTTCGCAACCCCAGACGTCGTTACCCTGCTCCTGAAAAACCTTCAAGATACCGCCAGGTCCACACCCCACCTCGACAACAACGCTGTCTGTGGTTCGCAACCCATGGTCACTGAGGAACTCAAAGATGCGCTGGCCTCGCCGGTGGCTGCGCAGAAAGTAGTCCTGGTTGATCTTCGTCGTACCGCGATACAACTTCCTGTAGTCCGCCTGGTAGAAGCGCTGTAGCGCTTCCTCCGTGGGCCGGGGGCTTTGCACACCTAGCCCACAGCACTTGCACAGGTTGACCCCCACAGGGATGCCATATCGGTCCGAGTCGGCAATGCGTTCGAAATCCTCACATCCACACAGACAAGTTGGGGCCGCTTCCAGCGCATACGTACCGTTCTCGAATTTCTGTCTAATCCACGCCCGCCAGAAGGCGGCGATGGGGGTCGCAAAGAACGATCTAATCCGCATGACGCTTGCAATCGTCATCTTTGACGAACCCTGGCAAATGCCCGAATGCGTTGTCGAACCACCTGAGGGCATCCCCCTCGGTGAAATAGCCCTCTTCGATCAGTTGCCTCGTCAAAGGATAACCCAGCAGTCTCTCTCGCTCTACCACCTGCCGGATTTCGACAGGCACCTCCAGATTTCCATCAGGCAACCGCTCCGCCAAATACGAGAGCACACCCATGCGCTGGTTGCCATCTACGTAGATGAACACATCGCCGTAGTCGGGATGAACCAGGCGATATCCAGGAATTATGCTTCTTGCCGGATCGAACCCCCCGTCCAGGATCGAATCAATCAGATCAAGAAATCTGGCGTAAACCTGCGGGAACGCTTTGATCCTCGCCAGCGTATTCCTTTGGTTGCGCTCCCGGCGTTTGTAACACCAGGGCATGACCCAGTAGATGGGCTCTCGATCCAACGATGCCGGCAGGTGGGCGACGCCGGGGGCCCTCCAATCAATCTGGGCCGTGCGCAACCGGTAGTAACGGGTCTGTGTGATGTCGAATCCGTCCCGCCCATACCTGGTATGCAAGTCCACGACCTCTCGCTCGGCGTTCAAGTGCGCCGGCAAAAAGTACTTGCTGATCATACGTTTGATTGGAAATGTCTCACGATCCTGGTACTTTTCCGACCTGGTCAGCAGGATATATCCCCGTGGATGGTCGTAGACGGTTTCTTTTACAATCATCAGACCGGCGCGGTGGACGAGTTCCAGCAACGAGTCTTTGCCTTTGCCGCGCCCTTCGTCTTCCAGTGGATTGGCCTGGAACAGAAGGTATCGTGCTACGCCAGACACCCTGTGCAAGGTCTCGATCTGGAGTGCGGCGATCTCGTCGTTGCTGAGGTGGCTGTAATCGGCTGACTTGCCGATGTGGTAAATCACGTTCAGAAGCAGAGCCAGATCAAACTTGCCGAGAGATTCGTAATCGAAGTCTTCCATAGCGCCCCGGAAGACCCGTACAGGGTAGTATCGGCCACGCAGTCTTGAGAAAGTACGCGTGACGAAGCGGGCCTGCCGGTAATAGTGATCGCCTTTCTCAATACCGGCAGCCTCTCGGGCTCCCGCCCTCACGCACTCGACCAGAAACAGCCCGGCATTGCATCCCAGTTCGAGCACACGCTTGCCCGCCAGGTCAAAGGGTAGATTCGGCTTGATGAAAGTGTTCCACTTGGCAATGCCTCGATCCAGCGACCGGGACGTATAGCGATGACCAGCCTTATCCACCGCCACGGTCCAGAGTCCGTAGCCAAAGTTGATGGGCTGATACCAGGGTGCCAACCCGGTGATCTCGTCCTGAATCTCCCGACGCAGTTGCAGGTGAGTCTTGATTTGCACAACCTTTCGCTCAACTCGGCTGGCCGTCACTGTACCCTCCCGCTGCGCCCCCTGGCTGGCTGTCACCGTACCCCCCACTGCGTGGGAGGCTTGGGCACTTGGCGATTCATTCTGGCAGGTGTGACTTGATGAACGAGAGCCAAGCCGGTGCTCTCCTCTCCCACGACCATTTCTCTGCGGCAATTTTCCGATTCGCCGCGCCCATCTCTCGGACTTTGTCTCGGCGAGCCAGGAAATACTCGATCTTCTCCCGAATAGCCTGGACGTCCCGATCCACCAGGAAGCCGTTCACTCCCTCAATGATTAGCTCCTCAGAGCCCCCCACCCGTGTCGAGATCACAGGCCGGCCGCAGGCGGAGGCTTCGAGCACGCTGAGCGAAAACCCCTCAGAACTAGAGGCGCACAGGTACACATCAATCTCGTTGTAGAACTGCGGCATCTCTTCCAGGGGTACGTAGTGTTCCTCCTGAGGCATAGCCAACCTCAGTTCGACGCCAGGCAGGTCGCAGGCCGGTTCGATAAACTGGGTAATCCCTTTGCGCCAGTCGTGTTTCTTGTTACCTGAGAACCCGACGCGCAGCGGGCCATCGAGATTAATTTCGGCCTCTGGCTTGAAGAGTTCAACGTCTACGCCGTTTGGTGTGTAGACCACATTTGTGAGACCGGCCTGACGAAAGAGGTCATAGAGTCGCTGGCTGACGGCATTGACACCGCGATACCGTTGCAGAAACTCGATCAGATTCTGAGGCGGGAGAACGTTGTTGTCGGGCTGTGTTTGCCGGCTATCCCACGCGTGATGGGAGTGAATACCAGTAAGTGTCCTCTTAGGATCAAGAAATGAGAGCCGCTCAACAATCTTTGCGTCGGGAAACGGGAGCCACTGCGCCAAAAGATTGTTGAACGGCCCCTTTCGAATCTCACCCAGCAACTGCCACCCCATGACAAAGACAACATCGTAATCCTTGTGGATCGTTTCCAGGGGTACCTCGCCCCCTTTGATGTAGGCCACATCGAAGTGCAGGGAAGGATCGTCATTGCACTTGACGAGCGCCTTGGCGATGGCATCATACGCCCAGTTTGGGCGATCGCAGACGATGAGAACGGGATGCATGTCGGTCATTGGTCATTGGTCAGTAAGTAATCCTGAATGTCTTGATAGTGATCGCTATAGGTGGTCGGCGTCACGATCTTAAACGGCTCAAGCCCCTGCTGAGTCATGTAGTGACTGATTTCATCCAGGAACCGTGAACACATGCTCTCGGCTTGCATCAGATAGGTATCCTTATTGGCTACATCAGGACCATGATCTCTCTCACCCTTGTAGTAGTGAACATCTTCATCCTTTGAGGGTAGGAGCCCATATCCGTCCAGTCCCGCTACAAATACTCGTTCTCCTCCCATGACTAACGCCACGCCAATAAGCAACACCGAGACGGTCCTACAACTGGCCATAATGATACCGTCACATATGTCAAAGGCCCGATCATGGTCGTTAACGTACATGATGCGCTCATAAGCTCCTTCGTAATGCTTCTCTATTACCCACCCGGGTAGATGGACACCGACCAGAACCTTACTCTTGCTGGAATCAATGGTATGAGCATAGTTAATGAGGCGCCTTCTGTTGGTGAAGGCATGGTAGTCAGGATAAATGAACCCCGTGATGTTGTTGGCTCCCATCACAATAGGCCGATGCTTCTCAATGAGTTCGTGGATTTCCTTGCGATGTGCTCCCAGCGAGGGCCCGTTCCCCAGAACCAAAAAGGTTGCGCCCGGATGCCGGTTCAGGTAATCGGGCGTCGAGAGAGGAGGGTTGATGATCTTCTTGGGAGATGCTCCCCCAGCCCGAATCCACCGAAATCCCGAAGCAATCTTGGATAGAAGTTCCATCGGTCGCTGAAATCTCCTTACTTTGTGGCCTCAACGAACAAAGTGTCGTTCGGATGCCGATCAAAAGCCTCACCTCGCAGTTCCGGCAAGACAGATTGCCGATATGCACTGCGCCACACGCGGCGAAAGCCCATCTTTCTCAGCCAGTACACCAGGTAGTCGTAATCGAAACAGTGAACGTGCCCCTCACCATGCCGTAGTTCAGGGTCCTTGAAGATACGAGTAGAATAAAACCAGGACGCCAATAATCCGCCAATGGGAGCCTGCGGGTCATACTGTCCCACATCACTTACCCGAAAGAACCCGTAGTCCTGTGACACATAAGCCTGAACCGCCATTCCGATATCAGGCACACCAATCCGCAGCAATCCGATCTCTGGCCTCAACACACGATAGAACTCACCCAGGACAAAGCCGAGGCGCTGAGGGTAGATATGTTCCAGCGTATGAGAGGTAAAGATGACATCCACACTGTCGTCGTCGTAGGGGAGTCTCGCCTCTGTAATGTCAAGCACTACGCCCGCGCTTTCCCGCAGGTCAACAACCGTCCAGCCATCAGCCTTCGGATGTCCTTTGCCCCCTCCAATATTCAGTTTGATCGGAGGTGAGTCGCTGCGTCTGCTGGTACCCGGTACTGTGTCGTGATCCAGACTGTCGTCGAGACGTGGGCTGAAGGACCATCCGGTAACAGCGATGTATATATAGCCTGCGTTGGGTCTTTTCACGAACCCAATTTTAATCTTGCGCTTCACCCAGAGTGAGATCTTCTTTAGCAACATCGGCGGGCCTGCCACTCCAATTCCCAGCACCGTCTATTCACGGCGGTGCTTATTCATTCACTTATTCATTCAACCCAGCGTCCACTTCCAACAGAACCTTCAGGTATTCCCTCGCGCTATCCCACGCCCTTTGGAACTCCCTGAGTGGGAATATCCCCTCGGTGAACAGGCCTAGCTCCAACTGAGGCAGGATTTCGATGGCGGCCTGGAAATCCTCAGCGCCACTGCCGACGGAGCCCACAATGGTCTTGTCATAGGCCACAATCGCTTCAAAACTGAACTCTTGTCTGGCGTAAGGAAGCCCCAGAAGAAGCAACGATGTCCCCGGAGCACTGTTGTGCAGCATGGCGTCCAGTGCCTGGGGATCGCCCGTAGCCTCCACCAGGGCGTCGTAAGCGGAGAGCGTCTCCAGGTCGTCACTCACCTGAATCTCGCTGCCCTCAAAATAGCCTCTGCGCAGGGGATCACGATCGAAGGCCGTGACTTGATGACCTCTCAAGGCCAGGATCCGCGCACACAGATGGCCAATAGGCCCTGCACCGACCACGGCGCAGCGCTTCTCCTCCCCCGGCCCCCAGGCTCGCTCCAACCGCCCGAGTCCCTTGAGCACCACCGCGAGGGGCTCGCATACGCAGGCGTCCTTCAGGTCCATGCCATCAGGCAATCTGTGGATAAAGCGCCCAGGGAGAACGACGTACTCGGAATAGGCCCCGTTCAGGCCGATGACTCCCACTTCCTTGCGCCGTGTACAGGCGATCCAATTGCCCTTACGACACTGCTCACATTCCCCACAACTCTGGATACACTCGGCCACAACAGGATTGCCTTCCTGGAGATGCTCAACATTAGGGCCCACTTGCACCACCCTCCCGGAGAATTCGTGACCAGGAATGATGGGGTATTTCGCCAGCCCACTCTTGTAATAGCCCAAAGCCCCTTTGAAGATCTCCAGATCCGTGCCACAGACCCCTTCGTAGGCTACCTTGATGAGGACATCCCCCGGCTTAACCGGAGGAATCTCCACCTCGTCAAGGGAGGCCCTCCCAGGTCCGTGGATGACGACAGCTTTACAGGTCTTGTCGAAGAACATGGCCTCTCTCCTCTGAGGGTCACCCATGACCGCGCCGTCCCATAGCCCCCTGGTAGTACCGAAAGCCTTGTTGGCGCGAAATAGCACAATTTCCCCGGACTTCTGAACCAGACAACCTTCGAGACTCGCTTCCAGGAGATCACCCGCCAGGTTCTTGCCCTCCCGGAGTACCTCCAATGGGATATGACGACGCCCTTTGATCCCGATCCACCTGGCAGCCACGCCCTCTCGGTAGTAGCGCCGTCGGAGCTGCCGCCAGGTCTCCTCGTGGATGTGATAGATGGCTGCTCGCGGTTCGTAGACCACCCGGTAGCCCCTCTTCATCCAATGCTTAGCCCACTCAATATCTTCCAGTCCGGGTAGTGTTTCGTCAAAGGGATGCTGATCCCAGAGATCTCTCCGGATGGCGGAGTTGGCGTTGTTGGCGAAGAAGCAAGGCGGTTCCAGCACTTTCCATTCAGTGTCAAAGGTCCGCCGGAAGTCCCGAACCTCAGCAAACCTGGAGCTCGGCGTGCCCAACTGCCGGCCGTAGACCATAGCAGTCTGGTCCTCCCTGAGAGGCGCGATCAGATCTGCCAACCAGGAGGGCTGCACTGGCTCAGTGTGCGCCGAGACGATGGCGATATAACGTCCCACGCTGTTGTGGATGCCGACGTTGAGCGAGTAGCCGAAGGTGAAGTCATGGCTGTCAATCTGAAGTGCCTTATTGCAATAGCGCCGGGCAATCTCTCGCGTTCTGTCCAGGGAGCCCGAGTCTACAACGATGATCTCAAACTCCTGGTAGGTCTGGCGACGGATGGCCTCCAGCAGGCGCGGCAGGTGCTTCTCCTCGTTGAAAGTCCGGATGACGATGGATGTCTCTGGCCCGGCCATTGCATCACCTGGCTGCTCGTAGCCCTTCCAGCAGGTTACGGATGGTGTTCTCGTGCACGCGGCGCCACGCTTCCGGGCTGCTGTTGGCGTTGTGCGGTGCCAGCAGGCAATTGTCCAAACTGCGTAGCGGACTGTCCAGTGGCAGCGGCTCCTCCTCGAACACATCCAAGGCGGCGGCGGTGATCTGACGCTCTCGCAGAGCCTGCACCAGCGCTCGCTCATCCACCACCGATCCACGCGAGGTATTTATCAAATAGGCTGTGGGCTTCATCAGCCCCAGTTCACGCTGGCCGATCAGGTGGTAGGAAGTAGGGTTCAGGGTGCAGTTCAGGCTCACAAAGTCCGCCCGGGTCAGAAGTTCGCCCAGCGAGACGGTCTCCAATCCGGTGGCCACGATAAACGAGGCCGGGATCTCCACGATATCATTGCCCAGCACAGGCATCCCAAAGGCCACAGCCCGCCGGACCACCGCCTTACCGACGTTCCCTACGCCAACGACACCTAGAACGCACTCTTGCAGCGACACGCAGGACCGTTTTTGCCAGTGCCCTGCTCGGATGTCCTGATCCATCCAGGGCAACTGGCGGGCGAAGGTCAAGATGTAACCCATCACTGTGTCAGACACCGGGTCGGTGAAGGCTCTGGGCGTGTTACAGACGCGGATGCCCAACCGCTCTGCAGCCTGCAGGTCAATGGAATCAATACCTGTCCCCCACTTTGAGATGACCTTCAACCTCGGCGCAGCCTGCAGGACGCGCTCTGTGAACTGGTCATCCCCACAGATTGCACCATCCACTTCCTGGACTAATGGCAACAGTTCGGCCTCGCTCAGCCGTTCCCGGACTGATGCAACGATCATCTCAATGTCATTCTCCGCAAAGATCGCACGGTACTCATCCAGCACCGGCAGCATGTACGGAGCCGATATCAAGACGCGCCACCTCATCAAGCACCCGCTCCTTCCGCCCCGCGCACGTACAGGGCAACCAGCGGATCATCCCGCATCAGCGATTCCACCAGGGCCAGGTCGGCCGGGGTGTCCACTGCGTGTGTGTTGACATCCGTCTCGACCAACCGCACCCGGTAGCCATGCTCCAGGATGCGCAACATGTCAATAGACTCGGCCTGTTCCAAAGGGGTCGGCTCTAGTCGAGCGTATTGCAGAAGGAAGTCACGCCGGAAAGGAATGACACATACCTGCTTGAACACCGGTATTCTCTCGAAACCCAGCCGCCGCTGGGTGGGAATAGGCTCACGCGAAAAGTACAATGCATCACCGTGGCGATCCATCACCACTTTAATAGTGTTAGGGTCCCGGTACTCCTCTTCACTTTCGATGCGCTTCACCAGGTTGACGCACTGAACGGCGGGATCATTCAGCATAGGTGTCACGGCCGACTCGATCATCTGCGGGAGCGTCATCGGCTCATCCCCCTGGACCATAACCACGACGTCTGCTGCTAGACTTTCGATTGCCTCGGCAACGCGGTCGCTGGCGCGCTGATGCTTTGGTGACGTCATAACCGCCTCGCCGCCGAAGGCTTGGACGGCCTGGCGGATTTCCTCGTCGCAGGTGGCGACGTACACACCATCCAACCGCTTGCACATGGCCGTGCGTCTGTAGACGTGCTCGACCATCGGCCGGCCCAGGATTGGAGCCAGGGGCTTGCCGGGAAAACGGGATGAGCCCATGCGGGCTGGAATTATGGCTATAGTAATGAGGTTCACGGCCCCCCATCCTCCTCCCAGGTCGGACGCAGCAGAACCAGCCACCATTTCGGCATAAGTTCAAACGGAATGAGGTGTTCCTTGGCTTCCACTCGCCAACCAGCATGACTGCACACCCGCTCGAAGTCTGTTATACTGAACTCAAAGATATGATAGTGGTGGGGTATCTTCTCAATATTTCGGGGCAGTGCTGGATACAAAGGAATTTCTGACAATTTTCTCACTTCAATGAGACGAGCTTGTGCCATAATTAGGGCAATCGGTCTCTGGTGACTTACGAAAGACGCAA
>Ga0307430_1000065_pt1 | contig 92462 bp, 72 predicted proteins | sample SalMarWE160130MG_FD_202159 | JGI IMG/M metagenome (GOLD analysis project Ga0307430, IMG submission 202159) | Salt marsh sediment microbial communities from the Plum Island Ecosystem LTER, Massachusetts, United States - WE1603-130 | ecosystem: Environmental > Aquatic > Marine > Intertidal zone >... | reverse complement strand
AGCGGTTGCTGCGGTCGGTCGCCAGCGGGGGAGCGCACATCGTGTGGCGCACCACCCTGTTCCCTCGTGGGTGGCCATGGTCACAGGCCCCCCTGCCCTGGGGAGGCTTCATCGGGATGGCGCTGATTGTGGAGGATGGGAGATGATAGATACACAGAAAGTGTGGGTGGACGTTGCTCGCTGCTCAGGCTGCGGCGTGTGCGTCGAGGTTTGCTCCGCCGGGGCCATCGCCCTGGTGGATGGCAAAGCCCGCGTTGATGAGGAGGCGTGTACCGGCTGTGGGGCCTGCGTGGATGCCTGTCCAGAGAACGCCATCCAGCCCGTGGTCCAGGGTGAACTCATTCCTGCCCCCGTAGGGGCGCGGGCACTGCGCCCCTACCGGCCCGGCCCGCTGGCGCAGACTGCGGGCGCGGCAGTCGCCGTCGCGGGTGCGGGGCTGCTGATGAGGACGGCGGGGGCGCTGGCACGGGCGGTGGGCCGCTGGCTGACGCGGCAGCCTGCGGCGACGAGGTCATCCCTTCGACAGGCTCAGGACACCGCGGCGGTCGGCGCGGCGCGGGCCAGGCGTGGGGCAGGCAGAGGTCGCCGGGCGCGCCACCGTCGGCGAGGGCAGTGAGGGAGGTGGTACGATGAGAGTGATGAAATGGGTATTGGTGGGACTGGTGAGCCTGCTGGTCGCAGGCTGTGCATCGCCGACACCTCTGCCGCCGACAGCGACCAGCGCACCGGCTCGCACTGCTACGCCGACGGCTGAGCCGACACCGACACCGACGGTAAGCGCAACGCCTATGCCGGCTGCCACGCCAACAGCCATCCAAGAGGGACGGGTCATAACCGTGGAAGCCGAGGAGTTGATCCTCAATTACAGCCAGGAACTCTACTGGGATGAGGGACAGTTCGCTCAGGAATACGACGTGTACTCGGCGGACAAGGCAAGGTATCTGGAAGATATTGTGGAGGGCTTTTCAGATGAGTTCTTGAAGCCTGCGAATCTACAGGTCACCGGCTGGAGGATCTCCCTCAGATCGGAATATGAACTGGAAGCCGGTAAAGCCACGTATCTTGCCCTGATCCAGTGCAAAATCCACGGAGCGGCGAGCGGAACGGCAGAGAAGCCTTATTTCAGGTCCGAATGGCTGCTGAAACCCCTCCTTGGGGAAAGGGCCGATCTATACGATTTCGAATACACGGCGGATAGGACGGCACTTGTCTATGAAGGGAAGACCGATCATACCCCAATAACGATTATCTTCAGATTCCCGAAGCCTATAGACCATTGCCACTATCATATCTGGTACGAGCGTTAGAAAAGAAACGACTGAGGGAGGAGGAGTGAGCGATCATCACTGGACTCAATTGGCGATCCTGGCGCTGGTCGGCCTGGTCTGCCTGTCCGTAAATGCGTGTGCGCCACCGGAGGAGATCACTCCCACGCCTGAGCGGGCGACCGCTACGCCGACGTCGCATCCGACAGTCACTGTCACCCCGAGTCCGGTCCCCCCCGCGCCGACAGTGGCTGGAACATCTATCCCAACTCCCATGCCCGAGCCTACGCCCACGGAGGAGGCTGCCGGCGTCACCATCACCATCCTCTACGACAACAACGAGTACGACGAGCGGTTGGAGACGGCCTGGGGCTTCTCCTGCCTGGTGGAACTCCCCCCCGCTTCAGGGGGGGCGGGGGAGGTGGAAAAGACGATCCTCTTCGACACCGGCGGCGACAGTGCCATGCTGCTGCGCAACATGCGCACGCTAGGGATTGACCCCCAGGATGTGGACGTGGTCGTCATCTCGCACATTCACTACGACCACGTCGGCGGGCTGGCTGGCTTCCTGGAGGAGAACCACGCCGTCACTGTCTACCTGCCTGAGTGTCTCCCTGAGAGCATCAAGGAGACCGTGAGGAAAGCCGGGGCGGAACTCATTGAGGTCCGCCAGCCAGTCAAAATCTGCGAGCATGTCTACTCGACTGGGGAACTTGGAGACTTGATCAAGGAGCAATCGCTGGTGATTGAGACAGGACAGGGGTTGGTGGTGATCACCGGCTGCGCTCATCCGGGGATCGTGAATGTGGTCAGGGAGGCCAAGGACTTGTTAGGCGGCGACGTCCATCTGGTGCTGGGTGGTTTTCACCTTTGCTGGATGAACGTTTTGCAGGTCGGGAGCGTTATCAAGGGGGTTAAGAATGAGGGAGTGGAGCAGGTGGCCCCTTGTCACTGCTCCGGCGATTTGGCCCGCAGCACGTTTGAGAAAGTCTACGGGGATGATTTCATCCTGGTGGGTGTCGGCAGCAGGCTGGAGGTTCGAGATTGAGGGAAACGTCATTCCTCGCCTCCATCCTGTGTGCGCTGATCGTGGCGGGGTGTGGGGGCAGTGGTGAGATGGCTGAAAGAGGGATATGCGTTTACGCCGGTTCCGGCGCGGTGCTGGCGCGGGACGTCGAGGTCGCGCTCGACGAACTGGCGCTTCCCCACGGCGAAGTGGACGAGCGCGACGTCAGAAGCGGCAGGTTGGACAAGTGCTCGCTGCTGATCGTACCCGGCGGCCAGACGGCGCAGTGCGTGGCCGCGCTGGGCGCAGAGGGCTTCGAGCACATCCGGGAGTTCGTCGCCGACGGTGGGGGGTACGTCGGCATCTGCGCCGGGGCGTACATCGCCGCCCGGCGAGTGGAGGTGCCGGGCCGCCCCCAGGGCCTGGACATCATTGAGATTGAGAACGTGAGAAGCGCCGGAACAGAGGTCAGGACCATCTTCGTCACCCAGCCCGACCACCCCATCGTCGAGGGCTGCGGGGGGGAACTCCGAATCTGGTACCAGAACGGGCCGCTGATCGAAGCAGGGGAGGGCGTGGAGACGCTGGCCGTGTACGAGGATGGTTCCGCCGCCATCGTGTGCTCGACTTATGGGGAGGGCAGGGTAGTCATCTTCAGCCCACATCCAGAAGGAAGCCTGGAGGGAAGCGTTGACGCGGAGGAGTACGCGACGCTCAGGTTGTTGGAGAACGCCGTTGCCTTTGCTTCCGGGGAGGGAAGGTAAGGGTGGAGGTGCTTAAATTGCTGGGAGTGGGCTTCGGCATGGGCTGGGGGCCTTGCCTGGCCTTATGTGGCCCCATCCTTCTGCCTTACATTGCCGCCACGAAGGGGGGCTGGCGGGAGGGCTTGAGGGTGAGCGCGATGTTCTCCCTCGGCCGGCTCCTTGGCCTCGCCATCCTGGGGGGACTGGCGAGCGTGGCTTTTGCCTCTATCAATCGTTTCTTCCCTCCTCACAAATCAGGCTATCTTTACCTGGCTATGGCAATTTTCATCGTACTTGTGGGGGTGCTCATCATCCTGGGTGCGGGGTTTGAGAGGCCGCTCTACAAGAAGCGCGTCGTAAAGGGGAGTGGTGGGAGTATGCTGGGCCTGGGCTTCCTCATCGGCATCTCACCCTGCGTGCCCCTGGTCGCCATCCTTACCTACATCGCCTGCACGGTGACGAACGTGCTTCAGGGAGTAGCCTACGCCCTCTGCTTTGGCATAGGCACCGTTGTCCCGGTGATGATACTTGGCCCTCTGGCCAGTTTTCTCCCCGAAAAGATATTCAAATCCCCCGCGCATCTCAGGGTTTTCAGGATGGTGTGCGGCGTGATCCTCATCCTTTTTGGTCTCCAATTGCTCTATTGTACGTGGCAGTTGCTTTAGCAGCATCAGGAGGTACAGAGATGAAAATCACAATTGTTTACGATAACAAGACGCTGGATCCCAACCTGGCTTCCGCCTGGGGCTTCTCTTGTTTAGTGGGCGACGATCTGTTGTTCGACACCGGAGGAGATGGCCGCGCGTTGCTCTCCAATATGGCGCAGATGGGGATTGACCCGGCGAGGATAAAGACGGTGGCCCTCTCCCACGCTCACGGCGACCACACTGGTGGGCTGGCGGGGCTGCTCAGCACCGGCATCCGTCCGACGGTCTACGTACCCCGCTCGTTCCCGGGGCGCTTCAAGTCCGACGTGCGCTCGCTCACCACGCTGGTCGAAGTGTACGGGCCGGCGGAGATCCGGCCTGGCATCCACACCACCGGCGAGGTGGGCCGAGGCATCGTCGAGCAGGCGCTGGCGGTGGAGACCGGGGAGGGGCTGGTCGTCATCACCGGCTGCGCCCATCCCGGCGTCGTGGAGATGGTGCGCCGTGCTAAAGAAAGTGGCGGGGATAGAACTCCCCCCCGCATCGGGGGGGCTGGGGGGGGTAAGGTGTACCTGGTGCTGGGCGGCTTCCATCTGGGCGGCATGAGCAGGAGGCGGGTCGAGCGCATCGTCGCCGACTTTCGCGACCTGGGCGTGCAGAAGGCCGCGCCGTGCCACTGCACAGGCGACCGGGCGATAAGGATTTTCGCCGAGGAGTACGGGGAGGATTTCATCCGGGTTGGGGTGGGGTGCGTGATCACTATTGGCTTAGAGGGAGGGTCGGAGTGAGGCTCATAGTGCAACACGTGGACGGATTGCGCTTCCTGGCGACGGTGAAACTCCCCCCCGCCTCGGGGGGGGCGGGGGGGGTGGGCGAGCACGCCGTAGTCGTGGACGCCGCGCCGGAGGATGGGGGTGGGGGCACCGCGCCGAGCGCGCCCCAGTTGTTTACGGCGGCGCTGGGTGCCTGCATGCTGGAATTTGTGGCCAACTCCTGCCGGCTGCGTGGCATTTCGTTCGAGCGGTTGAGCGTTGAGTTGGAGTACGAGGAACTGGAGCGTCCCCGTCGCGTCGGCGAGGTGAAGGCGACACTACATATCGAGCCGGAGCCGGATGAGGCGACGAAGCGCAGGCTGCTGGGCGTGGCCCGGCACGTCACGTTGATGAACACGCTCACCCGTCCGCCGGAGGTCGCCATCCAATTCGCATAGCCCCCCCTCTAATCCCCCCCATAGGGGGGAGGTGTGCAGGACTCCCTCCCCTCGTGGGGGAGGGCTGGGGTGGGGGAGGAGGCCGTATGACATCGAAACCCATTTACCTGGACTACAACGCCACGACACCCATTGACCACCGCGTGGCGGAGGCGATGGTGCCGTACCTCTACGAGCACTTCGGCAACCCGTCCAGTTCGCATCCTTACGGCGTGCAGGCCAAGCGGGCGGTCGAGCACGCCCGCGCACAGGTGGCGGCGCTCCTAGGCTGCCAGATAGCCGAGATCGTCTTCACCAGCGGCGGCAGCGAGTCCAACAACAGCGCCATCAAGGGCGTGGCCGCCGCCTACCGCGAGCGCGGCAATCACGTCATCACCTCAGCCGTCGAGCACCCGGCGGTGCTGGAGCCCTGCCGTTACCTGGAAAGCCAGGGCTACCGCGTCACCTACCTGCCGGTGGACGAGTACGGTATGGTGGACCCCGCCGACGTCGAGCGGGCCATCACGCCCGATACCATCCTGGTGACCGTCATGCATGCCAACAACGAGGTTGGCACCATCCAGCCCATCGCCAGAATCGCGGCCATCGCCCACCGCCACGACGTGCTGATGCACACCGACGCGGCGCAGTCGGTGGGCAAGATGGGAGTGCGCGTGGACGAATTGGGGGTGGACCTCCTGTCGGTGGCGGGGCACAAACTCTACGCACCCAAGGGCGTCGGCGTGCTCTACGCCCGTTCCGGCGTCAGGCTGGACAAGTTTGTCCACGGCGCCGATCACGAGGCCAACCGTCGCGCTGGCACCGAAAACGTGCTGGAGATCGTCGGGCTGGGCCAGGCGGCTGAGATCGCCGGGCGGGATCTGGAGCGCAACGTGGCCCACATGCGCGCCATGCGCGACCGGTTGTGGGCCGGCCTGACCCGCGAATTGGACACCCCTGGCCTGCTCAGGATGAACGGCCACCCGGACGAGCGGTTGCCCAACACCCTCAGCGCCAGTTTCCGCTCCGTTGAGGCCAATACGCTCCTCTCGGAGATCGGCGAGCAGGTGGCGGCTTCGGCTGGGGCGGCCTGTCACGCCGACCAGGTGGACGTCTCGACGGTGCTGCAGGCGATGCAGGTGCCGCTGGAGTACGCGATGGGCACCGTGCGCTTCTCCATCGGCAAGATGACCACCGCCGAGGAGATAGACCGGGCCGTCGAGGTCGTGAGCGTTGCCGTGCGCCGCTTGCAGCCGGAGGGTGTGCTGGTCGCGCCGTACCTGGCCGAAATCGGCGAGATCAAGTTGACCCACTACACCCACGGCCTGGGGTGCGCCTGCAAACTGCGTCCCCAGGAGTTGGAGCGGGTGCTGGCGCAACTGCCCCGGCCGGCCGACCCCGCCGTGCTGGTCGGCGTGGAGACGTCCGACGACGCCGCCGTCTACAAACTGACCGACGACCTGGCGATTGTGCAGACCGTGGACTTTTTCACGCCCATCGCCGACGACCCCTACGACTTTGGGGCGATTTCCGCCGCCAATTCGCTCAGCGACATCTACGCGATGGGTGCCCGGCCGCTCTTTGCGCTCAACATCGTCGGTTTCCCCTCGAACCGCCTCCCGATGGAGGTGCTCCACCGCATCCTGCAAGGCGCGCTCGACAAGGCCGCCGAGGCCGGTGTGAGCGTCATCGGCGGGCACACGGTGGATGATACCGAGCCCAAGTACGGGATGGCCGTCACCGGTATCGTGCACCCCGAGCGGGTGCTGACCAACGCGGCGGCCCGTCCTGGCGACCAGATCGTGCTGACCAAGCCCATCGGCACAGGCATCATCGCCACAGCGGTCAAGCGCGGCCTGGCGGACGAGGCCACAGCGCAACAGGCCATCGCGCTGATGGCGGCGCTCAACCGGGATGCAGCCGAGGCGATGGTGGAGGTCGGTGTCTCGGCTTGCACCGACGTGACCGGCTTCGGGCTCTTAGGCCACCTGCGGGAGATGACGGCGGGCGCCGGCCTGGACGCGATGATCTACGCCGACCGCGTGCCGGTGCTGGAGGCAGCCCGCACCTTCGCCGGGGCCGGCGTCGTGCCGGGCGGCACGCGGGACAACCTGGCCTTCGTCGAGCCGCACGTGGACTGGGACGAGTCCATCTCCGAGGTGCAAAAACTCATCCTGGCCGACGCGCAGACCTCCGGCGGGCTGCTTATCGCCGTGTCACAGGAGCGGCTGGACGCGCTGCTGGCGGCGCTGGCGGCGCGCGGCGTGGTCGAGGCAGCACACATCGGCGCGTTCACCACACCTGGGTCAGGCCGCATCACCGTCCGCCAGGGGCATCCTGCGTTCGCGGTGGGGCTGTAATCTTTCCTATCTCTTCCTTCTCCATTTTCGTTTGTGCCAGCGCCTGTCCCATGGGAGTGCTAAGCCGCGAATTCTTAAAGAGATTCCACTTGCAGGATAGTGAGGTGGCTGTCATTGATACAGAGGATGTTCCAGGCTTTGTTTGAGCCGAACTTCGCACAAGACTGAGGCGTAATACCGGCCCGCTCTGGCTCATACCTTTGTTGCGTCGCCAGGGACCAGGACGCCTTCGCGTTTTAGAAGTAGGTGTCCTTTCGTTGATGAGCGAGTTGAATTCCGTTTTGCAAGACTCGCTGGGAGGATAAAGTGAACATAGTCGGTAGAGTAACTGGAAGGATCAGAGATTTCATCTACAGGCAGAAACACAATTATCGGGTGGGCGCGGCGCGGTTCTCCGCGAACAAGTTTCTAGCCGGCCTCACCAGTCAATACAATGCGATATATACTGTGGGGTTGGGGGCCGATTCTGTGCAACTGGGGTCTCTCAGCAGCGTGGGCGGCGCGATCAGTGCCCTCATTTCTGCACCCGTAGGATGGCTGATGGATCGCCACGGCATCAAACGATTTTTCCTGCTGGCGATCGTCTTAGCAGCAGGAGGGAGCCTGCTCTATGCGCTAGCACCTGATTGGCGCTTCCTCGTTGCGGCGGCTATCCTTGCCTCCATCGCCGTAAGCCTGAGTAACACGGGGTGCAGGGTGATTTGCGCTGATTCGGTACAAAGCAGAGATCGAGTGACTGCGCAGAACGTTTGTAGCACCCTGGCTGCGATAGCCGGCATGATCTCGCCCCTCGTCAGCGCCTATCTGGTGACAGTTTTCGGAGGCATGACGGTTGAAGGCATTCGGCCCTTGTATTATCTCCAGTTCGCGGGTTATGGCCTCATTTTTCTTCTTGTGGCTGTCCAACTGCGCGAACCTCGACGGGGACAACTCACTGACGCGGAAACCAGGTTCGGCTTTATCGCTGATTTCCGTCACCTTTTCGAGGGAAAGGGGAACCTTCGGAGATGGATAGCCATTTCCGCTCTTACCTCATTTCCCATGGCCCTGTTTTGACCGTTTATTCAGCTGTACGCCCACGAGATCAAGGGAGCGGATCAATACCTTTTGGGCGTAATGGCGACCGCTACAGTTGTAGCGCAACTCGTTTTCGGCATTCCTGTGGGCCGACTGGCGGATAAAATTGGGCGAAAGCGCATCATCTATTTGCTCACGCCGCTGTGGTATGCTTCTAACCTTTTTCTTGCTTTCTCTCCCAGCCCAATCACGCTGGTGTTATCGGCGGCCCTTCTGGCTTTTTATTCCATCTCGTTGGGCGCTACAAACGCCATGACCCTGGAACTTCTTCCGCTTGAGCAGCAAGGGAAGTGGGGAGGGTTGCTCGGCCTCTTTACGGGGTTAGTCACGATTCCTGCCCCCATCATTGGGGGGCTTATATGGAGGGAGCTTGGCCCTATGTACGTCTTTGTCATTCCCATAGTTTTCGACCTCTTCTTTAGAGTCCCTCTGTTGACCACAGTACCAGAGACATTGGGAACGGAACATCCCATTTAGAAGGAAGGTCAGCGTAGCGGTGGCTTACAGAGGTATTGAGATGGAGAAAATCCGCTTAACGGCGCTAGCCAGCGGCACGGGCTGAGCGTCCAAGATGGGCCCTGAGCCCTTGGCGCAGGTGCTGCGCCCTCTGAGCGGGATGTTTCCCGCCAAAGAATATCCCGATTTGCTCGTCGGCCTGGGGGTGAGCGATGACGCTGCCGTCTATCGCATCAGCGATGAACTGGCCATTATTCTGACCCTCGACTTCTTTGCGCCCGTCGTTGACGATCCCTACGACTACGGAGCCATCGCCGCTGCCAATGCCATGAGCGACGTGTATGCCATGGGCGGTGAAGTGGTCCTGGCCCTCAACATCTGCGGTTTCCCCATTGATCTCCCTTCAAAGATGGTGAGTGAGATCCTACGCGGAGGGGCTGAGAAGGTCGCTGAAGCCGGGGCTGCCCTGGCCGGGGGTCATACGGTGATAGACGAGGAGCCCAAGTATGGCCTGGCTGTGGTAGGCTTTGTCCATCCCGACCACATCGCCACCAAGGCTGCAGCAAAGGCCGGCGATGTGCTGGTCCTGACCAAGCCCCTGGGTGTAGGCATCATCGCCAGCGCACTCAAGAGGGAGATGGCCAAACCGGATCACGTGAGGGCGGCAGTGGAGGTGATGAAGGCACTGAACAGAAAAGCCGCGCAATTGATGCAGCAAGTGGGTGTAGACGCTGTTACCGACATCACCGGATTCGCTCTGCTGGGCCACGCCCAGGAGATGGCCGAAAAAAGCGGGGTGGGGATTTACCTTAATTTGGAGAGCCTACCTTTCTTGGAAGGGGCGAAAGGGTATGCCGAAGATGATATCTTCCCCGCCGGCGCTGACCGGAACCAGAAGTATTATGCCCCGCACGTTCGCTTCGCGCCTTCTGTCCCTGAGTGGATGCAGATGCTTCTCTACACGCCAGAGACCTCAGGCGGCCTGCTCATAGCCGTGCCGGAGAAGAATCTGGGGGGACTCAGCGCGCTTTTCGACCGGGAAGGACAATCCTACTGGGTCTTCGGACGCGTCGTGGAGGGCAAGGGTGTAGAGGTAAGTGGGTGAGTAGCAGGTTGATAGGCGCAGTTCGCTCGAAAATCAACAGAAAGAAAGGAGTAAGATGATGAAAGTGAAAAAGTTTCTCTCAAGCGTTCTGCTCATTGGTCTGGCCCTTGTTCTTGTAGGGAGCATGGGACCAGGCTTGGCTCAAGGGCCAGGACCGCAAGGGCCGCTGAGCCCCCAGGACGCAGTTGGCACGGCCTTCACCTACCAGGGCCGCCTCACCGACGACGGCAGCCCGGCCAACGGCGAGTACGACTTTCGGTTCGAACTCTACGACGCTGCCAGCGGTGGGGCCCAGGTGGGCAGCATGGTCTCCAAAGAGAACACCGCCGTCACTGATGGCCTGTTCACGGTGGAACTGGACTTTGGCAGCGGCATCTTCACAGGCGACGCCCGCTGGCTGGAGATCGGCGTGCGGCCAGGCGCCAGCGGCGGCCTCTTCACCACTCTTACGCCGCGCCAGGCCCTGACCCCGGCACCCTATGCTTTGGGCCTACGGCCAGGAGCGCAGGTGATTAGCGAAGAAAGTGGAGGAGATGCAATCTATGCCGAGATCACCACTTCCAGCGGTACAGGCATGGTAGGCAGAGCAACCGCTAGCAGCGGCAACAATTTCGGCGTCCGCGGCCTGACCGACTCCTCTGGAGGAACAGGCGTGTTCGGTTGGGCCGGTAGCACCACTAGCGGCACCGACGGCCGCCCCTACGGTGTCTACGGTTACAGCAACAGTGGTCACGGAGTCTATGGTCAGACCCTTGGCGACTGGAACTGGGTTTCCGGCGTGTACGGTGAGGCCTGTATGGATCACGCAAACGGTGTGACTGGTTGGAACACCGCCGCTGGCATTGGCGTGTATGCCTGGAGTGAGGAGGGCACCGGGATGGTGGTCAAGAGCGGGGGCAGTGTCTTCAAGGGCTATGACATCTCACCATCAGAGAACCTCCGGTTTCAAGTCACTAACGCTGGCGATGTTCATGCCGATGGGACCTATTCTAGCCCTGCTTCCGACTTTGCCGAGATGCTCCCCGCCGTAGAGGGACTGGAGCCGGGCGACGTGCTGGTTGTCGGCTCTGACGGTCAGTTGCTCCGCAGTTCGAGCACCTACGACGCCAGCGTGATGGGCGTCTACTCCACCCAACCCGGCTTCATCGGCGGCTCTGACGAGGAGATGGAGAACCCCGGCGAAGTGCCACTGGCCATCGTGGGCATCGTGCCGGTCAAGGCCAGTGCCGAGAATGGCCCCATCGCCCCCGGCGACCTGCTCACCACCTCGTCCACGCCAGGCCACGCGATGCGTGCCGGTCACTTCGTCGGCGGCACCATCATCGGCAAGGCGCTGGAGCCGCTGGAAGAGGGCACCAGCGTCATCCGGATGCTGGTGACGCTCCAGTAGGAGGAGACGATGAGACGAGCAACGATTCTTCTAGCCTTGGCCGCCCTACTGCTGCTGGCCTCCGTCGCTCTGCGGAGTCCGGCTCCTGCGGTGGCTCAGTCCGGCGGGGACTACGACCTGACCTGGAACACAGTTGACGGCGGCGGCTACACCTTCAGCACCGGCGGGGACTACTCCCTGGGTGGCACCATCGGCCAGCCCGACGCCGGGGTGCTGACTGGAGGTGACTACACCTTGGGCGGCGGCTTCTGGAGCGGTGGAGCGATAGGGCACAAAATCTACCTGCCGCTGATACTGCGGAACTACTGATGACTAACTGGGCACTGGGGCAGGCCTCGGTCTGCCCTGGTGCTCGCCAATAGCGAACTGCGCTTAACAAGGGCGCCAACCCGACCGCGCTTCGCGTGTGGTCAGCGGCAGCACAACGCGCTTTGTGGCTAGGTTTCTAGCGAAAATGATTTACGCGCGGTCGCGCGGCGGGTTACGCCCGTACCGATAGGTGGAAAGGGAATTAGGATGAAGAAAATGGCAATCTGTGGAAAGGGAGGCAGCGGGAAAAGCACCGTCGTCGCCCTCCTGGCAGGTGGCCTGCGGGACAGAGGCTATCGGGTGTTAGTGGTTGACTCCGATGAGTCGAATCCAGGGCTTTACCGAACGCTCGGCTTCGGCAAACGGCCCGTCCCTCTCCTGGAGCTCGTTGGGGGAAAGAAAAAGGTATTTCCGACGTTCTCCGGGGAATCAGATCTCCGCGAGAGCCTCCTGACGCGGGAGGAGTTCCGCGTCGCGGATCTCCCCGGCGACTACGTCGTGGAGAGGGACGGCATCGGGTTGGTCTGCATAGGCAAGATCCTCCAGTCGCTTGAGGGCTGTGCCTGCCCCATGGGGGTGTTGAGCCGCGAATTCCTGAAAAGGCTCTCGTTGCAGAAGGACGAGGTGGCCGTTGTTGACATGGAGGCCGGCATAGAGCACTTTGGCAGAGGCGTCGAGACGAGTATAGACAGTGTGCTTATCGTGACCGAACCCTCTTTCGATTCGCTGGAACTTGCTGAAAAGATAAACACCCTCGCTGCCGAGGTCGGGGTGGAGCGTGTGTGGACCGTTCTCAACAAAGTCAGGTCTAAGGAAATCGCTTCGAGATTGAGAGAAGAACTGGAGGAGAGAGGCATCTCCGTCATTGGATCCATCGGTTATGAGCCGGAGATCTTCCAGTCCGGCCTGGAGGGGCGTCCGGTTCGTCGCGATAGGATGGAGACGGACATCGGGAGCATACTGGATCAGTTGCTGTAGGGGGGGATTATGTGCTTGGCTACGGTCTATGTTGAAGATGGCGGCCAAAGGGAAGAAGTGATGCAGGACGTGGCCTGGATCAAGCCTGGGAGCGGCGGACTTCAATTGATCACCTTTTTGGGGGAAATCAGGCTATTTCAGGCCAGGATCAAGAGCGTCGATCTGGTGAACGGTTTGATCGTTCTGGAAAGGATGACTACTGATCCGCCCCAAATGGTATCCAGCGATCGAAAGGACTAAGAGGGTATCTGAGAATTCACCACGAAGGCACAAAGACACCAGGAAACAAGGGAGAGAGCGATGGCTGAAATCACCCACTCTACATTCGAGGACCGTTGCATCATATCCTGCGGGATGTTGCACCCCGAGATAACCCATCTGATGGAGAGCGGTTTTCTGAATCCGCTCCGGATCCTTTTTACACCACCAGGTCTGCACGCCTTGCCCGATAGGCTGGAGGAGCATCTCCTGAACAGACTGGCGCAGGCCCGGGAATCGTGTCCCGACCACAAGATCATCGTCGTGTATGGGAAGAAGTGCTACATCAGCACTGATGAGCCGCTCAAACGGGTGGACTCGATCCTGCAGGCAGCGGGCCAGGGGATCATCAGGGTACAGGGAGACTACGGCTACGATATGCTGGCTGGCTTCGAGGATCGGCAGCGCATCAGCGGGGGAAGGCAGGACAAGACCCTCTGGTTCACGCCAGGCTGGCTCAAGAGCTGGAAAGTGATCTACCAGAAGTATTTTGGATGGGATGATGCGGACGCCAACGCGAACTTTCCAGGATTCTACGACAAAATCATCGTCCTGGACAGCCTTGGCCTCGCCGAGGAGTATATGGCGCAGCACGCCGAGGAGATTCTGGAATTGTTCGACTGGACGGGTCTGGAGGTAGAGTTCCATCCCATCACCCCCGACCGTTTCAAGGGATTGCTGGTAGACAGCCTGTCGCCTCAAGGCGAACGAGGAGTTTGAAATGAGCGTGATCACGGCGCAGGTCAGCCTCTATCCATTGCGGCAGGTCTCGAGGCGCTCATCACCACACTAAAGTTCCTGGAGCATCCGCAGGAAGCGCTGGCGGAGGCGCTACGTGTGGCTCGGCGTGGCGTGGTGCTGGGCGTGCTCAACCGCTGGAGTGTGCTCGGCCTGCAGCGCCGGCTGGCGGGGCTCTTCCGGCCGACGGTCTACGACGCCGCGCACTTCTACGGCGTGGGGGAGTTGAAGCGGATGCTGCGGTCAGTGACCGGCGTGAAAGGGCACATCGTGTGGCGCACCACTCTGTTCCCTCACGGCTGGTCGCAGGCTCGATTGCCCTGGGGAGGCTTCATCGGGATGGCATTGATCGCGAGTGATGGGTCTCGGGAGGTGGGATGATGAACAAGCAGACGGTATGGGTAGACGTGACTCGCTGTACAGGCTGTGGCGCGTGTGTGGAGGTGTGCCCCGTCGGGGCCATCGCCCTGGTGGACGGCAAAGCCCGCGTTGACGAGGAGCTGTGTACCGGCTGCGGGGCCTGCGTGGATGCCTGCCCTGAGGGCGCCATCCAGCCCGTGGTTCAGGGTGAACTGGTCTCTGCCCCGGAGCGACCGGCTCCCACCGTCTACCGGCCCAGCCCACTGGCGGAGACGGCGGGCGCGGCGGTCGTCGTCGCCGGTACGGGACTGTTGATGAAGGCCGCGGGGGCACTGGCGCGGGCGGTGGGTCGCTGGCTGACGCGGCGCTCCGCAGTGACGAGACCATCTGCGGGGAGTGGAACGTCCCCGGCGGGAGATAGGGGCGGCACTGGACGCCAGCGACGTCATCGGCGGCGAGGAGGATAGAGACAAGATATGTAAGGAGGGTTCTATGCCAATCTACGAGTATCACTGTCGTAACTGCAACGAGACATTTGAGATGCTGGTGCGGGCTGGCACGACCGTTATTTGCCCGCACTGTGGCAGTTCGTCGTTGGATAAGTTGCTCTCTGTCCCCTTCGTGTTGAGCAGGCGGACGGCCCGGCCGGCGGGACGTACCTGCTGCGGTCGGGAGGAGCGATGTGACACGCCCCCCTGCTCGGTGGGGGAGACGTGCCGGCATAAACTATAAAAGGAGGTGAGTGAAATGGGTCAAGGTCGTGGAGGTGGTGGTGGCCGCGGTAGCGGACGTGGTAGTGGCGCTGGCCGTGGCGGCGGACGCGGGCCGGGCCGGATGGGTGGCTCTAAGGCCGCCGGTCCGGGCGGAGACTGCGTTTGCCCCAACTGTGGGCACCGAGAGCCGCACGTCGTCGGTCAGCCTTGTTACCAGAGGAAATGCCCCAAGTGCGGCACGCAGATGACTCGCGAGTAGGCTGTAAGCCCTCACCCCCATCCCCCCAAACCCCCTTTCCCCTCTCCCAAAGTCGGGAGAGGGGGAAGCAGGGCAAGGGGGGTAGGGGGAGAGGGCCTTTCTGGGAGATGAGCAATGAACGTAACCTGTGTAGTTGACGACGCTGTCCAACGAAGTTCCCCCTTCTGGGGTGAGCACGGCCTGGCGTTCCTGATCGAGACGGAGGCCGGGTGCGTGCTCTTCGACACCGGGCAGAGCGGCACGGTGCTGCTACATAACCTGGAGTTGTTGGACGTGGATCCAGTGACGATAAACGCACTGGCAATCAGCCACGCCCACTACGACCACACCGGCGGCCTGCCCGCGCTGCTGGAGCGTGTCCATCCTGCTATCCCGCTCTACGCCAACCCCGATCTGTTCCGCGTGCGGTTCTCACGGCAGGGGGGAGAGTTGCGGAGCATGGGCCTTTCGCTGACGCGGGAAGAGTTGACCACCCGGCTGACGCTGCGCTTGAGTGGCGTGCCACAGGAGATCCTCCCCGGCGTCTGGACGACGGGCGAGATCGCGTCGCGCCCGGAGCCGGAGGGCCGCAGTGCCCGCCACCTGGTGCGCGAGGGCGACGCCCTCGTCCCCGATCCCTACCGGGACGACATGGCACTGGTGTTAGAGATGGGCGACCGGCTGGTGTTACTCTGTGGCTGCTGTCACGCTGGCCTGCTCAACACTCTGGCGCACGTACAGCGCATCTTTGAGCGCCCCATCGTAGCCATCGCTGGCGGCCTGCACCTGACTAGTGCTACCGCAGATCATCTGCAGCGCGTTAGCGATGTGTTGGTAGGAATGGAGTCCGTGCAGCGCGTTTACCCAAACCACTGCACTGGCGAGGCGGCCTTCATCGCCCTGACGCTGACCCTCGGACCGTCCGTCGTGCGCCCTTGCCCGGCGGGGACCGTTTTGGAGATGTAATCCTGGTGCAAACTTGACCTGGAGGCGAGAGAGTGATTATCATGCGAAGCTGAAGGGAATGTGGTCGCGGGTGAGCGATCTGATCTTCCCCGATTGGCCCTCTCCATCCGCAAGACCGTGGGGCAGGTGGAGGGCGTGACCGGGCAGGCGATTGAAGTTGTTGGCTACCTCAAGGCAGCGGAACTGAACGCGATGCTGAGGGAAAACGCCGCGTGAGCGAAGCACGCCGGTCACCATGGCAGGGGACATGGGCCGCCTGCGTCGCCCTCTCTGGTATCTGGTCGGAAACTGTCCGTTGAGGAGAGATATGAAGAACATAGTCGGCCTGATCGTGAATCCAGATGCTGAATTCGGTCGCTGGGGAGGTTGACGGCATGATTGCTTTCGGACCAGTTCCATCCAGGCGTTTGGGGCGCAGTTTGGGAATCAACAACATTCCGCCCAAAATATGCACCTATTCTTGCATCTATTGTCAGTTGGGACGCACTATAAAGATGCAGGTCAAACGGGGCGTATTCTACGAGCCAGAGGAAGTCTTGCAGGACGTCCACGACAAGGTCGAAAAGGCAAGAGAGACCGGGGAGACGATTGACTATCTCACTTTCGTGCCCGATGGAGAGCCCACCCTGGACATCAATCTCGGCCGCGAGATTGAGCTGTTGCGGCCTTTGGGGATCAAAATCGCCGTGATCAGCAACGGTTCCCTGATCGGACGCGAGGATGTGAGAGAGGACCTGCTAGGGGCGGATTGGGTCTCTCTGAAGATGGATTCCACACGGAGGGAGATCTGGCGGAAGATTGACCGGCCCCATGGCTCTTTGCGACTGGCCTCGATTCTCGACGGAGCGGTCGAGTTTGCGAAAGCGTTTGAGGGTGCACTGGTGACGGAGACGATGCTCGTTCAAGGCGTCAACGATGGCGACGGCCAGATCAGAGATGTGGCCGGATTCCTGGCTCACTTAGAGCCTGCCACGGCCTATTTGGCGATCCCGACCAGGCCGCCGGCGGAGAAGTGGGTACAATCCCCCGGTGAGGAAGTCATCAATCGGGCCTATCAAATCTTCAGCGAGAAAGTGGACCGCGTGGAGTATCTGGTCGGGTACGAAGGCAATGCTTTCGCCTTTACCGGCAACGTCGAGGAAGACCTGCTGAGCATCACGTCCGTGCATCCAATGCGGCAGGATGCAGTGAGCGAGTTCCTGGCGCGGGCCGGGGCCGACTGGTCTGCGATTCACAGGCTGATTGCTCAGAAACAGCTCATTGAGACCGAATATGAGGGACGCAAGTTCTACATGAGGAAACTTCGTTGAGGGCACAGACGAGATACACGCCTGATCTATCTTCCACTACAGCCTTGCGGGATGGAGGAGGTGTACCGTGAGTGTTGAGCGCTGGGGTTGGTACTCTATCGGGGTCAACGTCGTCCTGGCGGCGATCAATCTGATTATCGCTTTCGCCTCAAGAAGCCTGGCCGTGGAAGCGGAGATGATCCACAACATTGTGGACCTGCTGGCGGCGGTGGCAGTGCTGGTCGGGTTGAAACTCTCGACGCGCAAGTCGAAGGCTTTCCCCTATGGCCTGTATAAACTGGAGAACGTGGTCGCCGTGGTGCTGGCAGGGATGATCTTTCTCACCGCTTACGAGATCGCCCACGATGCCATCTTCGCGCCTACGCGCCTGGCCACGGTGGATCCCTGGATGCTAGGTGGTGTGGTCCTGGCGACGGCCATTCCCCTCGTCTTCAGCCACTTTGAACTGCGCGCCGCGCAGGAAGCCAACTCCCCTTCCCTCATCGCCGAGGCGAAGGAATACCGCACCCACGTCTTCACCTCGGGTCTCGTCTTCGCCGCGCTTCTGGCCCAGCGGTTCAACTTCCCACTGGACCGCGTTGCGGCGTTGGTCATCGTCGTCGCCATCGGCAAGACGGGCTGGGATTTGCTGTCCGATGGGATGCGCGTGTTGCTGGATGCTTCGCTGGACGCCGACACCATCCTGCGAATCCGGGAGATCATCACCGCCGAGCCGACGGTGGCCGAACTCAAGTGGGTCACCGGGCGCAACGCGGGTCGCTTCCGCTTCGTCGAGGCCGAGGTTACGCTGCGTGTCCGTGACCTGGAGAAGGCGGAGGCAGCCACGTGGCACATCGAGACGCAGATCCGTCAGGCAGTGCCCTACGTGGAGCGAGTGCTGATCCACGCCGAGCCGATGGAGCGCACCTACCTGCGCTACGCCGTTCCCCTGGCCGACCCCGGTGGAACCATCAGCGAGCACCTTGGCGAGGCCCCCTACTTCGCCTTGGTCATGGTGCGCCTGGCCGACGGTGACATTGAGGAGCAGCAGGTCGTCGCCAACCCCCACAAGGACCTGGAGAGGGCGAAGGGCATCCGCGTGGCCGAGTGGCTGGTGGCTCAGAAGGCGGACGTGGTGCTGCTGAAGGAGAGTCTGCGCGGCAAGGGGCCGGTCTACGTCTTTGGCGACGCCGGGATGGAGATGCGGGAGACCGAGGCGACGACGCTGTCGGAGGCGCTGGTCGAGGCTGCCCAACAGGAGAAGAACCTGCGATGAAAGAGGCGATGCTGTAAATGAAACACACCCAAGTCAAAAGCTTGGGTGAAACGCCGCAGAACGGCTCTATAGAGTCTCAGAACTGCTACGTTTTCCCTGTCTTGTGCGCTCTTGACAGGGAGTGTAGATTGGGTACAATGACGGGCGACCACCCAATGGAAGAAAACGTAGATCGAGTGCACGCAACTTTTGGCGGAGACCGGGAGGCCCAGGTGATGCTCCTGGGCATCCTGGTCCTTGCTTTTCTTCTTCGCATGGCCTGGCCGACGCTGGCCGAGTTCAAGCGGGACGAAGCGACGGTAGTCCGGCTTGCTCTGGCCATCGCCTACGAGGGGTACTTGCCGGCCGTGGGCGTGGGGTCTTCCTTCAAAACAGCCAATCTGCCGCTTACCCTCTACCTGACGGCTATCCCTCTGCGCTTGTGGCAGGACCCGGTGGCAGCAGTCCTCTTCATTGGCCTGCTCAACGGGCTGGCTGTGCTGGCCTGCTATGCCCTGGGTCGGGCTTACTTCGGCCGGGCCGTGGGCCTGGTGGCCTCCTTCCTTTTCGCCGTCAGCCCGTGGGCTGTTATGTATGGGCGGAAGATCTGGTGCCGAACACTGCCCCTGGTTACATTGGGCTTCTTTGCCGCTCTCTTCGCCACTTTCGTCCGCAGGCGGCCCTGGGCCCTGGTCGGCGCCTTCGTCGGTCTGGCCGCCCTCGTTGGCCTCCAATTGGAAGGGATAGCCTTCATTCCGCTGCTGTTCATCCTGATTCTCCTCTACCGCAAGCAGGTGGCCCTTCGGCCGCTGCTGGTGGGGGTGTCTCTCTTCGTGCTGGCCGTCTCTCCCTATGTGATTTATGACGCTCTCCATGACTGGTCCAGCCTGCGGCACTTCCTGCACTACGCGAGCGGGAAGGCGCATTTTTCCTGGGCTGGGCTGCGCTATGCCTGCTTGCTCACGGGTGGTGAAGGGATCCAGGGGATGGCGGGAGGCCTCTACCCGGAGTTCCTGGCGGGCCTGCCGAATCTGTGGTGGCTCAACTGGCTGATGATGGGACTTCTGGCCCTGGCGCTTCTCTATGGGCTGATCCAGGTTGTTCGGGGGTCGGGGGAACGCCGTCGCTCCTTCGCTCTGTTGCTCCTCTGGTTTGCCGTCCCCATCGCCCTGCAGAGCCGGCCGACCGCGCCTGTTCAGCCCCACTACTCCGTCCTGCTCTACCCGGTCCAGTTCCTCCTCATCGCTATAATGCTGGTTGACCTGCTCTCCCATCTGTCTATTCCCAGACTGCCCATTTCCTCACACTCCAGTCAGCGGGTGTCGGTTCCAACTTTGTTACTCGCTGTGGCCCTGCTGCTGTGGGGAGGCTGGCAGGTCGCCGTGGCGAGCCGGCTTCTCGTCTTTATGGACCAGCATCCCACTACAGGGGGCTACGGGATTCCCCTCAAGTATACCAGGGCGGCGGCCCAGGAAGCGCGGCGGCTGGCCGGTTCCTCTGAGATCATCGTTCTGGGCGTGGGGGTGAACCCCGCCGTGGACGAGACGCCGTCGGTGTTCGAGGCGTTGCTCTTCGGTCACCCCCACCGCCTCGCCGATGGACGCTGGGCGCTGCCGGTGCCGGATAGCTCCGAGGTCGTCTACCTGGTGGGGCCGGTGGAGGAGAGCCTGTCTCCGGATCTCCAGCCGATCCTGGATCGGCTGGAGACGATGGATTACGGGCACACTGGCCCGGTCATCGCTCTGCCCGACGGTTGGCGTTACCAGCTCTTCTACCGGGGCGGACCAGACCGGGAGGACGTCCTGGCCGGGCTGACGCACTTCCCTGAAGAGATTCCCTTCGCCAACGGCACGGCTTTCCTGGGCTATGGGATGGCGGAGGCAGTGCCAGCCGGTGGGACGCTGGAGGTCTGGCTGGCCTGGTGGGCCCGTTCTGCCCCGCCGCCTGGGACTGATTACCATTTCTTCACTCATCTGCTGGACGAGGAGGGGGGGCTGCACAGCCAGTATGACGGGGCTGGATTCCCTGCCGTTTCCTGGCGGGCTGGCGATTTGGTGCTGAGCCGTTTCCCTATTCCTGTCCCTCCCGATCTATCGCCAGGGCGCTACCAGGTGTGGGCCGGTCTCTACACCTATCCGGACGTAGTCAACGTGCCGGTTCTGGACGTGGCTGGCAACCCGGTTGGAGACAGGGTGGTGTTAGGAGAGGTGGAGGTGAGAAGCCAATGAAGATTGGCGGGCTGCCTGCCTTCCTGGGGCGGTGGCCTGGCCTGCCCATCTATGCCTATCCCGACCTGCTGCGAGAGCGTTTCTCGCGGCGGGGTGGGGGGATGCAAGTCTGTTGCGTGACTTAGATCTCGCATTGGAGGAGGCATCTGTGGACACCACTGATCAAGCCAAAGAGAAAACACTGGCCATCCTGCAGGAACTCCTGGGGGGCTATCCGTCGCGAGAGTTTGCCGTGCGGTTATGGGACGGCGTCGTCTGGCCAGCAGAAGCGGAACAGTCGCCCCGCTTCACCCTGGTGCTGAATCACCCCGGTGCGCTGCGGCGCATGTTTCTACATCCCTCGGACTTGACCCTGGGAGAGGCGTACATCTATGGCGACTTTGACGTGGAGGGCGATCTGATCGCCGCTTTCCGGCTGGCCGACCCCCTCCGGCGCCTGAAGTTGGGGACGGCCGACTGGCTGCGGTTGGGGCGGCGATTGTTGTCGCTGCCCCGCGCCAGTGTGTCGCGGGAGGGCCGCCAGGCCGCGCACATCAGCGGCGGCGTCCATTCCAGAGCGCGGGATCGCCGGGCCATCTCCTACCACTACGACGTCTCCAACGGCTTCTATGCCCTGTGGTTGGATCGGCGTATGGTCTACTCCTGCGCCTACTTCGCCCATACCGATGACGACCTGGACACCGCCCAGGAGCGCAAACTGGATCACATCTGCCGCAAACTGCGACTGCAGCCTGGCGAGCGGTTGCTGGACATCGGTTGTGGCTGGGGTGGCTTGGTCATTTACGCCGCCCAGAAATATGGCGTGGAGGCAGCGGGCATCACGCTCAGTCAGCCGCAGGTGGACCTGGCCCAGGCCCGCATCCGGGAGGCCGGCCTGGAGGACCGTTGCCGGGTGGAACTGGTGGACTACCGCGAGGTGCCGCCCCAGCCTCCCTTCGACAAACTGGTCAGCGTGGGTATGTTCGAGCACGTGGGGGAGGCCAAATTGCCGGTCTATTTCGAGCGGGCCTGGCGGTTGCTACGACCGGGGGGACTGTTCCTTAATCACGGCATTGCCTGTCCAGGGACGGAACCCCGCCCGAAGAAACGGCGCAACTCCTTCAGCAACCGCTACGTCTTCCCCGACGGCGAACTGACGCCCATCAGCTACTCACTGCGGGTGGCCGAGGCGGTCGGCTTCGAGGTGCGGGACGTCGAGTCGCTGCGTGAGCACTACGCGCTCACGCTGCGCCACTGGGTGCGGCGGCTGGAGGCCCACCACGACGACGCCCTGCGCTACGTGGACGAGGTCACGTACCGGGTCTGGAGGCTGTTCATGTCCGGGTCGGCCGATGGCTTTGAGACCGACCAGCACAACGTCTACCAATCGCTGCTGGTCAAGCCCGGTCCCGGCGGCCGGAGCGGCTTGCCCCTCACCCGGGCTGATCTGTATAGGACCAATGCCTGAAGTGGGAGGTGCTGGCGTGAATGAGGAACTGCGCACACGGGTGCTGGAGCGGCTGCGCACGGTCATAGACCCCGAGACTGAGGCCGACGTGGTGCGTATGCGGCTCATCGAGGGCCTGACGGTGGACGAGGAGGGCGTTGTATGCTATAGGTTCCGCCCTTCTTCTCCCCGCTGAGCCTGAATAAACGAGGCTAACATCCCCTAAAACAGCTCTTCGTCGAAGAAGAGATTGACGTGAGTGACATCCTGTATCCGCCCCAGTTCGTGAACGAATTCCCCACTCTTATCCTTGGCTTTGAGGCTGATATAGTAAGAGAGCTCGAGCAAGTCTCCGTTCCTGAGTGATTTCACGTTGATCAGCTTATGCTGTTTGCAATACTTTTCCAAGATCGGCCGGTATGGCGCTTCTTGCTCCCCCGATGATGTGAAACTGAACTGGAGTAAGAACTCGCGCCTCTTTGGAGAGGCGTAATTGATTTTTGAGAGGATGAATATACTGACGCCAATAAATATCGTGCCTGTGATGGCGATCGAGTGCAAGCCCACTCCCGCTGCCATGCCTACCGCCAGGGAAAAAAAGATAAAGACGATGTCCTGTATATCTTTAATCGCTGTGCGGAACCGAATGATGGACAGTGCGCCAACGAGGCCAAAAGCACGGGCAAGATTGTTCCCGATCACCATGATGACGACAGCCGTTATCATTGAGAGTGGAGGCATGGAGTTGACAAATGTGATGGAGTAGTTGGGCCCTCTGTAAGTCCAACGGTAGAGAAGCGAAATAAGAAAGCCACAGACTAAGGCCACTGCCATGTTCCCGATCATTGGACCAAGGCTGGAAGAAAGTATGCTCAGACCATCTTGGAACAGACCCATGTGAAACTCCTTGGCGATTTTGGTCATTAGTTCCGGAGAGAGTACCTAAAAATATGAGACGTGAGAAAACGCAAGCGTTGCATGCTTGGAAAACCCGTTCAGTACATTATGTCTGTCTACACAGATCACATATTTTGAAAGAGCCTGCTGTTTCAAGTCAAGGGTTCCAGAGATAGATTTGAACCATGAGGGAAGCCCATCGTAGAACTTAAGTTCAAGGATAAAATGCTTTGGAATGGAGTATAGCATCTTATCTTCACTGAACAGGTCCCCTATTGAAGGGTAGATTGAACTATGTAGATTCTTGTCAAAAGTGATACGTAGGGAACCGAATTTGCTGTGATATGCCTCCCGTTCGTAAACGATCAGGATGATCGGGCGCAAAGAACCGCTGTAGATGTGGAAGAAAAACCGTCTGGCATTTTCTAGTGCAGTGTTGGAACCTTTGCGCATCGAGATATATCGCTCAACATTGCCTGAGATAAGCAGGTCTTTCATGTCCTCGTATACAACCGGTGCGCGGTTCTTAGCTATAGACATTCCGTATTTCCGTTTGACTTCAAGAAATGCGATGTTTCTCTCTTGGCGCTTATTGTATCCCCGGAGGCGGATCTTTTTCCGTACCCTCAACCCTGCCGTTTTATCATGATAACAGTCAAGTGTGATAGTGTCAAAATAAATACTGCGCACAGTATATCCCTCTAATCCATCGTTATGTACGTCTGCCTCAACAAACGGTGCCATCGTGGCGCGAAGTTTTGGAAGAAGTTCGTTTGGGACGAGGTATTTGTACTCCAGTCGCATTATCACACTCCGACGGCGTGGGAGGCGCTTCCACCGGCCTTGCGCATGAGTTCTCAAGGCTAGCATTAGTATAACCTGTTGGCCTGATGATCATCGTTACATTTCGGTTACGGCTTGGTTGCGTTTTTCACGACGCTGGTCGTGGTCATCGCGGTCTTGCTTGATGTGCTGGGGTTCTGCTCCGTCTGGTCGGGCATAGACGCCGATGGTTGAGCGTTGCCAAACTGCCGTTTGGCGCAGGGCTACCCATGCCTGGATAAGTGTAGTATAATGTATTCAGGGGAATTATGACAATGGCGCGGTCGTTGTGACCAGGGGGCACACCAGAGACAGGGAGGAGATGTCTATGGATATCCATCTGTACTTATCTGTGATACCCGAAGCGCTGATCGCTTCCATGTTGGCACCTGGGGAGTTCGGGGTCTACTATGCACTTGGGACTGCGAAGAAGTCACGCGGACAAGCCGTCTTCTTTGAAATTGATCCGGCTTTCAGACACGACTACTTTCGCATCGAAGAGGGTGTCCGGCGCTGTGTGCCCCACGAGGATGGAAGCCCGAAGGCCTCCATCTATATCTCTGTCTACCGTGTGTTAGAGCAAACCCCCCTGGATGTCATCCAAAGGCTCTATCTTGTGACCAAGGATGGACGGGTACTGGGCCTGGAATCGAGCGCAGAGTTCCCTGAGGACACAGAGGGGTTACACCTTTATCAGGAGATAGCGCCTGTACATCCTCTGGTAGTCAGTACCCTGGGCCCGCGTGAGTTTTACGATCTTATTGTCAAGAATCCAACGAGCCTGCTCTCCCTGCCGGCAATCTGTTTCGTAGAACTGCGACTGGATGAATTGGCCGAAGACCCCGAACGTGGCGCTGTGCGGGACTTGCCCTATTCCAACATCGGCCATCTGCGCCAGTGTCTGATTGACCTGAGGACCAAGATCATCCACACCAAAATGGTCAACCGCATCCAGCCAGCCTCGTTCCCATATCGCACGATCAAGAGCGGGGTCTTTGTGGGGAATGAGGAACGGCTCCTCTATTTCCCTTTGCCCTCGCAGGAGGAACTGCGTGCCAGACATTATCGTTGGTGGCGCTCTGCCAACATGGCGCTTTGATCCCGGCCGCTGTGTGCGGATATGTCGTCGGCTCTCAGGCCTGAAGTACTCAAAGCCCCGGCTCGTCGCCGGGGCGGCTGCTGGATTAAGATCTTAACACGCACTGCGGATCCCATCTGAATCCACACTGTATCAGGAGGGACAAACATGCCAATATCTCAACCCTGGGTTTTTGTAGCCATTTTGGCGGGTATCGCTTCTGTCGGCGTCGCTACCTGGTTGTACAGATGGGTTAACCGGCAAGATGCCGGGTCCGAGCGGGCTCAGGAAGTCGCCTCTTGGATCCGAGAGGGGGCGAGATCCTACCTGCGTCGTCTGTACACGGCGCTCACTCTTGTCGCGGTCGCGCTGAGCGTCGTTATCGCTGTCGTGTTCAGCTTCGACATTGAGCACCTGGGCCTGGAGGCGGCTGCCGTCAATCCGTCGCGAGGCCTCACGATGGCGCTGGCCTTCGTGGCTGGCGCGATATGTTCTGCCCTCGCCGGGTACATGGGTATGAACATCGCCGTGTCCGCCAATGTGCGAAGCGCAACAGCGGCCAATGAAAGTATCAACCGTGCTTTTCAGGTGGCCTTCTATGCCGGTTCGGTGATGGGCCTGGCCATGGTGGGATTGGCCGTCATCGGTATGAGTGTGATTTATCTTATTACTGGTGATCCCGAGATCATCCTTGGCTTTAGCTTTGGCGCGTCGTCGTTGGCCTTGTTGGCCAAAGCGGGTGGTGGAATCTACACCAAGACGGCCGACATCGCGGCCGACCTGGTGGGCAAGGTCGAGGTTGGCATCCCCGAGGATGACCCCCGCAACCCGGCAGTGGTCGCCGATAACGTCGGCGATAACGTCGGTGACGTGGCCGGCATGGGGGCAGACATCTTCGATAGCTATGTGGCCAGTGCTGTGGCCGCGATGCTTTTGGGTGCCTCACTTTTTGCCAGTGACAGTCTGTTACAGACCAAGTACGTTGTATTGCCCCTGGTTTTGTGCACGTTGGGCATCGTCGCCTCGCTCGTCGGCATCCGGTTCGTGCGTGTGGGCAAGAGCGGTAAGCCGGGTAAGGCTCTCAATAGCGGGACGATCATCACCTGCGTGATCTTTGCCGTACTGGCTACTGCCGTTGTACTGCTGGGTGGCTATAACCTCGGTACGTTGTGGGCCACGCTGGCTGGGCTCGTCACCGGCATCGTCATCGGCTTTACTTCCGACTACTTCACCTCCGCGGAGAACCGGCCGGTGATCGAGACGGCCCGGGTTTGCAGTTCCGGCGCGGCCATCAACATCATCACCGGCTTCAGTTACGGGCTGGTCAGCATCGTTCCCTCAGTCGTGGGCATCGTCGTGGCGACGTTGCTTTCTTACTACCTGGCGGAACTGTCCGGGATCAGCGGCATCTATGGGGTGGCCATCAGTGCGGTGGGGATGTTGTCCGTCAGTGGCATGATCGTTTCCTCCGACGCTTACGGGCCTATCGTGGACAACGCGCGGGGCATCGCCGAAATGGCCGGGATGTCGCAGGAGGTCATTGACACGACTGACGTGCTCGATGCGGCCGGCAACACGGCCAAGGCGATCACCAAAGGTTTTGCGATCAGCGCTGCCGCCCTCACTGTCCTGGCACTCTTTTCGGCCTACGCGGAGGTGGTGGGAGCGAGGGGTGTGGAACTGTCCATCAGCCTGCGAGACCCTATTGTCGTCGCCGGTGTCCTATTGGGTGCGGCGACGCCACCGTTGTTCAGCGCTCTTACCATGCTATCTGTCACGCACAATGCCTTCGATATGATTGAGGAAATCCGCCGGCAATTCCACGAACGCCCTGGCATCCTGGCGGGCACGGAAAAGCCCGACTATGCGACCTGTGTGGGCCTGGCTGCCCGGGGGGCACTCACGTCTCTGGTGATACCGGCCTTCCTGGCTATCTTTCTCCCTGTTCTGGTTGGCGTCATCCTCGGCCCCGAGGCCCTGGGGGGATTTCTGGGAGGGAGTATTTTCACTGGTGTCGTCTTCGCGTTGCTGATGTCCAACGCGGGGGGGCTATGGGACAACGCTAAGAAGTTTGTTGAGTCGGGAGAGTTCGGTGGCCCTGGTTCTGATGCACACAAGGCGAGCATCGTCGGTGACACCGTCGGCGATCCGTTCAAAGATACGGCCGGCCCCTCCCTCAACACGCTCATTACCGTGATGTCTTTGGTGTCTTCGCTGTTCGCTCCGATCATCGCTGCTTTCCATTTGTTCTAAACTCTGTTCGTAACTACCCAGCCCTCGTCATTCTGAGCGACCGAAGGGAGCGAAGAATGTATCATCTCAATATGTAGGGGCGAACCCTCGTGGTCGCCCTCTTGGGCAGGTACAAGACCTGCCCCTACCCCGGTTTATTGAAAAGATACTGAAGAATCTCTGTTTCGGTAGCACCATGCGAGATTCCTCGTCGCTACGCTCCTCGGAATGACGAATTCGAGAGTTTACGACTCCTACGCCTGGGTTAGTGCAAAGAGGGTGAGTAGTTACCTCTGTTCATTGTCTCATTGTTCATTGGAACGAAGTTCCCTGTGTTGTTGTGAGTCGGCCGTCCAGACCGATCTCACTCGCAATGCCTTGCATGGCCTCCAGCACCACGCCGACGTGTTCCCACAGTTCAACACCCAGTGCTTCAGCCGCCAGCGTGATTTCTTCCCGGTTAACCGCTGCGGCAAAGGCCCTGTCCTTCCACTTCTTGCGTACCGACTTGATTTTCACGTCCCGTATGTCTTTGGATGGGCGAACGAGGGCCACTGCTACCAAGAGGCCCGTGAGTTCGTCAACCGCGTGCAACGTCTTCGCCATCATTGTGTCGCGGGGGACGCCGGTTCCCCCATGTGAGAGGACCGTGTTGACAATCTCCTCAGAGTACCCCTTTTCGCGTAGAATGCGCCCACCAGAGTGCGGATGTTCGTCGGGGAACTGATCGTAATCGAAGTCGTGTACCAAACCAATAGCGCCCCACAGGTCTTCATCCTCGCCGAAGCGGCGGGCATAGGCGCGCATTGCAGCCTCAACGGCCAGCATGTGACGTATGTGGTTCTCAGTACTTCCGTACTCCTGGATCAGAGCCCACGCTTCTTCTCGTGTGATTGTATTTTTAGTGGAAAGTGTCATTATGTTCTCCCTTGTGCGTATTGAGGTAGTCATATTTTACCCATCTTTCTCTCAAAGAGCAAATCACTTTTAGGTCAGTTTCTTCAAGGTTTTCCGCTGCAGGGCACACTGCTGTGGCTACTCTCCACGCCCATTGGGGAAGTGTTTGACATCCCCCCTGGCCCGATGTATACTGCAATCGTAACTACCCAGGCAAGCGGTAGAAATCACGTTGCGTGAGACGTCATTTCGAGCGGAGCGACACGAAGTGTCGCGGAGTCGAGAAATCTCCGTTATGAGTCAGGAGATCCCTCGACTCGGAGCGCTTCGCGCCCCTCGCTCGGAATGACAGCTGCTCAATGTTGATAACAGGGGCGACGCACCTTCTGCGGCGTCAACAGGAAGGAAGGAAAGAAGGTATAAGGAACCATGTTCGATCATATACTCGTTCCCCTGGACGGATCTCCCCTCGCCGAGTGTGTACTGCCTCACACTGTGGCGCTAGCCCAGGCCCTTGACGCCCGGGTCACGTTGCTGCGAGTCTTAGAGCGTGCCAACACTGTTGGCCGGACCCGGTTCATTGATCCGCTGGGCTGGCACATCCGCAAAGCCGAGGCTGGGGTCTACCTGGATGGAGTGGCTGCCCGTCTGCAGGAAGTCGGTCTGCGAACGGAGAAGAGACTCCTGGAAGGTCGGGCGGCCGAGCGCGTCATCGAGTTCGCACACGGCCAAAACGTCAGCCTGATCCTTCTTAGCAGCCATGGACGGAGCGGCCTAAGTGGGTGGAACATCAGCGGCGTCGTCCAGAAAATCATTCTGCGGGCCTATATGCCGACGATGATCGTGCGGGCCTACCAGCCTGTTACCAGCGACCTGACAGCCTTGCGCTACCGGCGGCTGCTGGTTCCGCTGGACGGCTCGCAGCGGGCCGAGTGCGTCTTGCCGCTGGCGACCGCCCTGGCTCGCTTCCGCGAATCCCGACTCCTGTTGACACACGTGGTGTGCGGGCCGGCAATGCCCCGCCGCGCGCTTCACACGCAGGAAGAGATCGGGTTGGCAGACCGGATCACGGAGCGCAACCGGCTAGAAGCGACCCGCTACCTGGAGCGACTGCAGTCCCGGCTGTCCGGGGGTGTGCAAATTTGTCTACTTGTCAGCGATTGCGCCACAGCAGCGCTGCACGAGTTGGTCTCGCAAGAGAACATAGACCTGGTCGTGTTGGGCGCTCACGGTTATTCCGGTGGGACCCAATGGCCTTATGGCAGCGTGGCTCTCAATTTCATCGCCTACGGTACCACTCCGCTGCTGATCGTGCAGGATCTTTCTCAGGACGAAGCGGAGAGGACACAGGCTGAAATGGCCGCCAGGGAGCACAAAGGGCACTAAAGCATGCCAAACAGTGAGCCTGATCTGAGCGCACCAACGGATAGTGTCCCTGGCCTGCGCCATCCCGAGCCTGTCGAGAGATCGGAGAGCCGGGCTGGACTCGGTGGCGGTGCGTTGGGCGCGAACCAACTGGAGCACCTGGCGTTTCGGCTGGCCGAAAGCCACGTTGTCTCTCGCCGTTCCAGGCCCAGACCCTCGCTTGTGGGTCGTCTCCAGGAACGGGAATCGCTCTTGCGCGACGCCTACGAGCATTTCGGACAGGCGTCTGAGGCGCAACGTGCCCTCTCCTACGCAGCCGAATGGCTGCTGGACAACTTCTACGTAGTACAACAGGCGCTGCGCCAGGTTCGCGAGGATATGCCGGAGGGCTACTATCGCCAGTTACCCAGACTGGGCACGTCCCCCTTCGAAGGTCATCCCCGCGTCTATGCACTGGCGCGAGGGGTGATTGGCCACTGTGAGAACTCGCTTGACCTTGACCGGGTGACGCACTTCGTGCACGCCTATCAACAGGTTACACCGCTGACGATGGGTGAACTGTGGGCGCTGCCAACGATGCTGCGCCTGGGAGTCTTGGATTGTCTGACTCAGGCGGTCGCCCGCGTCATGGGACTGCCGGAACGAGGCGCTGGGGAACCTCCTGTTTTTGTGCCTTTGCCCCACGATCTGGCAGACGACACAATTGTCGCGAACTGTATCCTCAGCCTGCGTATGCTGGCGACGCAGGATTGGAAGGTGTTCTTCGAAAGCATCAGCCGAGTGGAGATGATATTGCACCGTGACCCGGCTGGTGTCTATGCCCGCATGGACTTTGATACACGCGATCGCTATCGCGACATTGTCGAGGAACTGGCTCTAGCGACGGGCCGGGGTGAGGAAGAAGTCGCACGGGAAGCGGTTCGGCTAGCCCAAAGCGAATCCACGTCTTTTCAAAGAGTAAGGGCGAACCCTTGCGATTGCCCCTCTCGTGCAGCCCACATCGGTTTCTATCTCCTGGACGCTGGCCGCACTCAACTTGAGGCCTGCCTGGGCTATCGTCCCCCTTTGGGCGTCCGTCTGCGGCGCTGGCTGTTTGGTCATCCCGCTCTGGCGTACCTGGGCAGCATTGTTCTGCTTACCCTGATCATCCTGCTCGGTCTGGTGTGCTACGGGTTTGTCGCTGGCGGGACTCTTGTGCAACTGATAGGAGTGGGCCTGCTGGTCTTATTACCCGCTACGGCCGTGGCTGTCAGCCTGGTCAACTGGCTGATTACCCACACAGTGCCGTCCCGGGTGTTACCTAAGATGGACTTCCGGGAAGCCGTTCCTGTCGAATGCAGCACGGTGGTGGTAATCCCTGCACTCCTGACCGATGCCAGCGAAGTCCAACCTCTGCTCCGGCAGTTGGAACTTCACTTTCTAGGCAACGAGGATCCCCACCTGCGCTTTGCGCTGCTCACCGATTTCGCTGACGCGCCACAAAAGCACATGCCGGGCGATGACGCATTGCTTGAGCAGGTCAAGGCCGGTATCCTGGCCCTCAATAGGAAATACGGCCGGCGAGCCGTTGGTCCCTTTTACCTCTTCCACCGCGAGCGAGAGTGGAACCCGGCTGAGGACTGCTGGATGGGCTGGGAGCGCAAACGGGGCAAGTTGGTCGAGTTCAACCGCCTGCTTGGCGGGAAGGAAACTTCCTATAACGTGCAGGTGGGGGACCTCGACGTCCTGCCGGAGACCAGGTACGCCATCACGCTGGATGCGGATACGCTCCTGCCTCAGGACGGTGCCTGCCGTCTGATTGCTACCATGGCGCATCCCCTGAATCGGGCCGCATTTGATCCCGAAAGCGGTGCTGTGGTCGCCGGGTACACTGTACTCCAGCCTCGCGTGGAGATCAAGCCGGCCATCGCTGCACGGTCGCTGTTCACGCGGGCCTTCTCCGGGGATACCGGGTTAGATCTATACACGCGGGCAGTATCCGACGTGTACCAGGACTTCTTTGGCGAGGGAATCTATGCCGGCAAGGGCATCTATGATGTGGCCGCTTTTGAGCGCAGCCTGGCCACACGGGTGCCCGAAAATGCTCTGCTCAGCCACGACCTGTTTGAGGGAGTCCACGGGCGCACCGGGCTGGTGACAGACGTGATCCTGTATGAAGACTATCCCTCACACTATCTCGCCTACACGCGCCGGTTGCACCGGTGGGTGCGTGGGGATTGGCAACTGTTGCCCTGGCTGTGGCCCAGAGTTCCCTGTGGGGACGGCGAGAGGATGCCCAATAGTCTCTCAGTGCTCGACCGCTGGAAGATATTGGACAATCTGCGCCGCAGCCTGTTGACGCCAGCGCTGTTGGCCCTGTTGATCGGCGGGTGGTTATGGTTGCCCGGATCGGCGCTGGTATGGACGCTGGTAGGGCTGCTGGCGTTGGCCGTGCCGGTCTTTTCTGGCATAGTGACCGCGTTGATTCAGGGGTTGCGGGGAGCGTCTTTGACTGGGGCTGTACAGTCGTTAGGGGTGGATGCTTTCCGTTGGCTGTTGGCGCTGACTTTTCTCCCCTACGAGGCCTTCATCATACTCGATGCGATCGCGTGCACCCTGCATCGCCTGGCCATCACCCGCAAGCGGTTGTTGCAGTGGACCACGGCTGCACATACGGTCCGCCTGTTCGGCAAAGAGACGAAGTTGGGGTTACTCTGGAAAAGGATGGGCCTCGTGCCATTTCTGACCCTGGCGCTGACTTGGGTGCTGACCTGGCTGGTGCGACAGGCGCTGATCAAACCGGCGGCGTTGCTAGTTGCTGTGCCGCTGCTATTCATGTGGGTTGAATCCCCCCACGTAGCCTATTGGATCAGCCGGCCTGTAACTCACAAACGCGCTCCGCTTTCCGCCGACCAGCGCCAGCAGTTGCGCTGCCTGGCTCGCCGCACCTGGCTCTATTTCGAGCGATTTGTCGGCCCGGACGATCACTGGCTGCCCCCCGACCATTTTCAGGAGAGTCCGCGCGGGCTCGTCGCCCACCGCACCTCCCCCACCAACTTGGGGTTATTACTGCTCTCGACACTGGCTGCCTACGATCTGGGCTACATCGGCCCGGTGGACCTGACGTTGCGGCTGCGCGCTACCTTCGAGGGTATGGACAAATTGAAGCGGTATTGGGGTCACTTCTTGAACTGGTACGAGACCTCCAACCTGGAGCCTCTGCCCCCCCGCTACGTGTCCACCGTGGATAGCGGCAACCTGGCAGGCTGCCTGCTGGCTCTCAAGCAGGGCCTGCTGGCTCTGGCCCGCGAACCTGTCCTGCGTTGGCAGCGCTGGCAGGGCCTGCTCGACACGTTGGGTGTCCTGGCAGAAACCGTAGAGCGCCTGGAGGGGACTGATCTCGAGGCGAAGGCAGCCGCATTGCGGGATACCCTCGCTTCCATTCGCCAGCAAGTGCTGGCAGTGCGGGAGGCACCCGATGCCTGGGCTCCCCTGCTGACCAGGCTGTGCGACGATGCCTGGCAAGAACTGGAGCGGCTATTGATCGCGCTGATTGAGTCCAACTCGCGCATCCTGGACGTCGCAACCCTGGGCGACCTGCGCACCTGGTCGGAGCGGGTGCATTACCAACTGCTCGGCATGCAGAGCGAATTGAACCTGCTGCTGCCGTGGCCAGTATCCCTGGGCCAGCCGCCGGTGTTATTCACCCGGCCAGGGACGGACCCCGCCATCACCGGGGCCTGGCAGGCACTGGTTGATGCCCTGCCCATCACGCCACGACTTGACGAGGTAGCCGAGGTCTGCAAAGCAGGACAGGCACGACTGGCTCAACTGCAAGGCCGGCTGGCTGATGAGGTCGGCCTGACTGATCAAACAGAAGAGGCCTCCGCCTGGTGCGCGAACTTGGATGAAGGGCTGGTTCTTGCCCGCATGGTTGCAGAGAGCCTGTTGATCGGCTGTCAAGACCTGGCCGAGCAGGCGGAGGCTTATGTCCAGGTGATGGATTTTGACTTCCTTTTTGACCCGCAGCGCCAGGTGTTCCACATCGGCTACAACGTGGAGGCCGAGACGCTGGACAGCAACTACTATAATCTGCTGGCGTCCGAAGCGCGGATGGCCAGCCTCCTGGCCATTGCCAAGGGGGATATCCCGCAGAGCCACTGGCTGCACCTGGCCCGTCCCCTTTCCCGGATTGATGGCACGCGGGTGCTCCTCTCGTGGAACGGGAGCATGTTCGAGTATCTTATGCCCTCTCTACTGATGCGCAGTTACGAGGGCACGCTCCTGGATCAGACCTGCCGGGCGGTCGTCCGTCGCCAGATCGCCTACGCCTGCCAGAAGGGCGTGCCCTGGGGCATCTCGGAGTCGGGCTACTATGGCTTTGATGCCAATATGAACTACCAGTACCGGGGATTCGGCGTCCCGGGGCTGGGATTCAAGCGTGGCCTGCGCGAGGACCTGGTGGTTTCGCCGTACAGTTCGCTGCTTGCCCTGCCGCTGCGTCCCCAGGCTGTGATGCGGAACGTCGCCCGCCTCATCGAACGGCGGATGCTCGGTCACTATGGTTTCTACGAGGCGATTGACTATACCTGTTCCCGGCTGTCCCTGGGGCACAGGAGTGGGATCGTGCGCTCGTACATGGCACATCACCAGGGCATGCTCCTGCTGTCCCTGGCCAACTACCTCCAGGACGAGGTGATGATAAGTCGCTTTCACGCCGATCCCCGCGTGCAGAGCGTCGCGCTGCTCCTGCAGGAGCAGGTGCCGTGGCAGGCTCCCGTCGAAGTCCCGCACCCGGAGGAGGTCAGTGTCCTTCCCCCCGTTCAACCTCGCCCAGTCTTAAGGCCCTGGCGTGCGTTTGCGGATGGCCCGTTGCCCCAGGTGCATTTCCTCTCCAACGGGCGTTACGGCCTGCTCATCACCGGCGCCGGCGGCGGCTACAGCCGTTGGCAGAGGGACCTCCCCTCCGCTTCGGGGGGGGCGGGGGGGGTAGACCTCACCCGCTGGCGCGCCGATACCACCCTGGACAATTGGGGAACCTGGCTCTATATTCAGGACGGGGATAGCGGCGATCTGTGGTCGGCCGGTTACCAGCCAACCGGTGCTTCACCGGAAAGCCAGGAGGTGCTCTTCTTCGCCCACAAGGCCGAGTTTCGACGCCGAGATCACGACATCTCTGTGCGGATGGAGGTCACGGTCTCTCCGAACGACGATGTCGAGATCCGGCGTGTGACCCTGACCAGTCACAGCGACCAGACCCGCCGGCTGATGCTCACCAGTTACGGAGAAGTTGTGCTCGCGCCTCAAATCGTTGACCGCCGCCATCCGGCGTTCAACAAACTCTTCGTCGAGAGCGAATACCTGCCGGAAATAAACGGACTGCTCTTCCGCCGCCGCTCCCGCTCGGCCGAGGAAGAGCCGGTCTACCTGGCTCACCTGCTGGTCGTGGGCCAGGGGGACAAGGTCACCGGCGCTCACGAAAGTAACCGCGCCCGCTTCTTGGGCCGGGGCCAGACGCCCCGCTCTCCAGCTGCCCTTATCCCCCCCTCTGTCCCCCCCATGGGGGGGGAGGGGCCTGTCCCCCCCGCTGGGGGGGAGGAGCCTTTCCCTCCCTCTGTCCCCCCCATGGGGGGGGAGGAGCCTGTCCTCCCCTCTGTCCCCCCCATGGGGGGGGATGAGCCTATCCCCCCCTCTGTCCCTCCCATGGGGGGGGAGGAGCCTGTCCCCTCCTCTGTCCCCCCCATGGGGGGGGATGAAAGGGGGGGAGGGCTTGCGGGCACCACCGGTGCTACCCTGGACCCGATTATGGCTCTCGGTCAGGAGATTGAGCTGGAACCGCGCACGACGGCTCAGGTCGCCTACGTCACCCTGGCAGCCGGGTCGCGCCAGGATGCGCTGGCCTTGGCTCACCGTTATCAGGTCTGGCCTGCGATCAACCGGGCCTTTGACCAGGCCCGCTCTAGCAGCGAACTGGAACTGCGCCAACTTGATCTCACCACGCCGGAAGTGGAACATATCCAGCAATTGCTGGCTGTGCTTCTCTATCCCCACCCCGCTCTGCGTGCCGAGCCCGCGACGCTGGCGGACAATAGCAAAGGACAACCTGGGTTGTGGCCTTATGCCATTTCTGGCGACTATCCGATCCTCCTGGTGCGTGTTGGCAGCCAGGAGGAAATGGCTCTGGTGCGCGAAGTGCTCCAGGCCCACGCGTATTGGCGCTGCCGGCAAATCAAGGTTGATCTGGTTGTCCTCAACCAGCGGGATACTGGCTATAGCCAGGAACTACACAGCCAATTGCACCAGTTGATTGCCCGCATGGGCGGTGATGCCTGGCTGAACCGGAACGGCGGCATCTTTCTTCTGCGCGCCGAGCTGATGAGCGAGGCCGACAGGGTGCTGCTGGAAACGGCCGCCCGGGCGATTCTGGACGGGAAGAAAGGCAGGCTGGCCGAACAATTGGGGAGACTGCGTGAGCGACCGGCTCGCCTGCCGCCCTTTGTCTCTACCTTGTCTCCTCCCCCCCCCCTCTCCTCCCCCCCTATGGAGGGGACAGAGGGAGGGCTGGCCCGGCCCGCCGATCTCCTTTTTGACAACGGACTGGGTGGCTTTAGCGCCGACGGGCGAGAGTACGTCATATATCTTGAGCCGGGCCAGTGGACACCGGCTCCCTGGATCAATGTGATTGCCAACCCTGACTTTGGCTTCCTGGTCTCCGAAGCAGGATTGGGCTGTACCTGGGCGGGAAACAGCGGCGAAAACAGACTGACTCCCTGGCGGAACGATCCGGTGACCGACGCGCCGGGCGAGGCGCTCTATCTGCGAGACGAGGAGGTAGGACATGTCTGGTCGCCCACACCTCTGCCTGCGTGCGCGCCAGCCCCCTACCTGATCCGCCACGGCGCTGGCTATTCTGTCTTTGAGCATAACAGCCACGGCCTCAAACAGCGATTGCGCGTTTTTGCCGTCCCGGACGCACCGGTGAAGGTGGTGCAGTTGCGACTGGAGAACACGTTGAACCGCAACCGGCGCATCACCGCCACCTTCTACGCCGAATGGGTGCTGGGCCCAGACCGAGACGTATACCAGCAGTACGTCGTGCCCGAGTTCGACGCCGGGAGCCTCGCGCTGCTGGCCCGCAATTCCTACAATGAGGAGTTCGGCGAGAGGGTGGCCTTTTTGGCCGCCAGCAAAGAACCCCACAGTCTGACCACCGACCGCACCGAGTTCCTGGGGCGCGGGGGGATCCTCCATTACCCGGCCGCCCTCGGGCGCGTCGGGCTGTCCAGCACGGTGCAGGCTGGCCTTGACCCCTGCGCGGGTCTACAGGTCTACATCTATCTGCCCCCCCGTGGCACCAAAGAGGTCTATTTCTTACTGGGCCAGGGCACGGACCGGCAAGAGACACTTCGGATGGTCGAGCGGTATCGGGACCCGGCGCAGGTAGAGGCCGCATGGAAGGGTGTGAACGAATTCTGGGACGATCTGTTGGGCGGGGTCACCGTGCAGACGCCCGATCCGGCGATGAACCTGTTGCTCAACCGCTGGTTGCTCTACCAGGCGCTTGCGTGCCGGGTGTGGGGACGCTCCGCGCTCTACCAGTCATCCGGTGCTTTTGGGTATCGCGATCAGTTACAGGACGTGATGGCGCTGATGCATACCGCGCCTGACCTCGCGCGGGATCACGTCTTGCGAGCGGCGCGGTACCAGTTCGAAGCAGGGGATGTGCTGCATTGGTGGCATCCGCCTTCGGGACGTGGGGTGCGCACGCGCTGCTCCGATGATCTGCTGTGGCTTCCCTTTGTCACCGCGCACTACGTGGCCACAACTGGCGACGAGACGATCCTGGCCGAAGAAGTGCCGTTTCTCAAGGGCGCCCCCCTGAAGCCGGAGGAGGTAGAGCACTACGGGCATTACGAGAGCGCCACTGAGGCTCACACCCTCTACGAGCACTGCCGCCGGGCGTTGGAGAAAGGGACGACCGCCGGGCCGCACGGCCTGCCCCTGATGGGCGGCGGGGACTGGAACGATGGGATGAACCGGGTGGGCGTCGAGGGCCGGGGCGAAAGCGTGTGGTTGGGCTGGTTCCTGTACGCCACGTTAACCCGTTTTGCTTCCCTTTGCGAACGCATGGGCGATGAGGAACAGGCCGCCGTGTACTTGCAGCGGGCCCGCGATCTCCTCCAGGCGTTAGAGGAGAATGCCTGGGATGGGAACTGGTACCGCCGCGCGTACTATGACGACGGTACGCCCCTGGGGTCAGCCGGAAATCGTGAATGCCAGATTGATTCCATCGCCCAGTCGTGGGCCGTCCTTTCTGGGGCGGCTGACGCCTCGACGGCTCGACTGGGCTCGCCGGAGTCTGAGCCCGCCGAAGTCCCCGCGCGCGCGGTACAGGCGATGGAAGCCGTCGCTGACCGGCTTGTGCGCCCTGATGACCAACTGATACTGCTCTTCACCCCGCCTTTCGACAAGACGCCGCGCGACCCTGGTTACATCAAGGGCTACTTGCCGGGCATCCGAGAGAACGGTGGACAGTACACCCACGCCGCGCTGTGGGCCGTGTGGGCTTTTACGGAACTGGGGCAGGGGGACCGCGCCGAAGCGCTGTTCCGGCTGCTCAACCCCATCTGTCACAGCGACACGCTGGAGAAGGTGATGCGCTACCGGGTGGAGCCTTACGTGGTGGCGGCGGACGTCTGTAGTGTGGAATCGCACGTCGGGCGTGGCGGCTGGACCTGGTACACCGGCTCGGCCGGCTGGATGTACCGCCTGGGGGTAGAAGCCATCCTGGGGCTGCGTCGGGTGGGGGAGGTGCTGCAAGTCAATCCCTGTATCCCCAAGCATTGGCCGGCCTGCGAACTGACTTACCGCCATGGGGAAGCCTCCTATCGGATCCGTGTAGAGAACCCGGATGGCGTCAACCGGGGTGTGAGGCAGGTGATGCTGGATGGAGAAGTCCTCCCTGGGTGGGAGATCCCGCTGCTGGACGATGGCCGGCCGCACGAGGTGCGCGTGCTGATGGGGTGAGAGCGGCTGAGGGAAATCGCCCCCCGGGCGGAGGATTTGAATCGCCTTTTGAAGGCTTACATCACGGAGTGATCCGTGAGGCCGCGCCACCCTGGAGAGGCGGTGGCGGAAGTGCAGGAGCAAAATGTGGAGGACATGTGAGATGAAAGATGATCGAGTGAAGGAGATGTGGAGTATAGATGCCGATGCGCCGCTCCAATCGGTACTGGACAGCCCGGAGTGCCCGCCGCTCTTGCGCCAGACGCTCACCGGCACGATCTCCTGGCAGACCCGGGATGAGAAGCCGGTGTGGAGGGCCCTGACCTCGCCACGTGTCGCACCCCAGTGGGTGGCTGCGCTCCTGGGCCTGGGGGCCACGGTCACCGTGGAGAGAGGCGATGGACCGGATGAGGTTCCCCTGGCGGTAGGGGCGGGGTTACCCCGCCCCCATGCCCTGCACGTCCCCCTCGGCGGGCCTGGTCGGCGGTGGGGCGAGGCCCACGTGGCCCGCACCCCGGCCGACGAGCCCATCGTCGCGGCGCTCGCCGTGGTGGAGATGGACGGCAGCGCCGTGCATCAGGCCCGCGTGGCGCTCACCGGCGTCTGGCCCGAGCCAGTCCGCCTGGCCGAGGCCCCTTCCCGGTTGATAGGCGGCCTGTTGGACGAGGAGCGCATCCGGGCGGTGGCGGAAGCCGTGGAAAAGGAAGTCGCGCCCAAGGGAGATTTCCGGGGCAGCGAGGAATACCGCCGGGCGATGGCGGGCGTGTTGACCCGCCGGGCGCTTGAACAGTGTTTGCATCAGGAGGAGGAAAGTGAGTAGCGACGAAACCCAAGCCATCACGCTGACAATAAACGGCGCGGAGAAGACCTTGACTGTGCGTCGTTCGGAGGTCTTGCTGGACGCGCTGCGCCGCGCGTCCTATACCAGCGTCAAGCACGGCTGCCGGACAGGTGATTGCGGCGCGTGCACCGTCCTTCTAGACGGCCAGCCTGTGCACAGTTGCCAGATACGGGCCGTCCAGGCCGAGAGACACGAGGTAACGACCGTCGAGGCGCTGGCCTACCCCCCCCAGCCCCCCCTGCGAGGGGGGGAGATGCCCCCCTCCGCTTCGGGGGGGGCGGGGGGGGTACTACACCCCATCCAGCAGGCGTTCATCGAGACCGGCGCCATCCAATGTGGCTACTGCATCCCGGCTCGCATTCTGGTGGCCAAGGCGCTCCTCGACCGCAACCCCAACCCCACTGAGGAAGAGATCCGCGAGGCGATGGCAGGGGTGCTGTGCCGCTGCACCGGCTACGTCAAGATCGTGCAGGCGGTGCAGCGGGCCGCGGCGGTCTTGCGCGGCGAGAAGGTGGGGCCCTTCGTGCCCGTCGAGGCGACGCTGGCCCCGGGTGAGTCGCCCGCCGGACTGCTAGGCCGCTATTATGAGCAAGGGCAAGCCTTGCCCCTACTGGTCATCTCCCCGCCGGAGATGGAGCCCCTGCGCGTGGTCGGCAAGCCCGAGCCCAAGGTGGACGCCGTCAGGTTGGCGACGGGTCGCCCTGTCTTCACCGACGACGTCAAACTGGAGGGGATGCTCTACGGCGTGCTCCTGACCAGCCCACATGCCCATGCCCGCATCAGGCGCATAGACGCTCGTCCCGCCCGTGCCCTGCCCGGCGTCCACGCTGTCCTCACCTGCCATGACATCCCCCGCGTCAAGTATGCCTCCGGCGGGCAGAGTTACCCCCAACCGCCGCCCTTCGACCAGGTTGTTCTGGACGATAAGGTGCGCCACGTGGGCGACCGGGTGGCGGTCGTCGCTGCCGAGACGCCAGGACTGGCGCAGCGGGCGCTGCGGCTGATCGAGGTGGAGTACGAGGTACTGCCCCACGTTCTGGACCCCGAGGAGGCGATGCAGGAGGGTGCACCCGTCATCCACGACGAGCCGGACACGGAAGGCATCTACGACGTCCAGCGGAACATCGTCCACCATATCTACGCCGAGGTAGGCGACGCCGAGGCCCAGTGGGCCAAGGCCGATTACATCTTTGAGGGGGAGTACCGCACCTCGCAGCAGCAGCAGGCCCACATTGAGCCCCACGTCTGCATCACCTACTGGGACGAGGATGGGCGGCTGGTGGTGCGCACCAGCACCCAGGTGCCCTTCCACATCCGGCGCATGCTTGCTCCCCTCATTGGCCTGCCGGTCAAGCGGATTCGGGTAGTCAAGCCGCGCATCGGCGGCGGCTTCGGCAACAAGCAGGAGATGATCCTGGAGGACCTGTGCGCCCATCTGACCATCGCCACCGGCCGGCCGGTGCGCATGGAATACACGCGCTACCAGGAGTTTGCCAGTTCCCGCAGCCGCCATCCCCAGGTCATGCGCTACAAGGTCGGCGTGACTGAAGAGAGGGAGGTGGTCGCCACCGAACTCTATCTCATCGGTGACACGGGGGCCTACGGCACCCACGGCCTGACGGTGCAGATGGTGGGAGGCCAGAAAGGGCTGACGCTCTACAATGCGCCCTGCTCCAAATTCGTCTGCGACGTGGTCTACACCAACAAGCCCACGCCGGGAGCCTTCCGGGGTTACGGCTCGATGCAGTGCCACTTCGGCATTGAGACGCTGATGTCCGAGATCGCCGATAAGATGGGCTGGGACGTGGTGGAGTTCAAGCGCAAGAACTGGATCAAGCCAGGCGAGGAACTGTTGCTCGCCCAGGCCCTGGGCGAGGGGCGCGAGGGGTTCGCGCAGGTCATCCGCTCCAGCGGCCTGGAGCAGTGCGTCCAGGTGGGTCTGGAGGCGATGGGCTGGTACAACAAGCGTGGCAATGAGACATGGAGACAGGGAGACAAGGGGACAAGGAGAGGCATCGGGATGGCGGTGATGCTGCACGGCAGCGGCATCGCCGGGCTGGACATGGCGGCCGCGACGCTCAAGATGAACGACGACGGCTCCTTCAACCTCCTGATTGGCGCCACCGACCTGGGTACAGGCTCCGATACCATCCTGGCACAGATGGCCGCCGAGGTGCTGGGCGTTCCCGTGGAGGACATCATCGTCTACTCATCAGACACCGACTTTACTCCCTTCGACAAGGGGGCCTACGCCTCCAGCACCACCTACATCAGCGGCGGGGCGGTGCGCAAGGCGGCGCTCAAAGTGGCCGACCAGATCAAGGAGCACGCCGCGCTGATGCTGGGGGTCTCCCCCCCTCGTAGGGGGGGGTGGGGGGGGTGGGAACTACGCGATCGGCAGGTTTTCGCGCCCGATGGCCGCTCGCTCACGCTGGCGCAGGTGGCCCTGAGCAGCCTCCACCAGCAGAACCAGCACCAGATCATCGCCAGTGCGTCCCATATGAGTTACGAGAGCCCGCCTCCTTTCGGTGCCCAGTTCGTCGAGGTGGCGGTGGACACCGAGACGGGGCAGGTCACGGTGGAGCGAGTGCTGATGGTGGTGGACGCGGGGCGGGTGATCAACCCGATCACCGCCTCCGGGCAGGTGGAAGGCGGTCTGCAGCAGGCCATCGGCTTTGCCCACTGTGAGGAGATGGTCTACGATGAAAAGGGCCACCTGGTCAATCCGCGCTTTGGCCCCTACCATGTCTACAAGGCCAACGAGATGCCTCGACTGGAGGTCATCTTCGTGCAGACGGAGGAGCCGACCGGGCCGTTCGGGGCTAAGTCCGTCGCCGAGGTCCCGATGGATGGCATCGCCCCGGCCATGGCCGACGCCATCCACGACGCGACGAGTGTCTGGATGCGGGAGGTACCCTTCACGCCGGAGCGGGTGTGGCGGGCGATTAGCCGTTAGTCATCAGTCGTTAGCAGTTAGCAGTTGGGCGAGTGGCCGAGTGAAGGTCACGGACGGGCGGGATTGGGGGTATCCTGATCCGATAATCCTGCCAATCCGCTGTTCTGAGCCCCGGCGGGTCGCGGTCGCCAGCACCCGGCCCGATGAGCAGGCCAGGGCCTTTTAAAACCTGATGAGGCGCAAATCCCGCTGGCTCACGGTAGCGGTGGTCGCCTTTGGCCTGGGCCTGGTGACATTGAGCGTTGTCTTGATCGTCGCCCTGCTCAAAGCGGCCTGGTGGGCTGTAGTGCAAGTTCTGCAAGAAGGTGGGATACCTTGCCGCCGCCTCGTTGGTGGATGAATCCACCGGCTGATGCAGGTGAAAGCGCAGTGAACCGCGCTCTCGGCCGGGTTTCAGCCTGGTTTACCAGGCTTTGATCTGCTTAGCCGGGCGATTCATCGCCCAGCGTGGGCTTTGCACAAAAGAGATGTTCACACACGCTGGGAGCGGATCGCCAGGTCCGCGACTGCCTCAAACTGGCTCGACCAGGCATCGAATCTGGCGATCCGGCGCGAGCGGCAAGGATAGTACCCTGATTAGTTTGGGCTGGATACCCAGCACCGCCGTGGCAACGTCGAGGACGACCTGCTGTGAAACTCGCATATTTGCGCCATTCGTGATAAAATCCTGGGTGTTTGAAAGCGTCCAAATGGGTTAGAAGACAGGAGGATCATATCATGCCGCTCTTCGAACCACCTGATGTTGAGAAGTTAAAGACTGCCGGCGACGTTAAAGGGTTAATCGAGGCATTGGGCTACAGAGAGGACTTGCACGTGCGCTGGGACGCCGCCGAGGCGTTGGGGCAAATTGGCGATGCACGCGCGTTGGAGCCGCTCATTGTTGCCCTCAAAGACATACGCTGGGCCGCTGCCAGCGCACTGAAAGAAATCGGTGCACCCGCCGTAATGCCACTCATCACCGCTCTCGAAGGCGCAGACGATGGTCTGCGCCAGGCTGCCGCATGGACGTTGGGCCAGATGGATGACGCACGTGCGGTGGATGCACTTGTCGTCGCCCTCAAAGACGAAATCGGGAGCGTACGCCGGGCTGCCGCTGGGGCGCTGGGACAGATCGGCGACACACAGGCGGTGGAGCCGCTTATCACTGCCCTCAGAGATGCGGACGAGAGCGTGCGCGAGGTTGCTGCCGTGGCGCTGGGGCAGATCGGCGACACACGGGCGGTGGAGGCGCTCATTTCCGCCTTTAAGGACGAGGAGAGAAAGGTGCGCCATAAGGCCGCCGAGGCCTTGGGGGAGATTGACATACCTGCGCTGGAGCCACTCATCGCCACTCTCGAGGGTGTGGACGAGGACATGCGCCAGCCTGCCGCTTGGGCATTGGGCCAGATCGGCGATACACGGGCGGTGGAGCCACTCATCGCCGCTCTCAAGGACGCGGATGTTCGTCTGCGCCAGGCAGCCACCATGGCGCTGGGGCAAATCGGCGACGCACGAGCGGTGGGGCCGCTCATCACCGCGCTTGAAGGGGTGGACGGGGACACGCGCGAGGCTGCTGCCTGGGCGCTGGGACAGATTGGTGATACACAGGCGGTAGAGCCGCTCATCGCTGCCCTCAAAGACAGGGACGATTGCCTGCGCCAGGCGGCCGCCGAGGCATTGGTGTATGTCGGTGACGAACGGGCGGTGGAGCCGCTCATCGCTACCCTCACAGACGCGGACGAGAACGTGCGCGAGGCTGCCGCCGTGGCGCTGGGACAGATTGGTGATGCACGGGCGGTGGAACCGCTCATCGCCGCCCTCAAGAAGGGAGAATGGGGCTTGTGCAAGAAGGCTGCTGAGGCATTAGGAGAGATTGGCATACCGGCGGTGGAGCCACTCATCACCACTCTCCAAGACGCAGACAAGATCGGACGCTGGGCTGCTGCTGAAGCGCTGGGGCAGATCGCCGATGTACGGGCGGTGGGACCGCTTGTCGCTGCTCTCAAGGACACGGATCAGGATGTGCGCAAGGCCGTTGTTGAGGCACTGGGACAGATTGGCGACCCGCAGACAGTGGAACCGCTCATCGCCGCGCTCAAGGACGCAGATAAGGGCGTGCGCTGGGCCGCTGCCGTGGCGCTGGGGCAGATCGGCGATGAACGGGCGGTGGAGCCGCTCATCGCTGTCCTCAATGATAGTAGTTGGGTCGTGTGCAGGACCGCCGCCCGGGCATTGGCTGGGATGTATAGATCGGGCGGGCTCACCGATGCGCATATCTTGAGTGTGGCGAAAATCCATGGAGGACGTTGGTAGTGCGCACCTTATTTCAAGCTCAAAGCAGACCACGGTCCGCGTTTTAGCCGCTGGACTGTGGTCCGGCTAGAGCAATTTTGGATCTACTGAGACTTACAAACTTGCGGCTTTGCTGCGCTATGGTACTCAGCGTCAGGCTGTGCGAGCCTGATCAGTAACCCGGATGGAGTTGCTCCATGTACATCTGCCGTCTCGATCCCACCAACCGACGCGATGTGCGCCACTACATCGAGTTCCCCTTTTGCCTCTACCGCGAGAGCCCGCTGTGGGTGCCGCCTTTCGTCAACGAGGTACGTGCTCAACTCGACCGCCGCCGCCATCCCTTCTACCAGCACTCCGAGGCCGCGTTCTTCCTGGCGCTCGAGGGCGACGAGGTAGTGGGGCGCATCGCCGTGCTGGATAATGCCCGCCACAACCAATACCACGGGAAGCACACCGCCTTCTTCTACCACTTCGACGTCGTGAACGACCGGGCCGTCTCCCGCGCCCTCTTCGACGCCGCCTTCGACTGGGCCCGCGGGCGGGGTCTGGACCTGATGTGGGGTCCCAAGGGCTTCATGGCCATAGATGGGCAGGGGCTGCTCGTAGAGGGCTTTGAGCACCGCCCGGCGCTGGGCATTCCCTACAACTATCCCTACTACGGTGAACTGTTGGAGGACGCTGGCTTCGAAAAACAGCTCGATTTCATCTCCGCCTACGTAGACCGGCATATGGGCATCCCCAAGCGATTCCTTGAGGTGGCGGAGAAGGTCAAGCGACGACGCGGTTTCCGCACTGTGCGCTTTCGCACCAAAGCCGAACTGCGCGCTTGGGTCTCCCGCGTAATGGCCGTCTACAATGAGTCCTTCGTGGAAGTGCAAGGGTACGTGCCTGTCACCGCAGCGGAGGCCCAGGCCATTGGCGACCGCATCCTCACCATCGCCGATCCCAGGTTGATCACACTGCTGATGAGGGGAGACGAACTCGCCGGCTTTGTGCTGGCCTACCCAGACCTTTCGGCCGCTATCCAGCGCTGCCGGGGACGGATGTGGCCCACAGGCTGGTATCATCTCCTGCGCGAGTTCAAGCGCACCCGCTGGCTCAACCTTAACGGCGCGGCCATCCTTGAGCCCTACCGTGGCCTGGGCGGCAACGCGCTGCTGTACGCCGAGCTATATCGCACTCTGATCGAACACACCCAGTACCAGTACGCCGACTTGGTGCAGATCCAGGAGACCAATACCCGCATGGTTCGGGAGTTGAAGGCCGCGAGGGTCAAGCCGTACAAGAAACACCGCATCTACCGGCGTTCGCTGGCCTGAGGTGGATATGGTTCGTAGTAACGACTCCAGTCGTTTAGAGTTTGTAGTAACGACTTCAGTCGTTTAAAGGCAACTGAAGTCCCTACTGCAACTCCTAGCCTGGCGAGGACGTGCCCGTGAGAACGATGGTTCTGGACATCTCGATCCCGCGCGTGCTGCTCACGCGGCTCCTGGGGCGCATCTCAATGAAAGCCCACTTCGTGCCGATCTCTCCCCTCCGCGTGGTTGACCTGCCCGACCCGCCGCTGCCAGCTTCCGACTGGGTGAGAGTGCGCAATCGGCTGTGCGGCATCTGCGGCAGCGATCTGCACCAACTTTTTCTGGATGCAGGGCTGGACGTGGCTCCGGTGGCGTTGCCTGCCCATCAGCGTATCTACCTGGGACACGAGATGGTTGGAGACATCGTTGAGGTCGGGGGGGCGGTGGAGGACTTTGAGGTCGGGGATCGGGTGGTGCGGTGGGGGCGGGCGGATGATTGCCGGGCGCGGGGGCGAAAGGAACTCTGCCCGGCCTGCGCGCGGGGGCACCGGGTCTTGTGCGAGTTCGCCTCTGAGCCCAGGGAGTTCCACCCCGTGGGTGGCGGCTACGGCGACTCCTTCATCACCCCGGCGAGTACGCTGTTGTCTGTCCCGGACGACCTGACCGATGAGCAGGCCATCTTCGCCGAGCCGGCCGCCGTCGCCATTCACGCAGCCTGCCGTCGCCCGGTGAAACCCGGCGAGCGCGTGCTGGTGCTGGGATGCGGCACGATCGGGTTCCTGCTGATCCAGGCGGTGCGTGCCTTCCAGCCTGAGTGTGAGATCGTTGCCGTGGCCGAGTTCCCCTGGCAGGCCGAGATGGCGCACACGTTTGGAGCGGAGCACGTTTTCCTGGCCCATGAAAATGGAGACGGTGATGCCGACGGGTCCGCCGAGGTCGCCCGGTTGACCGGGGCGCGGCTGTACGAGGGGAGGGCCGGAAACCGGATGCTGATGGGTGGCTTCAATGTGATCTTCGATGTGGTAGGGATTTCCACCACACTGAACAGCGCGCTGCGCTGGGTGCGGGCCGGCGGCACGGTCGTCCTGGTTGGTATCAACCTACATCGAATGCTTCTCGACGTGACACCGATCTGGTACCAGGAGGTGGATTTGATCGGCGCGGTCGGCCACGGCATGGTGACGTGGGAGGGGGAGACCCTCTCCACCTTCGAACTGGCGATGCGCTGGATGCAGACGGGAAGGTTGAACTGCGAGGATTTGCTCACCCATTGTTTTCCCTTGTCCGCCTATCGAGAAGCCTTTGCCACCGCCGTGGACAAGCGTATGCACCGCTCGATCAAGGTGGCGTTTGACCTGAATGAACAGAGGAGGAGATAACATGTCAACCACGACTCTGGAACCGAAATCCACCCGACGTGAACGCTGGGCCTGGTATCTATACGATTTTGGTAACTCGGCCTACGCTTCCGTCGTCCTGCTGGCGGTCTACTCGGCCTATTTCAAGGGAGAGGTCGTCGGCGGGGCGGAGGGGTCCCGGCTGTGGGGGCTGGCCATAGGCATCGCGATGCTCGTCGTCGCCGTCACTTCGCCGGTGTTGGGGGCCGTCGCCGACTTCTCCGGGACCAAGAAACGTTTTCTCTTATTCTACACCGCCATGGCCTGCCTGTTCACCGTGACCCTTTTCTTCCCCCAGAAGGGCGACGTGCTGATTGGCATGCTGTTCTTCATCCTGGCCGAGATTGGCTACCGCAGCGCCCAGGTCTTCTATAATGCGCTGCTGCCGGAGATTGCTTCTCCCGAGGAGATCGGACGCGTTTCCGGCAATGGCTGGGCCATCGGGTCGGCCGGGGGTGTTATCTGCCTGTTCTTGATTTTGCCGCTGGTCATTCTGATCGGGGGTACATTGATCGTGCGGTTATCGTTGGTCATCACGGCCGTCTTTTTTGCTATCTCTGCCATCCCCGTCTTTCTCTGGTTGCGAGAACGGGCCCAACCCCAACCGCTGCCAGCGGGCGAATCCTACCTGACGATCGGTTTCAAACGGATGTGGGGCACTCTCAGGACCGTCAGGCGCTTCAGCGAGTTCGTCAAGTTTGTCCTCGCTTTCTTGATCTACAACGACGGCATCCTCATGGCTCTGGACTTCGCGGCCATCATCGGCGCGGTGCTGTTTGGCATGGATCAGCAACAACTGATCATCTTCATGATCCTGGTGCAGGTGACGAGCGTCGCCGGGGCGTACGTTTTTGGGTTGCTCGCTGACCGGATCGGTTGCAAGCGCTCCCTTGTCCTTTCCATCCTCCTGATGATCGGCGCGGTGATCTGGATGTTTTTCTGCCGGTCTCTGGTCGGTTTCTTCATCATCGGCGCGCTGGCGGGGTTTGCCCTGACCGGCGTCCAGTCGGTCAGCCGGACGATGGTTGGAACGTTCAGCCCATCCGGGCAGAGCGCCGAGTTCTATGGCTTCTTCGCCGTGGCCGGCCGCACCTCGTCTTTCATTGGCCCGACGGTCTACGGCTGGGTGGCGGCGGAGGCGGCGCTGTGGTATGAGGCACAGGGGCGCGCGGTGGTACCGGCCGAGCAGGCCGGGCAACGGCTCGCGATTCTCTCCATTGGCGCGTTTCTGCTGCTCGGCCTGTTCCTGTTGTGGTTCGTGGATGAGGCGAAAGCCCGCGCAGAGGCAGTGACAGAGTGACAAGGGGACCGGGGGACAAGGGGCGAAAGGCGAGGGATTTACGCAACGCGCAACACGCAATGCGCAACACGTATCACGCGATGATTCCAGGTAGACGCTAAAGGAGGCCAGACCAGATGACAGAGGTTACCGGCGGTGAACTGCTGCTCAAATGCCTGAAGGAGGAGGGTGTCAGCGTCATGTTTGGTGTTTTGGACGGGAGTTTCAACCCCTTCCTGGCCAAACTGAAGGAGTACGACATCCAGTTCGTGTGCACGCGCCACGAAGCAGCGGCGGCCCACATGGCCGAAGCGTGGGCCCGCATCCGAGGCGAACCAGGCGTATGCGTCGGGGGCATCGGGCCAGGCGCGGCCAACATGGTCTCCGGGATCGCCACCGCCTACGCCGAGGGCAGTCCGGTGATCGCCATCAGCGGCCAGCGCAGGCGCAACATCATCTACCCCGACCGGGGTGGCGCGTTCCAGAACGTGGACCTGCTGGGAATGTACGGCCCGGTCACCAAGTGGAGCGCCGGTGTCCGCCAGTGGCGACGTATCCCGGAGTTGGTGCGGCGGGCCTATCGGGTTGCCACCAGCGGGCGGTCTGGGCCGGTCTACCTGGAGATTCCGGAGGACGTGATGCGCGGGACGGGCGATCCGCAGTCGGTGGACGTCTGGCCGCCCTCGCGGTACCGGGCGGGCGAGCCTGGCGCGGGCGACCCGGCGCTGATCGCGCAGGCCGCCGGAATGCTGGCGGAGGCCGAGCGCCCGCTGCTGCACGCCGGAGTGGGCGTCTCGTGGGCCGGGGCCTGGGAGGAGTTCGTCGCGCTAGGTGATCACCTGGCCGCCACCATGACCACCACCCTCGGCGCTCGGGGCGTGGTCCCAGAGGATCATCCGCGCTACATCCACGTCCTGAATCGCAAGCCCTTGGAGGCCGCGCGTGCCGAGGCGGACGTCGTATTGGCCGTGGGGGCACGCTTCGGCGAACTGGACGGTTGGGGACGGGCCCCGGCGTGGGGCGACCCGGCCACGCAGAAGGTCATTCACGTGGACGTGGACCCGACCTCCATTGGCCTCAATCGCCCGGTTGACCTGGGGATCGTGGGGGATGCACGGGCGGTGCTGGCTGCGCTGCTGGAGGCGGTGAAGGGCATCATTGGCCCTCGGCCTCGGGAGGAGCACGACGGGTTCGCGCGGTACCGGGAGTTGTCCAAGGAGTGGGAGACGCAGTTGGACAACGCCCTGCAGATGGGCGCGGGCCAGATCAACCCGGGCCAGATGGTGCGGCAAGTGCGGAACTTTTTCCCGCGTGACGCGATCACGGTGATGGACGGCGGCAACACCAGCCTGTGGTGTGCCAGTTTCAACCCCATCTACACGCCGCGCAGCTATCTCTACACCGCCAAGTTCGGTCACCTGGGCACTGGCCTGCCCTACGCGATCGGGGCGAAACTGGCCGCTCTGGACCGGCCAGTCTACCTGATCTCCGGGGACGGCGCGCTGGGTTTCAACATCCAGGAACTGGAGACAGCCCGGCGGCACGATGTCCGCGTCACCGTCGTCGTTGCCTGCGATCGGGGCTGGGGCATGGAACGCTCGTCGCAGATGATGGGCGGGGTGGGGGGATTCGTGGAGACCGAGCACTACGCTGATGTGCGCTACGATCTGATTGCAGAGGCGTTTGGCTGCCACGGCGAGAAGGTGGATGAACTGGCGCAACTCCGGCCCGCTCTGGAACGGGCGGCCAACTCCGGGAAACCAGCGTTGATCCAGGTGATGGTGGACCAGAACGCGAACCTGGCCCCGCCGGGGCTGCTGGAGTTCGGTTCCATGGTGTATCGGGCGGAGGATTAGACCATGTACAATCTTGAGGACAAGGTCGCTGTCGTCACCGGCGTGGGGCGCAAGGGGGGCATTGGGGCAGCGATCGCGATGCGGCTGGCGCGGGAGGGAGCCAACGTGGTGGTCGGCGACATCTGCGCGCCGTTTGCGGACCTGCCCAACCCCGGGGGCGGACAGTGGGAGGAGTTGGAGGCCGTCGCCAGGGAGATCGAAGCGCTGGGCGTGCGAAGTCTGCCTGTGCGCGTGGACGTGACCGACGCGGCGCTGGTTGAGACACTGGTGGCGCAGACGGTGGAAACCTTTGGCCGGTTGGACATCCTCGTCAACAACGCCGGAGGCATCGTCGGCCCGGCGCCGGTGATTCAGATGGCCGAGGATGCCTGGCGCAGGACGCTGGAGATCAACGCCACAGGTACCTTCCTGTGCTCCAAGGCGGCGCTTCCGGTGATGATCGAGGGAGGTAGAGGAGGCCGTATCATCAGCATCTCGTCGGCAGCGGCCAAAGCGCCCAAGCTGTACCTCTCGGCCTACGCGGCGGGCAAGGCGGCCATCGTCGCCCTCACTCGCTCGCTGGCGCAGGAGGTCGCCGAGTTCGGCATCACGGTCAACGCGGTGCTGCCTGGCGATGTGGACACCGCTATGAAGCGGTGGGGCTTTCAACTGGAATCGGCGGTCACGGGCAAGTCCTACGACGAGATCGTGGCCGAGGCGGTGGCCCGGATACCGTTGGGGCGGCTGGAGACGCCGGAAGACGTGGCCAATCTGGTCGCATTCCTGGCTTCCGACCAGGCGAGTTTCATCACTGGTCAGGCGTACAACGTCACCGGTGGGCGGGTGAGGCATTGAGTGAGACATTGAGGATGAGAATCGAGGCGAATCGTGAGCCAACAGGAAGGCGTTATAAGATTTCAACTACAGTTTACTCAAGTTCCCCCTATGTCCTTCGATGACTTGCGCGAGATAAATGCATGGCGTAAAATTCTATACCTGACTCGGCTTATCGGTCAATACCCGGATCAGTATGGAGGCTTTGGCTACGGCAATATCAGCCAACGGTTGGAGCCGTTTGATGCACCGGAATGCCAGAGGCGATTTGTGATTAGCGGTACACAGACAGGAGGACTGGCAGACCTGACCGAGGAGCATTACGCCACTGTGCTGGAGTGTCACCCTGACCGCAACCTGGTTGTGGCTGAAGGTCCCGTCCAGCCCTCCTCGGAGTCGCTGACACACGGCATGGTCTATGCGCTGGACGACAGCCTGCGTTGTGTGATCCACGTTCACTCGCCCCATATTTGGCGCAGCGCCCAGGTCTTGGGTATGCCCATCACCCATAAGGGCGTGGCCCAGGGTACTCCAGAAATGGCGGAAGAGGTTCGCTGTTTGTTCCGAGACACGCCGGTCAGAGACTATCTCATCTTCGCAATGGGCGGACACGAAGACGGCGTCGTCTCCTTTGGTCGAACTGTCGGAGAGGCGGGGACTGTTTTAGTACGCTACCTGGCCCGGGCGTTCCAACTGGAAGGTCCGGCACATTGACTTTCTCACACATCGGGTGCTGCTGGAGTCATCGGAGAATAGGGAATGGAGAAAGGGGGGCAGATGAAAGAGGCCATGCTCTACGAGAAGTTGGCAGATGATCGGGTGCGTTGTAACCTGTGTGCCCATCGCTGTCTGATCGCTGACGGGAAGCGGGGCATCTGCCAGGTGCGGGAGAACCGGGGCGGGACGCTCTACACGCTGGTCTACGGGCTGGCCATCGCCCAGCACGTGGACCCGGTGGAGAAGAAGCCGCTGTTGCACTTCTACCCCGGCTCCACCGCCTACTCCATCGCCACGCCGGGCTGCAACTTCCGCTGCCGATGGTGCCAGAACGCGGACATCTCCCAGATGGTCCGCGAGCGACAGATCGTAATGGGGGAGCAGGCCAGCCCGGAGGAGGTCGTCGCCGCCGCGCAGCGGGCTGGCTGCCGCAGTATCGCTTACACCTACACCGAGCCGACCATCTTCTCCGAGTACGCCTACGACACGGCCCGCCTGGCCCACGAGGCTGGCCTGGCCAACATCTACGTCACCAATGGCTACATGACCGAGGAGATGCTGGAGGCCTTCAACCCCCCCCGTCCCCCCCGAAGCGGGGGGGAGCACACCCCCCCCCAGCCCCCCCGTTTCGGGGGGGAGCACGATCCCTACCTGGACGCGGCCAACGTGGACCTGAAGGCGTTCCGCGACGAGACCTACCGCAAGTACGTCGGCGCGCGGCTGCAGCCGGTGCTGGACGGCCTGAAGGTGATGAAGCGGCTCTCCGTCTGGGTAGAGGTGACCACGTTGGTCATCCCTGGCATCAACGACGACCCGGCCGAACTGCGGGATGCAGCCCGCTTCGTGGCGGAGGAGTTGGGGGTGGAGACCCCCTGGCACATCAGCTGCTTCTTCCCGGCCTACGAGATGACCGACGTGCCGCCCACGCCGGTCGCCACGCTCCAGCGGGCGCGGGAGATCGGCCTGGAGGCGGGGCTGCGCTACGTCTATGTGGGCAACGTACCGGGCGAGGCCAACACCTCCTGCCACGGATGTGGCCGGCTGCTGATCCGCCGCTCCGGCTACTGGATCCTGGAGAATCACGTCCAACCGGATGGGCGCTGCCCGGATTGCGGCACGCCGGTGGCTGGGGTGGGGATGGGGGGTGAATTTGCTTAATTCGTCGGAGGTGAGACAATGCCTATCGCAGACAGTGCCCTGAACCGCAATTGCAGAGTTTTCGATGAGCGGACGACGCTGCAACAAGTGCTCGATCAGGTCGGCGTAACAGAAGAGGTCTATGTCGTTGTCAGGTTGGCGAGTGGCCAATATGCCGCCGTCCCGTTGAGTGAACTCAAAGAGACGCTGGATGGACTGCAAAGGCTGCAGGATAAAACGCTGATGCTGAACGCTGCGCTGGGCGACCTGTTGGCGCCACTGGCCGCTGATGCGGTCGAACAAGCCAGTGTGAAGACGTGGCAAGCCGAGTCCCTGAGAAGAGGGGTGCCTGGCGGGCGCCTGGTTGTGCTGGCGGACGGTCAGGTAGTGGGCTTGCTGATGCCACCACGACGAGAGACGGTCCGATCAAGTCCGCCGCTACAGGCAAAAGGGTTCGCGTTGAGCGCCGGTGACGAGATGCAGCCTGAGGCTGAACCGGCGAAGAAGATCAACGTCCAGATTAGAGATCGAGATGGTAATCCTCATGACCCCGAGACTAAGCCTATTCAAGTGAGCCGCATCTATGAGTTGGTCTTTGACGTGGCCGACGAGTTGAGTATCACGTCGCTGGTTTCAGAGGCGTTCTTCAAGTACAAGTTCAAATCTGGCGAGCAGGAGGTGACGATAACCATCCGACTCGCGAGCGAGGACTTTGATATTCTCACCGGGCCGCAAGAGATCACCGTGCCGCGTACCGGCGGGTCAAACAGAGCCCGCTTTGATATCAGGCCAAAGGCAGAGGGCCCAGGTGTGATCAACGCTCTCTTCTTCAAGGCTGGTAACTTTATCCAGGTCTTGACACTCAAATTCACCGTTGTGGGTGAAGATGGCAAATTGTTTTCCGAGGCCAGGCTGGGGCGCGCGATGGACGTCGCCTTTGCCGTCCAGCCACGTAGCGTGAGCCTGACGATACTGTACACCGGCTCAGCCTTTCAACTCATTATGACCGGTGCAGTCGGCGCGACGGCGGTTCTGCCCATCACGCGAGAGTATCTCGCCCATAAGATCGCTGAGGTGCGCCAGGTACTGCAGGATGAAGTCATCTACATGAGGGATTCCAACAGAGCCCTCGTATACCAGGCGGGGATAGACATTCCCCCGCAGGCCAACGAGTTAGCCTTGCGACGCCTGGCCGATGTTGGCTACGGGCTCTTTTACGATGTCTTCTATGGCCCTGATGCCGACGCACAGGCGAACCATCTGGGAGATAAACTGCGCGAGATGGCCCGGGGGGAGGAAACGCTCAAGATCCAGATTTTCTCGCAGCACTTCATGTTGCCCTGGGGCCTTCTGTATATGGCCGACGAGGACGAGTACGATCCGGACAGCATCAATCCAGAGTTATTCCTGGGCCTCAGGCACATCATCGAACACATCCCGCTCCAGCCCAGCATGCATGTGACAGATAACAAGATTGACAGCCGCGCTGGCCTGGTCGTCGGCGTCAACGTCAACACCGACATTGATGAGCAGATGGGGGCGCCGCTTGTCGCTGAGCAATTGAGTTACTGGGAGGCGTACCAGCGTAGCGGCGTAAGGGTCGTTCAGCGTGAGACCGCGGACGAGCTAAAGGATGCCCTGAGAAACACCCAGCCTACCACTGACCAGATTCTTTATTTCTATTGCCATGCCGTTTCCAAGGATCTGGCAGAGGGTGGACCGGATGCTTCAGTCCTCGTGCTGAGCGGTCATGAACGCCTGACCCTGAAGGAACTAAAACGGTTTGCATCAACCAGAAAGATTCTGCCGGGCGAGCCGCTGGTGTACATCAACGCTTGCGAATCGGCCGAACTCTCGCCGCTGTTTTACGATGGTTTCGTGCCCTACTTTATGGCCAAGGGGGCCCGCGGCGTCATCGGTACCGAATGCGAAACGCCAGCGTTGTTTGCCATTGAGTGGTCAAGGCACTTCTTCGATCGTTTCCTGGCTGGCGAACCGTTGGGCCGGATTTTCCTGGACCTGCGCCGGAAGTTCTACTACGAACACAACAACCTGTTGGGCCTGCTCTATGCGCTGTACGTTGATGGTGACACGCGAATCGTGCCCGCCGTTTGTCATTTGTCTCCTCTCGCGTTATAATCCCCGCGTCATGAGTAAGATCGCACGCTTCGAAGCCCTGGCGGAACGGCTGGTGGAGGGCACCTTCGCTCGTCTTTTCGCCGGGCGGCTCAGCCCGCTGGATGTCGCCACGCACCTGACGCGGGCTATGGAAGACTGCCAGGTTCTTTCCCCTGATGGCACACCGCAGGCCCCGACTCACTACTGGGTCTACCTGCACCCGGACAACTGCGACGCGCTGGCGGTTGAGCAACCGGCATTGGAGGTGGAACTGGCCCATCATGTCACCGACCTGGCCGCCCAGGCCGGCCTGACGCTGGGGGTCACGCCAGTCGTCCACATCCTGCCCGACGAGGGGATGGGATCCCACGAAGTGCGCGTCGAGGCACGCTGGATGCCGGAGGAAACGGACGAAGCGGGCGAAGTGGTCGAAGTGGAGAGTACTCGCGAGATGGAGACCAGCGAAGAGGAGAGCGAGGCAGCAGTCACGATAGCGCCACTGGGCCGCCCGTTCCTGATCCTGGAAGGCCGTCGCCACGTGAATCTCCTCCACCCCGTGGTGTCCATCGGGCGCGCACTGGATAATGACGTCATCATCGAAGACCCGCGTGTCTCCCGTCACCACGCTCAACTCCGCCAACGGTATGGTCGCTACGTGCTCTATGACCTGGGGAGTTCCGGCGGCACGCAGATCAACGGCTATCCGGTCGAGGAATGTGTGTTGCACTCTGGGGACGTTGTATCTTTCGCTGACGTCCAGGTCGTCTATGGCGAGGACCCGCCTACCCCCATCCCGCTGCCTGGCGGCGAGGATACCCCGCCGCTCGCTCATCGGGAGGTAGAGTCCGGCTAGTGATGGACGTTCTGCTGCTGGCTCTGCGTCTCCTGCTTGTCATCCTGCTCTACACCTTCCTCGCTGCGGTGCTAATGATGCTGTGGCGCGACCTGCGGCAGGCGACCACCAGCCGCGAGGCCGCTCGACCGGCTGGGCAATTGGTCGTCCTGCACACAGCGGATGAGAAACTCGCCGTAGGCACCGTCTTCCCATTGCAGCTGGTCACTTCCATAGGCCGCTCGCTGGCTAATACAATCTCTGTCCCAGATACTTATGCCTCTGCTCAGCACACCCTGCTGACCTGGCGAGAAGGCCAATGGTGGCTGGAGGATCGGAACAGTCGTAACGGGACACTGCTCAACGACACGCGCATCAGCGGCCCCACCGTCGTCAGCGCTGGCGACGTCATCGGTGTGGGGCGCACACAATTGAAACTGGAGATACTCAGCCGTTAGTGGTTAGCCGTCAGCAATCAGCGGCGCACACAATTGAGATGAGTGTGTTTCAGACGAGTTGGAGGAAAGAAGCGGACGCCCCGCGTCTCGAACGCAGCGACTGGCCCTGGCTTGCTAGCCTGCTGCTCATCGGCTGCCTGACACTGGGCGTCTTCGCGCTCACCGCCCACCGCTTCACCGGCGGCCAGGAAGGTGTCCCGCTGGATGACGCCTGGATCCACTTCCAGTTCGCCCGCAACCTGGCTCAGGGCGATGGCCTCTCCTTCAACCCCGGACAGCCCACGTCCGGCTCCACCGCGCCGCTGTGGACGCTGCTCCTGGCCGCCGTCTACTTCACAGGCGGCGAGTTCCCTGTCGCCGGGCAGGCGCTGAGCGGGGCCTGCTTCCTGGCCGCGCTGGTGACGACCTATGCGCTGGGCAAGCGGTTGACGGGCAGCCGTTGGGCCGCCTGGCTGGCCAGCGCGGTCGTCGCCACCAACGGTCGCTTCATCTGGGCGGGCCTCTCGGCGCTGGAGACGTGCCTGTTCGCCACGCTGAGCCTGCTGGCGATCAGCGTCCACCTGACCGATCGCGCCACGAGCCGCTACCGGCTGCGCACAGTGGCCCTCTTCGGACTGGCCGCGCTGTCCCGTCCCGAAGGCTACCTCCTCTTCGCACTCGCCCTGGCCGATTTTGCCTGGAGCAGCACTTCGCGCATCACGCAGCACGCAACACGTATCACGCAACACGCATCACGCATCACGCATCACGTATCACGCCTCCTCCTCCCCGCTGCTCTCTTCGCCGCCATCGTGCTCCCCTACCTCGTGTTCTCCCTGTGCGCCAGCGGCCACCTCCTCCCCAACACCTACCATGCCAAGGCCGTCATTGATTTCCGCCCCGACCGCGATTTCCTCAGCGTGGCGGCCAGGTACCTGATCCTGGACAATCCCTTGTTGCTGCCCTTTTACGTCCTGGGTGTGGGTGTGCTGCTTCGACGAGTCCCCCTGCTGAGCCTGTGGAGCGCGGGCTTGCCGCTCGTCTACGCCTTCCTCCATGCCACGCTCTACCAGCACGGGCGTTACCTGATCCCGCTCATCCCCTGCAACGCGGTCATCGGCATCGTGGGGCTGCTGGAGGTGCAGCGCGGTTGGCTGAGGTACCTAACCCCCCGGCCCCCTTCCCTGGAAGGGAAGGGGGAGGCGGAGACACCCCTCCCCGCATCGGGGAGGGGACGGGGGAGGGGGCTCACGGCATTGGTCAGCCTGCTCGTCATCGCCGGGACTGCCTGGCGGCTGCCGACGATGGCAAGCCTCTACGCCTGGAACGCGGACAACATCAACGAGATGCACGTCGCCCTGGGCTGCTGGGTAGCGGAGAACACCCCGCCGGACGCACTCCTGGCCCTGAACGACATCGGCGCCATCACCTATATCTCTGAGCGGCCGGTGGTGGACCTGGCGGGCCTGATCACCCCGGAGGTCGTCCCGCTCTTGCGCTCCCCCGACCGGGATTCGCGCCTGGCCGACTTTATGGCCGGGCGAGACGTGCAGTACATCATCATCTTCCCCAATTGGTTCCCCGACCTGGCCGCCCGCGACGATCTACTGGAGCCGGTGCACCAGGTGACGCTGGAGCACAACACCATCTGCGGCGGGCAGACGATGGTCGTCTACCGTGCCCACTGGCGCAGATAGAGTTGGTGGGGTAAAATAGAAGATGCCAGCAGATGACTGCTAACCACTGGCTGCTAACTGCTGACGTCAACAAAGGAGTGTAACCAATGACCAAGAACCCCATCCACATCGGCGTCATCGGCGGCAGTGGCCTCTACCAGATGGAGGGGCTGACCGATGTTGAGGAACGGAACATCTCCACCCCCTTCGGTGATCCCTCCGACGCCATCGTCATCGGCACACTGGAGGGAGTGCGTGTCGCCTTCGTCGCCCGCCACGGCCGGGGCCACCGCATTATGCCCACCGAGGTCAACTACCGGGCCAACATCTTCGCCCTCAAGAGCCTGGGCGTCGAGCAGGTCATCTCCGTCTCCGCCTGCGGCTCCTTGCGGGAGCACCTGCACCCAGGCGAGGTGGTCGTCCCTGACCAGTTGTTCGACTTCACCAGGAAGCGGGTGTACACCTTCTTCGGCGATGGGCTGGTGACCCACGTCGGCGTGGCCGACCCCTTCTGCCCGCGCCTATCGGCCCTCCTGGCCGGCGCGGTGGAGGAGGCCGGCGGCACGGTCCATCGAGGCGGGTGCTTCATCACCATCGAAGGTCCTCGTTTCTCCACCCAGGGGGAGAGTTTCGCCTACCGCGCCTGGGGGATGGACATCATCGGCATGACCACCTCCCCGGAGGCCTTCCTGGCCCGCGAGGCGGAGATGTGCTACGCGGTGATGGCGCACGTCACGGACTACGACGTCTGGCACGAGACGGAGGAGCCGGTCAGCGTCGAGGTGGTCATCCGCATCCTCCAGCAGAACGCCGCCCTGGCTCAGCGGGCCATCCGACTCCTGGTCACCCGGCTGGCGAGGGCCGAGCGCGCCTGTGACTGCCAGGACACCCTGGCGACTGCCATCATCACTCAGCGGGACCTGATCCCGGAGGACCTCAAGGAAAAACTGGCGCCTATCGTGGGGAAGTACCTGGCATAGACAACCGGTGTAGAGAGCAGAACGCCATCGCCTGGTGCTGCCGAAACAGAGATTCTTCGCTCCCTTCGGTCGCTCAGAATGACGAGGGCTGGGTAGTTACAATTCTTTTTGGAAATCGAGGAGGCTATCATGTCCGGCTGTGCGGCGACGTCACACCTGTTCATCTATGGCCGCCCGGTGCGGCCGGGCGAGTTCCTGGACCGGGAGGCCGAACTGCGCACTGTCTTCAACCGGCTGCGCAACTGCGAATCCACCGCCGTCGTCGGCGAGCCACACATCGGCAAGACTTCGCTGCTCCTCCAACTGGCCGACGGGGCGACGCAGCGGGATTACCTGGGCGACGACGCCCACTGCCTGGTGGTCTCCCCGCTAGATCTGCAGCCCATCGGTAATGACTACGCGCCGGGGGCCTTCTGGGAAGAGACGCTGGAACCGCTGGGAGAGCACCCCGGCCATGCGGCTACAGCCCGGCGGCTGGAGGCAGCCGCCCAGGCTAACTATGCCCGCCGTCCTCTGGAGCGGCTCTTCAACCACCTGGGCCGGCAGGGACGGCGGCTGGTGCTCCTGCTGGACGAATTTGAGCGGCTGCTGAGTCATCCCAATTTCCAGGACCCGGCCTTCTTCGCTCTCCTGCGCTCCCTGGCCACCCGCACTGGCGGGTTGGCTCTGGTGACCGCCAGCCGCCTTTCGGTGGCACAGATGAATGAGCGGGGCTGGGGGCTATTGGAAACCGGCTCCCCCTTCTTCAACAACGTCATCCCAGTGTGGCTGCATCCCTTCGATGAACAAACCGTGGGCGCGCTCCTGGATCAGGCTGGCGATGCTCTCTCCCTTGACGATCGGCGCTTCGTCCGCCGCGTGGCTGGCTGTCACCCCTTCCTGCTCCAGGCGATGGTAGCAGCTCTGGTCGAGACCAGCGGTGATGACCGCCAGGCCTGCGCCGCCGAAACCTTCTACGAGCGGATTTCCTTCCACTTCGACGACCTGTGGCACTCATTGGACGACCGCACCCGCACCACGGCGGTCATCCTCAGCCTGGTCGAACTGGGGGGGCGGGCGTTGGGGCAGGATTTCTCCTACGGCGAGATTGAGAAGGTGGACGCCTTCGGCCCCGAGTTGCGCAAACTGGCCGAACGGGGGCTGGCCGAGCAGGTGGGCGAGGGCTGGCTGTTCGACCGCCAGCACCTGCTCCTCTGGCGAGGGGAGCGGTGGACGCTGGGGGCGCAGGCATTTGCCTGGTGGGTGCGCGATGTGGTCATCGCCCAGGCCCGCCAGGTGCCGGCCTACGACGAGTGGCTGGCGAACAAACGCTACTGCTTTCTGCTGACCCAGGAGCAATGGGATTGGCTGGTGGGCGCGGTGCGCAAAGCGCCCGAATGGACAGTGCGAGGAGTTGCCGGGCTGGCCCGGACACTCTTCAAGGAGTTACACGTCATTGCGAGTTCCGGGCACTTTTGAGGTATCTTCTCAATATCTTGGGGCAGGGGCAGCGTAGGGCGGTTTTGCTAACCGCCATAGGGTTGGATAGCAAATCCGACCTACTTCCGCCCCAGCTTTTTGAGAAGATACCTTTTGAGATTCTAGCTTGTTGCAGCGGGGGCCAGGCATGGAACTCCCCAACCTGGAGAACGCCTACATTCCGTCTCCCAAATTGTGCGCTTATCTGCTATCAAAGACTCACTCCGTCGGCAGGTGGAAGGCCAGGTTCTTTCGCGCCATCGGCTTTGACGAAACGAACGTAGATGTGCTGGAGCAACGCTTGATAACCATTGCTCACTCCGAAGATGTCAAGGACGTGGTACTGTCGGCACACGGTACGAAATATGTTATCGAAGGCTCGCTCCCAACCCCGGCTGGTAGTCTTGTGCAGGTGCGGACAGTGTGGATTATCGATACAGGTCAAGACCGCCCACGTTTCGTGACCGCGTACCCGATATAGGCGTGATCAGGAGGTGTAACGTGATTCGTGAATTGGATACGGTTGTCCTTACACATGACATTGATGAACACGACCTGGAGCAAGGTGATATAGGGGCAGTGGTACACTGCTATAGCGATGGTGTGGCCTTCGAGGTTGAGTTTGTGACCGCTGAAGGCAGTACGATTGCACTGCTCACGCTCAACCGAGCGGACATTCGATCAGTTGGCGGCAGAGAAGTCCTGCACGTTCGGGAACTGGCTTGAGTGGCGGTATAGTTTCGGCCCATGGTAACAACGCAGTAGCGTATAACATGCGTAACCGGCTACGCCCAAATTGCCTGCTTTCTTGAAGCGGGGAGGAAGTCGCAATGACTCAACCGATCAACCCCTACGTGGCCGGCGCCCCCTTGCGCGGGGAAAGGGGGTTCTTTGGCCGGCAGGACACGCTGGACTGGGTGGCACGGGAACTGCGCAACCCGGCCACCAACGCCCTGGTCCTCTTCGGCCAGCGGCGCATCGGCAAGACCACCCTCCTCCTGCAACTGAAGCGTACCCTCCCGGCCGACGCCTTCCTGCCCGTCTACTTCGACTTGCAGGACCAGGCCACCTGCCCGCTGGGCCAGGTGCTGGCCGACCTGGCTGACACGGTCACTGAGCAGTCCGGCCTGGAGCCGCCCGCCCCGGAGTCCTTTGACGACCAGGGGCGCTTCTTCCGTCACACTTTCCTGCCTCAACTCTACCAGGTCCTCGGAGAGGACTGCCGCCCCGTCTTCTTGTTGGACGAGTTCGACGTGCTGGACCAGGCGGCCGAGGCGGAACTGCCGGAGACGGCGGCAGCCAAGGCTCTCTTCCCCTTCCTGCGCCGCCTGATGACCGAGGATCCCCGCTTGGCTTTCGTCTTCGTCGTCGGGCGGCGAGCGGAGGACCTCGCCCTGGACTTTATCGCCACCTTCAAGGCCTCGCTGGTGCGGGAGATCTGGGTGCTGGATCGGGAAAGCGCTGAGACGCTGGTGCGCCAGGCGGAGGTCAACGACACGCTCCGCTTCACCGACGAAGCCGTGGCGCGCGTCCTGAGCCTCACCCGTTGTCACCCCTACCTGACCCAGTTGCTCTGCCAGCGGGTCTGGGAGCGGGCCTACGTGGGGAGTCTCACTGTGCCGCCCCGGGTAGACGTGCCAGAGGTGGAGGCCGCCGTGCTCGATGCGCTGGAGGCGGGCGACCAGGCGCTGGTCTGGCTCTGGAACGGGCTGAGCCCGGCCGAGAAGATCTACACCGCCGCCCTGGCCGAGGCCGCTGGCGAAAGGGAGACCATCTCTGAGGATCAGGTCATCCAGTCGTTGACGGCCTATGCTGCCCGGCTGCGCGCGCGGGAGGTGGAACTGGCCCCCCGTTACCTGGTGAGGAGACGGGTATTGGAGCGGGTCGGAGAGCAAGAATACTGCTTCGCCGTGGAACTCTTCCGCCGCTGGGTGCGCCAGAACAAGTCCCTGCGTGATGTCAAAGACGAACTGGATCGCGTAGAGCCCTTGGCCGAGCAACTATTTGGCATTGGACAGCGCTCTTTTTTCCAGCGCCAATGGGAAGATGCCGTTGACTTTTTCCAACGCGCGTTGACGAGAAATCCCCGCCACTTCCGCGCCCGGCTCCACCTGGGCGAGGCGCTTTTGGAACTGGGCCAGACCGACGAAGCGGTGGCCGAACTGGAACGAGCCTACGAACTGGACCGGGAGGAGGCACGTCTTCCCCTGGCCCGCGCCCTGGTGGCCCAGGCGAAAGCGCGGGAGGAGGGAGGGGACGAGGACGGCGCGCTGGTTGCTTGCGAGCAGACGCTGCAAATCTCCCCCAACGAGCGGGCAGCGCAGGAGTTGAAAGCCGCCATCTGGACACGACGGGGCGGCGCGGCGCTGGAGCGGGATGACCTGGAGACGGCTCTGACAGCCTACCAGGAGGCGGGCGACGCCAAGAAAATCGCCCAGGTTGAGGCATTGCAACACCAGAAGGTAGAACTGGCGCGCCTCTTCGCCGAGGGGGTGGAGGCCCTGGAGCAGCAGGATTGGAAGCAAGCCCAGCGTGCCTTTGCTGAAGTAGTGCACCGCCGCCCGGACTATGAGAAGGGCGGGCAACTGGCGGTTCGGCTGTTGGAGCGGGCTGTGAAGGAGAGGCGAGCGACTGGCCTGATAGGGCGACTACCCCGCTGGGCCTGGGCGCTGGTGGCGGCGGCGCTGTGCACGCTGGTGGCGCTGATCTGGTGGACGTACGAGCGTCAGCAGACCACACCAACGGCCACGCCCACAGCCACGCCGACGTTAACAGCCACCCCGACAGCCACGCCGACGCCAACAGGCACACCCACAGCCACGCCGACCCGAACGCCGACGCCCACCCCGACCAACACGCCAGCGGCCACGCCGACCGATACGCCGATGCCGACACCTACGCCGACGAACACACCGCTCCCCCAGCCGACATTCACGCCCACCCCTTCTGTACCGACGCCGACATTTACGGCCGAGCCGCCACCGCCGCCACCGCCGCCACCACCAACACCATCCGATGACATTCGCCCGCCGCCGCCTCCTTAAAGTTGATCTGGCCATTCGTATGAAGGGAGGGTACTCGATGAAAGTTAGATGGACTGGCCTCTTTTTTCTTCCGCTGGCTGCAATTCTGTTGAATCTCTTGCCTGGGCTTTTGTCTCCAGCCGGTGGCGGGGGGCCTGCCATCCTGGCTGAGTACCTGCCCACACCGCGACCCTCCGAGCCTTGTGATGTCTGCGAGCCCAATAACTCGTTGAGCCAGGCCTGCGGTCCTCTAGCGCCGGGCCAGTGCTACCAATATTTCGTTCGCTGCACGGCCAAACTCGATGACGACTTTTACTACATAGACCTGGAGACGCCGGGGACCTTCACTGTGGATCTGACCAATATTCCTGCTGGCACCGACTACAGTGTCTATCTCTATGACGAGAACCAGCAGCTCCTAGAACAGTGCTCTTCGGACGAAAGGGGCAATGCTCCTGAGCATGCCACTTGTGACCTGAGCCAACCGGGGCGCTACTACGTCCGGGTCTATCCCTGGACAGGGTGCAGCGAGAACAACCCCTATACGCTGGCCGTCGCTTACCCCATACCGTCGCCAACTCCTATCCCCACCACCACCCCAACCCCGCCTTGCAACGTCCATATTGACGACTTTGGAGACACAAACTACGACAATGACCTGGGTAGGCCATCGGGTGCAGAGTTGTACCCGCCTGGGTGTGGCACCTTGAACGTCAATTACACCAGCTCCGAATTGCAACTCGATTACGATTTGACTTCCCCCGGCGAGTGTACGGCCCGTTACACCACCTCGCTCTCGCTGAGCGCTTCCCCCTACGAAATGCTGACCTTCGAGATCAGGGGCAATGCTACAGAGGCACTAACCAGCACCGTCATCGGCCTGAGCGACGAGGCAGGGCACGAGATGGGGATCAAGGTCGGCGATTTCCTGAACCAGGTCCTCACAGACACTTGCCAGGGGGTGGGCTTGCCCCTTGCGGCTTTTGCCACCACGGTAGACACATCTCGTCTCGACACCTTTTTCGTTGAGTTTGCTGACACCCAGGGCGCTAGCCGGGGCACGATCTACCTGGACAGCCTCAGGTTGGAAAGTCCCCTTGCCCCGATCACCGTGGACAACTTTAACGACCTGGCCGACCCCAATGCTCTCGGCGGTGGATTTGGCATCTATAAAGATGAAAACCCTGGCACCACTCTTGAGAGAGCCTACATCACCGACGGCACCTACGATAACTCACCGGGCAGTTACGTTATCTCTTACACACTGCCTTCAGGCGGATGGGCGTTGTGGGAGACCTACCTGCTGGGGTTGGATGTGTCTGATTATGCCTTCCTGTCTTTCTACATCAAAGGAGCAAACGGTGGTGAAAAGGTCAATCTTTACCTTGCGGACGGGAGCGATCAGGCAGCCTATGTGGACGTGGAAGCCTATGCCCCCATCACCATGGACTGGACCCCCGTCAGGGTGCCGCTACAAGCGTTCGATGGTGTGGTGCTCACGGACCTGACAAAGATCAAGTTCGTCTTCGAATGGGAGCCAATGACCGGCACCATCTTCCTCGACGACTTGCGTTTCGTCGCCGACACGTTGCTGGTTGACAGTTTCTGTGACAACGACGAGAACAACAGCCTCAATGGTGAGATGGGGGTCTTCACTTCGGGGTCTGCCTCCGTAACTTCCACCCTCTCCGGCGGTGCCCTGCGCCTGGATTACGACGTGGCCGCCGGACCGGGTTGCTTCTCCGGCTATTGGTCCAGGGCGCTGCTGGACCTCAACCCGTATCGCACGCTCGCGGTCAGGGTGCGAGGTGAACACTGCGGTCAGGTAGCGACCATCTCCGCCAGAACCATTCCGGTCGAGACAGACAAGATTAAACTCAGCGACTATCTGCTCGACGGGATTACCGACCAGTGGCAGGAAGCCCGTATTCCTTTGGCCGCCTCTTCTGTTATCACCGACTGGACGCGGGGCGACGCCTACGTCATCGCCTTTGAGGCGGACCGGGGTGCCTCAAAGGGCACTACCTGGTGGGATGACGTCACTTTTGAAACTGCCTGCGCCCCTCTGTGGGTGGACAACTTTAACGACGAGGACGAGAATGACTTCAATGCCCTCGTTGGCACGTGGGGTGTCTTCAAGAGTGAAGGGGCCGAGATAGCGGCCAGCACATCCATCACTGCGGCCTACGGCGATGCGGGTGCCGGACTGGTCCTGGCCTACGCCATCCCTGCGGGCAAGTACGCTGGTTGGGAGACCGGCCTGCGCAACGTGGATTTATCCGACTACAATTGGCTGGTCTTCAATATCAGGGGCGCGGCGGGTGGCGAGAAGCCTAACATTTACCTCAGGGATGGCGATGACAAGAAAGGGTTCGTCAACATTGAGGACTATCCCTCCCTGTCCACAGAGTGGCAGACGATCGTCATTTCGCTGCGGCACTTTGGCGACCTGGACTTGACCCGCATCCAGGCTTTGCAGGTCATCATCGAGTGGGAGCCTGACGACGTTGAGGGAATGCTCTTCTTGGACAATATCCGTTTTCTGCCTTCAGCAGATTGCAGCCAGGTTATTACCCAGAACCTGTTTTTCTTGCCCGTGATAGCAAAGGACTACCAGCCGTTGACCCTCGAACCTGTCTGGGACTTTGAGTCCGGCACAGAGGGGTGGACCCATCAGACGTACGTAGACAGCCAGGCGGTAGTTGCCGTGGAGACGTCGTCTTTTCGGGCTCAATGGGGGAACGCTTCGTTGGCAATGGTCGTGGACCTGGTCGGTGGCGATGATAACAGAAGTCAGGGTGAAGCCTTCGTCAACGTGGTAAACCATCCACCGCCAGGAGTCAGTGTGCCGCTGGATCTGAAATGTAAGCCGCTCAGTTGCTGGATTTATGTGCCGACCTGCGGTCTAGGCGATCCGGCCGAACCCAACTTGGTGCAACTCTTTGTCAAAGATGCGAACGGCAAGAGTGAGTACGGCACGCCGGCGCAGGTTGTGCGCAACCAGTGGTTCGAGGTCAGGCTACGCCCCAGCACCCTGGAGCCCTACGAGGGCTGGATGGAACCAGGCTTCAGCCCTGGCGCGATTGATCAATTTGGCGTGAGATTTATGGCGGGCAGTGAAGGGATCTGCTATCGAGGTAAGGTCTACGTGGATGCCTGCGGTTGGCAGGAGATAGATCCCGCCGGCGCAGCCGCCGTAGAAGCCTGCCGGCCCGACGAAGGCGTGGAGCGAATACTCCCTGTACTCAGCGATTCGAGGCATTGAACCGCTGAAGGTGCTGAGGGGCGCTGACGGCGCTGAGCGGTGACGCCTTCAGCGGCCTCAGCGATTCGAGAGAAGAAAGCGGATGGCTACGGGGCCACGTCTTCCGGGCGGGCCAGGCGGTGCAGCCAGGCCACCTGGTCAAAGTCGGCGTCGAAACTGGCGACGGAAGAATCAACGGCAACCTGCACGTCATACCTCTTGGTGCGTTTGAAGCGGCGGGCTACGCCCGCCGCGCGCGGTTGTCTGCCTTCTCCCATTGTACGCCAAATCCTCGAATAGGACAAGGCGGCGTCCCTGGCAGTCTGCGATTCATCCAGACGGGCGCTTGACATTGTCGCAGTTTTGCGCTATCTTAGGTATGAGTGACTTATTGGCTACGGGCTTGAGAGCGAGACGGAGCGTAAGGGAGGTGTCCGATGAAATGCCCGCAGTGTGGCTTTACAAACCGTCCCGACGCCCGCTTTTGCAAGCAGTGTGGCCAGCCCCTGCCGGGTGCTCCACCCACACCTTTGCCACCCGCTGGCCCGATTTGCCCCGCCTGCGGAGCCGCCGCCAGGCCGGGAGTCTCCTTCTGCCCGCGCTGCGGCAAGCCACTGGTTGCTGAACCGGTCCCACCGCCCTCCGACCGTTGGGCGAAGGTCTCCGACCGAGCCCCCGCTCCCCAGCCCTCCATACCGCCCACTCCCGCACCGCCTCCCCCCTCTGCCCCTCCACTTCCCTCTGCCGAAAGCATAGCGGTGCATGTTGAAGGGGAGGTCAGTGGCCAGGTCGCCATCGGGAACAACATCCTCCAGATTGGTTCCATCCACGGCGGCGTGGTCAACATTGCCATGCCTGAGCAACAACTCCGCCCGCGGCCCCGTCCCTCTCCCGTTTTCTTGCGCCCCCGTCCCTTTCCCGACTTGCTGGACCGGGAGACGGAGGTTGGCGCCGTGACCGCTGCCTTCCAGTCTGCCACGCCGGTGGAGGTCCACGGCCAGGCGGGGGTGGGCAAGACTGCCCTCCTGCGCCACCTGGCCCGCCATCCTGCCGTCACCTCCTTCCCGGACGGCGTCGTCTACCTCTCGGCCCGTCGCCAGCCCGTAGAAGATCTCCTGCAATCCCTCTTTGATGCCTTCTACGAAACCGACATCCCCTTCAAGCCCACGGATGCCGAGGTCCGGCATGCCTTGCAGGGCAAGCGGGCGCTCATCTTGCTGGACGACGTGGACCTGGCGCGGGATGAGGTGGAGACGCTGATGGACGTCGCGCCGGCCTGCGCCTTTCTATTGGCCTCGCCGGAGCGGTGCCTGTGGGGAGAGGGACGGGTCTTAGGGCTGCGCGGGCTGCCCCCGAGCGAGAGGTTGGCGTTGGTGGAGCGGGAACTGGGGCGGCCCGTGACCCCGCCGGAACATGCCGCTGCCCAGGCTCTCTGCACTGCCCTGGATGGCCACCCCCTCCACATTCTCCAGGCGGCGGCGATGGCGCGGGAGGAGCACTTGCCGCTGGCGGAGGTGGCTTGCCGGGTGCAGACTCCCTCACCCGCTGAGGCGCTGGCAGCGCAGGTGCTGGACACGCTCCCTGAACCGGAAGGGCAGGTTCTGGCGATACTGGCCGCCCTGGGTGGCGCGCCCCTGCCCGCCGACCACCTGGCCGCTCTGGCGGGACTTCCCAACGTTGCACCCGTCCTGGAGACGTTGCAGCGGCGTGGCCTGGTGCAGGCCCACAGCCCATGCTACAGCCTGGCCGGCACCCTGGGCCAGGCCGTGCAGCAAACGTCGGACCTGACTCCGTGGGCGGAGCGGGCCCTGGCCTACTTTACCACCTGGGCGGAAAGGCAGCGAAATGCCCCTGGCCGGTTGTTAGAGGAAGCCGACCCCATCCTGCGGACGTTGGAGTGGGCTATTGGGGCTGGCCGCTGGGTGGATGTCATGCGCCTGGGGCGGGCGGTGGAAGGCGGGCTGGCCCTGGGCGGGCGATGGTCCGCCTGGGCTCAGGTGTTGCAATGGCTGCTCCAGGCGGCGCAGGCATTAGGAAACCAGCCTGCTGAGGCCTGGGCGCTGCACCAGCTTGGAACCAGGGCTCTTTGCCTGGGAGATGGTGCCGCAGCCCGCACCTCTCTGGCCAAAGCCCTCCGCCTGCGGCAGGCGTTGGGCGACCGAATCGGGGCGGCAGTCACCTGCCACAACCTGGACCTCCTTCTGGGTCCGCCTCCTCCGCCCCAGCGACCTTCTGGACCTCCGCCTGAGCCTCCTTCGACCCCTTCGCCAGCCGGCCTGGCGGCCCCAGGTATTCCCCTTTTGCTCAAAGGAGCCGTTGCACTCCTGGCTGTCCTGCTCCTGGCGCTGAGTGGATTGGGGGTCTGGTATTTCTACCCTCGGCCCACGCCTACGCCGACGCTGACCAGCACACCGACCAACACGCCGATGCCGGCCAGCACACCGACGCCGACCAGCACGCCGACCAGCACACCGACGCCGACCAATACGCCGACGCACACGCCGACCAATACGCCGACACTGACGCCGAGCATCACTCCGTCGCCGACAATCCCGCCCGACACCATAGGCCCTGATATCTCCGAATACGCCGAGTCCGATGACCCCATCTATTGGCCCCCACGGTACTGCATGCCTGATCAGGTTACTATAAGCGTCTTTGTCTCCGACCCATCGGGAGTTTCCGGAGTGAAGCTGACCTACCGGGTCGTAGATGGCGAGGTGGAGGGAAGTTGGCAGGCGTTGCCAATGAGCCACCCAGAAACGGGCACACATACAGGGACGGGTACATTTGAGGCCACGGTGGTGGCTGAAGCGCTTGAAGCCAGCCTGGACCCTCCATCATCCGGTGCTCCCGCCACTCTGGAGTATTATGTCCAGGCTTTTGATGACAGAGGCAATCGTTCCGAAGGCCCCACTGACACAGTAGGGATTGAATACTGCCTTTATTGAATCTTGGGGAGGAGGCAAGCGATGGTTGTCTTTGACCAGGGTTATGCTCTCGTCGTCGGCGTAGGCGCCGACCTGCCCAACACCGTGGACGACGCCGCCGGCCTGGCGGACATCCTCGAGGACCCTGCTCGCTGCGCCTATCCACCCGACCAGGTTCACCTGCTCACTGGAGAACAGGCCACCCGCGACGCAATTCTCTCCACCCTTGATGCCCTCTCCCAATCTACCAACTCCCAATCTGCCGTCATCGTCTACTTCTCCGGCCACGGCTACCAGGTCGCCTCCCCCACCGGTGAGTTCTACTACCTGTTGCCCTATGGCTACGACCTGTACCGGCTCTACCAGACCGCCATCAGCGGTGCCGAGTTCACCGACCGATTGCGGGCCATCCCGGCCCGCAAACTACTCGTGCTGCTCGACTGCTGCCACGCTGGCGGAGTGGGCGAGGCAAGAGCGCCAGGGCTGCAACTGGCGAAATCCCCTCTGCCACCCGAGGCCCAGCGCCTGCTGGCAGAGGGCAGCGGCCGGGTGCTCATCGCCTCTTCGCGGGAGGATGAGTTATCCTTCGCCGGGAAGCCCTACAGCGCCTTCACCCTGGCGCTGACCGAAACGCTGTGCGGCGCAGGCGTGGCGAAGAAGGACGGCTACGTGCGCGTGGCCGACCTGGCGCTACACGCCCGCGAAGTGGTGCCGGGGCGCACTGGCGGCCGGCAACACCCCATCCTCCACTTTGAGCAGGCCGATAACTTTGCCCTGGCTTACTACGCTGGCGGCGAGACGCAGCCCAAGGGGTTGCCCTTCGCTGGCGAGCCTGAGATCGAACCGCAGCCGGGGGTGTGGACCGTCGCCCTGGACCAGCGCGGCCAGACCGTCCACGGTCCGCAGACCAACGTCGCGGGCGATGTGCATGGGCCGGTGTTCTCTGGCGCGTTTCAGGGTCCTGTCGCAGTCGGCGGCGGGGAAGCGGCGGATCTGCGTGGGGCGCAGGGGGTGGTCTACAAGCCCGCCGGGCCGGTGAAGCAACAGAGCCTGGTCATCACTGGTGACGTCAGCGGTCAGGTGGCGGTGGGAGAGGGACATGTCCAGGCCGGTGAGATCAGCGGCCAGGTGGTGTCGGTGGGTGGGGAGATCCCCCAGGCTCCCCGCGCCAACGACCGGGAGGTGGGGGCTGGGGAGGCGGTTTGTCCCTCGTGCGGCCATCGGCTCAGGCCCGGCGCCAGATTCTGCAACCGGTGCGGGACACCGGTCAGTTCGCGATAGGGAATTCGCCTGCGGCGCCATCTGGCTCGCCGGCCTCGCCTGCTGGAGGGTGCCCCAGGTAGTGCTGCATAAAGTAGGGGTACAGGTCCTGCGCGTCGTTCAACGTCTCTGGCGCTAGCGGCTGCTCGGGCGGCCAGGCGATGAAGGGATGGCCCTGTGGCCCGCCCAGCCCCCCGTGCGTCGCCACCTGCTCCTCGAAAGTCACGACCTTGCCGTCCGCCTCAACCGCCCCCAGCACTATCAGGTCGCCAGCGTGGGGAAAGTGGGCCAGACGGTGAACCTGGGTAGCGGCATAGGATGCGTCGCCGAATGGCATCAGCGGGTGCGGCCACTCCGCTGCCTCATGCTCCCCTCCGGTGACCAACGTGCCCCCCTGGTGCCCCAACACAATCGTCCGCTCTCCCGCCCGCCCAACGAGAGCCCCGATGCCAGGAGTGGTGAGCAGGCTGTCCAGCAACTGGGGGTACAGAAGCATCACCTCGATCAGGTCGAGCGGGCGAGGGCTGACGTTGAAATAGACGTGAGCCAGCGGGCCGGAGGCGCACACGACGATGTCCTGGTGCCGTTCCAGGTCGTAATCCAATTCCTGCGCCGTCAGCACACGCCGATTCACGTAACGCCGGGCTGCGGCGAGCACCCGGCGCAAGCGAGGCGAAAAACGATGCTCCAGGCTCTCTAACTCCTCCAACAGATAATGTGTCTTCTCCGTCGAATGAACTTGAGCACCTGCTTGCTCATCCACCGAGAGTCCCTCTCCAATTTGAGCGACGATGTATTGTCCCAGACTCGTCCCATTGCGCCAACCGAAAGGCACCGCCGGCGAATTCCCGTGATCGGAGATGACGTAAAGGTCGTATTCCCGCCGCTGGTAGCGAGCACGCATACGATTGATCTGGTGGATGCGCTTGTCCACACCGCGCAGGACGCGGAAGGCGGCCGGGTGATCCGGCCCCAGTTTGTGGGCCACCTCATCGTAACTGTTGTAGTTGGCGTAAATGGCCGGCGCACAGCGGTAGATGTCCAACATCACGCCGAAGGTCTGCACCTCGGTGAACAGCGCATCGCTGACCGCGTGTAGAAGGGGCGAGAGAACGTCGAAGGGATTCAGGACGCTAGGCCGTACCAGTGCAACCAGACGGCGGCCCAGCCCGGCCAGGTAACTCGCGGTGGTCAACCCCAGAAGACGCAGCACGCGAAATGGGCTGAGCAGGAACAGAAGAAATAGCCCCATCCCGCGCACACTTTCAAAGAAGCGCTGTCGGTGAAGTGTGCTGAGGGTGAAAAGCGCCAGGTCTGCGTCGCCGTCGAATATGCTCACGTAGCAGGAACCCCCGCGCAGGATTCCCGGTCGCCCCCGGCTGACGCGGGCGCGCACGGCCTGGATTTGATCAGGTCGCTTGGCCAGCACCCCCGCTCCTCGTTCCTTCTCGTACCAGCGGAAACCGGGGATGTCGAAACGATTGCCGAACATGATGCCGGCCTGGACAGCCGGGGTTGTGCTGGGAATCCCACACCGCCAGGGGGCTACAGCCAGGCGACGCTCGGTTAACAGCCGGTCCAGGTGGGGCATGTAGCCAGTGGCAATCGCTTGCATCAGGTGATCGTAGGAAAGCCCATCAATCTGGATGATGATGAATCCACGCCGCTGATCAGGCCTGATGCTGGGCCGGCCCAGGCGCCGGGCCAGCGTGCCGTACTTGCGCGTGTAGTAGGTATTGGTCAGTGCGCCGATGAGGTCAAGGATGCGCTGTGCAAACCAGGTGGACATCGTAGCACCCATTCGCTTTCCGCGTGCCAGGACGCGCCAGAATCTGTGCTGCCCCAGTATACCAGGCTTGAGCCAATTTGTCACCTGGAAAAGAAGTGCAGGGGTAACTGCTCAGGGGCTAGGTGCAGGGTTCAGTACAAAACTGTTGTAGAAACCTTAAAATTTCCCCTTTTTTCCCATTCTCTATTGACAATCCTCTTTTTTTCTGCTATAATGATAACACGTGTTACTGACTCGTGTTACCAAACCGCGTCACCACTGCGCGAGAGGGGTATCCGTGTCCAAGTCCCGTCCCACACAGCGCCAGATCGCTGAAGAGGCTGGCGTCTCCCGCACGACTGTTTCTCTCGTGCTGAATGATGTGCCGGGTGTGCACATCAGCCCCGAGACACGCCAACGCATCATCGAGGTGGCCCGCCGTCTTAACTATTACCCCGACGCCGCCGCTCGCACTCTCGTCAGCGGCCGCACCCACACCATCGGCTTCGTCCTTTGCCAGAGCCCCGACCGTATCTTCGCCGACGCCTTCCTGCCCGAGGTGCTGCGCGGCGTGGGTGACGCCATGCAGGAGAATGGCTTCCGCGTGCTGATCCATTCCGTGGAAGACGTGTCCGCACCCGAGGCCTACATCGGCCTGGTGCGCGAAAAGCATACCGACGGCATCATCCTCTCCGGCCCCCGCTCGGACGACGAGCAACTTCCACGCCTGAAGGCCGAGGGCTTTCCGATGGTGCTCCTGGGGCAGTTGCCCGGCTCGGGCATCCCCTTCGTGGATGTGGACAGTGTGGGAGCAGCGAAGCAGGCCGTTAAGCACCTGGTTGGACTGGGGCATCGGCGCATAGGAATGATCACTAATGCCTCGCTGGCGTACACTGCCGCCCGTGACCGGCTGGCCGGCTATCGGCAGGCGCTGGAGGAGGCGGGCCTTTCCTTTGACGAGGAACTGGTGCGCTATGGCGACTTCCGCGAGGAGAGCGGTCGCGTGGCGATGGACCAATTGCTTGATCTGCCCGATCCCCCTACCGCCGTCTTCGTCGCCAGCGACTTGGTGGCGTTCGGGGCACTGGTGGCGATCAAAGGGCGAGGATTGCGCGTTCCACACGACGTTGCGGTAGTCGGGTTTGACGACGTGCAACTGGCGCACTACGTGGACCCTCCGCTGACAACGGTGCGCCTGCCGGCCTACAAACTGGGCTACGGGGCCGCGATGCTCTTAACCCAACTGATCGGCGGCAGGCCGGTCGAGAAGCGGGAGATACTCCTGCAGACCGAACTCATCGTGCGGCAGTCGTGCGGGGCTCACGTGAGTCCCCGCCCGTAGGGCGATGATTCGCTAGAAGGAGGTGATGTACAGGGGACCTTGATGTGCTGTTCGCGGAGAGTAGCGCACTCTCCACCGTCTGACAAGTGTCTGACAATCTACAATAACCAAAGGAGGAAAGAGAAATGTCTAAGCGTGTATGGTGGATTCTATTTTCAGTGCTGGTGGTGGGCAGCATGCTGCTGGCGGCCTGCGCCAAGCCCACTGCTACTCCAGCACCAACTGAGGTACCACCCACCAAGGCCCCTGCAGCACCCACCGCAGCCCCGGCTGCGAAGTTTGACTGCATGGGCGGCGAGGGCGGCACGGTCTCTATGATCGGCGTGTGGAGCGGCGACGAGGAGGGCACTTTCAAGAGCATCCTGCAGCCTTTCCTGGACCAGTGCGACATCACACTGGAATACGAGGGCACACGCGATCTGGCCGTCTACTCCACCCGCATCGAAGGCGGCAACCCGCCCGACATCGCCGGCCTGCCCAACCCTGGCCTCCTTGCCGAGTACAAGGACTACATGGTGCCCATCGGCGGCATCATTGACCTGAGCCAGTACTCGCCCGCCTGGCAGAGCCTGGGCAGCGTGGAGGGCACAGTCTACGGTGCTTTCTTCAAGGCCGACACCAAGTCGCTGGTCTGGTACAGCCCGCCGGTGTTCGAGGCCATGGGGTACGAAGTGCCCACCACCCGGGACGAGATGACCGCGCTGATGGACCAGATCGTCGCCGCCGGCGGCGTCCCCTGGTCGGCCGGCATCGAGAGCGGTGAGGCCACCGGCTGGGTGGCCACCGACTGGATCCAGGACATCCTGCTGCGCACCCAGGGCGCCGACTTCGTCGAGAAGTGGGCACGCCACGAGGTGCCGTGGACCGACCCGGCCATCAAGGAGGCATTCGAGATCTACTACGACATCTGCGCCGACGATACCTACGCGCTGGGCGGCGCGCAGGGCACCCTGAACACCAGTTTCCAGGAATCGCTCTACCCGCCCTTCGAGGACCCGCCTGGGGCCTACATGGTGCGCCAGGCCTCCTTCGGCGGCGGCCTGATCGCCGAGCAGTTCCCCGACCTGGTGGCCGGTGAGGACTACACCTTCTTCATGTTCCCCGCGATGGATCCATCCATCGGTGCGCCGATGCAGGGTGGTGCGGACGTGATGGCGCTGTTCAACGCTGACAACAAAGCCGCCGTTGCGCTGATGAACTACATGTTCGGCGAGGAAGGCGGGAAGGCGATGGCTGCCTCCGAGTGGGGGCTGTCGCCCAACAACAAGGTTACCGCGGCCGACTACACCAGCGTGTTGCCGGGCCAGGCGGCCACGCTGATGAACGAGGCCCCGGCCTTCAGTTTCGACGCCGACGACCGCTTCCCCGGCGGCCTGAACGTGGACTACTGGCAGGCCGTCGTGGAGTACCTCGGCGGTGGTGATCTGGACACCATCCTCACGCGGGTGGAACAGCGTGCCAAGGAGGTCTACGGCGAGGCGGTGAGCGCCGAAGAGGATCCGTGCATGGGCGCTTCCGGCGGCACCATCTCCATGATCGGCGTGTGGAGCGGCGACGAGGAGGGCACTTTCAAGAGCATCCTGCAGCCTTTCCTGGACCAGTGCGACATCACACTGGAATACGAGGGCACGCGCGATCTGGCCGTCTACTCCACCCGCATCGAAGGCGGCAACCCGCCCGACATCGCCGGCCTGCCCAACCCTGGCCTCCTTGCCGAGTACAAGGACTACATGGTGCCCATCGGCGGCATCATTGACCTGAGCCAGTACTCGCCCGCCTGGCAGAGCCTGGGCAGCGTGGAGGGCACAGTCTACGGTGCTTTCTTCAAGGCCGACACCAAGTCGCTGGTCTGGTACAGCCCGCCGGTGTTCGAGGCCATGGGGTACGAAGTGCCCACCACCCGGGACGAGATGACCGCGCTGATGGACCAGATCGTCGCCGCCGGCGGCGTCCCCTGGTCGGCCGGCATCGAGAGCGGTGAGGCCACCGGCTGGGTGGCCACCGACTGGATCCAGGACATCCTGCTGCGCACCCAGGGCGCCGACTTCGTCGAGAAGTGGGCACGCCACGAGGTGCCGTGGACCGACCCGGCCATCAAGGAGGCATTCGAGATCTACTACGACATCTGCGCCGACGATACCTACGCGCTGGGCGGCGCGCAGGGCACCCTGAACACCAGTTTCCAGGAATCGCTCTACCCGCCCTTCGAGGACCCGCCTGGGGCCTACATGGTGCGCCAGGCCTCCTTCGGCGGCGGCCTGATCGCCGAGCAGTTCCCCGACCTGGTGGCCGGTGAGGACTACACCTTCTTCATGTTCCCGGCCTTCAACGACGAGTACGGCGCGCCGATGCAGGGTGGGGCGGACGTGATGGCCTTGTTCAACGCCGACAGCCCCGCCGCCGTCGCGCTGGTGAAGTGGATGTTCGGTGCGGAAGGCGGGAAGGCACTGGCTGCCTCCGGCTGGGGGCTGTCGCCCAACGACCAGGTCACAGCCGGCGACTACGAAAGCCCGTTGCAGGGCCAGGCGGCCACGCTGATGAACGAGGCCCCGGCCTTCAGTTTCGACGCCGACGACCGCTTCCCCGGTGGCCTGAACGTGGACTACTGGCAGGCCGTCGTGGAGTACCTCGGCGGTAGTGACCTCGATACAATTCTCGAACGGATGGAGGCACGCGCTAACGAAGTATACTAGCGCCTCGTTCTACTGGTAACACGGGGCAAATCAGGGAGGCCTCGTTGCCGGGGCCTCCCCTTTTCGTTAAATGGATGCTTAAATGGATGCCGAAACTTGTTTCGGCGACCCTGGCACGCGCAGATGTGGCTTTCGTCCGCTAGTGACGCCAACAGGTTGGCGCTTCCAATCGCTAGAGAAAGGAGTACACTCATGGCAGCACCAAAGGGCCAGGTTCCGGCCATTATGAAACAAGCAGGGCACGCGCCGTGGCTCTACCTTGCCCCAGCCTTGCTCATTATGCTCTTCTTCGTCGTGTACCCCACTGTGAACACCATCTATCTGAGTTTTCTGGACACCGAAGGTGAGCAATCGGCGGCCATTACGTGCCAGGAGGGGCAGCCGTGTTGGGGCCCCTTCGAGAACTACCGCCATGCCCTGACCGACGAAACGATGCTCCTGGCATTCCGAAACAACCTGCTGTGGATCATTCTCATGGTGTCGGGCACAACCGCGCTTGGCCTCATCATCGCTGTGCTCGTGGACCGGGTCAAGTATGAGCCCCTGGCGAAGGCGGTGATCTTCCTCCCAATGGCCATCTCGTTCGTAGGGGCTAGCGTCATCTGGAACTACGTCTATGACTATCAGGCTCAGGGCAACCAGATCGGCCTATTGAACGCTATCGTCACCGCCCTGGGACTTGGGCCCGTGCCGTGGACCACGACCGGTCCCTGGATCAACAACGTCGCCCTCATCATCGTCGGCGTATGGATGTGGACGGGCTTCTGCATGACCATCCTTTCGGCCGCACTCAAGAGCGTGCCGGAAGAGTTGCTGGAGGCGGCGCGCATTGATGGTGCCACCGAGTGGATGGTCTTCTGGAAGATCCTGGTACCCATCATCGCACCGACGATCACCGTCGTCCTCACCACAATGACCGTTAACGTGCTCAAGATCTTCGACATTGTGTACGTCATGGGCAAAGGACAACCCGGCACCCAGGTCATCGCCACGCGCATGTACATTGAGCAGTTCAATAAGTCCAACTCCGGCCTGTCGTCAGCCATCGCCATCATCCTCATTCTCGCTGTGCTGCCGATAGGGTACATCAACATCCAGCGGTTCCGGGAACAGGAGGCTATGCGATGAGTGATCGAATCAAATTCATCCTGGGGAAGATCCCCCTTCATGTCGTGATCATCCTCCTCTGCTTGGTGTGGATCACGCCGACCGTCGGATTGCTCGTTGCCTCGTTCCGGCCCAGACAGGACGTGGTCCAAAGCGGCTGGTGGGTGGCCTTCGCGCCGCGCAAAGTAGCGGGACAGGACGTGTACGAGAAATACCTTGCCCCCTATTATGGCCCTGACGGCAAAGCCGTCGAAGGTGTCGATCTATCCGATCCAGAACTGATTGGGCAGTTCCGCCGCTCGATAGAACTGACTGCCTTCCTGCGCGAACAGATGGAAGAGGGAAAGATCCAGTTAGAAGAGATGCCTGATCCACAAGAGATGGCGGATCTGTTGACCTATCTGCGGCAACTTTCGGGCGCTGGGAGCGCCGCCAGCCGGCCACGTTTCACTATCAATAACTACGTAGACGCAGTGGTGGGCTACTCCGGCCGGGCGAACTACATCGAATCGTGTGTCGAGGGCGACCCCGCGGAGGATGACGCCTGCCTCGGCACCGGACTGACCAGTGAGCGCGGCATGGCAACCGCGTTTTTGAACAGCCTGTGGGTCGCTATCCCGGCCACCATCCTGCCCATCCTGTTCGCCTCGCTTGCCGCCTATGCCTTCTCCTGGCTCGACTTCAAGGGCCGCCAGTGGTTGTTCGTCATCCTCGTGGCGCTCCAGATCGTCCCATTGCAGATGACGCTAATCCCCATCTACCGCATCTACGCTAAGGCGGGTCTCACCGGCACCTTCCTGGGGGTGTGGCTCTTCCACACCGGCTTCGGTCTACCTTATGCCATCTATCTCATACGCAACTTCCTGGGGGGGTTGCCCAAGGACCTCTTCGAGTCGGCGTACCTGGACGGCGCATCCCACTGGACGGCGTTCTACCGGCTGGCTATTCCGCTGTCGGTCCCGGCTCTGGCGTCGCTGGCCATCTTCCAGTTCTTATGGGTTTGGAACGACCTGCTGGTGGCGCTGGTTTTCCTTGGCGGGCAGACGCCGGTGCTGACCTGGCAGATCAACAGTCTGGTGGGGCGGTTCACGGGCATGCACCTGCAGACAGCCGCCGCGTTCGTCTCGATAATCCTGCCAATGCTCGTATTCTTCGCCATGCAACGCTTCTTCGTGCGCGGCCTTCTCGCCGGCGCGGTGAAGGGGTAGACATCAGACCTCCGAGGTTTCCAAAACCTCGGAGGTCTCCGAAGGTGCGGAGGACATCATCGTGCTACAACGAGTTGCACTGGAACAGAAACGTCTGGCCGACTACCGCCCCATCGTCGGCGAGGCTAGTCTCGCGGAAATCCATGCTTTGGCCAAACCGCTGCAGGGTGCGCGGGTCGCCCACGTCAACGCCACAGCCTTCGGCGGCGGCGTGGCCGAGATGCTGCAGACGCTTGTGCCGCTGATGCGCGACGCTGGGCTAGACGCCGAGTGGCAGGTCATCGAGGGCCAGGACGAGTTCTTCAACGTCACCAAAGCCTGCCACAACGGCCTCCAGGGGATGGACATCCCCTTCACCGAGGAGATGAAGGCCGTGTGGCAGCGCTACAACGAGATGAACGCCCGCAAGTTCGGGGGGGAGTACGACTTCGTCGTCATCCACGACCCCCAGCCGGCTGGCCTGCTCTACTATCACGGGCGTGAGGGGGGCAGGCACTGGGCCTGGCGCTGCCACATTGATACCTCTCACCCCAACCCCGCCTACTGGGACTTCTTCGCCCCCTACATCACCGAGTACGAGGCGGGTATCTTCACCATGGAACAGTACGTCGGCCCCGGCGTGTCCTACGACTACCTGGCATTCGTCACCCCCACGATTGACCCCCTCTCACCCAAGAATGCGCCGATGACGCCCGAGCGAGCGCGGGAGACCGTGGCTCGTTTCGGCATAGACGTGAGCCGCCCGCTCATCACCCAGGTCAGCCGCTTCGACCCGTGGAAAGACCCGCTGGGTGTGATTGACGCCTACCGCATCGTCAAAGCGCAGGTGCCGGAGGTACAACTGGCGCTCGTCGGCTCAATGGCCGCAGATGACCCGGAGGGCTGGTACTATCTGGACAAGACCATCCGCCACGCCGGCGAGGACGACGATATCCACATCCTGCATAACTTCCACGGCGTGGGAGCGTTTGAGGTCGGGGCTTTCCAGGCCGCCAGCGACGTCGTGGTCCAGAAGTCCACCCGTGAGGGGTTCGGGCTGGTGGTGACGGAGGCGCTGTGGAAGGGGAAGCCAGTGGTGGGCGGCAACGCGGGAGGCATTCCGTTGCAGGTACTGGAGGGTGAGACCGGCTTTCTGGTGGATTCGGTAGAGGAGTGTGGGAAAAAGGTGCTCTACCTCCTACAATGTCCGGAGGAGGCAGCGCGGATGGGTGCAGCGGCGCGGGAGCACGTGCGGCGTAACTTCTTGGTGACGCGCCACCTGAAAGATTACCTGAGCCTGTTCCACAGGACAAAGGAATCCTGACCTCAAGTCGGCGGATTCGACTGTGAACAAGCACCAAGCGTTTCTCGCGTCCCGCCGGAAACACGTGTTAATGATCACCAATCACGGTATACACCAGTGGAAGATTATTCCTGGCCTGCCAGACACAGGAGGGCAAGATGTATTTGTGAACCAATGTACCGAAGCACTGGCGAGACTTGGCTTCAAGATCACAATTGTCAATCGTGGAGGGTATCCTCATCCTGTCACCGGCGAGTGGCGCAGAGGAATCCACTATAAGGACGAAAACCAGCGCATTGTGTACCTGGAGGACGGGGTACACAAATTCGTCCGTGAGGTAACGCCTATCACACCACCATTCCCTACTTCACCTGGCGAAACATGGTGACCGTTCTTCTTGACGAGATCGGCGTAAGTCCTGGAAATGCCTAAGTGTCTGGCTCAGTCGACCGCTGAGAACCCCATCTCCGCTGCGCGCTTCGCCGCCGGGATGTAGAAGCCCTCGGTGTACTCCTTGACCATGCGGCGGGCGCAGAAGGTCGGAACCACGGTGCGGATTGCCTCCTTCATGACCTGCACCCAGCCCCGGGGGACATCGTCGGCATCGCGCTTGTAGAACAACGGCACAACCTCTTTCTCAAGCAAGCGATATAGCGCTTCCGCGTCAGCAGCGTCCTGTGCTGCCGGGTCGTCGTAGTGCTGCCCGGCGTCAATCGCCCAGCCGTTGGCCCCGTTGTACCCCTCGGCCCACCAGCCGTCGAGGACGCTCAGATTGGGGATGCCATTGGCGGCTGCTTTCTGACCGCTGGTGCCACTGGCCTCGTAGGGACGGCGGGGAGTGTTCAACCATACGTCTACCCCCTGCACCAGGTAGCGTGCCACTTGCAGGTCGTAGTCCTCGATGAAGGCGATGCGTCCCCCCATTGCCGGGTCCCTGGCGATGTTGTACACCTGCTGGATTAGCCGCTTGCCTCCATCGTCGGCCGGGTGGGCCTTGCCGGCAAAGATGAACTGCACGGGCCGATACCGGTCGTGCAGCAGCCGCTTCAGCCGCTCCAGATCGTGGAACACGAGCGTGGCCCGCTTGTAGGTGGCAAAGCGTCGCGCGAAGCCGATGATGAGCGCGTCGGGGTCCAGGAATGGCCCGGCGCACAGTACCTGCTCTGGATTCATCAGCCCCTCAATGCGCCACCGCCGCGCTCGCTCACGGATCAGGCTCATCAACTTGCGCTTCAGGTGCAGGTGGGCAGCCCACAGTTCCTCTTCGGGCACGTCGAGGATGCGCTCCCATAGCGCGGGGTCGTCGTGCCACTCGATCCAATCTGGTCTCAGGTACTTACGATAAATCTTGTTTACCGCCTCACCGATCCAGGCCGGCACGTGGATGCCGTTGGTGATGTGCGAAATGGGCACCTGTTCCACTGGCTTGTCGGGCCAAAGCGACTGAAACATACGCCGCGATACCTCGCCGTGCAGTTTGCTTACACCGTTGCGGTACCCGCACATGCGCAGTGCCAGCGCGGTCATGTTGAAGCCCTGCTGCCATATCCCCCCCTCTCCCCCCCCTGGAGGGGGGGGCTGGAGGGGGCTGCCCAGTTCCAGGAACTGCTCCCGGCTCAGTCCCAGGCGAGGCCAGTAGGCGTGAAAGTACTTCTCGACCAGGTGGAAGGGGAAAACGTCGTGACCCGCCGGCACCGGCGTATGTGTGGTGAAGACGGTCGTCGCCTGTACCGCCTGGCGGGCCTGGTCGAATGACTGCCCGGCCTCGACCAGTGTGCGCGCGCGCTCCAGCACTAGGAAGGCGGAGTGCCCCTCGTTGAGGTGAAAGACGAGCGGCTCAATCCCCAGTGCCCGCAGTACGCGCAGGCCACCGATGCCCTGCACGATCTCCTGCCGGATGCGCATCTCCTGGTCGCCGCCATACAGCCGGGCGGTTAGTTCCCGGTCCCAGGGGGCGTTCAGATCGTTGTCGGCATCCATCAGGTAGAGGCGTGTGCGCCCGGCCTGAACGTGCCAGACCTGCACGTGTACGGTGCGGTCGCCTACTTCAACCGGGACAAAGACCCCCCCCTCACCCCCCCCAGGAGGGAGGGACTCCCTCCCCTCTCCCCCCCCCGGAGGGGGGGGCTGGGGGGGGGTAGCCTCACGAATAGCGACCTCCTCCGGTTTGAAGCGCGGGTAGATCGCTTCCTGCCACCCATCGGCGGTGATGCGCTGGCGGAAGTAACCCATCTCGTAGAGGAAGCCCACCGCGACGAAGGGCAGCCCGATGTCACTGGCCTCTTTGCAGTGGTCGCCCGCCAGCACTCCCAGACCGCCAGCGTAGGTGGGCAGCGATTGGTGCAACCCAAACTCGGCCGAGAAGTAGGCGACGGGGCGGGCCGTCAGGTCAGGATGATGGGCCGGAAACCAGAGATGCCCGTTGCTCAGGTCGGCGTCAAGCGCCATCAGCACAGCGTCATACTGGCGGAGGAAGGTCGGGTCGGCTGCCAGTTCCTCCAGCCGCTCTGGCGACACCTCCAGCAGCATTTTCACCGGATTGTGGCCAGTGCTGCGCCACAGCGGATAGTCCAGCGTCTTGAACAGATCGCGGGCCTGGCGGTGCCAACTCCACCAGAAGTTGTACGCCAGTTCCTCCAGGCGCGCGATGCGCGGAGGAATCTTAACTGCTAGCGGAGGTATTTCACTTTGCACGATTTCTCCTCCCCAGGTAGGATGGAATGGGCCGCAGATGCCCGCAGATTTTCGCAGATAGGAGCAGAAAAATCAGCATCAAGGGGCTCTGAGCAATACGATGGCTAGCACAACGATGGCAACGATGATGAACTCCACCAGGACTGACAGGCTCAGGCGCTGCAGCAGGTACTGATGAGCCACGTTGACAGCGATGTAGAATATGAGCAACAGAAACAACCCGCCAGCCCAGGCGCTGATTTGCCAGTAGTTAAGTGCCCAGGTGCTCTCGCCGACGACGAGGCCCACGATGCTGGCAAACAGAAGCACGCGCCGAAACCGCACGTCCGCCGCGCTCAGCAAGTCCAGTGCCAGCAGCGTGGTCGCGAGCAGTGTCAGAGTGGCGGTCACCAGGCTACGAGTGCGGGTGTGGTAGATGATGGCAAAAAGGGTGAAGGCCAGCAGGTAGGCCAATACGTTGAGGGCGAGGCGGGCCAGGGGATAGCCAGGGGTATCGGGGCAGACAGCGTTGTATTCGGTGGAGATGACCAGACTCATGCTGAGACCGACCAGCATTAGTTCTCCCATCAATACGGGCCACGTAGAGGCGCGTGCCAGCAGGTAAGCGGAGAGTCCAGCCACCACCCCAGGCAGAATCCAGGAGATGTAAATGGGCCGTTTGGGGTGTTCCTCCAGGTATGGATGATCGTGCAGGATAAGATTGGTGCCGGTGCAGACCAGGCCGACCATCAGCGTGATTAGCAGCCAGGTACCGGTAATGTGGATCTCCAGAGGTGACCCCAGAGGCTGCAGTTTCCACACCTGCTCCGGCAGTTCGATGAAGCGAAAGAGCACACTGCCCAGCAGGAGTACAGCCATCAGCACACTCAGGCGATTTCGGTCCAGGGGCTTCGCGGTTTCTTGCATCGGAGGTACATTGTACCGTTGAGGGCTTGATTTGTCAACCCCATCGGGTGTGATATAATCTTGCTTTATGGGCTCTACAAGGAGGTGTATGTAGTGAGACGTCCTTTTCTCTTCCTCGTACTGCTTTCATCGCTGTTGATTGGCTGCAGCGCGCCACCTTCCAGGGCTCGCATCGTCTACGGTTTGACGCTGGCTCCTTCGGGGATTGACCCTCACGTCAACGTCTCGTCGGAATTGGGCATTCCCCTTACCTCGGTGTACGATACTCTGGTCTATCGAGACCCTGGGGCTGGAAAATTCGTCCCCGGTCTGGCCGAACGGTGGGTGGTCTCCGACGATGGGCTGGTCTACACCTTCTATCTGCGCCAGGGCGTCACCTTCCACGACGGTACCCCCTTCAACGCCGAGGCGGTGCGCTTCAACCTGGCGCGCATCACCAGCCCCGACCTGGCTTCCCAGAAGGCCCGCTTCATGCTCGGCCCTTACGAGCGGACGGAAGTGGTGGACGAGTATACGGTCCGCATCCATCTCAGCGAGCCCTTCGTGCCGCTCCTCGACGCGCTCAGTCAGGTCTATCTGGGGATGGTCTCCCCCGCTGCCGTCGAGCAGTGGGGGGACGAGTATCAGTTACACCAGGTAGGCACCGGGCCATTCCTCTTCGCCGAGTACGTGCCGGGGGATCACCTGTTGCTTCGGCGGAACCCCGACTATGCCTGGGGACCGCCCATCTATCAACACGAGACGGCCCAACCGGAGGAGATCGAGTTCCGCTTCTTCACCGACCTGGCTACCCGCTCGCCTGTGCTGGAGACGGGGGAGGCGGACGTGATGGGGGAGATCCCCCCGCAGGATGTTGCCCGGCTGGAGGCCAGCCCCGACTTCCGCATCGAAGCGGTGCCCATTCCCGGCATCTCGCTGATGGTCTTCATGAACACCACCCGCCCGCCGCTGGACGACATCCAGGTGCGGCAGGCGCTCCTCTACGGAACCGACCGGCAGGCTATCATCTCCACTGTCTTCCGAGACACTTCCCCGGTGGCCTACGGGCCGCTGGCGGCGGTCACTTTCGGCTATGAGCCTGCGGTGCGGGAAACCTACCCCTATGACCCTGTGCAGGCGGCGGCACTGCTGGATGAGGCCGGTTGGTCGGACACCGATGGCGACGGCACCCGTGACCAAGACGGAGAATCGCTGACTCTCGACCTTTACTTGATGGGGTGGGGCTATGTGCCGGAGGTAGGACAGTTGCTCGCGGCCCAGTGGTCGGCACTGGGAGTTGGTGTGAATAGCCAGGTGGTGAGTTATCCGGAGGCGCTGCAGGTAGCAGGTGAGGGTCGGCATCATCTGATTCCCTTCAACCTCTCTGGCAGCGACCCTGACATCCTGCGCAAGTTCTTCCACTCCCAGGCTGGCTTCAACTGGGCACAGGTGAGCGACTCGGAACTGGACGCCTGGCTGGAGACGGCAGCCCGCACGTCCGACCGGGCGGAACGGGCTGCGCTCTACAGTCAAGTCCAACTCCGGGTGATGGATCAGGCGCTGGTGATTCCCATCCGCGACTACGTTAACCTGAACGGAGTCAGCAACCGGGTGCAGGGACTGCGCTTCGACACGCAGGGCTGGTTCCCCTGGTTGATTGACGTGACGGTGGATGCCCAGTGAGAAAAAACCAGGTTTTTCGGAAAAACATGGTTTCTGGGATTATGCGATGATAGTCGAGTATGTGGGACGAAGGCTGCTCCAGTCAGCCTTCGTCCTTTGGTTGGCGGCGACGCTGGCCTTCATGGCCATGCAGTTGACGCCGGGCGACCCCGCCCAGGCGTTACTGGCCGCTTCCGGCGCCACCTCCGAGGAAGTCGCTGCACGACGCGCCCAATTGGGATTGGACGATTCCCTGCTGGTGCAGTACGCCCGCTACCTGCTGGACCTGGTGCGGGGCGATTTGGGACAGTCCTGGCTTCACGGCCGGCCGGTGGGCCAGATGGTCCTGGAGCAACTCCCCCCGACGGCGGAACTGGCCGTAGCGGCGACAGCGGTGGGAGTATTGCTGGGGCTGACGCTGGGGGTGCTGGCTGCTCTCCGCCGGTTCACCTGGCTGGATACAGTTGCCACGACAGTGGCGGTGCTGGGCCTCTCCACGCCCACCTACTGGTCGGGTATCCTGACGATCCTCCTGTTTTCGCTTCAACTGGGCTGGCTACCCGCGACGGGGGAGGGAGACCTGCGACATCTGGTGTTGCCGGCGCTGGTGTTGGGCTTCGCCCTCTCCGGTTCCATCGCCCGGCTGGTGCGGGCCCGCGTGGTGGAGGTGATGGGAGAGCCGTTCGTGCTGGCAGCACGGGCGCGAGGGCTTCCGTCATGGCGGGTGATGTTCGTCCACGTACTCCGCTCCGCGCTGGCTCCCGCTCTCACCGTCGTCGCTCTCCAATTCGGCTTTTTGCTGGGCGGAGCCGTGGTGACGGAATCGGTCTTTGCCCGCCGGGGACTGGGGAAACTGGCGGTGGAGGCGATTGTCTGGCGCGACCTGCCGGTGGTGCGAGGGGTCGTCGTGTTCGGCGCCCTGGCCTACGTCCTGGTCAGTCTGGCAGCGGACCTGGCGCAGGCCTGGCTGGACCCTCGGCTGCGTCTCTCCTATGGGGAGGATTGAGGGGGGGGACGTGATCGAGTGGACCGCTCCGGCTCGACGTTCCCTCCTGCGACAGCCGGTCGCGCTGGCCGCGTTTGTCTGGCTGGCGTTGGCCGGACTAGGGGCCGGCTGCGTCCCATTTCTGGCTCCCGCCGGCCCCCTGGCGGCCGATACGGCCCACGGGCTCCTACCGCCGGGGCTGGGCCGTCCGCTGGGGACCGACCTGTTGGGCCGGGACGTGCTGGCGCGGCTCCTGTGGGGCGGCCGCTGGACCCTGGGGATGGGCCTGGTAGCCCTGATAGTGGCTGTGGGCCTGGGCCTCCCAACGGGGCTGGTGGCAGGTACCTTCGGTGGCTGGATCGACCCGGTGTTGATGCGGCCGGTGGACGCGCTACTGGCCTTCCCCGGCTTTCTCCTGGCGATGGCGGTAGTGGCACTGCTGGGGCCGGGTATGGGCTCGGTGGCAGTGGCGGTGGGGCTGGCGGCAGCACCGGCCTATGCCCGGGTGGCGCGTAGCGCTGTCCTGGAGGTGCGCGCACAGCCTTACGTGGAGGCGGCCCGGGCCGTGGGATGCAGCGAGTGGCGTATCATGGTGCGCCACGTCCTGCCCAACGCTGCCGCACCGCTCGTGGCCTTCGCTGCTACGCAACTGGGGTGGGTACTGCTTAACGGGGCGGCTCTCAGCTTCCTGGGCCTGGGCGCGCCGCCGGGCACCCCCGAGTGGGGCACGATGCTGGCCGAGGGCCGGGGCTACTTGCGGGATGGACCGTGGGCCAGCACTTTCCCCGGCCTGGCGCTGACGCTGACGGTGTTGGCGGCCAACCTGGTGGGAGATGGATTACAGGAAGCATTGCGGCCCCGGTAGGCTGGAGGCCGGAGGTTCGAGATTGCAGATTGCAGCCGTCAGGTGAGGAGCGAGTGTCATGCTTGATCATTTGCTTATCAGTCACTGGTCATTTGCTAATTGGTCATTGGCCCATTGGTCATTGCTCATTTCTCTGTTCCTGGCCTTGATTGACTGGCTGGCCGTCGCCCGGCACCGGAAGCGACTGGAGTACGTCTTCAAGCCCGCCACGTTGGTCGCCGTCCTGATCGGAGCCTGGCTTCTGACGCAGGATGCGCACGACGTCTGGCAGGCCCGCTTCTTCCTGCCCGGCCTGGCCTTCTCACTGGCGGGAGATGTCTTCCTGATGCTACCCGGCGAGCGCTTCTTTCTGCCTGGCCTGGTATCGTTTCTCCTGGCCCACCTCTGCTATATTGCCGGGCTGAATCCGACGCTGCCTCCCTGCCCCACTCTCGTGCTCCTCGTCATCGTGGCGGCCATCGGCGTGACGCTTTACCGCTCCATCGCGGCCGGGCTGCGCCGCCAGGGCCAGAGGGCGCTGCTTGTCCCCGTGGCGCTCTACAGCGTAGTGCTCAGCCTGATGCTCTTTTCGGCCTGGGCCACCCTGTTCCGCCCGGAGTGGACGTCACTGCGCCGCGGGCTGGTCATCGTCGGGGCCAGCCTGTTCTTCGGTTCCGACGCCATGCTTGCCTGGGACCGGTTCGTCGCGCCTTCCTCTCGGCTCCGGCTGTTGGTCATCGTCACCTATCACCTGGGCCAGGTGGCGCTGGCCGCTTCCATCGCGCTGTGGTGAAATCGAACGCCCAACAAGGCAGCCCATCGCTCTGCCCCGAAGAGGCGGGGCTGGATGTTGGCCTGAAGAGCCGGCGTTGGGTTTTGCGCTGCCTGTTCGCTGCGGCGCGAGGCCACGCTTGGAGTTTGGAGAATGGCGGCGGTACGTCATCATTGGTGCCACTGCATTCCCGGTACATGGCTATGTGCGGGCCACGCTGGACGTAGACGTCTTCATCGAGCCGACGGAGGAGAACGCCCGTCGTACCTGGGCCGCGCTGCGGGACTTCGGCTACGATGTGACCGATCTGACGATTGAGGATATGCTGACCAAGAAGATCCTCATCCGCCAGTACTGGGTGGAGACGGACGTACATCCTTTCGTCGCCGGGGTCACTTTCGATCAGGTGTGGGCCAACCGGGTGGAGGGTGACAGGGTGAGTTTTGCGCCCTTGCCAAAAATCGCAATGTGTGCTATACTAACAAAGAGCCGGTCGGAGATGTACTCCGGTGGTACAACGTTGTAACCTGCTAAGTCTGACCGAGGGTTGAAGCCCTCCTGAAGGCAATGAAAGCCTGGCGGCCTGCTGCACGTTCCTCAAACGCAGGTGCCACCCCGACGCTTCTGGCCGTGGGTGCGTTTCTGGTTATCCCCTGTTGTCCCCATTCTTCGTTGTCTCCATTTTTCACATTTCACGTTTCACGTCTCACGTTTCACGCTTCACGTCTCACGTTTCACGCTTGGCCATTCCCCGTCTTTTCGAGGCCCTGACGATTCCCATACATAAAAGGAGGTGAAAGGTATGCCCGTAGAAGGTCCGTTCATTCTGGTCAACCCGGAGCGTTGCCTGGGCTGTCACACCTGCGAACTAGCCTGTGCCGCAGCGCACACCGAGGCAGGCAGTATCATCGGCGCTATCCTGGCCGGCGAGCGGTTACAGCCCCGCAACCACGTGATACAGGTGGATAGCGTCAAAATATCCACCCAGTGCCGCCAGTGCGAGGATGCCCCGTGCGTGAAGGTCTGCCCCACCGGGGCCACCTACCGCACCGAGACCTACACGGCGGTGGATCAGCGGCTGTGCATCGGGTGCCGGCTGTGCATGATGGTCTGCCCCTTCGGCGCGATACACGTAGCCACCACCACAATAGCCGGTCGAGACAAGAGGGCCGCCTTCAAGTGCGATCTGTGCGTAGATCGGCCCGAGGGCCCGGCCTGCGTGGAGGCCTGTCCCACCAAGGCGCTCAGCCTGCGCTATCCCCGCGAGGTCATCCAGCAGGCCGACCAGGCCACAGCCCGGCAATTCCTGGAAGCGTTGGAGAGCCAGCAGCAACTGGCAAGCAACCCGTAGGGGCGATCCCTTGTGGTCGCCCTCCAAGGAGATGATTCCCCATGACTGAAAAGTCTTACAGTGATAAGATTCTGAGCAGGAGCATTGATCCTGCTGCACTTGAGATGCTGGCCCGGGCTGAAGAACTGGGCCTCGAGACCGCCTGGGATCGTCTGGAAGCGATGCTGCCCCAGTGCGGCTTCGGCGAGCTGGGCGTCTGCTGTCGCAACTGTAACATGGGCCCTTGCCGCATCAGCCCCTTCGAGGAGGAGGGACCCAAGAAGGGCGTCTGTGGAGCCACGGCCGACATCATCGTCGCCCGCAACCTGATCCGCATGATCGCCGCCGGCGCAGCCGCCCACTCTGACCACGGGCGGGACATCGCCCACACGCTGCTCTTGACCGCCGAGGGCAAGGGCGGCGGCTACGAGATCAAGGACGAGGCCAAATTGAACGCACTGGCGGCCGAGTACACCATCGGGACCGAGGGCCGGAGCAAGGACGAGATCGCGCTGGACCTGGCCCGCGCCGTCTACGCCGAGTTCGGCAAGCAGGAAGGCCCCATCCAGTTCACCCGCCGCGCGCCGGATAAGCGCGTCGCTCTGTGGCAGAAACTGGACGTTGACCCGCGCGGCATTGACCGCGAGATCGTGGAGATCATGCACCGCACCCACATCGGCGTGGACAACGACCCTGTCCACCTGATCCTGCAGGGGATCAGGGCCTCCATCTCCGACGGCTGGGGTGGTTCGATGGTCGCCACCGAACTCTGCGACGTCCTGTTCGGCACACCTACCCCGGTCCGCTCAGTGGCCAATCTGGGCGTGCTCAAGGCCGATGAGGTAAACATCGTCATGCACGGCCACGAGCCGACACTTTCAGAGATGATCGTCGCCGCCGCGCAGGACCCCGAAATGATCGCCCTGGCCGAGAAGTACGGGGCCGAGGGCATCAACGTGGTCGGCATGTGCTGCACCGGCAACGAAGTGCTTATGCGCCACGGCGTCCCCATCGCCGGCAACTTCCTGCAGCAAGAGTTGGCCGTCATCACCGGCGCGGTCGAGGCGATCATCGTGGACGTGCAGTGCATCATGCCCGCGCTGGGAGACCTGTGCGGTTGTTTCCATACCAAGTTCATCTCCACGTCTCCCAAGGCCAAATTCCCCGGCGCGACCCACATCGAGTTCCACGAGGAGCACGCCTCCGAGATCGCCACGGAGATCGTGCGCATAGCCGTGGAGAACTACCGCTTCCGCAGGCCTACCCAGGTACGCATCCCCGACGAGAGGATGGAATGCGTGGTTGGTTTCAGCGTGGAGGCCATTGTGGCTGCGCTGGGTGGCACGCTCGACCCGCTGCTGGACGCCATCAAGAGCGGCGCGATCAAGGGCCTCGCCGGCGTGGTCGGCTGTAACAACCCCAAGATCCAGCACGACTACGGCCACGTCAACCTGGTCAAGGAATTGATCAAGAACGACGTGCTGGTGGTTAACGGTGGCTGCAACGCCATCGCCTGCGCCAAGGCCGGGCTGATGCTGCCAGAGGCGGCGGAGTTGGCCGGCGAGGGGCTCAAGGGCGTCTGCAAGGCGCTGGGCATCCCGCCGGTGTTGCACATGGGTTCCTGCGTGGACAACAGCCGCATCCTGGTGGCCCTCGCAGCCGTCGCCAAGGCGCTGGATGTGGACATCCCCGATCTGCCGGCGGCCGGCGCGGCCCCGGAGTGGATGAGCGAGAAGGCGGTGAGCATCGGCACCTACTTCATCTCCTCAGGTGTCTTCACCGTCCTGGGCACTGTGCCCCCGATACTGGGCAGCCCGGTCGTGACCGAGTTGCTCACCCAGGGCGCGAACGACGTCATCGGCGCTGTCTTCGCCGTCGAACCCGATCCCTTCAAGGCCGCGCAACTGATGATTGACCACATCGAGGAGAAGCGAGCGGCGCTGGGGATTTAGTGAGCCGGCATCAGGTGCGACGCAGGTGCGACGCACTTCCAAAGGTACTGTTGGCTAACCCCTTCCGGTGGGGCAAGAATGCGGTTTTTCAGGTCATTTTGACTGTTCAGTGGGGAATTACTTCACTAAAAGGGCGTTCTTGTGGGGTCTCATCCCTAGAAAACCGAGTTCGCCAACAGTATCTTCCAAAGTGCGTCGCACCTACGCACCTACAAAATGGAGGTGACTATGCCACTCATTCCTCAGCCACCGCCCCTGCCGGGGGGCGCACTGTTGGCCCGGCTGCACGCCATCAACGCCCAGTTCGGTTATCTGTCCGAGGAGGCATTGCGACGTGCGGCCAGCGAACTGGGCGTGCCGCTGAGCCAGGTCTACAGCACCGCCTCCTTCTATTCCGCCTTCAGTTTCGAGCCGCGTGGCCGCCACACCATCCACGTCTGCCAGGGGACGGCCTGCTACATCCGGGGCGGCCGGCGCATACTGGAAAAACTGGAGCAACTGCTGGGCATTGAGGAGGATGGGACGACGGATGACCTGTGCTTCACCCTAAAGACAGTGTATTGCCTCGGCGCGTGCGGCCTCTCGCCGTCAATGCGGGTGGATAACGACACCTACGGCCGGCTCAAACCCGATCTGCTCCCCCATATCCTGGAGAAGTACCGGGGGCAGGGAGCAGGAGGCAAGAAGCAGGAAGCAAGAGGCAGGGGGCAGGAAGCATGAAGGTACGTACACGTTTCGACTTGGAGACGCTGCGCGCCGAGGGCCTTTCCACCCTCTATCCGACCAGGCCGAGAATCAGCGTGGGGATGGCGACCTGTGGCCGGGCGGCGGGGGCCGCCGCCGTGTACGCTGCGTTGCAGGACGAGGCGAACGCTCGCGGGTTGGCAGTTGATTCCGTCGCCACCGGCTGCATTGGCTACTGCCAGCAGGAGCCACTCGTGGACGTGGTGCTCCCCGGCCGTGGCCGCGTCCTCTACGCCCGCGTGACACCCGACCGCGCCCGTGATCTGATTGCAGCGCTGGCGGCCGGCGAACTGCCAGCCGAAGGCGCGCTGGCCGTTATCCCCCCCACCTCCGGTCCCTCCCCCAACTTTGGGGGAGACCGAGGGGGGGCTGAGTCCTTCCCCCCCAGAGTTGGGG
>Ga0307430_1000064_pt1 | contig 92654 bp, 88 predicted proteins | sample SalMarWE160130MG_FD_202159 | JGI IMG/M metagenome (GOLD analysis project Ga0307430, IMG submission 202159) | Salt marsh sediment microbial communities from the Plum Island Ecosystem LTER, Massachusetts, United States - WE1603-130 | ecosystem: Environmental > Aquatic > Marine > Intertidal zone >... | reverse complement strand
ACTCCATTCTGGGTGTGGGTGGTTATCGGCATCGGTGCTGTCCTGGTGATTGTAGTTATAGTACTCATCTTCAGGACTCGTCGGGTGTGATAACACTCGCTTGATCCCGAATTCCCAAAGGGGGCGACTTAGAGTCGCCCCCTTTCATTATCCCCAATAGGGTCGGCACAAGACCCACCCCTACGGACATTCTGTAGTGGCGAGGTTTATCCTTGCCTTGCGGAGAATAGGATTTGCTTGATAAGATGTAGGCATGGAGGAAAAGATGAAGTATAAGATTGTTCTTGAGCCACAAGAAGAAGGTGGTTACACTGTTTACGCGCCTGCTCTACCCGGCTGCGTTTCCCAAGGCGAAACAGCTGAAGAAGCCATGGATAACGTCCGTGAAGCTATCATAGTTTACCTCGAGAGCCTTAACGAGAGGGGGATAAACTTGCCTCAAATTGAGGAACGTGAGGTCGCAGTGTGAAGCGGCTGCCAGTCCTTTCCTGGCAACAGGTTACCAAGGCTCTAGAAAAAGCAGGGTTCATATTTGACAGGCAAAGAGGAAGTCACATGGTTTATTACCACACTGAGACTACCCGTACTGTGGTTGTTCCAAGGCATCGAGTGATAAAGGCAGGGACGCTGAGGGAAACTCTGCGAGAAGCCGATCTTACTCGGGACGAGTTCCGAAACTTACTGGCATGATTATGAAGCATGAGGTAAGAATAATCGGGGTCTTTCGGGGCGGCATTTTCTATGCCGCCTCTTACTGACGAAATTCCCAATTGGGGATTTTCCCGGTAAATCTGTCCCAAGATTACCAGAGACATTTACCATTTAATGGCATTTTCGGTTATAATAATAACATCGGTAAAATGCGCTTACTATCTCTATTGCCGGTCATTTTCATCGTCTGTCTTATAGCCGTTGCCGTGCCGGCTGTGCCGGTAGAAGCCGTCTGTGTGCCCTGGGACATCGAGCTCTCCACCGGCTCGGGAGTCCCCGGGACAGAGATTACCGTCTACGGTCATGATTTCCTGGATGACGTACTGGCTGACCTTTATTATGACGGTAAAATAATGGCCACAACCAGGACCGATAGCAAGGGCGATTTCACAATCATCTTCACCATCCCGGAAGGCTGCACGGGGCACTATGAAGTAAAAGCTAAATTACCGAATACCGAAGCACATGCTTACTTCGCGGTTAAGCCGGGCTTGATAGTGAGTCCCGAAAAAGGTCCTGTGGGCACTACGGTTACCGTGGAAGGACGCGGTTTTGCCAGGGAGGAAGAGGGCATCGAGCTGCTGTATTACTCTAATGGCAACTATGAAACGATAGAAAGGAACATCATAGCGGATGCCAAGGGCAGCTGGGATAAAAGCTTCCAGATTCCCCTTTCAGACAAGGGAGACCATAAGCTGGACGCCGAAGGCGATGAGAGCGGGATCTACGAAGTCAAGGATGCCATTTTTAGAGTAACACAGGATATAAGCATAGATAAATCATCGGGCATTGCGGGCGAAAGCATAACGGTGACGGGCAGCAGATTTCCTTCATACGAGAAAAACATCAAGGTATTATTCGATGACCAGGAGGTGGTCACGGGCATCAAAGCCAACAGCGCGGGTGACTGGGAGGCGAGCTTCGAGGCGCCCGAGCTGCCCGCAGGTGAGCACATCGTCACCGCCGAGGGTGAGCGGACTTTGAGGGAAGATGTCGTCGAGCTCAGCTTCGAGATAATACCCGACATCGTGTTGTCCGCCGGCGAAGGATACGCGGGCATGAACCTGACCGTCACCGGTAACGGATTCGCCGCCAGCGAAGATGTGGTCATATTGTACGATGACAGCCAGGTAACGACAACCGAAACCAGCGACAAAGGCATCTTCGATGCAAGTTTTCTGGTGCCCGAGAGCAAAAATGGCGAGTACCAGGTAACAGCCGAGGATGCTTCCCAGAACACGATTAGCTCTAGCTTCGTTATGGAATCAGACCCCCCGCCGGCACCCGAACTTATCTCACCGCCCGACGGAGGCAGAGCGGGGCTCAAAAACGAGGCAACCCCGACGTTTGAATGGTCGGAGGTATCGGGCACTATCGGAGTAGCCTGTTACCGCCTGCAAATAGCGACCAGCGCCGATGTCAACGCCGATGGAGAATTCGCCAACCCCTTAGTTTTCAAAGAGAGCCTGGTGGGAAGCAACTATACGCTGGAGGAATCGGAAGCCCTGTCTTACGGCACCTATTACTGGATTATGCAAGCGGTGGACAGCGCAGATAACAAGAGCGAGTGGTCCGAGCCACTTTCCTTCAGTGTCGGCCTTCTACCCCGGTGGGGATTGATTGCCGCCATAGTGGGCGCCGTGTTGCTCCTGGTAGCTCTTATCCGCCTTCTCCTGAAGAGGCGAGACATATACTATGACCGCTGGTAGAAAGTAGTGCGAGGCTTTAGCCTCGTGCCAGGGGGTGCCACTGCACGACCCTGAAGGGTCGAACTACAGTATCCAATCAAATTTTTGGATTTAGCCAGTACGGCACTTACTTTTCACTGGCATTTCTGTTTATAATAGTAAAACACGAGGATTATAAAGGGGCAACAATAAAGTAGTAAACTGAATATCAGCAAATAGGTTTATAATATACAGGTTTTGCCAAAATCCCCCTCTTAAGATAAGAGGGGCTAGGGGAGTTATGAGTCAATACTTGTATAACAATCCGGGTGCAAAATTAGATCGGGGCAGCCTCAGGAAGGATGCAACCGATGCTGAGCGAAAGTTATGGAGTATATTGCGAAGTAGACGGATGGCTGGTCTTAAATTCTTTCGACAATATGGCGTAGGCCCCTTTATTCTCGATTTTTACTGTCCTGCACAAAGATTAGCCATTGAGGTTGACGGCGGACAACATGCAGATGTATATGGCCAACAACGTGACATTCATCGTAACAGGTATCTCGGGGAATTGAACATTCGTGTGATAAGATTCTGGAATAACGACGTGTTGCAGAATATCGAGGGGGTAGGTATAAAGATTAGAGAGGAGGCTGGAAAACGTTCATAACCCCCTTTATCCCCCTTACTTTAAGGGGGATAAGGAGAGAATCTCTGTGTTAAGAATACCCCTCTTAAGATAAGAGGAGTCAGGGGAGTTATGAAGGATAGAGCCCTAACCTCAAGATGTAAATTGTCGAAAACTAAACTATCACACAAGATAGTAGGATGAAATTGCTGCCAAGACTGGTCATTTTTCTTATCATCTGCCTTATAGCCATTGCCCTACCAACCGCGCCCGCACAAGCCATCCAGTGCTATATACCCTTTATCGACCTCTATCCCGACTCGGGAACTCCGGGAACAGAGGTTACCGTTAAGGGCCAGCGTTTTTATGAGGACGCATTTGTCGAAATTTATTTTGACGGGGACAGAGTAGCCACAGGCAGGACCGATGAAAACGAAAAGTGCACGATCACCTTCATCGTTCCTGAAAGCTGCAAGGGAGTCCATCAGGTGTACGCCGAGGTACTGGATGAAATAGCCGAAGCTAACTTCAGCGTGAAGCCGGGGTTGACAGTAAGTCCCGAAAAAGGACCTGCAAGCACTACGGTTACCGTAGAAGGCCAGGGCTTTACCCAGGAAGAAGAAGGCATCGAGCTGTTGTACTACCTTAATGGCAGCTACGAAACGATAGAAGGAAATATCACAGCGAATGACAGGGGCAGCTGGGATATAGATTTCCAGATTCCACTTTCCGGCAAGGGAGAACATAAGCTGGACGCCCAGAGCGCCGAGAGCGATCTTTACGAAGTCGAGAATGCCATTTTCAAAGTAACGCCGGGACTAAGCATAGAGAAATCATCGGGCATTGCGGGCGAAAGTATAATGATGACGGGCATCGAATTTGCCGTTAATGAGAAGAATATCAATATATTGTTTGACGGAGAGGCAGTGGTCACTGACATCAAAGCCGACGCCCAGGGTGACTGGGAGGAAAGTTTCGACGTGCCGGAGATGCCCAGAGGCGAGTATACCGTTACCGCCGAGGGAGAATGGACGCCTAGAGAAGACATCACCGAGCTCAGCTTCGAGATAGAACCCGGCATAGTGTTGTCCCCCGAGGAAGGACACGTGGGCGAAACCGTGACCGCCACGGGTCATGGATTTGCAGTCAACGAAAATGTAGATATCATGTACGACAACAGCCGTATAGCTACAGCTAAGGCCGACGACAAAGGTAGCTTTAATGTAAGTTTTCCGGTGCCTGAGAGCAAATATGGCGAGAACCAGGTGACAGCCGAGGACGCCGAAGGGAACGAGACCGAACAACCCGCTATCTTCACCATGGAATCAGACCCACCGGACACACCAAAGCTCGTTTCACCGCCCGACGGAAGCAGGGTGGGGTTCATAGGCAGAGTAAGGCCAACGTTTGAATGGTCCGAGGTATCCGATGACAGTGGAGTTTACTATCGCTTAAAAATAGCGACCACTGCCGATGTCACATCATCCGCTGGAATAGTCCTGGTTACAGGTATAACCGAAGCAATCTGTACCCTGGATAGAACACTGAGCTATGGTACCTATTACTGGTCCGTGCAAGCCGTGGATGGTGCCGAGAACGAAAGCGGCTGGACCGCAGCCCGTTCCTTCCGTGCCGGACTCATGCCCCTATGGGCGTTCATTGTTGTCATAACCGCAGTAGCGGTAGGCATCATCCTACTGGTCCGCTTTCTGTTAAGAAGGAGGGGAATATTTTACTGATAAAGGAGCGCTATTGCCACTCCTGATTCATCGGGACGAAGCAATCCCGGTGGGCACTTACTTTTTAGTGATACTTTCGTTTATAATAGCAATAGGGAGGTGAGTCAAATGCGTTTGCTGTCTCGACTGCTGGTTGTTATTATCGTATGCCTTGTAGCTATTGCCCTTCCTGCTACGCCCGCACAAGCCCAGGATACATATATCACGCTCTCCCCTAACTCAGGAATCCCTGGGGAGGAGGTCACCGTCTATGGCTGGAATTTTACGCCTGAAGAGTGGGTTGATATTTACTATTACCTTAACGGTGCCAGTATCCGGGTAGCCGAAGACGAGACGGATTCAGATGGATATTTCCGGGTGACTTTCACCATCCCTGAAAGCTACACGGGAACCCATGATGTGCTTGCAGAGGATGAGGAGGAAATTCATGATTATGACATCTTTACAGTAAAACCGGGGTTGACAGTAAGTCCCGAAGAGGGTCCTGTGGGCACCACGGTTACCGTGGAAGGACACGGGTTTGCCGAATATGAGGAAAATATCGAGCTCAGGTACTATCTAAACGGGGATTATGAGACAATAGACGATGATATCACCGCCGATGACGATGGCTGGTGGGAATTGAGTTTCCAAATTCCCGATTCTGCCCAGGGATACCATGAGCTGGACGCCGAAGGCGATGATAGTAGCTTTGCTAAGGTCGAGGATGCCGAGTTCGAAGTAACGCCGGGGATAAGCATAGATGAGTCGTTGGGCAGCGTGGGCGACAACATAATGATGACAGGAAGCGGATTTGCTGCTGATGAGAGGGACATCACGATATTCTTTGATGGAGAGGAAGTGGCCACGGAAATCAGGGCCGATGATGCGGGTTACTGGGAGGAAGACTTCGAGGTCCCCGAGATGCCTGTAGGTGAGTATATCGTCACCGCTGAGGGAGAATGGACCCATAAAGAAGACATCAACGAACTCAGCTTCAACATAACGCCTGGCCTGGTGCTATCATCCGACACAGGACATGTGGGTATGAACCTGACCATTGCTGGTCGCGGATTTGCCGCCGACGAAGATGTGGACATAATGTACGATGGTATTCAAATAGAGACAGCCGAGACCAATGACAAAGGCAGCTTCGATGTGAGTTTTCTCGTGCCTGAGAGCAAAAATGGCGCGCGCCAGGTAAAAGCCGAGGATGCTGCCGAGAACGATGCCACCGCTATTTTCACCATGGAATCAGCCTCTCCGGACACACCGAACCTCCTATCACCACCCGATGGGGGCAGGGTGGGATTCTTAGTTAATGTGAGGCCGACATTTGAATGGTCGGAGGTATCCGATGACAGCGGAGTTTACTATAGCCTGCAAATAGCCACCAGTGCCAATGTCACCGCCAGTGGATTCGACGACCCCCTGGTTTCTAAACAGGGCATAGTGGGAACGAACTATACCCTGGAGGAAACAGAAGCCCTGCCTAACGGCAAGTACTACTGGATTGTGCAAGCCATGGATGGCGCAGATAACGGAAGCGAATGGACCACGGCCCGTTCCTTCCGAGCCGGATTCTTGCCCCTGTGGGCATTCATTGTTATCATAGTCGCAATAGCGGCGGGCATCGGCGCCCTGGTTTACTTTTACATAGTAAGGAGAAGAATATATTACTACTAAAGGAAAGCCCAGACTTCCCCTCTTAAGGTAAGAGGGGTCAGGGGAGTTATGAAAGAGAGCATTCATCTTACAAGGGTGAGTTCTTCCTAACTATAACCCCCCTTTATCCCCCCTTATCTTAAGGGGGGATAAAAAACGTAGTGGTACGGCTTATCCCTTGCTGGTGGAATAGTAAGGTATACAAAGCAATAACAAATAAAAGTAGAGCAGTAGAGAAGTAAACCAGGGAATAAAGGTAAAAATAGAAGGAGGTAAAAATGAAATTCACAGTTATCGGACTGGGGCAGTGTGGAAGCCGTGTTGCTGACCAGTTTGCCAGGCTAAATTTCAGGGCCAATGCTCAGCGCAAGGCAACCATAGCTCCCACCGTCATTGCCGTAAATACAGACCAGGCGGACCTGACCGGGCTAAGGTTTATCAGGAACGACTACAGCCACCGCGTGCTAATTGGCTTACGCCGGACCCTGGGACACGGGGTAGGTAAGATAAACGAGCTAGGAGCTCAATTGGCCAAGGAGGACGGTGACAAGGTACTGGATGCCGTAAAAGCCAGCCCACAGTTTTACGAGACACATGCCTTTCTTCTCATTGCTGGCGCTGCCGGCGGCACCGGGTCGGGCTCTCTACCCATAATAGCCCGGGCAGTTAAAGATAGATATATCAGCAAGCCAGTCTATGCCCTGGTAGTCTTACCTTTTGAGCATGAGCAGAGCTCGGAGTCCAGAAGCACATTTAACACCGCCACTTGCCTGAAGTCCACCTATGATATAGTGGATGCCATTTTTCTCGCTGATAACCAGAGGTATGTGAGAAAGGATGCCAGCCTCGTTAGCAATATAGATAGAATAAACAGGATGATTGCCGAGCCCTTCTATGATTTAATGTGTGCCGGTGAGGTAACCAAGTCCAAACATGTGGGTTCGCGGACGATAGACGGCGGTGACATAATTGCCAGCCTGGAGGGATGGACCACCATCGGCCTGGGGAGAACTGAGCTCCCTGCATTCCGCTTTCCCTGGGAGATAAAGAAGAAAAGTTTCCGCGACAAAGCTCTGGAAAGTTTCCGAGGGACACAGGCCTTAGACGCCACCATCACTGACCTTTCCCTTACTTGTGACCCTAGTGATGCCGGTAAAGCTATATATATCATATCCGGTCCGGAAAGAGAGTTGAATATGGACATGGTCAAGAGCGTCAGCGACTACATCAAGGAGCTGGCATCCAACGCGCTGATTCGAGGCGGCGACTTTCCCGGAGAGAGGCACTATATAGATGTTACCTTGATATTATCCCAGTTGTCCTTTGTGCCCAGGATAAAAGATTTTTACGAGCAAGCTACGCAATACGCCAAAGAACATGAGGAACAACTAAAGCAAACTAAGAAGAGGATTGATTCCCTGGCTGAGCTAAGCAAAGACTTACCCAGCCTGGAATGAAGTGGGGGCCAGCCCCAATCCTGCAGAACAGCGCCAAGAGACGCCTGCCTAGTTCTCCCTTAGCCGACCTTTTGCTTCCCTGGGACCCAGACCTTCGGCAGCCTTAACCACCAAAGCCAGGCTCACCAGAAAATCATCGTGTCCCTCTTGAGGGTCAACATAAAAGTTCATCGTCTGGTTCGGGCGATACCGCGCCCTGGCTCTTTCCAGCTCAAACAAGGTCTCCTGATACTCCCGGGAGCCATCCTGTTTATAGATTTTAAGCCTCCCAGAATTGATAAAGGACAATAGCTCGAAGCCCATGTCGGACTTGCTCTTCGAGGTAATGACGAATGGGATGACCCTACTTCCCAGTTCCTTTCTGAGGAAGCTGGCTACAGGCTGACCGATGCCGGTGGAGTCCACCACTATCCTGCGGCAGTTCCAGACATTCTTAAGGATATCCGTCATCTGGCTATAAAGCCGGCTATGGGGCGTGCCCGTCCACCGGTATTGTTCCACAACCTTTAACAACGGCTGCGATGGATTAGCGGCATCCATCTCGGCAATGGTGATTACTGTGGAATCACCCCCTCTTTCCCCATTATTGACAGGAACATCTCCTCCTGCCATTTCCTGCTCATGTTCCCCGGCCAAATCCACGCCGGCAATATAAGTCCTCTTCACTTCAGGCTGCGATTGCCTCTGGTGCTCTCCCAGCATCAGAGCTATCTGTTGCCGTGATAGGAAGCCCCCGCCACAGGTGATAGGCAATAAAGCATATTGAGTTCTGAACAGGGGATGCTCTTCGCCCAATCTTTGCCGCTCTGCCTGGATAAACTTGAGATAGTCAGGATTGTATTTGCCCACCTCCTCCCAATCATATCTGAAGTGGCGCTTGATGCCGTCCTTTCTTTCCAGTTCCAGATTAGCCTGCTTTATCTCTTCCAGCAAGGTGTTATCGTCCCAGGTGGTGCCATAAAGAATCGTGGTCACGTTGGTAGCCGAACCCATGGGGCGGAACTCTTTGGTGTACTTCTCCTTGCTTACATCTTGCGATTCATCAATCTCCAGAAGTATATCGGCGCTGTGTCCCACCACTGAAGAAGAGCCCTCGGCCGAAAGAAAGATGGCCTGAGCGCTTCCGAGCTGAACAATATAGCCCATCTGGGGATGATAAATGCCATCGAAACCAAAATCATCCAGCCTCTGTTTCAACCTTTCTATAGAGATAATGGTTTGAGGCTTGAAGGTCGGGGAGCATTTTATAAGATTGCCTCCCCTGGCCATATACAGCGTTAACAGCAGGACTTCCAGATGGGCGGAAAGCTCGTTTTTGCCTCCCTGCCTGGCAATCTCCACGGAAAAGGTCAGTCCCAATCCCTTCTGGATAGAGTCCATTGCCGCCCGGGCTACTTCCAGTTGATAAGGTCTCAGCTTCATTACTTCTGTGCTCTCTTATCGCTCTGAGTCCTTTCCTTCTTGTCATCCTGAGCCCTTTCCCTTTTGTCATCCTGAGCGAAGCGAAGGATCTAAGCAGGCGAAGAATCTCATCCCTGCTCAGCGCATGCTCCGTGAAAAGGGAAATTCTCGTGATTTTCATACCATCCTTCACTCAAGTCTTTCCATTCTGGGTTTGCTGCTTCAATTAAAGCGATTTTCTTCTTTCGCAGCCATTCTTTAATTTGTTTTTCCCTCTGAATCGCAACCTGGACATCCGTAGTAATCTCATAATGTACAAGTTTGGTGATATTGTATTTTTGAGTAAATCCCTCAATTAGCTTATTTTTGTGTTCATATACACGCCGGATTAAATTGGCAGTTATACCTGTGTATAGTGTTCTGGAGTTATTTGTCATGATATAGACGTAGTACTCCTTCATTATCCTAGCTTTTCTTGAGCTTTTTCTTAGATTCTTCGGTCGCTCCGCTCCCTCAGAATGACAAAAGGTAAAATTTTCTGAATTACAACTTATTTTGCCACAAAATAGAAGATTTCCAATAGGACCTATGTTCTTTTCAAGCCCGTTATGACCTTGTCTATTAAGGCTTACCTGCTTACTGCTTTAATTCCGATACTAACCCCCAGGGGTACAGCGACTTCGGTCAGGACTTTCTGGATGGCTTCTTTGAGAGATTTCTTCTGTTCCCTGGTAATTTGATAACGGGTTCTGACCAGCCGGGCTATGATATTGGCTGCTTCGAATTGCAGGTCAATTCGCTCCGGTTGCTCTTCCAGAAGTTCCCTGAGCTTTATTCTAAGAAGGGCAATCTCCTGGTCGATTCCTTCGATACTAGAAGCTTCTTCCAGTTCCAGCTTTTCTGCCTCGTCCAGGGCCCGGCTATAGAAACTTCTTGGGCTACTGTTTCTCTTTTCTTTCCCCTTTGCTGCCATAGCATTTACGTGGTTCCCTAAAATTCAGAGAGTTTTTGGGTTTCTTTACCGAGGCTTTGACCAAGCCGTAGACAAGGATATGCGCTGCCAAGTTGTAATCCTGTTTTTGAAGAGCCGCCGGCAATAGCTTCAAACTCAATCTACTTTCCTTAATGATAGGCGTTCAGCCATTCCCAATGTCACCCTGAGCGAAGCGAAGGGTCTCAGAGATTATTTGTTGCTTCGCTCCTCAGAATGACAATGGAATGAACAGTTACTTTATTTGCTACCCCATTATCCAACAAGATACCACATAATAGCACAGGTGTTCTAAAGAGGCAAAGGAGTTTTGTCACCTCAAAAGGCAATCTTCAGAAGTGACGCTATTATCCAGCCGAGAGCAGCACATATCGGGAAGGTTAAAACCCAGGCCAATACGATATTTCTGGTTACCCCCCACCTTACTGCGGAAAGACGTTTCGTGGCGCCCACCCCCATTGTAGCCGCGGTGGCACAATGAGTGGTGCTTACGGGGATACCCAGGCGCGAAGCTATCTCAATAACCGTAGCCGCTGAGGCCTGCGTAGCAAAACCATGGACAGGTTGTAGAGCAGTGATCTTCATCCCCACAGTTCTAATAACTCGCCAACCGCCCAGAGCGATGCCCGAGCTAATGGATAAAGCGGATACGATTATTGCCCACCACGGGATATTATCCCATAGACCAACCTGCCCGGTATAAATCACCAGGGCGAAGGTGATAATGCCTATGGGCATCTGTCCATCGTTCTTGCCGTGGCTATAAGCTAAGAAAGCGGTAGTAAGCCATTGCAGACGACTGAAGACAACTCTCATCCTGGCAGGGGCGCTTCGACGAAACGCCCAGAGCAGGACAATCATAAGAGCAAAGCCACCGATGAAACCCAGGGCAGGAGCAATAGCCACTGATGCCCCAATCCGTTCCAGGACATCCCATTTTACTACCCCCCAGCCCACCACTGCTATTCCCGACGCTGCCAGTCCGGTCACAAAGCTATGGCTGACGCTCACCGGCAAACCCAGGCGAGTAGCTATGCTTCCCCAGATGATAACCGTAGCCAAAGCAGCAATCAGTATCAAGAAAGCAGTAACCGGTGGTAAAGATGAGATTGTTGCGGGGTCTAAAATTTCCTTCCCGACGGTTATAGCTACTGCTCTACCAGTAGCGGCACCGGCGAAATTACAAAAGGCAGCCAGTATTATGGCGTTTCGAGGTGAAATAGCCCGGGAGCCAATCGAAGCAGCGACACTATTGGCAGCATCGTTAAAACCATTAACAACACCAAAGCCGATGGCTGCCGCTATCACAACGACCAGCAGAGCAAGCTCAGGCATGCTTCAATACTATACCTTCAAGAACGTTGGCGACATCTTCCCCTCGGTCGGTGGCGCTTTCCAGGTGTTCATAGATTTCGCGCCATTTAATTACCTCACATGCGTTAAGATGACAAACTTCGAACAGCTCGGCCAGGGCAGCGTGTTGCACGTCGTCGGCCTCGTTTTCCAGAGTATTAATCTCCACACACTCCTTAAGAATCCATGGGAACTGGTCGCGGCGGCGCAAACGAGGTACTACCTCGTTCAATTTACAGGCCATCTTAAGCACGATTCGGGCCAGTTCTCGGGCCCTGTCCGTGGGTTGAGTAATACCATAAAGAAAGGCTGTTCTGCCCGCAGCCTCGATGAAATCCATGACATCGTCCATACTATGAACCAGCTGTGTAATATCCTCTCTGTCAATGGGTGTCACAAAGGTGCGATGCAGCCGGGCTATTATTTCGTGCGTTATGACGTCACCTCTGTGTTCCAACTCCTTAAGCTCTTTTGCTTTCACTTCAACATCTTCATAATTGTCAAAGAAGTCAACCAGCTTTTCTGCAGCAACGACCAGATTAGCCGTCTCCTGTTCGAACAGGTCATAGAACTCCGTATCTCTAGGGATGAATGAAAATTTAGCCAAAGCGCACCTCCATCAATACACAGCTTCTATCTCCAGGACCCACAGTCCCATCTCGCATTATAACACGCTATAAAAAACTTCCACTATGCTTCACACTCCTTCATGCGACTTCCCCCACCATTTCTTTAGCCTGCTAGCAATCTCTTTTTCATACCCCTGGTCGCCGGGGACATAATATCGCTTTCCGAGAAGAGAGGATGGCAAGTTCTTTTGTTTGATGAAATGGTCGGGATAATCATGAGCATATTTATAACCCCGCCCGTATCCTTCATCACGCATCAGATTAGTCACCGGGTTACGCAAGTGGAGTGGTACCGGTTCATTTCGGCCATGCTGGATGTCCTGTTTAACCCGAGAATAAGCCTTGTACAACGAATTGCTTTTGGGTGCGGTTGCCAGGTAGACCACCGCTTCCGCTAGAGCCAGATTACCCTCGGGTAAACCGATAAAGTGAACCGCCTGCTGGCTGGCTATTGCTACAATTAAGGCTTGGGGATCAGCCATGCCAACATCCTCGGAAGCAAAGCGCACCAAGCGACGGGCGATGTAGAGAGGGTCTTCTCCAGCTTCAAGCATACGTCCCAACCAGTACAAGGCAGCATCGGGGTCGGAGCCGCGCAACGATTTATGCAGCGCAGAAATCAGGTCATAATGCTGGTCACCACTCTTATCATAGAGCAAAGCACGGTGTTGCATTGCCTCCTCAATGGCTGACAAGTCTATTGACCGCGAGCCATCACTGTCAGGCAAAATAGCAAATGCAGCCATTTCTAAAGCGTTCAAAGCCACACGAGCATCCCCATTGGACGCGGTGACCAGGTGTCGGAGGGCTTCCTGGCTTATGCTAATCTGGAACTTTCCCAGTCCCTTTTCTTCATCCTTGATAGCCCGCTTCACGATACCCTTGGTCTCTTCATCGCTGAGTAGATTCAATCGAAAAACCCGGCACCGGGAAAGGAGCGGGGCGATAACTTCGAAGGAGGGGTTTTCCGTGGTTGCGCCGATGAAAGTCACTGTACCATTTTCCACAAAAGGCAACACGGCATCCTGTTGTGCCTTATTAAAACGGTGGATCTCATCAACAAAAAGAATGGTTCTCTGTCCCGATGATTTTAGTCTCTTCTTTGCTTCCCCAATAACATGCCGCAAATCAGCCACGCCGGCACTAACGGCGCTCAAAGGACTGAATTGTGCTCTGGTGACATTGGCGATAATGTGAGCCAGAGTCGTCTTGCCACTGCCCGGCGGTCCCCAGAATACCATGGAAGGTAACTGGTCTGCCTCGATACATTTCCTGAGCACCCGTCCATCGGCGACTAAATGATCTTGCCCGACGAACTCAGCAAAATTCTGTGGTCGCATTTTTGCCGCCAACGGCATACTATTAGGTAAATCCTTTTGTTCAGGCAAGTCAAAAAGAGGTATCCTGTCCATTATTGGTAATCACGACTTATCATTGGAATCTTCTAACCTGAAAGCGATAGAGCTTAATTGGGTCACCGGTTGATATCCCCGCCTTGAGGCGACAAATAGCAATTTGCTCTTCAACAGTATCTACACCTTCCAAATCAGGCAGTAAAAGTCCCTTTTTCCAATCACTTTCCACGATAACGCCATATTCCTTGGCGTCAAGCTGGCTGATGTCTTCGACTGGCTCAGGCTCGGTAAGTATATCCACGCTATATTCCAGGTCATCAAGCTCAGACGCAGTCACCGGGGGGAAGCGGGGGTCTCCGGTAGATGAGCTAATAGCATTGGCAATGATTTCTTCGGCCACATTCTTCTCTCTTGGCTCAAAGGTGCCAATACACCCTCTTAATTGTCCGTGCTCATGAAGGGAAACAAAAACACCCGCCCGCTCTCTCATTTCCGGAGTTAACTTCTTCGGTTTGGGTGTTTTACCCTCCCTGACATAGCTTTCCACAGTCTTCTTAGCCAGTTTCACCACAGGATGAAGTCTCCTCGCCATGAAACACCTCCTCGTATTTGCCTGACTTATCAGGCCTTCCTTCACGTCCGAAAATTAAGCTCAGCTCCGCAGAATTTACACCTCGAGCCATCTAGCCCCACTACCTGAGTATCATAGCCAATGCGACGAACGACTGTTTTATCACAAGAATAACACACGGTATTTTCATACTCGTGCCCCGGCACATTGCCCAGATAGACAAATTTCAACCCTGCTTCTTTCCCAACCTTATACGCCCTTTCTAAGGTCGATAACGGTGTAGCCGTTAGATGGTTGAATTCGTACAGGGGATGAAAACGAGTTACGTGCCAGGGAGTGAGTTCGCCCAGATTATCTCGAATCCAGGTAGCGATGTTCCTGAGTTGCTCCTCATCGTCGTTCATCGTAGGAATGATATTAGTCACCACCTCAACATGCATATGCCATTTCTCCTTAGCCCGCCTGGCGACATCCAGAATGCCCTGCCACCGGGGAATCTTGGCCAGCTGTCGATAGAACCCATCGGTGAAACCCTTGACATCCACCCTCCAGGCATCAAGCCAGGGACCTAGGGTATCCAGAGCCTCAGGCGTGGCATAGCCATTGGTCACATACACAGTGTATAGATTATTTTCTTTAGCCAGCCTGGCTGAGTCCAGGGTGTATTCAAACCAAATCGTGGGCTCATTGTAAGTCCAGGCAATTCCCTGACAATTATACCTCTTGGCTAGCTCTATCTCGCTTTCCGGGAGCACTTGCTGGGAACCCTGCGGTATATCCACGCAGGAAATCTCCCAGTTCTGGCATCCCTTGCAGTGGAAATTGCATCCCCAGGTGCCTAAAGAAAGGGCATGGGTACCAGGGAAGAAATGAAATAGAGGTTTCTTCTCAATATGGTCGGCCGCCATAGAGGATACCTCGGCATAATTCATGTTATAAAGCGTGCCATCACGATTGATGCGCATACGGCAGACGCCAAGATTACCGGGATTAATAAGGCACCGCCACTGGCAAACATTACACCTTACCCTGCCACCAGGGAGTGTCTCATAGAGCATCGCCTCCCTTTCCATCCCTTATCATTATACCACCACAGTCTACCCCAATATATCTCCGAAACTGCGTCTTTTAGTGTGATAAGGGACAAGCCCTAACCCCTGCGGTTGTGAAAAATACTAAATCCCGAACCCTGAATAGCAAAACTCCAAATACTAATTTCTAAATTCTAAACAATATCGAATCACAAATGACCAAACCATTTAGGATTTAGCCCTAGTCTATATAAACCCTGGCCAGGTCGGGAATGCCCAGGGGACCTCGCTCATATCCTTTGACATATGGTTCCACCAGGACATAGTTGACGCCATGGAACAGAGGGAGGCAAGGGGCGTCATCAACTACCAGTTGCTCAGCCTGCCGGTACATAGCCAGACGAACAGTCTCATCCTGTTCTATAGCTGCCTGGTCAAGCAAAGCATCCAGGCTGAGGTTGCTGTATTCTGAGATATTAACTTCGCTTCCGGTATAAAAGAGAATATCCAGGAAATTATTCGGGTCGGGGTAGTCAGCTACCCAACCTGTTACGAACATCTCGTCCTTCTCTTGTTTCAGGTTATAAAGGAAATTCTCCGGTTCCAGTTGCCTCACCGAGATTTGCACGCCGAGGTTTTGCTGCCATTCCTGTATGATGGCGCCCAGATAACCGGGAATGCTACCGCCGTAGCCTTCAACAGTCAGTGTGATAGGGGGTAAGTTCGAGACATCTCCGTACTCCGAGTCGGCGATGAGCGCTAACGCCTTTCCCACATCGTAATCCAGTCCCTCGAGAGCCTCATTATAGCCAGGCATGCCCGGCGGTAAAACACCATCGGCTTCATTGACCATATCTCTCAATATCACCTCAGCGATACGCTCTTTATCCACAGCATGACAGAAGGCACGACGGACATTAACATCGTCGAAGGGAGGTTGGTTAGTATTGAAGCCAATGTAATAGAGGCTAAGTTCAGGGGTTGCGGTTAGCTCCTGATAAAACGGGCCACTTTCATCACGCACTCGGTCAATGTAAGGCAAGTAAACAGAAACGACATCAATTTGCCCCGTTTCGTACAGGGTCATGGGCACACCAGCTTGAAGATAGACGACCTGTTCCAGTTTGGCCGGCTCGCTGTAATAAATCTGGCTACGCTCCAAAATTAGCTGTTGGCCTGGTTCCCATTTATTTAACTTAAATGGCCCTGTCCCGTCTGGATCCCGCCACCAGTACTCCCCGGATTCTACATTATCCCTATTAACCACAAAGGCGGTAGGATAAGCTAGCTTGTCCAGGAAGTATGCCCTGGGGGCGTCAATGGTAACCTGAAGAGTATAGTCACTAATGACCTCAACTCCGGAGATTTCCTCCGTTTCTCCCGCCAGCATATCCTTGGCACCAATAATATCGCCCAGATAGGTAGCGGCTGTGCCAGAGCCCATATCGGGGTCGCAAGCCCGCTCCCAGGAGTATTTGAAATCTGCAGCTTTGACTTCTTTGCCGTCATGAAATTTAACATCCTGGCGCAGGTAGAAGGTATATATCTTGCCATCGGTACTTTTCTCCCAGCTTTCGGCGATATCAGGCACTATATTCAACTCATGGTCAAGGCGAACCAAGCCAGAGAATATTTGCATGACGTAGGTATGAGAAGATATGTCGGCAGAAATCGCCGGGTCAAGCGTTATTGGACCAACGTCCCAGAGGCGAAGGCTGTCTTCGCCACCCCACCAAAAAAAACAACCATTTAAAGGGAGGAGGGAAAAAACAAGAATAAGCAAGAGGAATGCTATACACCGATTTTTTCTCCTGTGAAAATACCTGTTTTTCATTAACCTGCCAATTCACAGGTTCCTTGCTTGACCTGGAACAATCTTGTACTCCTTTACCAGATGTCAATAACTCTTGCTATGGTGTCATCATAGTCAGGTTCGGTCATATAATGACCAGGCGGAGGTATCACACATTCGTAGTAACGCCGACCAATTGCAGGCTCGACCTCCCAATCAAACTGTGGTTCAATATAGACCAAGCCTCTGTCGGTAGTATCAAAGGCGACTATAGCATGCCCAGTTAGCCCAAGATATTCAATGACAACATAGGCACAGCGGATTCCTTCCTCTAGCGCGTTTGCCTTAACATCCGCAGCAAAATCAACACAGATATACCCATCTTTCACGTATTCTCGCTCACTTATCTCATCCTGTTTCAAGAAATCCATCATTTCCTGGTAGCTGGGGTCTCTTAATACATAGCCATATCCCGTGGTCAGCCTGGCATAGTTAACCTGTAGGCTAGACAACTCATCTTCCAGAGATTCGACAAGTTCTTTTGATCCGTTTAACGCAATTTCAACAGTTGCTAATTCAGCTTGAATCACCTCCAATTCGTCGTCTACCAGCAGCAGCGAATTCTGTGCTCTATTCAGTTCATTTAACACCCAGGCTGTGGCAACAATAGATGTAATAGCTACTATTGCCAGAATAACAATGGCCAGCCAGAATTTCCTATTGTAATTCGTCTCCATCATCACTAGGACCTCCAAACATCGATTTCAAGTTGGAAAATAACTGAGCAGGGTTTTCAGAATTCCTTGCCAGCTTCTCGAAAGGACACATATCTGTGCCATCGTAATTAGAGATATAAGCAACTATACTCTTACTATTAATTGTAATCCCTTGCCCCTTCAGCATATCAATCGCTCCCTTGGTTGCTATGCCAGCATATACCGAGATTATCCGAGCATGCAGGCAAAGCATAGCTATGGCCGAACCCACGATGTGGTCAGCTACCGCAGCATTATGTAAACCTTTTCCCATACTCTGAACAGCCTGGGAAAAAGGGGCTATTCCATGCTCTCTGGAACGGAAAGGAACTTGTCCTTCTTTCGCTATAACGAGGTTCCATTTCTCTTCCTCCAAAAGAGAGCGTGCCAACTCAATATCTTCCATGCTAATCTGCATAGCGTTGTAAACAGCGACTAGATCCTGAGAGAAATGCCAAAAAGCAAAGATAGAAAATCAAAATCACAAACTAAAATGCAAAATTCATTTTCTTAGTTTGAAAATCAATTTGATTGCTTAATTTTGCCTTGTCATTTTGCATTTTTATTCTTACTCTTTTAGCTCATATGTCATGTTGCCCAAGCCGAGCTGCTGAGCAGTCCTTATTTGAATCAAGCTATCCGTGCCATTTATTTTTCCCAGGACATCGGGAGAGCTGATGCTGGCAAATTTCCCCAGGGGCTTGCTCTGCGCAATCAAGTCTAAAGATGCCTTGTCAATAGCTACCACATCCAAGGAAGCGAGAATGCCAATATCAGGAACCACTGGCGGACCCGACGGCGCGACACAGTCACACAACCGCGTTACATCCTGGACGAAATTGATAAAAGCCACTTTGGAATGAAACTGTCTTAGTACCCCTGCAGCAGCGTGAGCCAGATAAACCTGAAACTTTTCTTGTGCCCCGGGAGGCATGGAGTAAACATCTTCCGGGCAAAGATAAAGACAATGACTGCAATCCATGCATTTCTCATCATCACGCACTATTTTATCCTCAACTAAAGACAATGCTTTAAACGGACAGACTTCAACGCACTGTCCACAGCCTGTACACTTAGAGATGTCGATGAGAGCCCGATTTGCCCTATGTTGAGCAGCCTTTGACTCCTTGATAACACAGCCCATAGCCACGTTCTTGATAGATCCTCCAAAGCCAGAGAGTCCATGTCCCTTAACATGAGAAAGAACTATCAGAGAGTCGGCATTGAAAATCTTCTCGGCTATCTTTATCTTATCTAAAGAGCAACCAGAAATCTGCTTGGGGATATCTATTAACTCTCCATCACAACCTTGCTCTCCATCAGCTATAACCACAGGCGCTCCCAGCGATTCCTCGGTAAAGCCATTGCGGGCTGCTGTAGCCAGATACTGGCTGGCAGTGAACCTCCCCATGGGATAAAGAGTAGTGGTATCAGTCACAAACGGTTTACCTCCAGCTTCTTTAATTAAATCGCATGCCCTGCGTACTATCGGCGGACGCAGGTAAGCACTGCCGCCATATTCTCCCATGTGAACCTTCACCGCCACTGAATCACCCTCGGAGACAACATCGGCTACCTTGGAGAAAAGAGTCCTCAGTCCTCTGAGGAAAGCTCTACCCTTATCATAGGGGAAAAGGAAAACCTCGCTTCTTTCGTTGGTTTTCATGATGCTCTCTTGTCCAATAGTATATCTTAAAAATGAATATGCAGTAAATTGACTTAGAACAAATTCTTAGCCTTCAGGCTTAAGTAATTATTATCACAGACGATGATGTGGTCAAGGACATCGATGCCTATGACCTCTCCAGCTTTGGCCAGCCGCTTGGTTAGCTCAACATCCTCCTTGGATGGCTCGGGGTCACCCGAAGGATGATTATGCACAAAGATTACCGAAGCGGCGGAAGAAGAAACCGCTTCCTTAAACACCTCACGTGGATGAACAATGCTTGTATCCAGACTGCCTATGGAAACCAGCTTGTGATTTATTAACCTGTTTCTGGTATCCATGCAAAGTACCAAAAAATGTTCCTTTTTCTTGCCTTTCAACTGGCTTCTCACTACGGCAGCTACGTCCTCGGGGGACTTGAGCACCGGCTTGGGTTTAGCACCGACATCGGCTTCCAGCCTCTTACTCAATTCAAGGGCAGCCTTAATCTGCGCCGCCTTGGCTGGCCCGATACCTCTCGTCTGAGTTAACTCCTCCACAGAAGCATGGGCAATACCTTTGAGATTGCCAAACCGGCTTAACAGCTTCTGGCTAGTCTCTATGACGGATTCACCTTTAATCCCCCGACCCAAGATTAAAGCTAAAATTTCCTGGGCGGAAAGAGCTTCACTCCCCAGTTTAAACAGCCTCTCCCTAGGTCGCTCACTGATGGGCAAATCGTGAACAGTAAAAGAGTCTTTCATAGCTTATCTTATATCGTTTATTTTCCGAGATGCCCTTCGCCGAGTCCACTTATCCAGAGCCAGAGCGCCCCACAAAGTCAGGGCTGTAGCTAATACCGCTACTACAATAAGTAAAGAGGGATGAGATTGCTGTGCTTCGTTGGCAATGACAGTATGGGCTACCAGCGTTGCTCGCCAGCGAGTATCAAGTCCATCTATATCAAAGCCATAAACCTCGGTCAAGGCTTCATCATAGGTACTACCCAGCTTCAAAAGCGTTAACAAGTCAAGCATCCTGTCCTGTCCATAATTATCAAGAAGATACTCCACAAGACTATAGCTCTGAGCATAGGAAAGGTAAGCTTTTTCAGAGTAAGCAGAAAAGGGACTACACAGGCTGCGCACCGAAATGAGCTTATCCTCCAAGATAGCGTCTTGTAGGTAGGAGCGCAGAATAGGGTCAAGCTCGCCTTCGTTATGCATAGCTAATCCTTCGTCAAGCCAGAGAGGAAGCTGCCCATAAGGGCTAAAGGTTGCTTGATGAACAACAAGATGCGTCAACTCGTGAACCACGGCCCTCTTACCCCAATCAAGTTCGCCCGATGGAATACCGATAGCAATTGTACTGAATGCAGTAAAGGCAACTCCTCCAGTCCATTCCCGAGGAAAAATCATTGCCCCCTTCAAATCACTGGTGGAGCTATAAATATATATCTTGATGGGCTTCTCCGGATAGGCGCCAATATCCTGAGTTAACCAGGCAAGTCCTTCCTGACAAGTATCCATCAATTCCTGGGCGAAGGAATCACCGCCTTCGTACCAGAAAAGGGACAGCTCGCTGCCCTGGGGCACGGTACTAGTCAAGCTTTGCCAAGGATAACGCTCGTCATCGAAATGCGTTATCTCGGGAGAGGTCTCACATTTGTTCCCATCAGCATCTTCAATCATCCACCAATATGTGATTTCAGCACCAGGGGGCAAGCTCGAATTTCTCATATCCCATACCCAATTAGCTTCTATCTTACTTGCCGGAGTAAAATCAGCCCAACCCTCACTGATAACTTCAGCGTAGTTCATCCTATCCACCTGGTAATAAAGACGGACATCAACAATATCAACATAGCTTTCAGCCTCGATAGTGAACACAGCCTGGTTTGGGAAATTCACTTCTACATCGCTAGCTATAACTGCTATATCTTCGCCAGCTGCGACGAGGGAAGGACTCAAAATTAATGGAAGCGCCAAAGTTATTAAGGTGATTCGTTTAATCATTTCCCTACTCGAGACCTAAGGTAGTCAGTGATAAATCCATCTAGTTCTCCATCCAACACGGCTTCGGCATCGTGAACCTCGTAACCAGTGCGGTGGTCCTTCACCATTTTGTACGGGTGAAGAACATAACTTCGAATTTGATTTCCCCAACCTGCTTCAATACGCTCGCCTTTTAGCTTGGCTCTTGCCTCCTCTTTCTGCTCGCGGTTAAGCTCAAGCAGGCGAGAATAAAGGATTTTTAAAGCAGCTTCCTTGTTTTGGTGTTGAGACCTCTGACCTTGACAAGTAGCTGCCAGCCCTGTAGGTAAGTGAGTTATCCTGACAGCGCTGCTTGTCTTCTGCATATGTTGCCCGCCAGGACCACTAGACCTGAAAGTATCTATTCTCAAATCCTCCGGGTTTATTTTAACATCCACCGCCTCTTCAGCTTCAGGGAGGACTTCCGCCAAGACAAAAGATGTGTGGCGGGCATGATCAGCATCAAAGGGGGAAAGCCGTACTAACCTGTGTACCCCATGCTCACCCTTGAGATAGCCATAGACATAATCCCCTCTTATCTCCACGATAGCGCTTTTAATACCAGCCTCTTCCCCCAGGGAGACATCTAAGACATCGGTTTTATAATTATGCCGCTCTGCCCACCTCAAGTACATCCTGAGCAACATATTTGCCCAATCCTGAGACTCTGTACCACCAGCACCAGCATGAAGGGCGAGCATGGCATTTCGACTATCGTAATCGCCAGTAAAAAGCTGTTGGCTCTCCAACTGTTCAAACCGAGAGCTCAGCTTTTTTAGCTCCAGTTGTATCTCTTCCTTAAGGGAGTAATCTTCCTCCTCAATAGCCAGAACGGTCATTTCCCGAAGATCGGCAACTTTCTTCTCAAGTTCGCGCCAAGCATTGACTAAATTGTTTTTGACCCCAAGCTGACGCATGCTAGCCTGAGCTTTAGCCGGGTCATTCCAAAAATCAGGTTGGGCTGACTCTGTCTCTATCCTGGCAATTTCTTTTTCCTTGCCAGGGATGTCAAAGATGCACCATGGTATCCGAGATTCGGCGAAGCAAGATCTCTAGATTTTCCTTCTCTTCCTGCATCTGAAATACTCCTTATTTGAATATCTTCCCTTGACAGCTTGGTTCAGAGGTTAACATGCCTCCGGCAGCGAGGTGAGCCAAGCGAGTAGGTTCAGGAAGCCTATAACCACGGCAGCAATTCATCACCCATTGTAGAGCCGATTCCAGGCTAATTTTATGGCCCACGGAAACATATATCGGCTTCACTCCAGATTTAGTCCTCAACGCTGCTCCAATAAGCTCCCCCTTATCAAGCAGTTCAGCATGAGAGCCAACCTCTTCTCCCAAGGGCTGATGCCGGCCACAAAGGATAGACTTTGCACAGCCTATAGTAGGCAAATCAAGAAAAAGTCCTACATGCGAGGCGAGCCCAAATCTCCTGGGATGAGCAATCCCCTGACCATCAATCAGAATAAGGTCGGGGACATTACATAGTTTTTCACAAGCAGCCAGAATCAAGGGAGCTTCCCGAAAAGACAACAGCCCCGGAATATAGGGAAATGTAATCTTACCTTCAGCTATTTTTACCTCGACTATACTAAGATCGGGATAACGGAGAACTACCACTGCTCCTTTCGCTACGCCCTGAGCATCAGGAGCAGATATGTCAATCCCGACAATAAAGCGTGGGTTGATAATTTCGTTTTCAGTCACCACCCTTTTCGCAAGGCCCAATTGTATTTCCCTAGCCCGGGCACTGTTCACCTCCCATTCATGTAATGTGAGGACTCTCATATCTTGAATTATAAAGCATTCCACTTCAATAACAAACTCTGAAGCTGATGATATAAAAAGCACCTGGATTCCTATCAGCGATAGTATCTTGGCGAAAGTGAACTACTTTGATATAATCACAGACACAACTACTCATTAGCTACTGAAATGATTAGCCACTCGGTTTCGGAAACAGTCTATGTGCAAACGCTGTCTAGTTCCAGGCCAGGGATTTATCAAGGAGCTGCATTATGTCTAAAGAAATCACCAATAGTGTAGAAGCCCTCGAGGTCGAAGCTGAAAAGATCCTCGAAGCGGCAAAGACCAGAGCCAACGAGATCATCCTCGAAGCCAGGGAAGAGGCGAAGAAAATACTTTCCTCCCAGTTGCCCCTCGATGAGATAAAAACTGAGTGCGATAAGATTGTGAGTAAGGCCAGGGCAGAAGCCGATAAAAAAATCAAGGACTCCGAGGAGAAGGCTGCTGAAATCAGAACCAATGCTGATAAAAAAGTAGAAAAGATTACCGAGCTCATGGTGAATATTGTCACGGGTAAAAGTTAACATGATACCTATAATCGTCAATACACCTGACCCTATGTCCAAAGTCCGGGTAGTGACTACCAAGGATTACTCCACCGAGACCCTCAAAACTCTACATACCGCTGGTGTGCTTCATGTTGAGGAAAGCGAAGAGCTAGAGCCTGTGGATAAAGAAGCCATCGAACAGGAAAGAAAGGAAATCGGTGAACTACTAACAAGCATTAACGATGTATTGGATTACATACCAAAGGGAGAAAGATTATCTCTGCAAGAGGATGTGGAGGTTATATATACCAGACCCTTTGACGAAGTTGACAGCGAAGTAAGGTTGCTATGCACCAAGCTCAGCAACATGCACCACAGCGCTACCAAACTTAACGAGGATGTTAAGGCGCTAACAGAACTAAGCAAGTATCTCGGCTCTCTGGAGAAGCAGGCCGACATTAAATTGAGAGACTTAAATTTCTCTGGTACTTATCTGTTTTCCCGGGTCTTTGTGTTGCCAAAGGAATCATTTGAAACTATATATCCTAAACTTAAAGGCTACATACTTGAGAACCTGAAAAGCAAAGTAGAAAACGAGACTGTCTTGTATGTCATCGCCAAAGTGAAGGACCAAAAAGCTATAGAGTCCATAGTCAAGAATGGTGAGGGCAAGATGTTACCAATACCAGGGGAAGATTTAACCTTGAGTGAATTTCTTGAAGTAGCTGACGGTAATATTCACAAACTTGAAGAAGAACTGACAAGACTCCACGCTAACATTGAAAGTAAAACCAGAGAGAGTCTAGAAAAGCTTGTCCTTTTCAGGGAGGCATTATCAGCAGAAACGGAAAGATTAGCAGTTTTAGAAAAAGCCAGTGAGTCAAAATACGTCACCTTAATCGAGGGATGGATCCCAGAAAGTGATGTTGAATCTACAATTTCTCAGCTCAAGGAGAACATAGGCTATGTGTTTGTTGACACAAGGAAGCCAGAGCAAGCAGAAGAGCCACCCACTAAGATGAAGAACCCAACCCCTCTTAAGCCATTCGAAGTCGTTGTTAACTTGTTCGGTACCCCAAAGTATGAGGAATGGGACCCCACTCCGATAGTAGCCTACTTCTTTGCCTTTTTCTTCGGCCTCATGCTGGGGGATGTCGTATATGCTATCGTTATCATGCTATTTGCATACCGCGGTCTGCATCTCCTCGTTAATGACCCGCAAACCGAGGGGTTTAGACTATTTCAGCGGACACTTTATATAAGCGGCGGCGTTGCCCTCGTTGTTGGTTTGCTTACCGGTAGTTACCTGGGAGATTTCTATACGTTTTTCGGCATTGAGACTCTGGCCATCGCCCCTAGAATTCAAGCAGTGCTGGGGAATGCAACTTCGTTCATAGTGATCTCCATATTTATAGGTCTTATCCATGTGAATCTGGCTCACATTATGGCGCTCATCAAAACGAGAAGGCAGAAGGGAGTGGCACTGGGTAAAGCCGGCCTGTTTATGCTTCAAATCGCCGGAATACCCTGGATCATAAATTTCCTATTTGGCGTGAAGATTCCACTGTTGCCTGAGCAGGCATACCCTATCTTACTGTATCTTGTATTTCTAAGCGTAGCATTAATCGTTGTTTCCTCTATTGTGCAAAAGGGCGCCTTTTTGGGGGGCATTTTTTGGTTGTTCGACTTGACAGGGCTTTTAGGCGATGTCATGTCATATTGCAGGCTGGCAGGCGTCGGCTTAGCTACATTCTATCTGGCTAAATCTTTCAACCTGATGGCCCAGGTGGTATCCGACATGGTGCCTGCCGGGCCAGCCGGCTTACTTAACCTCATTGTTGGCGGCTTAATACTTATCGTGATTTTGCTTATCGGCCATGTTATCAACCTGGCTCTCAGTGGTATCACTTGTTTTGTGCATTCTCTCCGGCTATGTTTTGTGGAGTTTCTCCTTAAGTTCTACGATGGAAGCGGTAAGAAATACAGTCCGCTCCGTCTGAAGACTCAGCCTATATTTGTAAAAACGTGAATGGAGTTAAAAATATTTAATTAATGGAGGTGTAAGATGCTAATCGACGCAGTATCCCTGGCAGTCATCGGAGGTGCGATAACCTTAGCTGGAGCCCTAGCTGGCTCAGCTATAGGCATCGGTATCGCCGGCTCTGCCGGGGCAGCTACGCTGTCTGAAGAACCCGGCCAGTTCAGAAATGTTATCCTTCTGGCATCTCTGCCGATGACCCAGACCTTTTATGGTCTCATAGTGTTGATACTTATTCTGCAAATAGTAGTTCCCAGCGTAAGAGAGATGACTGACCCTGGCGGCGTGGGTTTCGCGGTATTGGGCATCGGTATCATAGCCGCCCTGGCTGAAGGATTCTCGGCTGCTTACCAGGGCTCTGTGTGCGCTTCTGGTATCTCACTCTTACCCAAGACAAAGGGGACAATACTAACTAGTTCTATGATTTTAGCTGTGTTCGTCGAGCTGATAGGTGTCCTTGGGTTGGTGTTCGCCATACTAGCATTAACTATGTTAGGAGTTTTTTAAGGGCATCTAAAATGGAGAAAATAAGTGAAGCCGTTGTCAGCAAAGTGAAGCTGGATGCCCAGAACTTGATAAAAGAGGCTGAAAAGAAGGCACAAGAAGAGCTAGAGAAAGCCAAAAAGCAGAGGGGAGCGCAGTTCGAAGAAGTAAGGGACAGAATGCTAGGGGAAGCCGAGGAGGAGGTTGCCAGAATCTTAGCCCAGGCCTCTATAAAAGCACGACAGCAGCTATCGAGGGCGAAAGCTGACATCATTGCCAAAATAATTGACGGGGCGCGAAAAGAATTGTCCCGAATTGCAATCGACGAGAGCCACTTTCTAAACTTGGTCAGGGAAGCTGTGGAGGGACTCGGCGTAGATGAAGCTAGGATTTACGTTTCTCCAAAAGATGTAAACACGGTAAAAAGACTTCTTGAAACGGACAGGGAATTTTCTGGCAAGATAGTGGAGGTCAGGGAGTCTAATTGCCTGGGAGGTGTCATAGCTGAAGATGTTGAGGGAAAGCTCAGGATAGATAATACCTATGAAACCAGACTGGAGATGCTGCTACCGAAGCTATTGCCCGAGATAAATAAGGAACTCTTTGAAGCTCCGTAAGGTAACATCGTGCTTAGTCCAAGATACACATTTATATCTGCTTTTTTGAAGGGCGAGGAGACTAAAACCGTCACCCCTGAACATATAGATAAAATGATATCAGCATCCAATCTCCAGGATGCGCTGGCAATCATCAGGGAAACCGACATAGGAAGCTATCTGGAGGATTTACCAGTTAGGACTTTTAACGATGTAGATGAATGCTTATGGGGCTATCTTGCGCATCGTATCGGATATGTAGAATCACTCAAATTCCTGCCTAAAGAGATACGGAACCTATCCAGAGCATATATGGTGAAGTATGATATATTCAATATTAAAGCCGCTTTACAAGGCATTTCGGCCGGTAAAAAAGCCATTATGATACCGGTCGGGGTTATCTATAACAATTCATTGCTAGATGAACTTTCCAAAGCTGAGAATGTAGATGGCATCATCCAGCTACTTATCGAGTGCAAATTGGGAGATTATGTACCTGCTCTGGAACAGTACAAAATGAATGAAGGCGTGAAGTCGAAGCTCCTTGCTCAAATTAAATTGGATAACAAATACTACGAAAATATGCTAAATGTGTCAAAATCTATAAGTACTGGCCAGATACTTTCTAAAACTCTTGGCCTCAATATAGACCTGGTAAACCTGCAAATTATAACCAGGGCTATAATTATGGGTATAGGGGCTGAGATTGCGGAGTACGCCATAGCTGGAGGATACATGATTGCGGGACAAGCTATCAAGGATTTATCATCTTCAGAATTAGCCGATGTACCTTCAAAGTTAGAGGGTACTCCATATCAGGACATAGCAAAAGAACTATTAAGCAGCTACGAGACGACGAAAGACATTTCAGTGGTAAGCGAAATCATTGATAAGCATAAGTTTAGGTTGGCTAAAGAGATGTTGTCGTCAAGGCTGTTATCCCCACTAGTGATGGCTTGGTATTTAATCTTAAAAGAGATTGAAATACGTAACTTGCGACTAGCTTTCAAAGCAATAGTTGATGGTGTTCTCATTCAGGAAATAAAGAATTATTTGGTGTTTTGACATGACGCCTATCAAACAACTGGATATAGCTGTTATAGGAGACGAAGAACTGGTCAACGCATTGAGATTGGCCGGCATCAGTAAGCACTACATGATAAAGGGCGATGATGTCCCTGAAAATGTGAGGAGGGCTCTAGATGAATTGCTAGCCGAGCCTGATGTTGGTATTGTAGTGATGCTGGAAGACTATGCTCACTATGTTGAAGATCTACTAACTCAAGTTAGAAAAGGGAAAGGAACCACTCCTGTAATCATCGAGGTTCCATCGAAGTTTGGCACAAAGCACCCGGATATTAGGGAATATTACAGGGCACTTATCAGAGAATCTATAGGGTTTGAAGTAGAAATTTGAAATTATAGTAAAAGTAGGAGGTTGAAGATATGGGCAAAATATGGAGAGTTTCAGGTCCTCTAGTTATCGCCGATGCCATGAAAGGTTCCCAGGTTTATGAAGTTGTCGAAATAGGTGAAGAAGGGCTTGTCGGGGAGATAGTAGGACTGGAAGGGAACAAGGCGATAATTCAAGCACACGAGGATACTCTGGGATTGAAAGTTGGCGAGGTGGTGAGAGGAACGGGAAGAATCTTAAGCGCAGAGCTGGGCCCCGGACTTGTGGGCTCTATTTACGATGGGCTACAAAAATCTTTACTTACCATGGGTGAGAATATTGGCCCGTTTATGAAACGGGGTGCCAAAGCCTCAGCTCTTCCCCGCGACAAAAAATGGCAGTTCACACCTAAAGTCAAGGTCGGGGATGCCGTTAGCCAAGGGGATATACTAGGCGTAGTGCCCGAAACCAATCTAATAGAACACAGGATAATGGTGCCGGTGGGAATCAAAGGCACGATAAAGGAGATACGCCAAGGCGACTACACTGTCGAAGAGCCTGTAGCTTGGATAGAGCATGATAGTGAAGTAAAAGAACTCACGCTGATGCAAGAGTGGCCAGTAAGAAAGCCCAGACCCTATAAGCAGCGGTTCGATCCTTCGGGCTTGCTCACTACTGGCATGCGAATTTTGGATTACATGTTCCCCTTAGCGCTTGGGGGTAAAGCTGCGATACCCGGGGGCTTTGGTACTGGAAAAACCGTTGCCCTGCAGCAGCTGGCCAGATGGGCTCAGACACATCTGAACATCTACGTTGGCTGCGGCGAAAGGGGTAACGAGATGTCTGACGTGCTTACTAGCTTTAGGGAACTCAAGGACCCTAACACAGGAAGATTGTTGCAAGAGAAAGAGATCTTTATAGCTAACACCTCTAACATGCCCGTTGTGGCTAGGGAAGCAAGTATTTTTGTTGGCATTACTATGGCCGAGTACTTCCGGGACATGGGTTACGATATTTTGGTGGTTGCTGATTCAACTTCGAGATGGGCTGAAGCCATGAGGGAGATGAGTGGAAGACTGGAGGAAATGCCAGGGGAGGAAGGCTTTCCTTCATATATGGGCTCTCGGCTTTCCTCTTTTTATGAAAGAGCAGGAATGGTTGAATGCTTAGGCAATCCTGAAAGAAAGGGCTCAGTAACAGTAGCCGGTGCCGTGAGTCCCCCCGGAGCTGACTTCAGCGAACCGGTAACCCAAAACACACTTAGAATAATAGATGCCTTGTATGCCTTGGATGTTTCGCTGGCAAACAAGAGACATTTCCCTGCCATAAACTGGCTTACTAGTTATAGCCTTTATGTAGACGCAGTTAAAGATTGGTGGAATGAGTACGATACAGGATGGGAGGATACCAGAGCTAGTGCCTTGAGAGTATTGCAGCAGGAGGCTGAGCTGGAGGAAATTGTGAGACTCGTCGGTCCCGAAGCTTTACCCGAAGGAGACAAATTATTGCTTCTTATCGCCAGGATGATACGCGAGGACTTTCTCCAGCAAAGCGCCTATCACGAAGTCGATACCTACTGTATGCCAGCAAAAGCCGGGCTCATGCTTAAAACTATAATGAAATTTTATGAACTAGCTCAGGAAATGTTAAATTCGGGGGCAGGCATTGAGAGCATCCGCTCATCGCCAATGGTGTACAGAATATCCAGGATGAAGGATATACCCAATGAGGTCTTTGAACAGAAAGTCAAGGAATTGTGGTCAGAGATGGACCAAAGCTTGGTAACTGGCAAACGCGTTCCCTGAGAAAAGGAGGGCTTTTATGGATTTCTCCTCACTTTACGTTAAAGAAGGAAGAGCAATTAGTAAGGCTAAGGGGTCTTTGCTCGTAGCTGAAAGCATACCCGGTATAAAATTTAATGAGATGGTTGATGTTCAACTTGGGAATGGTGAGGTGAAAGGTGGTCAAGCAATAGACATCAGTGAGAAAGCAGCTATAATCGAGGTATTTGGTGGCGTCAGCGAAGTGGACCTCATCGGAAGCAAGATAAGGTGTAAAGGCGAAACTTTAAAGTTGCCAGTATCTATTGACATTTCAGGGAGGATCTTTAATGGGATGGGAGAACCAATAGATGGAGGTCCACAGGTGATCCCCGAAGATTACCTGGATATTAACGGTGAGCCCATAAACCCCGCACTCCGCCAGCCTCCAGCAGAGTTTATTGAAACGGGAATCTCGGCGATAGATGGCTTAAACGCATTAGTTAGAGGGCAGAAATTGCCCATATTTAGCGGCTCAGGCCTGCCTCATAACCGAATTGTAGCTCAAATAATCAGACAGGCAACCGTAAAGGGCACGGAGGAAAGATTCGCTTTAGTATTTGCTGCTATTGGTATCAGTTACGATGATGCCTCCTTTTTCATGAGAAATCTCGAGAGGACAGGTGCACTGGAGAGAACTGTAGCCTTCATCAATACCGCGTCAGACCCTGTTATCGAGCGAATATCAACACCAAGGCTAGCTTTAACCGCAGCCGAATATCTGGCATGGAAACAGAATATGCATGTGCTGGTCATACTCACCGACATGACCAATTATTGCGAAGCTCTCCGCGAACTTTCTTCCATGCGTGAAGAGATACCATCAAGAAGGGGATATCCCGGGTATATGTACACCGACCTGGCCATGATGTATGAAAGGGCAGGCAGGATTTTGGGTAAAGAAGGCTCGGTAACTATAATGCCCATTTTGACCATGCCTGACGATGATATAACACATCCCATACCCGATCTTACCGGCTATATAACTGAGGGGCAGATTGTCCTTTCCCGAAATCTAGAAAGGAAAGGGATATACCCACCAATAGATGTATTCTTATCCCTTTCCCGAATGATGAAAGAGGGTATTGGGCCGGGTAAGACCAGAGAGGACCACAACAATGTTTTCATGCAATCCTACGCTGCTTATGCTGAAGGATGTTATCTCAGGGAGATATCCACCATTATAGGTGCTGAGGCATTGGGTGAAAGGGATAAAATATATTTGACCAGCGCGGATGAGTTCGAGAGAAAATTCATATCTCAAGGTGAGTGGGAGAAAAGAACGGTAGAAGACACCCTGGACATAGCTTGGGAGTTATTTTCAACACTGCCTGAAGAAGACTTGAAACTAATTAAAGAGGACTTCATCAAAAAGTACCTTCCCAAGTATCGGTAGTAGAAGCAGGTGCAGAAGAAATGCCGGAATTAATTAAAGTTAGACCTACAAAAATCGAGCTGGTAAAACTAAAACGCAGGCTCACCTTGGCCCAAAGAGTACAGAAGATAGTAAAGGACAGGCTTTCCATACTAACCATGGAATTTCTACAGACAGCGAGAGACACAGTGGAAGCTAAAAGAAAACTACTTGATGAATTATCCAAACTTTATAAGGCTCTATCAGTTGCCGCTGGGTATCATGGGTACATAGCGCTGGAAAAGGAATTAATAGCTACTGAGGTTGATTTGAAAGTTGCTACTGGCTTAGGAAATGTTGCAGGTGTGCGAATTCCGTCTTTTGAGCTTATGGACAATGCAAAGCCAATGAAAGGGTATAATCTGGTTGATACCTCCTCGTGGTTGGATCGTACAGCACAACTATCTGAAGAATCTCTCATAGCTATTGTAGAATTAGCTGAGCTTCAGAGGAATTTTGAATTATTGGCAATGGAAATAAATAGGACAAAAAGGATAACCAATGCCCTAGAATATATAGTAATCCCAGGACTACGGGTGACGATAAATTACTTAAATATGAAGTTTGAGGAAAGAGATAGAGAAGAAAAGGCACGGCTGAAACGTGTGAAAGTCCTGGTTGCTCGGGAATAAACAAATGCCTAATTCATTACATGATGAAGCCCCGATGCAATCGGGACAATCTCCCTATGAAAAGATGCTTAAGGATTGCTTAAGAGGCGAACTCAGGATAGTAAATATCGGGTTACCACAGAGTCAGAAACGGCTATCAAAGCTATTAGAAGAGAAATATCCTCATGTAGTCTGTAATGATGGCAGCACCCACCTCTTTAAAAGGAGAGAACTTGAGTATCTGGTAAGCATAATAGATGTCGATGAGCAGAAAGCATTGCCGTTGCCCATGCTTATAGAGCTAGGAGCCAATCAAGCAGAAGCTGCCATAATATGTGAAGGGAAAGTAGAAGAGAAAGTCATATCAAAAGCACTTAATATGCAAGTCACATGCCAGGAAAGAAGGATTAGGATATATAAACCGCAATTAGCCCTACTACGTAGGAAATTTAAAACAACGACCGTATATGCATTCTCTCCCAAAATTTTGGCCTAAACTGCCCGACCACCATCCAATTTTCTTATTTTTGTGCCGCCGAACTAATAAAGTATTCCCTCTAAGCCAAAAGCTAGGCTTCTTGTCAAATACTGTTAAAATAGCTACGAGATAATACATACCCTTATAACTTCATTTGTCTGCTAAGGAATGCCTCTAACGATAGATTCCTTAAGGCGTTCTTACCATAGAACATACTATGAAGCCAGCCGGGATTTGACCTTTACTACCTAGTAATGATATCCTTTAGACAGGTTATCACTGGTCGCGAAATCATCCAGATTGGAGGCAATAAAGGCAAGAGATAAACTAAAGCCTAGACCAGAATCCGGTTGTTTCAAACTACCACATTGATCCCGAGTAACCGCAGGAAATTCTAAGAAAGGAGGTGCAATATCAGCGATTTATTTGATTTGACAGGCAAAGTTGCTATAGTTGTTGGTGGTGGTGGCGGCATTGGTCATGCACAGGCTCTAGGACTGGCGGAGGCTGGCGCCGATGTCGTAGTGGCTAGCCGTAAACTTGAGCATCTCGAGCCGGTAGCCGAAGAGATACAAGCCAGGGGTAGAAAGTCACTGGCTGTCGCCACTGAGGTTACCGATGAGAAATCAGTAGCGGCTATGGTCGATAGTGTCCTGAAGAAATTCCCTCACATTGATATTCTAGTGAACGCTCATGGTCTGGCGATTCGCAATCCTGCCGATACCTTTCCCATTGATGAGTGGCAAAAGGTTATGGATATCAACACCCGCGGCACTTTCCTCACCTGCCAGGCGGTTGGGCGAGTGATGATCAAGCAGCGCAGTGGTAAGATCATTAATGTATCATCGGTGAGAGGCAGATACGGACTCCCCACAGACTATGCGGCTTATTGTCCCAGTAAAGGAGCTGTAGATACCCTGACACGAACGCTCGCTTGTGAGTGGGCTAAGTATAATGTGCTAGTGAATGCGGTGGCACCCACTGTTGTAGAGACTGAACTTACCCGTCCTGCCTTGGCCGACCCCGAGTTCGCCAAGAGAATGAAGTCTCGCATCCCCATTGGCCGCTGGGCAATGCCGGACGACATTGTGGGAGCTACCATATTCTTTGCCTCAAAGGCGTCGAACTTCATTACCGGGCAGGTCCTTTACATTGACGGCGGCGTGACTACATGGTAGCAGCGGGAAAATAATTTCTATAAGGAGGCAACGAAGTGGACTCGGAGGTGAAAAATTATCCAGAGTATTGGGCTGGTAATAAGCTGGCTTATCCTCATGTAGCGCCCGAAGCACCTAAGTTCTCCAGGTCTGTGGTGGTCGGCAATCTGATTTTTGTTTCTGGCTGTCAAGGCATGAATCCAGAAACTCTCAAGACAGAGACTGATGTCTTTGAAGAGCAGATGGTAATAGCTCTTGACAAGGTCAAGATGGCCATGGAGGAGGCAGGAAGTTCTATGAATAACGTTGTCAGAACACTCATGCTCCTCAAGAATTTGGAGGATTATCCTCGCATGCGAAAGACAGAGTTAGAATATTATCAAAAATACGCCCCATTTCTGGTCGATAACCCGCCAGCCAGTACTTTTATGCAAGTCGCCAGTCTGGCAAAACCTGAATTCTTGGTAGAGATAGACGTAATTGGCGTTATTTCGAGGGAATAAACAATATAAGCTGATTCAGTATGACAACTTCGGGCGGAATAATGACTTATGGCGTGGGGCACGACATTCTTGTATATTCAGGGTGAGATTGCTTGAGGCTTGAGGTTGAGCTGCTGAGAACCAAGTAATTAAAATTTAAGGAGGTATATATTATGGGTAAAAAAGTATTTGTCTCTCTGTCGCATCCCTTCAGTGCGGAAATTCCCCGCTGGCCTTATTTTGACAAACCAAAAATCGATAGTGCGCACACCATGGCAAAGGGCGGCGTTCTGACGCAGACGATTACCTGCCCTATGCACACTGGTACGCATTGCGATGCTCCTCGTCACGTTATGGAAATCGAGTTCAACGGTAAAAGGGCTCGTTACACGCACGAAATGCCTATCGATGCCTACACTGGCGATGCCGTTTGCCTTCCCATCGAGATCGAGCGCTGGGGGCTGATACTCCCGAAGCATCTTGAGGCTGCCTGCGAAAAAGTAGGTATCAAGCCGAGCGAACTGGAAGGTATGGTCATTTGCCTGAATACTGGCATGCATCGCAAGTTTGACGACTCCAAGGAGTACTATCATTATTCCTGCGGTACTGGCGTCGAGGCCGGCAGATGGTTTTTAGAGAAAAAGGTAAAGTGCGTTGCTATGGATATGCAGGCTCTGGATCATCCGCTCCACACCGCTATGGGCAACAACGGCATGACCCGTATGAACCTGCTCGGCGCTTCTGGATATCCTATCACCGAAGAGTATATTCAGCAGTTTGGTGAAGAAGCATATGCCGAATTTGATAAATTTACCTATATCAAAGTGCATGGCCAAGAAGCTTATGACAAGAAGTTTGGCGATCTGGAAGCCATCGGCTGCTGGGGCACCTGGGAGCCCTGCCATAAGGTAATGCTGGGTCACGGCATAGTCGGGGTTGAAAACCTCGGTGGAGATCTGGATAAGGTTTCCGGTAAGCGCTTCAGGTTCAACTGCTTCCCGATCCGCTGGTACATGGGCGATGGCTCCATGGCTCACTGCGTTGCCGAAATCAACGAAGATGATCTGAACGATGTGCCCGATAGGACCTACACCTACTGCGGCGTCCTCGCTTAAGTATATGGCTGTTTGTTTACCCCGATAATTCAAACCTAAATATGGAGGATATATGAAAAAGGTTAGTTTAGCTCAGGTCAAGCCCTATGAGGCTGCCGGTCATTTCAAGATGGTTGCGCTTCGGTTAAGCGGCAAAGAGGAGACTGGGGCTGAGAAGTTCTGGATCGGTCTTTCCCATTTTCTGCCCGGAGGCGGAGCCGAATTTGGCGCTACGCCAGCGGAGAAGTACTACTTCGTACTGGACGGAGAAATCACCGTTAAGACTGAGAAGGAAGAGATTACCCTCGGCCCATGGGACTCAGTCTACATCGGTCCCAACGAAGGTAGATCGATACTAAACAAGACCAATAAACCGGTGAGCATGCTGGTAGTTATTAACTACTAGTAATCTTCTATATTACGAGCAATTATTATAATTCTTGCTGGAGCAGGAAAGAGAGCAGCTTGTGAAAGTCGAAGAAATTAATCACGTCGCTTTGCTGGGAGCCGGCATGGTAGGGCATGGACTGGCACTGCATTTTGCCAAGTCAGGTTATCAGGTATCTTTATACTCCCGGACTCAGCAAACACTAGACAAAGCCATTGAAAATATTAGAGCAAACCTCCCCGCCTTAATGCAGGGACAAACTGGCTTGGAAAATGAAAGCAATAAGATTATAAGCAGGATAAAAACAACAAGAAACATGGACGAAGCAGTGGCCGAGGCCCCGATTGTTATCGAATCAGTGGCTGAAAACCTACAGGTAAAACAAGACTTGTTTAAGGAATTAGATCAGATGTGCCCCAGGGATGTTATTCTGGCCACAAATACATCGGTAATCAGTATAACGTCGATAGCATCTAAAGCCAAGAACCGGGATAGAATCGTTGGAACACACTTCTGGTTTCCACCTTACCTTATCCCTCTGGTTGAAGTGGTTAAGGGAAGGGATACCTCTGATGAGACAATGGAAATAACCTATCAATTCATGAAAAAAGCGGGGAAATATCCCATTAAATGCTTGAAGGATGTCCCAGGATTTGTCGCCAACCGTCTCCAACACGCTCTCTGGCGAGAGGCTATCTCAATTGTAGAAAGAGGCATTGCTGATGCAGCTACTGTTGACGATGCTATTAAACAAAGTTTTGGTATACGAATTCCAGTTCTGGGGCCAATTGAGAATGCCGATATGGTAGGGCTAGATTTAACTCTGGCTATTCATAATACCGTGTTGCAGGATTTAGAGGCTTCTCCCAACCCCTCACCACTCTTAAAGGACAAGATAAGTAAGGGTGAGCTTGGGTTCAAATCTGGAAAAGGTTTTTATGACGAATGGACACCAGAAAGCATACATCGCACTAGAGAAAGACTTGTGAAACACCTTATTGATTACTCGCGAAAGCAACAAACTTGAGACAGAACACATGATATTAATTATCAATAATGTAAGGGGGGATGCATAAAATGGAAAAACTCATCATAACGGCGGCTTTGACCGGTAATATTACCCTGCCAACGCAGACACCTTATCTGCCACTGACGCCGCAACAGATAGCTGAAGAGGCGGAAAGGTGTGCCAATGCGGGCGCGGCTTCAGTGCATGTCCATGGTAGAGACCCGCAGACCGGCAAACCGACTACTGACCCGGCCGTCTACCGGGAGATTGCCACCCTCATTAAGGCAAGAAGCAATGTTATCGTCTGTGTAACCACAGGCGGCACCATGGAAATGACAGCGGCGGAAAGGATAAGGGTTGTCCCGGCTCTCAAACCAGAGCTGGCTACATTTAACATGGGCTCGATCAATTTCTCAATTCACCCGATTGCAGAGCGATACAAGGACTCGGACTACAAGTATCCCTGGGAGAAGGATTTTGCCGCCGGAACCATAGACTTCATCTTCCGTAATACCTTTGGTGATATCGAGCACTTCTGTAAGACCATGACTGAGAATAATACCAAACCCGAACACGAAGCCTATGACGTAGGACACCTGTACAATATAAAATATTGCATCAGGAAAAAGCTGTTGAAGTTTCCCATCTGGGTGCAATTTGTCACCGGAATTTTGGGGGCAATTGGAGCCGATTTAGAGAACATCATGTTCATGAAGCAAACATCTGACCGACTGTTCGGATCCGAAAACTACAAGTGGTCGGTAATTGGCGCCGGCTATCCCGCTGAGTTTCACCTGGCGACCCTAGCCATAATGATGGGTGGGCATGTCCGCGTGGGTATGGAAGACAACATCTACGTCAGTAAAAGAGTATTGGCTAAGAGCAACGCCGAACTGGTAGAGAAGGTAGTCAGAATCGCCCGGGAGCTTGACCGGGAGATAGCTACGCCCGATGAAGCAAGAGAGATCCTGGGCTTAAAAGGTAAGGACAAGGTCGGCTACTAGAGGAACTGGACATATACCCCACAAAAAGTCTCTTCTATACTACTTTGTTTCTTAGGCCTGGCAACCTTCTGTGTGTGACTCTGAGGTAGCCACTTCGCGGTTTTTCTAATCTGTAAGCTCGGACACATTTGAAGGGGATTGTGTCAAATCAGCGACGATTGTAAATTCGTACTCAGCAAAATGTCTCTGAAGTGCTTCTCTTAACGAGCTCCTTACTACTAGTAGGACATTGACTGTTGACGCTAGAGCTAGTTTGACTGCGGGTATAAGTCCCTTGCCACTCAGTTCCAACGGACCAACCTCGTCAATGACCACCAGGTCGCATCTGCTCTCGACCGCCCGTTTAACAGCATCGCAGGCAAATATTATCCCGTCCCTGCTAATAGTATAGTCACCCACCATTTCACCTCCCTTGAAACATCCATGGCCTGATAGCCGGGCAAATGGGATCTCTTCGCCTGTAAGGAGGTCAAGTGCATTAGAGCCTACTCGTTGTCCTTGCTTCTCAATCGCTGGAGAGAGTATTCCACCGATGCTGGAACCAGAGTCTCGCCGCCGGTCAACATATTCCCTGCACCAGCTGGTCTTGCCTGACCCCGGTTCACCCACAACGAGCAGTCTCACTAGAGAGCCTATGCGAAAGCAACCGCGCCAACTGAACAAAGGGCTGTGATGGCTATGGTGCTTGCATAGAAGGCCCTGGGCCTTGCAGTCATGAGTTGCCAGAAATTGGGTCTGAGCTTTGTCCCCACCAGGTATACTAGCAGGAGGAGACAAGTGCCTACAACGGCTAGTGCTGTACCATTGGTTAGTGCCGCAGTGACCCTATCTGCAAATCCCATGAACGCCCAGTTCCCCATACCTATCGACGATGCCAGGATGGCGTAGATGATGGCGCTCAGGTATCCCGCTGCAATACCAGTGCCAATACGAGTCTTAATGCTGCTTTCAAAGCCCTTGAACAGCAGGCTTACCACGAAGCTGAAGGCCAGGCCTTCCAGAAGGATTGCCGAGCCGGGGTTGACCACGGACGGACCAAAGATAGGTTCAACATAAATCACAGCGCTCAGGGGCTTGAACATGGCGGCGATCGCTGCAACAAAGAATACGAGCTTGGGTCGCCGATAGATGACGACGAATGCTGCCATGATTGACATGCCGATGCCTGCCGGAATCGCCCCCTTGACGAAGAGGGGGACATGGAGAAAGTGTAAAGCTCCCCCCAGAGTAGCTTCCACAAGGCCCCAGACCGAACCAAAGACCAGAATCCCAATAATTACATGCAAAATACTTCCTGACTTTGACACTGTTTTGAGTTTGCTAAACACCTGCATATTCTACCTCCTAACTCGTAAGTTTGTGCATTAAGTATATCAAAAAGAGATTTTTAGTCAACATGGTGTTGACTCTTCTGAGTCTATCATATTAAAATAATTGACTAAGTCAGACGAAAAAAGAGGAGGAAGAATATGGCCTATTCTACGAAAGACGAACAAGTCTTTACCAATTGTACTACCGGCGGACCACTTTTTGTGTACGTGAAAAACGGGAAAATAACACGCGTTGAACCCTTGGAGCTCAGTCCTGATGATGCCGAATCCTGGGTTATAGAAGCACGGGGAAGGAAGTTTTCTCCTGTTAGAAAGGCGAACGTTGCACAATATGCCTTGGCTGAGAGGTCAAGAATATATTCGTCTGATAGGCTTCTTTATCCCATGAAAAGAGTTGATTTCAATCCTACCGGAGACAGGAAGCCTGAAAACAGGGGCAAGTCGGGCTACGAGCGGATCAGCTGGGATGAAGCCTTAGATATTCTGGCCAAAGAGATTGAGCGTGTCCACAAGACTTATGGGCCTGGCGCAGTTCTTACCACGCCTTCTTCACATCATAATTGGGGCAATGTAGGTTACAGGCACAGCAGCCTCTTAAGGTTCATGGGAATCCTGAATGCTACCTATGTCGACCACAATCCGGATAGCTGGGAGGGTTGGCACTGGGGCGCGATGCATATGTGGGGCTTCGCCTGGAGACTAGGAATTTCGTCGCAATACGATCTCCTGGAAGATGCCTTGAAACACGCCGAGATGGTGATCTACTGGTCTTCTGACCCTGAAAGCACCGCCGGAATCTACGGAGGGCAGGAGTCAAATCAGTGGCGTTCCTGGCTGAAGGAGCTGGGCGTGAAAATGATTGTTGTAGACCAGCACTATAATTTCACCGCTGTAAATTTTGCTGATAAATGGTTTGCTCCCAGGCCGGGAACCGACACAGCGATGGCAGCAGCTATCGCCTATGTCTGGCTTACGGAAGGCACATACGATAAGGAATATATTAAGGAACATACGCACGGATTTGAAAAGTGGAAAAGCTATATACTTGGTGAAGAAGATGGTCTTGCCAAGACGAGTGAATGGGCTGAAAAGGAAACAGGAGTACCAGCACGAGAGATCAGAGCCTTGGCAAGAGAGTGGGCCAGGCGTAAGACTATGCTGGCCTCTGGGAGCGCACTTGGAGGAGGAGCCTGCAGGACGGCCTACGGGACAGAATGGGCAAGGTATATGGTTATGCTGGCAGCCATGCAGGGGATGGGTAAACCAGGGAGCAACATATGGACAACAAACTACGGTGCTCCCCAGAATTTTGACTTCTTCTTCCCCGGATATGCTGAAGGAGGCATATCCGGCGACCCACTAAACACTGCTGCCCACTACCAAATGATCTCACGGGGAATAACAAAACATCCGATAAGGTCTGAAGTGAATGATCCTGGGGGACAGCATATACCCAGGATACTACTTCCTGAATGCATTTTGAATCCGCCTCAGGAGTGGCGAGGGAAGGGCTTTTGTGGCGCCTCACCTGAAACCCAGTTCAAGAAATACAGGTATCCTGAAGATGGATTCTCTGAGGTGAAGATGTTCTGGCGGTATGGTGGTGCCTATATTGGCACCATGAACAACACAAACAGGTGGGTCAGGATGTACCAGAGTCCCAAGCTTGAGTTTGTGGTTAACCAGTCAATCTGGATGGAAGGTGAAGCGCAACTTGCTGACTTGATACTTCCAGCCTGCACCAATTTTGAGAGATGGGACATCGGCGAGTGGGCTAACTGCTCGGGTTACATTCCTCATTGCCATTATACAGTCAATCATCGGACAATAGTGCTACAGAAAAAATGTATTGAACCGCTGGGAGAATCCAAGGCAGATTACGACATATTCGCCGCGGTGGCTGAGAAGCTTGGCTTTTACGAAAAGTTCACCGAAGGAGGCTTAACGGAGCTGGACTGGGTAAAAAAGCTGTTCCAATCAAGTGACCTGCCAAAGTACATTTCGTGGGAAGAGTTTGAGAAGAAAGGCTACTTTATTGTCCCGCTGCCAAAACCTTATAAGTCCACGCCAAGTTTGAGATGGTTTGCCGAGGGGCGGAAGGACGATACCCCAGACTGGGGACCTGTGGGTGGAGGGGTAGCAAGCATACCCGATGCCGAAGGTAACCTGGCTACCCAGACGGGTAAAATAGAGTTTGAAGCAGAAAGCCTCAAACGGTTCGACCCCGATGACTGGGAAAGGCCACCCGTGGCCAAGTATATCCCTTCCTGGGAAGGTCATCACACCAAGGAGCTTTACTCCAAATACCCCCTTCAGCTCATTTCTCCTCACCCGAGGTATAGTTTTCACACCCATTACGATGGTAAGGAAAGCTGGATAAATGAAATACCGGAACACAGGGTTAAAAAAGAAGATGGACGGTATTACTGGGTGATTCGGATAAATTCCAGAGACGCTGAGAAAAGGGGCATAAGAGATGGTGATTTGGTCAACGTCTACAACGACAGAGCAGTTGTCATATGTGCAACGCAGGTTACAGAGCGTGTCCCATACGGCATGGTCCATTCGTATGAGTCCTGCGCTGTTTATGACCCAATCGGAGAGCCTGGCGAATCAGCGGACAGAGGTGGATGTATCAACCTGCTGACACCTCATCATTTTCTATCTAAGAATGCCTGTGGGATGGCTCCAAATTCCTGTCTGGTTGAAATTGAAAAGAGGAGGGAATAAAGATGGCTAAATGGGGTATGGTAATAGATATAACAAAGTGCAATGCTTGCTACAGCTGTTTCATAGCCTGCAAAGATGAGTACTGGGATAACGATTATCCTCCCTATTCCGCGGCCCAGCCCAGGCATGGACAATTCTGGATCAGGATTGAGAAGAAGGAAGGCGGGACCTATCCACATATAAGAGTGTCTTACATGCCTATACCTTGCATGCAGTGTGACGCTGCTCCTTGCATAAAAGCTGCCAAAAACGGTGCGGTATATAAAAGACCTGATGGAATAGTGATAATAGACCCCGAGAAAGCTGTAGGCCAACGGCGAATAGTGGATGCTTGTCCGTACGGTGCAATATTCTGGAACGAGGAGAAACAACTACCTCAGAAATGCAACTTCTGCGTCCAGAGGCTCGAGGACGGGGAAATGCCCAGGTGTGTGCAGGCATGTCCCAGCAAAGCTATGATATTCGGCGATCTGGATGATCCGGAAAGTGAGATATCTAAGCTGGTAGGTTCAAGCAAAGCTGAGGTCTTCCACCCGGAATATAATACAAAACCGAGAGTGTACTATATAGGCCTTGAAAGGGTAACTAAGAACTTTTTGGCCGCCAGTGTGGTATTCGGAGATGTAGATGAGTGTGCCGAAAAAGTTAAGGCAACATTGGTGAACAAGCAGTCAGGGGAAGAAAAAACCGCACTCACCGACGCCTACGGTGTCTTTGAATTCACTGGCCTGAGTGTCGGAAGGTATTCCCTGAAGCTTGAGTATGCGGGATATGCAGAAAAGACCATGGATGTTGACCTTAAAGCTGACAATTACCTGGGAGCTATAAACTTAAACAAAGGCTAATCTCTGAAGCCTGTATTTGACTTCACGTAGAGAGACCGCTTTGGGTCAAGATTTTCCGGCTTTCACTTTTCTGTAGAGCTTTATGTCCCCTACGTTGATGTCTTTTTCTGTGCGTATATCGTGTATCTCCTGGGGATAGTATTCATCCTTCTCTATACTCAGGGAATAGGTGTGGTTAACCTTCATATCCTCAAACCAGAAATCACCGTAGTTGTCAGTCTTGACCGTGAATTTCTCTCCAGTGTCCGAGTCCACGAGGCTGGCAGTTGCGTCCTGGAGACATTTGTCTTCTTCCGGGGAATAGACGGCTCCAGCTACAAAGCTCCTGGGCAGGCCTATGTAATATACGCGCGGCTTGGCTCCGAACTCGGGATGTAATATCTCAGATTTGCTTATCTCGTCCTTCAGATCCTTTTCCTCCCCGAACTTAAGCGCTCCAGTGGGACATGCATCAACACATCTGGGTTCTTTCCATCCTGCATCGAGGAGGTGAGCACACATGGTGCATTTCTGAGCTATATTAAGGTCCCAATTGAAATAAATCACTCCATAGGGACATGCATCGATGCAATTCCTGTGGCCGCTGCATTTCTCGGGGTCGATGATAACTATGCCATCGTCTCTCTTGTATATCGCATGTGCCGTACAGGCGGGGATGCAAGGCGCTTCATCACAGTGCTGACATATGTCGTGAAGATATGTGACCCTGACCTTGGGAACAGTCCCCCTGACCATGTCAGCAATTTTCATCCAGAAGTGCCCGGTCGCGGGCTGTGGTTTTGCGTAGGGAGTCCAGTCGTTACCGACATGCTCGTCCTTGCAGGCGATCACGCAGTTGTAACAACCGTTGCAAATGTCGTAGTTGATAATCAGGGCCTTACCCATTATTTACCTCCTTCAATCCAGGCTTCTAAGCTGGGACCCGCATGCGGGTGGAAGGGACGCTCGAAGGCTTCTGGATACTTGAGCCTGAGCGCTTCCATGTCGGTCTTCTCGACTTGTGCCAGGAAGCCGCTGACTGCGTGGCCGACTGCATTCTTCGAAGTGGTGTTACGGGGTACGATAGTGTTGATGGCGCCACCACGATCGATCTCCCCAAGCGCAATCGGGTCCCACTTCGCACCGTGATCGATATACACCACGCCAGGCATGATGCGCTCGGTGATATATGCGCCCGCCAACACCGTCCCCCGTTCGTTGTAGATTGAGATGATGTCCCCGTTCTTAATACCCCTCTTCTCTGCCTCTGAGGGGTGCAGCCAAGCAGGGTGATATTGGTAGCCGTCGGGACCCTTCACCTTGGAGGTCTCAATTTCACGTATCCAAATCATATCCTTGTGCTCTGAGTGCACGCCCCAGCGCGGGTGGTTGGAGCACACAAGCAGCGGGTACTTCTTGGAGCGTTCGGTACCGATAGTCTCCTCGTGGCTGATGCCTTTTGCAATCCACTTGGGCACTGGTGGCCGCTCCAGATCGTCAGGGAAGTGCTCGACAAGGCCGGTAGCCTCGAATTCGAGCTTGCCGGTCGGCGTTGAAAGCGGATGTTTCTCCGGGTCCTTATAGAATTCGTAAAAGCCGGCGGGCACATCCTCCCAATTATCGGCTGTAGGTACCACGTAGTATCCCTTCTCATTAAGCTTCTCCCAGCTAATGAGGTCGGCACACCGAGAGATTTCCCAGCCGTATTTGATCCAGTCGCGGATAGACTTGCCCTCGGTGTACTCTTCCAACAAGCCCAGGCGCTCAGCAAGTTTACATACAATCTCGTAGTCAGTGTACGACTCACCGAGAGGCTCTACGCACTTGTGTTCCGGAAACAGCAGGTTGTACTGCCCGCTGAAGATGTCGACGGCGATGTCGTCCTCTTCGAGCTTGGTATTCACCGGGAGAATAATGTCGGCCAGCAAACACTCATTCTCCAGCCATATATGCTGGGCGAACATGAACTCGATATCAGGATGACGCATGGCCCGGATGAAGTCGTTACCACAGTTCCAGCTTGTGATCCACGATGGTGAGTCGGTCCAGACCATGTGTATCTTAGAGCAACCCTCCGCCGGGTACTTGTAGTGCACGAACTGGTCTTCGCGGGGGGCTGTCTCGCATTCGACGCCATACCAATCGCATTGACCTTCGAGAATGGCCTTCGGTATATAGGTCTTGGGGATAAACGAGGGGTGATTGGTCTCATCCGGATGGCCGCCCCTGTAGGCCTTGCGCAGGTTGGGTACACGTAGGGACTTGGGTTGTGCGTACTGATCCGGCTTGTCAAAAAGTCCCCACTCTATCATCTTGGCCTGGTTAACACCGGGTTTGCCAAGTCCCTGCATGGCCAGACAAATATTTTGCAGGCGGGCTGCCTCCGTAGCATAGGGACCGCGAATGCCGGGGCCACCATTGCCGATGACCACGGTAGTGCGCTTGCTCGCCCACTCCTCGGCCAGCGCTTTGATTACGCGGGATGGCACACCGGTGATGGGCGCTGCCCACTCAGGCGTTTTCGGCACTCCGTCTTCTTCGCCCATGACATAGGCCTCGTACTTCTCGACGCCAACCGCGTGAGTTTTGAGGTACTCTTTATCATAAGTTCCGTTCTTGAACCAGTGATAAGTAATTGCTAGATACATCGCCGCGTCGGTGTTTGGTAGGATTGGTATCCATCGGTTGGCATGCACAGCGGCGGCATAATTAAGATCGGGAGCTACATAAATCTGCTTGATGCCGAGTTCGGTCCACCAGTAGCTCAATCGACTCGGCAATTGCCCCCCCCAGCCCCAGGGCGTGGTTTCTTGGTCACAGCCCCAGAAAAGAAGTAGTTCCACGTTCTTGGCGATATCATAGAGCAGGTTGCTTTGCTTTCCCTGACCAACCGGCTCGCAACCCCAGAAGTGCTTACTCCCCCACCACCAGCCTTCCCAGCTATCTGGCTGGCGGTTCTGTTGTGTGAAACCACCCCATAGGCGGAGCAGCCTGCGGCCGGCGCCGTGGCAGGCTTGCACGACCTTGTTTTCTCCATGCTGGTCGCTCTCATAAAGAAGAGCGGTAGGCCCGTACTTCGCCTTGACGCGATTCATCTCGCTAGCAATAATGTCAAGAGCCTGGTCCCAAGAAATGCGCTTATACTTGCTTATGCCGCGATTTTGTGGGTTGCGGTTGCCATTGGGATCGAAATCGACACGCATCATAGGGTGGAGGATACGTGCCGGCGAATATACACGGTTCTTGTAGGCAATCGACCACGGCGGCAACAGGGTCTTCATGCTGGGCTCAAAAACCTTGCCCCTCGACTCCATCTTCCAGGGGTTCATATCCTTGGGATCATACTTCCAATCGTAGCGCATCGGGCGGATACGTATGATTTTGCCATCCTTAACGTCCACCATCGAGGCGTTTGAACCATTCTCAGGTACACCGCAAAAGCTGATATCCCTGATAAGCGTTTGTCCTGCCACATCTACAATATTGCCTTTCTCCTTGGGTCGATTTCTGGATTGCTCCTTTTCTATCATATTTGCCTCCATCACTCGTCTTAGAATTCTGACCAACACAATCCGGAAGGCTAGCGCCTCCAGACGAACTGTATTAGGTGGCCGATTGGTTCTCTATAGTAGAGTGTACTTGACTCAAACCACGCTTGTCAAGGTTCTTTACTTGTTGATACTGTCCCTTTCGAGTTGACATATCACTGTCGACCTTCTAAAATGGTGTTGTGGTAGCAAGACACACTCTACTTCGCTCTCACTTTCCTGATGTATGCATCAGCTTTACGCTTCGCCTCAGCCAGTGTGCGTGCTTCGCCTATCCATTTGCTGTTGCACCAGATGTTGTACTCTGCCCTTTTGGTGTGGAAAATGATTAGCATCCTCTTGCCGACCTTCTTCATCCACTCGTCCCCCTCCCATGACCAGTCATCTTTAGCACGAGTCGCAGCTCTATGTCCTTGTACGGTTCGTGTAGCTTTGGATGTACGACTGTGACTACCTTTCCGAAGACTGTAAGAGACAAGGCTTGGGAGAGGCAGAAAGGGCTTTGTGCCTACTGCGGAAAGAGGCTGGTTCGAGCCAACCGAGACCGAGGCTCCAGCGGGGCATGGCATGCCCACCATAGGAAACCCAGAAGTCAGGGGGGTGGAAATTCGCTCGGCAATTGTGCGCTGCTTTGCATCAATCCACCTAACTGCCATCTTAAGATAGGACACAAAGGCAATACGAAGAATCGTGTCGTTCTTTACGACTACCAACTGAAGTATCTTCATGGCGGTGACCCTTTTACACCAATTGACAAGGTTCCAACACCTTTGGATAGGGTGATAGTTCCACTGGACAGGATTAAACCACTTATTTAGCTTTGTTTCTATTAGCATTTTGACCTCCTTGTAGAATAGATGACTTCTCTTGCTACACCTCTCCTATTCACATTTATCATTTTTGTCCGTATCTTTTAGCTTTGTATTGGCTGTCATTTTTCCCTCCTTATCTGTCTTATTCCAGTAGTCATATCTCGCTTAGAGTTACGCCTCGACCTAAGCGTACTCTTCACTCTACGAAGCGGATGCCGATAGTGTTCTTGTTCTGGCGATACCTCAGAATTAACTGTGAGCCTCTGCCCCTCAATGACATCCAGCATGATTGTTGGAAGGGCTAGACAGGATATTGTCAGATTAACTGCCGCATCCTGTACATAATTCGAGTGAACCCAAAATTGTGCAATGTTCCACCCTAGTAGAGTTATTCCTAATACGAGAAGGATGTAAACTAGGGGGTACTTTGCGGGAGGTTTACGAGAACTAGAAGGCATCACAGATACCTCCTATAAAAGAAAAACTCTTTCAACTCAGGCGGAACAGTAAGCACTTGTTCAGAACCTTGACAAGCGTGCAAAAAACAAGGTATAATTCAATGTGGGGATGATTACTTATAGTGGGGAGTCCAAGAGAAACATCCACTCTTTACATCCTTCCAGAATCTTAACAGCATTTTAACATTCATGTTTTATCATTAATTATGAGGTGGCAAATGGGTAGGGCTTGCCAGAAACCGAATTGTTATTCCCCATCGTTACAGGGTCGAGGTTTTCCGCAAGTTTTTAGTATCCCTTTGCACGAGAGTTGCTGCAGCGGGAAACATAAGTAGTTGACAAGGCAACTACAAGAATCTGGAGTGCATGGCTTGCGAAGTGAGCAAACTAAAATTCGGCAGCCTTAATTCCAAAAGGAGGTGAATAGCGGAGTAAATTATCAAAATCTAGAAGAACGAAGAAAATCTTAAAGAAAGGAGTGAATAGTTATGAAGAAATTGTTGGTAATTTCGTTAGCCGTGGTGCTAGTGCTTGCTTTCTCTATCGTCGGTTGTGGAGAGGAGCCGACAGCCCCGACAGCAGTTAAGTTGGGAGCCACTCTTCCCGTAACCGGCATCTTTGCTGGTTTTGGTCAGCAAGGGTGGGGCATGGAAAAGGCTGTCGAGGATTGGAATGCTGAATATGGCGGAATGTATCTGTCAGAGTGGGACGTAACGGTGCCCGTCACGATAACAATCAAGGATAACCAGAGCGACTCCACACAGGTGGGACCTCAGAGTACGGAACTGGTTGTAACGAATGGGGTACACGCCCTTCTATCACCTAATGCACCTTGCGACCTGCACGACCCTACGACTTCTGTAGCTAATGACAATGGTATCCCACAGGTTATTCCCGGCGGTCCCTTTGAGCCCTGGTATTTTGGTTCACAGGGGGGATCAGCGCCGGAATACACCTGGTTTTCCGGCTTTGCTATAGGTGAGCCGCAGCCGGCTCCGCGCGATGTTCCCGGATATACCATGGTCGACACATGGTTTATGTATATGGATGAGGTCGATGCCCTGAACACCACTAACGGAATAGTGGGGGTCTTTGCCTCGTCTGACTCAGACGGTACAGGTTGGTATAACACATTCCCCGGGCTATTGACGGCTGAAGGTTATACTGTTGCAAATGTCACCGGACTGTTTCCCATAGAGCCTATGCCGGACTTTACCGATATGGTACACCAGTGGCAGGCTGCTAACGTGACAATACTCTGGGGCAATTGTCCCGGCGCTCATTTCGGCAACCTGTGGAGCACATGCTATGCGGAGGGCTTCCGACCGAAGATATGTTTGGCCGCAAGGGCAGCCCTTTTCCCTGAGGATGTAGCGAGCTGGGGTACAACCCCACCATTAGGTTGGGGTGTGGGATCAGAGATATGGTGGTCACCTGGTTATGATACAGCGGACGGCTTCGTCGGCATTGGTAACAGAACGTCAGCCTCGCTGGCTGCAGAGTGGGCTGCAGAGCCGGGCAACCCCCCATTGAACCGGGCTATCGGAAGCGGCTACCTGGCAGCTCAGATCATGCTCGATGCCATCTACGAGGCAGGCGATGTTGATGGGGACGCCATCAATGACGCCCTGGCGGACACTGACATGTACACCATCAAAGGCTGGGTAAATTTTGACCCGGTGACACACTTCAGCGCTCAGCCTCTCTCCTTTGGTCAGTGGTTTTATGACGATGTGGAGGAGGAGTTTACACTTTACATAACTGCCTCGGCCCTAAGCATCATACCTGAGGAAGAAGAACCGATATTCCCGCTTGATGAGTTGTATTGATATACTGTGTGTATGAATAGCCTACGGGCTAAGGTCTAGGTAGCAGAAGACCGATACGGTGCTTGCACCGTATCGGTCTTCTCTGTATAATACGGTACTAAGTTTCGGGGCACAGATGGAAGTCTCGCTGGTTGGATTAGCTTCTCCTATCATAAGGGGTATTCTCCTCGGGGGGCTATACGTGGTGATTGCCCTGGGTCTTTCGTTGATTTTCGGGGTGATGAAGCTGATAAACGTAGCTCACGGAGACCTAGTCATACTTGGCAGTTACTTTGCTTGGGCAATCATGGGCTGGTTGGGGATAGACCCTTTTCTCAGCTTAGTTGTGGGAGTGCCTCTGTTTTTTATACTCGGTTTCTTTGTGCAAAAATTCATTATCAACCGAACTTTCAGGATATCTTTGGACGCTGCACTAATCGCTTGTTTCGGGATTTCCATAATAGTTCAAAGCATTTGCCAGATTGTCTGGACTCCGTTTAACAGGAGCTTGACAACCTCTTACCAACTGCAAACTTTTGCCGTGGGACCGGTTATTATCTCGCTTAGATATCTCCTCAATTTCATTGGTGGTTTAACGGTGATGATTGCCCTACGTGAATTCCTGAGAAGAACTTATCTGGGCAAGGCAATCAGTGCCGCCTCACAGAACGAGCCGGTAGCTGAGCGTATGGGGATAAATCCGAATCGCACTTATTCCTTCGCGTTTGCCATCGCTATGGCCTGTGCGGCGGTTGCCGGTGTGCTCCAGGGGTTGACTTTTTACTTCAGCCCAACATCAGGATCCCCTTTCTTGATCATCTCCTTTGGCGTGATAATAATAGGGGGTTTAGGCAGTATGGCGGGGACATTTATCGGAGGCATGATCTTTGGGTTAACCCAGACCCTCGGGGCTTATCTCTCGGGGGGTTCTATGATGGTGCAAATGATTGCCCCCTATTTGCTGGTGTTTGTTGTATTAGCCGTGAGACCGCAAGGCATATTTGGTCGTTAGAGATAAGATGAAGCTTCTCCGATTGACAACGTTGGTATCAGTAGCAGTCCTGGTGGTGCTGGCATTATTCCCGTTGATAGGAATCCCTCTAAGTTGGCTTAATTACCTCTTTTCCTTCTTCATATACCTCGCTCTGGCGAATATGTGGAACTTGCTTGCCGGCTATACCGGACTGATATGTCTGTGCCCGGCTGCTTTTGTTGGGCTGGCAGGTTATACAATGGCTATAGGCACGCACGTTGGTGTGCCTTTTCAGGTTGGGTTAATTGCTGGAGCTGCAGTAGCGGCACTATTTGCTCTGATCATATCTTATCCTGTCTTCAGAATGAAGGGCATCTATTTTGCTATCGGGACATTAGTTCTACCGGAAGCGCTCAAGGCTTGGTTTAATTTCTGGCGCCCTGTCGGGAATGAGTACCAGGGCATGGGTGCCGGTTACTCGGTAGTAGGTGTGGCCGGGATTACACTCGGGGAAAAGTATTGGCTGGCCCTCGCCATCGCGGCGGCGTCAATTTTCGTAGTACACATAATTTTAAGAGCAAGGTTGGGCCTGGGACTGACAGCAATTCGCGATAATGAGAACACCGCCGCAAGTTCGGGGGTAAATATTTTCCGATTGAAGTTATCTTCCTTTCTCATTGCCGCCTTCATAATGGGCTTAGCCGGCGCTGCCTATTACATCCACGTTCCGAGTATACAACCGAAGGGCGGCTTCAATATATCGTGGCTACTTCTGCCATTGATGGCTACTGTCATCGGGGGTGAAGGCAGTGAAGAGGGGCCGATTATAGGAGCAGCCATAGTTACTTTTTTAAGGTTCCTATTGGCTGACTATGGTGCCTGGAGCTTGTTTATACAGGGAATCATCCTGGTTGTCGTAGTGGTAGTGATGCCACAGGGTATTGCGGGCTTGCTGCGCCGGGTCGGAGCTTATCGCTTCCCACAGAAACTCTTTCAGGCAGCCGAAGGCAAAATACACAAAACCTGAAGTAGAGCTGTGGGCTAATTGGTAGTGAAGGTTCTATGTGATACAATTCAGCGGAGTAAAAAGGTAACGATGTCGGAAACAGCGGTTCTTTCCATCGATGGAGTAAGCAAGAGTTTCGGGGGGATACATGCGATTCAAAACATAACTTTTGGGGTTCGGGCAGGTGAAGTCCTGGGTTTGATGGGCCCTAATGGTGCCGGCAAGACGACTCTATTGAATCTCATAGCCGGTGTATATCGCCCTGACTCCGGCAGGATACTTTTTGAGGGGAGAGACATCACGCGTTACCCACCGCATAAAATCTGTCACCTTGGAATTGCCAGAACTTACCAGATTCCTCAGCCGTTTACCAGTCTATTGGTGCAGGACAATCTTATGGTAGCGGCAAAATACGGGAATAAAAGAGGTGATACACTTGAACTTGATGAAATACTTGACCTTGTAGATTTGTTAAAACAGAAGGATACGATAGCTGGCGATTTAGCAACGGTCAGTCTTAAGAGACTCGAGCTAGCCAGGGCTCTGGCCAGCAATCCGACATTAATACTGCTGGATGAAGTCGCTGCTGGTTCAACTGAGGCGGAACTCCCGCGGATACTGGATATAACAAAACAAGTGCGCAAGATGGGGAAGACGATTATATTGGTGGAGCACGTTATGAAAGTGATGGTGGAGGCAGTTGACAGGATCATCGTAATTGACAAAGGGGAGAAAATCGCCGAAGGGACGCCGGGTGAGGTGATGGAAGATGAGAAGGTACTGGCAGCTTATTTCGGTTAGCGTTAAAGATAAGTTTATTTTGGACTGACATGGAAAAGCATACTCAAGAAATATCTCAAGAAGCACTGCTGAAAATCAGTAATATAGATGTATTCCACAGCACTTTCCAAGCCCTGTGGGACGTGTCATTAGAAGTCAAAGCCGGCGAAATAGTCGGTCTTATCGGTGCCAATACCTCAGGTAAATCTACACTACTGGACGCAATATCAGGTTTGCTACATCCTGCTAAGGGCAAGATTGAATTTGACGGGCAAGACATCTCCACTATGGAACCCTACCGCATAGTTGAACTTGGCATCACCCAGGTTCCAGAAGGAAGAGGAATTTTTCCCGACATGAGCGTGCTGGACAATCTCATACTGGGTTCATACAGCCAGAGGGCGCGGGCGAGAAAAAGAGAAAACTTGGAAAACGTTTATCAACACTTCCCTATACTGGAAACGAGGAAGAAGCAAACGGCTAAAACGCTCAGTGGGGGAGAGCAGCAAATGTTGGTAATAGGGCGGGGCTTGATGGCGGACCCTAAGCTTATGCTGCTGGATGAGATGTCTCTCGGCCTTGCCCCTATTATTATTACCAGTCTATACAAAGCGTTACAGGAAATCAGAGAGAGGGGCATTACCATTCTCTTTGTGGAACAGAATGTGAGGCGAAGCCTGGAGGAAGCTGACCGGGCTTATATTCTGGAAGTGGGGCGTGTTACCCTGAGCGGCACTGCGGGGGAGCTCCAGGAGGAGGAGGCGGTTAAAAAGGCATACTTCGGAGTATGAAGTCGATCAGGATGCGCGACAAATGACTACGGAAGTCCTAGCCGGCTGGCTCTGGCCATCGGGATTGCATAAATTTTACTCACGCAAATAGTCTTGCGCTTGAAGCTGGGACTTGGGTTTGCCACCATTCAGGATAGCAACAGAGCTGCAACCAGTTCCAGGGTGGATGTTTTCAGATTAATGTTACTGGTCACGGAAGGTATTGCGGACCCTGTACGCCGTAATAGTCGAAATCACCAGTCTCTACTGCCATTAGCTAGCAAAATAATGGCAAAGGTGATTTAAAACTTGAAAAGACTAGCGGCATTTTTAGCCTAAACCCATTGACAAACATCGCCACTTAAGAGATAATCACCTTATTAAATGGTTAAAATTAGATTACGCCGTATGGGGAGGAGAAATAAACCGTTTTACCGAGTGGTAGTAGCCGATAGTCGCTCTCCCCGTGATGGTAAATTCATTGATATCATCGGCCACTACGATCCTTTAACTGACCCCGCAACTATAAGCATTGATGGGGAAAAAGCTTTAAAGTGGCTTAGATATGGCGCTCAACCTACAGATACGGTGCGCAGCCTGCTCGATAAACTAGGCATAATGGATAAGATTAAGCCGACCTCAGGCCAAAACTAACTGTTAAGGAGGCGAAATGAAAGACCTGCTGGAATACATTATTAAAGCCATTGTGGCAGAACCTGACGAGGTAAAAATCACTGAGGAAAATAGTGATGAAGGCTTACTATTTAAGCTAGAGGTTGCTGCCGATGACAAAGGTAGGGTTATCGGCAGACAAGGTCGCGTAGCTCAAGCACTACGAACGCTACTTAGAGTAAAAGCAGCTAAAGAAGATACTCGAGTCAGACTGGAAATATTATAATCAGGATTGATAACAGCCAATTCCCAGGTTTGTTAATTCCGAATTATACGCACGCCTGGTCATGCTTTTCGGGTAGGCTGATAATTGCTTGAGAAAGGGATTATTAATCCCTGAGAGCAGTTTCTGTCCTCAGTAGATGTAATCTTTAGTAATGTACAGTATCGTTTTAATGTCATTCTCCTGACCCCTGCCCATGGTGGTAGAACTTCCTTATTTTAAAAATTTTCCTTATGGGTTCGTAACACAACAAGCCTTTGACAATTCTCGCCATACAATCTAAAATAAGGCGCAAAATCGAACGGTATTGTTATAATATTTTCAAACTCAAAGGAGGTATATATGGACCTTGCGCTTACAGGCGAACAAAAAGTTCGCAAACAGGAGTTCTATGATACATGTAAGGAACTCGAAAAGAAGAGACCGCCAAGCTTTCTGGGATTTGAGACCATCTATGAAAACGATGAGTGTTGGGATTATAACCTACATTGCGCCAAAGAATTTGCTAAAAAGGGATGGCTTGCCCTCGGTTGGCCACCAGAATATGATGGCAAAGGAGATATGATGGACCGCGTCCTCTTTGCCGAAGCCAGGGGATACTACGGTGTTCCTGGAGTAGATATTTTTGGAGTGCAAATGCTTGCCCCGACCTTATTACAGGCTGCAAGTGAAGAAATAAAGAGAGAATTCCTGCCACCTATTGCCCGGGGAGAAGTTATGTGGTGTGAGCTGTGGAGTGAGCCCAATGCCGGCTCGGACCTAGCCTCTCTGAGCACGACAGCAATAAAAAAAGGTGACGAGTACATCATAAATGGACAGAAAACCTGGAATACCGGTGCTCACAAAGCCGATTGGGGCTTTGGCGTATTCAAGACGGACCCGTCTGCCCGAAAGCATCACAACATGACCTTTATTCTCCTTGATATGAAAACACCAGGGATCACAGTAAGGCCGATTCCATACCTGGATGGACATGCTCCTTACAGCGAGGTTTATTTTGACGATGTTCATGTGCCAGCCAAGAATATTGTCGGCCAGGAACACGAAGGCTGGGCAGTGGTCAATCTTCTGGCCGGTTTCGAGAGATCGGGCATAAATGAAATCATGAGCATGTTCCGCGGACTGGAAGACCTGGTGGAATTTTGCAATAAAACCAAGCGGAACGGGCAACTACTAGCCAAGGATCCACTTATACGGAATCGGCTGGCTGAACTGGCCGGCGAATTAGAAGCAGCCCGTGCCTTGGCATATCGCGTAGCTGATTTGCAAAACAGAAATGAAATGTCCCTGATGGACGCCTCAGCAGGCAAAATTTTCTTCAGTGAATTGGGCGAGCGTTTTGCTTTTGTGGCTACCGACATTTTAGGTCCCTACGGACAAGTCAAGACCTCTCGCTGGGCTCCTCTAGACGGTGTGTGGGAGAGGATGTTTCACGAACACTTCATAACCAGCGTATCCATGGGAACAAATGAGATACAAAGGAATATCATCGCATGGTACGGCCTGGGCTTACCCAGGATGAGATAAACCAAGCTTCGATAAGGAGGAATAATGGACCTTAGATTTACTGAAACACAAGAAATTTTGAAGAAAATGGCACGAGATTTCCTTACTACAGAATGTCCTAAGACTCTAGTCAGAAAACTCGAACAAAGTGAGGAAGGGTACTCTCCAGAACTCTGGAAGAAGATGGCTGAGCTAGGCTGGATGGGACTCATCATACCTGAAGAATACGGTGGTATGGGTTATACGTTCCAGGACCTTATTGTCTTATTGGAGGAAATAGGTAGAAATATTCTTCCTGGACCATTAATAGCTACTACAACTAGTACTTTCATCGTACTCGAGGCGGGCACTGAAGAGCAGAAAAAGGAATTACTTCCCAAGATAGCACAAGGTGAACTAATTGTTACGACGGCTCTACTCGAAGGTGACGGCGTCTTCGATGCTTCTGGGATAGCTGTCAAGGCAACACCAAAAGGAGACGACTTCGTAATAAACGGGACAAAGCTCTTCGTTGAAATGGCCCATGTTGCTAACCACATAATCTGTGTCACGAGGACAAAAGATGGCACTGCGCCCGAGAAGGGCATCACCCTCTTTATTGTCGACTCCAAAACTGCCGGACTAAGTTGTGAAGTAATGCCCACAATCGCCGCAGATAAGCTATGCGAGGTGCGTTTTGATAACGTCACTGTACCCAAGAAAAATATGCTCGGCAAGATAGATGAGGGATGGCCTGTTGTGGAAATGATGTTGCGCAAAGGTGCCATCGCTAAGTGTGCCGAATCTCTAGGTGCTATAGAGACTTGTGTAGAAATGACTATAGCTTATTCGAAAGAAAGAACTCAATATGAAAGACCCATAGGCGCTTTCCAGGCCCTTCAACACAAAATGGCTGACATGTGGACAGCAATGGAAACGAGCCGTTATCTGGTTTATGAGACAGCCTGGATGGAGTCGGAGGATCTTCCCTGCGCTAAAGAAGCCTCTATGGCAAAGGCATATGTCAACGAGGTCTACAAGGATACTGCCAAGTGGGCAGTGAGATTACACGGAGCAATCGCTACCAGTGCTGACCACGACATACCTTTCTATTACCGTAGAAGCAAGGCTGCAGATATTGCTTTTGGTGGTACTGATTTCCACAGGGAGATAGTGGCCCAGAAAATGGGACTGGCTTGAAGCCACATCATACAATAAGTAGCTCATTGGCCGCATTTGTGGATAGCGGGTCCTTTAATAGTCTGTGTTTGATATCTTCTGGCGACTCAGGAAATTTGAGGTCCGGATACTCTATCAGGCAAAGATGACGGTTGTTGAAGGTGACAAAGTCTACCAGTTGCTAGACTGAGCCTTGTACCTGTACAAATTGGATAAAGCTTTAATTGAGGCACTGAGCGCGGGATATACAGGAAATTGCTCGCGTTCAAAAGCCTTTTTTGCCAACAAGTGATAACTTCTATCCACTTCATCTTCAGAATAAGCATCGAGTGAAACGCAAATCATTATGGTCTTGCCCATTTCATCTCGAGCGTACCTACAGCCCTGAACCATAATCTTAATCAGTTCTTTCAGGAAATTTTCAGTTGCTTCCCCCAACACATGCCGCAGGTAACGCACTTCATCAAAGTGCAACACTATTGAGTGAATATTCTTATCATGAGACAATGCTGTGATAGCATCTGCAAGTGTCCCTGTTGTTCCCGGTACGTTATAAAATATTGGCCAAGCATCCAGGGGATTATTTATGCTTGTCCCCGCTAGTGGAACCATTTTTCGCAAATCGGCTATCGTTTCCTTCGTGAATTGAGGGACTTCCAGTCCTGCTTTCACACATAAATCAGTTTCAAGCACGCTAAAACCACCGGAGTTGGTAATAATAGCGGTCCCTTTCCCCGAAGGGAGTGGCACACAGGACAATGCCAAAGCTGTATTTAATAGTTCATCAAAGTCCTCCACTTGGATTACCCCCGCCTGTCTGAAAAGTGACCTCCAGATTTCTGGCGAACCGGCTAATGAGCCTGTGTGAGAAGATGCTGCCCGGCTGCCGTGCTCTGTTACTCCTCCTTTAAGTGCAAGTACCGGCTTCAGTTCCGCAGCTTTGGTCATCGCTGTTTTGAGACGTTCACCGTTTTTTGTTCCCTCCATATATAAAGCTATAACCTCAGTCTCAGAGTCATGTGCCAGGTATTCCAAGAAGTCGGGACAGTCGAGGTCTATGGCATTCCCATAGCTGATGACCTTACTGAACTTTACATTCCTTAGCTGCCCAACGGACAAGAATTGCTCGGCAAAGGTGCCGCTCTGTGAAATCACCCCAACCGGACCTTCTTCAGCCAAGAGATCCGGAATAAAAGCTAAACCAGATTTAGGGCAACATATACCCATGCAGTTAGGACCAATTAAGCTAATTTTGCCCCTGGCTATCTTCTGTACCTCGTCCTCTAAAACTTTCCTTTCTTCTGCTCCAGTTTCACTAAAACCGGCTGTAAAGACATGCACCGCTTTTACGCCCTTTTCTATACACTCGACCAATACGCTCGGAACGATTAATGCCGGCACTGCTATGACAACATAGTCAACCACGCCTTCTATATCTAAGATGCTGGCGTAGTACCTTTTACCGTGGAGCTCTTTGTACTTTGGATTAACCAGGAACAGACCGTCTTTGAGTTTTGTACCCATTAAAGCCTGCGAGAAGCCATCGCTGTCGGAAGCTCCTATTACAGCCACAGTTCTTGGGTGGAAGATATACTCGAATTTTCCTAGTTTATCTGCTTTCAATACAAGCCTCCTAATTACAATGTGAACCGGAAATTTTTAGCCTGGGTTAAGATTAAGTTATAGGAGAGGCATTATACAAGGCTTCGATTTTTCCAAAATCCAAATGCAATTTACCACATTTTGAATAGGGTATCAAATATACTTTTTGCAGAAACTGCCGATTAGCCCACTTGGAGAAAATCTTCAAGCTCAAAGCAACATTTACAACGTATAAACTCTTTGCTATACTTCGGCGGAGGTAGCCTTGCATCTTTGCTCACAAAAAATCAATCAGCATGGCAATCTCAAAAAGGTTGAAATTAAGAGTTATCGACCATATGACTATAACGGCATACTGTCTCTTACCGTGAATTTGTCTCACCATTCACCTGAGCTAAAGAGGTATTACTGAATAAGGAGTATGAAGAAAACGCACCGGCTTAACTTAGACTTCCTCTTCCACCCCAATTCGATCGCTCTTGTCGGAATCACAACTGCTACGACTTGGCATTGGACGCGTACTTTCCTGGAAGGACTTATCGAAATTGAATTCGACCGACCCCTCTATCTCGTTAATCCCAAGGGAGGGGAGATTGAAGGTCATAAGGTTTTTACCAGCCTAAAAGATGTTCCTGGCAACATCGACTACGTAATCGGCCTGGTTAATGCCCAGATTGCTCCCAAGCTTGTGGAGGAATGTGCTGAAAAAGGGGTACGGGCAATTCACTTCTGTACAGCGGGCTTTAGTGAGACTGGCGAAGAAGAGAGAATAAAGCTGGAGAACGAACTGGCGGAAATCGCCCGCGAGAAGGGCATCAGGATTCTCGGTCCTAACTGTATGGGCATTTACTGCCCCAAATCACGCCTATCCTACAGTCCGGCTTTTCCTAAAGAAAGCGGCCCAGTAGGAGTCATTAGTCAAAGTGGTGGCAACTCAATCTATCTGGTCAGGCAAGCAGCGTTGCGAGGCGTTCGCTTCAGCAAGGTTATAAGCTACGGCAACGCCTGTGATATCAATGAAACCGATCTGCTCGAATATCTTGCTAATGATGCAGATACCAAAATACTAGCCCTTTACATTGAAGGAATTAAGGATGGGAAACGATTCCGCAGGGCCCTGGAGGAGGCAACGAAGGAAAAGACAGTGATATTGCTCAAAGGGGGGGCTACCGAGGGAGGCGCTCGAGCAGCCGCCGGTCATACAGCGTCACTCGCTGGAAGCCGGGCCACTTGGGATGCTCTTTGCAAACAGCTGGGAATCATTAGTGTCAGCAGCATCGAAGAAATGATCGATGTATTGGTCACACTGCTGTTCCTGCCACTCCCCAGAGGCAGGAATGCATTGTTATTCGGTGCTGGAGGGGGAGCCAGCGTCCTAATCGCCGACGAGTTTGAAAGTAGAGGGTTAAGAGTCCCTCCAATCCCCTCAGAGATCGTTGCTCAGATACGGAAATTTACTCCCATCGCAGGCAATATCTTGCGAAATCCAGTTGATTATTCACAGGCCATGATGAACACTGAGGGCGTAATTAAAACCTTCGGTATATTATCAAGGTGGGAAGGAATTGATTTCCTGGTTACATTTGTCAGGACAGGTCAATTCACAGCGTCTCGAATCTCAGAAACCCAATTAAAAAATTTGTTAATGAGCAGGTTTCCCATGAAGCAGGAACTTTTCCCCAAGCCAGTAGTCATGGTGATTGAACCCAGTATTGTGCCCGAAGAGGCTAAGGCTATTCTGTCTGCTATTCGTAGTGCTATTTCGTCCGGGTTGCCTGTGTACTTCTCTTTTGCTACCGCCGCCAATGCCATTAATTTAGTGTTGAACCACACCGAGAGGCAGTCTAAAAAGTTTTAGGCGAAGACTCAGGTAGCTGCTCTTGATTACAGTTGCCGGGCTGGCAAGAGTATAATACCACAAGCAAAAGTAACGACAATGGAGAGAACCATTATTATGCTTGCCAAAATCTAAACGCCCCTAAATAAAGGTTTCGAACTTTTAGTTAGACATCAGTTTTTTTTAAAATTTATTTTTTAGAGTCTGGAATTTAAGATGAGTACATCTCGGAATTATCAAACACAAGGCGTCATTTTAAAACAAACTAAGCTTGGTGAATTTGACAAGATTGTCACTATTTATACCCCAGAATTTGGCAAGTTAAGGGCAGTAGCTAAGGGAGCTTGCCGTCCCAAGAGCAAATTGGGTGGTAATGTAGAACCATTGACGCATAGCTTGATGCTGTTAGCCAAAGGGCGTAATCTCGATATTGTTACCCAAAGTCAAACAATAAATGGTTTTCTAGCTTTGAAAAGTGATTTATGGCGCATGGCTTGCAGCCTTTATATCTTAGAGCTTGTCGATTCATTTACAGTTGAGGGCGGTGAGAATCGCCCTTTGTTTGATTTATTGCTTGATATCTTAAATCAACTGAGCGAGCCAGATAGCAATGAGGCTGTATTGCGTTATTTCGAGCTACACCTTCTTCACTATCTTGGCTACCGTCCCCAGTTGCACCGATGTGTTATCTGTGATTCGCCCCTCAAGCCAGTGATAAATTTTTTCAATCCCGGCAAGGGTGGGCTCTTGTGTCCTCATTGCAACACTGAAGAGAATCGCTGTTATGGGCAAATTGAAGCAATTTCATTGGAGCCCACACTTCCCATTTCGGTGGGAGCTTTGAAGGTTCTTCGCTTATGGCAAAACTGTAATTATGCCACTGCAAGGCGGGTCAGAATAAAACTGGAATTATTCTGGGAGTTAGAGCAGGTATTGCATGTGTATATAAGATATATTTTACAGCGGGAGCTTAAATCCCTGACTTGGCTAAAAGAGTTAAAGAGTGGAATTGCCGCTGTGTGAACTCAGCACTTGACAAGCATATTAGGGAGATGTAAAATCGCTGGACGCTTAACAGCGGCAGGATAGTGAAGTAATATGAATGGAGAGTGTTTAGTATTCTAAATCAATCTTCAAGTTAATTTGCTCCCTGATCCACACCCCCCCTTTCAGCAGTAGCGTGCTGATTCATTGAAAGGATGGCAAAGTTAATTTACTATTGAATATAAGCTATGTATATCGTAATAGCAGGCTTAAGTGCTATAGGGAAGAATCTGGCGGAGCTCCTTGCCAAAGAAGGGAACGAAGTACTGGTTATAGACCGAGACCCTGGGAGATGCAATGCAATAGCAGAGGGTTCTGACGTGATGGTAATCACAGGAGATGCTGGTCAGAAGTCCACCCTCGAAGAGGCGAGAGCCAGGAGTGCCCGTGCCTTTGTGGCCGCAGCTGGCGACGACTCGGAGAATCTAATGCTTTGCATGATAGCCAAGGAAATTGGGGTAAAAAATGTGATTTCTCTTGTAGATGATGCAGACCATGCAGAAACCTTCAGGCAGGCAGGGGTTAATTTACAAGTTTATCCAGATATGGTAGCAGCCAAGCACATCCAGCGCCTGATTTCCCAGCCTTATGTGAAAGACTTTCTCTCTTTCGAAGGGGCAGAGATCTTCGAAATAGAGATTGAGGAGGGGATGAAATGTGTCGGGCAAAGTGTTTCTAACCTAGCAACTCCAAACGGTATAAAGGTCCTCGTGGTACAGAGAGGGGGAAAATATTTGAGTGCGGATAGGGAGATACAGCCTAAAGATTGGCTGACTCTCTTTGTGAATCGGGAATCTGCCAAAAAGGGGACCGAATTTATGAATAGATGGTTCTCCAAAGGGTAAGATTAACCCTACACATAATTGGCTCGTTCCTAAAATACTTCGCCTTCGTCTATATCATTCCTTTAGTAACAGCTCTTTACTATGGCGAGGAGAAGTGGCACATTTACATGTATGTGCTGCTGCTCGTTATCACTCTCGGTATCGGATTAATTCTTGAGTTTAGATTCAAAACCGATAAGGTAATAGATCGCGCCGATGGTTTTACCATAGTAGCCTTCACCTGGCTTATCATCCCACTAATCAGTACACTCCCTTATGTATGTCTGGGGTTGGGTTTTCTCGATGCCTTTTTCGAAGCCATGTCAGGCTTCACCACCACCGGGGCTACCATACTAAATGTGGTAGAGGATTTACCCAGGAGCGCTCTATTATGGCGTAGCCTTACTCAATGGTTGGGTGGGATGGGGGTGATTCTTCTATTTATCTCTATCTTGCCCAGGCTAGGAGTAGGAGGCTCTCAGCTCTTTGACCGAGAATTTCCTGGACCGTTACCAGAAAGGCTACGTCCTAGATTCAGAACTACAGCAAGGCTTCTCTGGACGATTTACGTGGGATTGACTGTCGCTCAGATAGCGCTCCTTCATTTTCTGGCCAAGATCCCATTCTTTGACTCACTTTGCATCTCTTTCGCAACCATACCTACTGGAGGATTTACCCCCACAACGGCAAGTATCGGAGCCTATGCTAATCCCCTGGCTGAATATATCATTATGGTCTTTATGTTCTTAGCGGGCACGAGCTTCATACTTCACTATCATTTTCTACGGGGAAACTGGAAAGTAATTAAAGGCGAGGAGTTCAGGCTTTACTGGATTATCCTGGTGGTAGCTATCTTGCTAATAATAATTTCACAAGGCTTGAACTCATATAGAGATGGAATGTTTCAGGCAATCTCAATTATGACTACCACAGGCTTCGTTACTGCTGATTTCGGTTCCTGGTACTCTGGCGCCAGAATAGTGCTTCTGGCTTTGATGTTCATCGGAGCCTGTAGTGGCTCAACTGGTGGAGCAATTAAAGTAGTACGGGTTTTAACCCTTATAAAACATGCCCGGGTAATGATGAGGAAAGCCATTTTCCCGAAAGCTGTGATCCCGGTGAAACTTAACCAGAAACCCCTCTCGGAGGGAATAATCCGAGATATAATTTCTTTCCTTTTTCTCTATATTCTCGTTGCTATTTTAGCTTCAATAGTACTTAGTCTCCTGGGACTTAATTTGGAGACATCAATTTCAGGAGTAGCTGCTACTCTGGGGAATGTTGGGCCTGGTTTAGGTGCTGTGGGTCCCAGTTCGAATTATGCCTGGCTTCCTGGTCCAGCCAAGTTCATCTTAACTATCTGCATGTGGTTGGGACGGCTAGAATTGTTTACCGTCATTATTATACTTTCTCCTCGCTTTTGGCGAGGCTAATCAATCTACAGTAGAAGTTCAAGGAATTTTTAAGCTATACTTTGCAATAGGTTTATGGTCAAGGTCGCTTTTCCAGGGGAGCGGGGTGCTTTCAGCGAAGACGCTGCGGCAAAGCTTTTTGGCACGGACACTGTTTTTTTACCGTGTACCCGGCTTAAAGAGGTTTTTGAACTTGTGTCGCAGGATAAGGTTGAATTTGGGGTGGTCCCAGTCGAGAACTCTCAAGCCGGCAGTATCAACGAGACCTATGATCTATTATTGGCGTATCCTCTCAATATATTTGCTGAAGTTATTCTCAAGGTAAGCCATCACCTGATGGCTCTGCCAGGAGAAGAATTGTCTGGTATAACTACGATTTACTCTCATCCTCAAGCCTTAGCTCAATGTGCGGAATTTTTAAGTAAACTGAAAGTCGAAATTATGTCTATCTATGACACCGCGGGCAGTGCCAAAATGATAAAAGAGAAAAAATTAAAGAACTGTGCTGCCATAGCTAGCAAAAGAGCTGCCGATATTTATGGGCTGGAGATTCTAGCACCGGAAATTGAGACGAATATCAACAATTACACTAAATTCGTGGCTATCTCCAAACAGAAAGCTAACCCCGCGCAGAAAAACAAGACATCTCTTGTATTTGCTGCTGAACATAAGCCTGGCTCTCTATATAGAATTTTGGGTATCTTCGCCACCAAGAATATAAATTTAACAAAACTTGAGTCGAGACCAAGCAGGACGGAGCCCTGGGAATATGTTTTCTATGCTGATTTCGAGGGTCACTTAGATGGCAAGGTTTACCAGGAAGCTGTGAAGGAGTTACAGAGAGAAGCTGCCTTCGTTAAGATACTTGGCTCTTATCCTCAAGCCACGTGAGGTCCCTTAGCAACTCGAATCGCCATTGCGAGCGAAGCGTGGCAATCTCAAACCTTGCTCTAGCAACTTCACCTTAGTACCAGGATGCCTCGCGATACGTACTCATGGTAAGTGGTCTGCCTTTTTCAACGTTGTCCGGATTCCGCAGACTCCCTTCCATCTCCCACTCTGTAACATGTTAGCTTTCCCTTCTCACCATGAAAAACAAAGGAATTGAAATCAGCTCCATGGCCACGGCAAACATGATTAAGTAGCTAATAGAATGCCCATACAGTAGCCCCATCACAACACCACCCAGACCCCAGCCAGCCCCGTACATCGTATTGAAGATTCCGTAGGCAAATCCCCTCCGCTCTATAGGCGTCAGGTCGGCGACGGCGGCGCGCATAATCGTTTCCTGAATCCCCAGCACCACACCCCATAAGACCATGCCAATCAGCACCGAGCTGTAGCTGGTCGAAAAGGCGAAGAAGGTAATGGGCAAAGTCAACAAAGGAATGGCCAATAAAGATGTAAGCCCGATTCTGTCGTACGTTCTGCCCACGACAAGAGCGGCCACACCATCCACGGCCATGGCAATGGCATAGATTATGGGAATCTGAAAATCAGGAACTATAGCTTGAGCTGCGAGATGTAAGGAAATCAGCTGGAAATTGGCAAATCCGGCCACCGAAACCAGAGTGAATGCAGTGTACATCCAGAAAACCCTGGGAAGTTTGGTCTGGATGTTCTGCTTGCTTGGCCCCTCCGGAGCTTCAAGTCTCACCGGCGAAGGAAACTTCTTCCTAGCCACGGCCAAAACAGCCAGGGTTAGCAAAGCTGGTATCCACATGAAGGTGAAACCCTCCCGATAAGTACCGTGGTAAAGAAGAACAAGGGAAAAGGCGATAGGGCCAATGATGGCACCGACCTGGTCCAGCGCTTCATGAACAGCAAATCCCCAGCCTCTCCCCACCTTCTTGGTAGCATAAGAAAGCATAGTATCCCTGGCCGGATTCCTTATTGCCTTTCCCACCCGCTCCAGGATGATAAGCACAACAGCAAGCTGCCAGTAGCCGGCAAATGCCAGCAAAGGAATAGAAAGGATCAACCCGTAACCGACAAATGTCAAAAGCCAGTATGCCCTGGTGCGGTCGGCAACATAGCCGGAAGCCAGGCGCAGACCATAGCCAATGAATTCACCAACGCCGGCTACCGAACTGATGACACCGTAGCTTGCTCCCAGTTGATACAGGTACGGGCCGGTAACCGCTCTAGCTCCTTCGTAGGTTACATCTCCGAACAGGCTGACAATCCCCAGGAGAATGATGAAGTACACGACAATTTCCCCTACATTTTTGAATTACTGTTTGCGCTGCTATCTTGCTTTTGGCGTCATTTTAACGAAGTCACTAAGCTGAAAGAATTGCCTTGGTTATAAGTAGAGGCGCTGAGCAGTTACAATAAAATTAGGCAACCATTTTTATAACCCCGCTTTGAGTCTTCGGTATGTGGAAATCAAAGCTTCCGATAAGACTTTGGTATCAGACAACACCGGCATGAAGTTAGTGTCACCCTGCCACCTGGGGACTATATGAGTATGGAGGTGCTCCGCTATCCCGGCTCCGGCAACTTTGCCCAAATTTAAGCCGATATTGAAGCCCATTGGCTCCATTACCCCTTTTAGGAGTTCTAAGCCTTTCTTGATAATGTCAAAATGTTCCTTGGTTTCTTCATCAGTTAAGTCCTGCAAATTTGCTATATGCCGATAGGGGGCAACCATTAAATGCCCTGGGTTATAGGGGAAGGCGTTCAGGATTATGAAATTGTGCTGGCCACGATAAAGGATAAAATTTGCCTCGTCGTTATTTTCCCGGGGTTTCTGGCACAAGATACAGCCGCTTTCCGAGGCTCTTTGTATATATTCTATTCGCCATGGTGCCCAAAGATATTCCATTAAACTTATATAGTATGCTGATTCTGGGCTAAGTGCAATAGGATTCTTAGTTTTTAAGATGAAAACTTCTGTACATGGCAAAATGAGTTGACTATGGGATTTAGCTAAGAATAAAATACTTCGGGGTTAATATGCTTGAAGTCTTGACTCAAAAGCTGACCGCTGTATTTGATAAGCTTGGCAGGAAAGGCAAGCTTAGTGAAGGGGACATCGACGATGCTTTACGCCAGGTACGGCTGGCGCTTCTGGAAGCAGATGTAAATTTTAAGGTGGTCAAGGAATTCCTGTCCAGGGTGCGAGAGCGTGCTCTTGACTCTGAAGTATTGCATAGCCTGACACCAGCCCAGCAGATTATCAAAATTGTCAATGAAGAGTTAATTGCTATCTTAGGTGGAGAGCCCAGCCATTTAGCTTCGGTTACTGACTCACCAGCGGTCGCTTTGCTTGTAGGATTACAGGGCTCCGGTAAGACCACTACAGCGATGAAGCTAGCTATTCAACTCAAACATTCAGGGCAGCGCCCTTTGGTGGTAGCCGCTGATACTCGCCGACCTGCTGCCGTTGAACAACTCAAATTGCTAGGAGAGCAACATGATATACCGGTATATAGTGAGGATGTTAACGCAGCACCAACAATAATTTGCCAGCATGCTCTAGACCAGGCCAGGGGAAGTGGATTGACCTGGGTTATAGTAGATACACAAGGGCGCTTGCATATTGATGAAGCTATGATGAAGGAATTGGCTGATATCAAATCCCTGGTACAACCTTCAGAAGTATTACTTACAGTAGACGCTATGATTGGCCAGGATGCCATAAGAGTAGCTCAAGAATTTCACAGTCTAATCGGGCTCACGGGACTCATCCTAACGAAGATGGATGGAGATGCCCGGGGTGGAGCCGCTCTCTCTATCAGATTTGTTACCGGCGTGCCCATAAAATACCTGGGTACGGGTGAGAAGATGGATGCCTTGGAGGTATTTCATCCTGACCGTTTAGCATCTCGCATTCTGGGTATGGGAGATATGCTCAGCTTCATCGAGCGAGCTGAGACAACATTTGACCAGCAACAGACCAAGAATCTGGAAAGGAAAATGCGCAGCGGGCATTTTGACCTTGATGATCTCCTCAATCAAATGCGTCAAATCCACAGGATGGGTTCTTTAGGGCGACTGGTAGAAATGATACCGGGCTTCTCCAAATTCACTCCTTATGTGTCAGATGACGATGGCGAGAAACAATTAAAGAAGATAGAGGCTATTATCCTGTCTATGACCTACGAAGAAAGGCGTAATCCAGCCATTGTTGATGGCAGACGGCGAAGCCGCATTGCTCGAGGAAGTGGCACTTCATCCAAAGACGTTAATCAACTTCTTAATCAGTTTCGTGAGATACAAAAGCTGACTAAGTCACTCACACGAGGGAAGTTACCTAAAAAGATGGGTACTATGTTTGACATTCCCTTAAAGTGAAATCAGTCTAGATAGCCTTTGAGCTTTCGGCTGCGGATGGGGTGGCGTAACTTGCGCAGAGCCTTACCCTCAATCTGTCGTATTCTTTCTCGAGTTACGTTGAATTCTCTACCCACCTCTTCCAGAGTTCGAGCATGTCCGTCTTTGAGGCCAAATCTAAGCTGCAGAACCCTTTTTTCGCGATCGGTAAGTTCACCAAGTACTTTATCTATCTGTTCTTTGAGTAGCTGCTGTGAAGTGGCTTCAGTTGGCGCTAAACTGGCATGATCTTCAACAAGGTCGCCTAACCGGCTATCTTCATCCTCTCCAATAGGCATATCTAGCGATATTGGCTCACGGAAAAACAAAGCCATGACCTCTTCCACTCTTTCCGGTGACATACCTAGACTGCTGCCAATTTCTTCGTAACTTGGCTCGCGTCCAAGTTCTTGAACTAACTGCCGCATTGTGCGTAGTAGCTTGTTAATTGTTTCTACCATGTGTACCGGAATACGAATAGCACGCGACTGGTCAGCTATAGATCTAGTGATACCTTGCCTGATCCACCAGGTGGCATAGGTGCTGAATTTGTAGCCTTTTCTATATTGAAACTTATCCACAGCTCGGATAAGGCCAATATTCCCTTCCTGAATAAGTTCAAGGAGAGGCATGCCATGCCCTATGTATTTCTTTGCTATGCTCACCACCAGCCGCAGGTTTGCCTCAGTAAGGTGCTTCTCCGATGCTCTTGCTTCAGTCTGTATCAGTTCAAAGTAAGCTTTGAACTCACTGCTATGAGAATCGATTGAGGACAGGAAACTGTCATCATTCAGGAGAGTCTTTAATTTTTGCCACGTAGTGTTATCTATAGCCAGGAGCTCTAGTAATTGCGGGGGCAGAAGTTTACTGTTTATGGACAGATTTACTATGGCTTCTTCGGCTGCAGTGGTTGCTTTGTCTATCCATTTGGCAATTGCCGCTATTAACGATGGGTCTATAACACTATCGATAGCGGAGCGAAATTTAGGATTTCTAATCGTCTCAGCAACATTGCTGGAGAGATCAATACCAACATGTTCTTCAATAACCTGAACAACCTGGTATGCCTTGGATAATTGAGAAATTAGGTGAATAACCACATCAACGGGCGAAGGGAATTTCTTGTATTTCCTGAAGTGGTTGTCTTCGATTCTTTCTAAGCTTCTACCCAGCTCTATCCGTCGGCATAGTAACTTTTCTTCATGGACATTAAGAAGTGGCACTCTGCCAATTTCCTGAAGATACATACGAGCCGAGTCATCAATTACCTCATATTCCCCTAGTGGTACCGGAGGTCTGATCTCTACAGTTCTCTCAGCGGTTAATTCTTCGCTTTCCTCTTTTTCTTCGACTTCGTCGGCTGAGGTACTGGCATCCTCAGTTTCGGATTCATCGTCGAGTAAGCTTTCAGTTGCTTCCTCATCACTATCCATGTTGACTTTTTCTTTCATTGAACCGATGGTTTTTTCCCTTTTTTAACAAAGATGTCTTGAAGTTGTTGCCCGGATTTTATTCCCTGCTCCTCCAGTTTGGACAACTCTGAGCTTATACCACCCTTTTCTCTCTCCAGCTCAAGCATCGTCTCCTTTTCAGTTTCTACTTTCCGGGATAACCCCTCCTCGAGACGGAGAATACAATCATCTAAATTAAGGTGTCGTGTTTGCTCGCTTTCCTTTATTGCTGGCGGGAAATTTTTGTTAACCAAATAGTATAAATGTTCTACCAGACTCGTGTCAAGTTTACTTTCAAGGTCCGGGATATCAGAAGAACCTTGCCATTTGACAAAGACCTCCCGATTTTCCGTGGATTGGAAGTGCTCCGGTGATAGCTCTCGAGTTGAAGGACGGAGCTCTGGGTACTGAAGGAGAAGTGCCAGGCAATCTTCTTCAATAGGGCTGGATACAAGCTGGTGGGCAAGGCGAAATTGTTCTGTTGCCTTGCTCGGTTGAGGCCTTTTCCGACCGGTTTTTAATTCCTGTAAAGCGGCTCTTATAGCGGACTCTTCGATTTTTAATTCACGTGCCAGCTTCTTAAGGTAATGGGATTGCTGTACCGGATCTTTTATTTCATAAATTGAGGGCAGGAGTTTTTGTACAGCTAGAGACTTGTCCTTGGCTTTATTGATATCGACTTTGCTTATTACAGATTTAAAGGCGAAGTCCAGAATAGGCATAGCTTGTTCTACTAGTCTCTCCCAGAGGGCAGGATCCTCACTTATCACTGCGTCCGGGTCCTTGCCCGGAGGTAATAGGATAACATTTGCTACAGCATTGGAATAAGCTAATATGGCTCTGCCTCGCAAGGTAGCTTCTTCTCCGGCAAGATCAGCATCGAGCGCTAGTGTTATGTTACTGGTTAATCTTTTAATGCCTTCCACCTGCTTCCCAGTTAAAGAAGTTCCCATTGAGGCAACTACATTTTGCCAGCCATGTTGGTGAGCAGTGAGGACATCCAAGTAACCTTCTACGATTATCACCAAGTTTTTCTTCCTGATGGCAGACTTAGCCTTATCAATGCCATACAATATGCTGCTCTTATCGTAAATTAATGTCTGGGGGGAGTTGATATATTTAGGCAGGGAGTCATCCAGAACTCTCGCTCCGAAACCAGTGACTCGACCCTGGATATCACATATAGGAAACATCAGCCGGTTGCGAAATCTATCGTAACTGCCTCCTTCTTCTCTTTCGATTATTAGACCAGCTTCTGCTAGCTCCTTTTCTGTGTAACCTTTACCCAGCAGGTAGTTCTTCATTATTTCCCAGGCATCAGGACTAAAACCGAGACGGAACTCTTTGATAGCTTCGGGCGTGACCTTTCTTCTTGCCAGATAACTTCTTGCTGCCTCCCCAGCCTTAGTGCTCAAAAGTAAATGGTGATAGTATTCAGTAGTTGCCTCATTAATTTGAAATAATCTCTCTACCTTCTCATCCCTGACCTTGTCTGGCTCCTCAAGGGGGCCTAAGGTTATGCCTCCCCTTTGAGCCAAAATGCGCAGAGCCTGGCCAAAATCAACGCCCTCCTTTTTCATGATAAAAGAGAAAATATCGCCGCCAGTTCCACAGGCACCAAAGCAATGCCAGCTTTGTTGTTCAGGAAAGACAAAAAAGGAAGGGTGTTTCTCACTGTGGAAGGGACATAAGGCTTTGAAGTTACGCCCTGCTTTTTGCAGAGTAACATACTCAGAGACAAGCTCTACTATATCTAATTTCTGCTTTACCTCTCTGATTACGCTCATTGAGATATCTCTTCAGCTAAGCTTAGCGCGTATTGATCGGTCATTCCAGCAATGTAATCAATGACTTTGCGCTCCTTCTTATCCGGTAAAGAGGCAAATTCTCGCGGTAATCCCTTCTCATGCTTCAGGAAATGAGAATATAACAGACGCAATACCTCTCCTGCCTTCACTGCCTCCTCTTTAGCTAGACTGGGATAATATACTTTGTCAAATAGAAACTGGCGAAGTATGTTAGTTGCTCTGCGGACTTCAGGGCTCATGCCTATAGTTGGCTTAGGTGAATCGCCATTGCCACTAACGGGCCAGGAGCAGTCTATGATATCACAAACCAGCGTATTAATTCGCTGTGAATGCGTATGTCCCAGAGTTGCTACTACCGGCTTGGGCAAATCGTTCTGGGAGATAATGCCAGCTCTTATAGCGTCTTCGACATCGTGGTTAACATAGGCCACGATATCGGCTATTTTACATATTTGGCCCTCCAAAGTATTGACCTCTCCCCATCCCTCTCCTAAGATTTCAGCTTGTCCCTTTGAATGATTGAGGATGCCATCCCGTACTTCCCAGGTAAGATTTAGCCCCTGTCCTTCCTTTTCCAACAAATCGACTACTCGTAAGCTTTGCTCATTATGCCTGAAGCCACCGTCATACAATTCATTTAAAATCTCCTCGCCTATATGACCAAAAGGCGTATGCCCTAAATCGTGTCCGAGAGCGATAGCTTCAGTGAGGTCTTCATTGAGATTCAGAGCTCGAGCTATAGTTCTGGCTATTTGGGATACTTCCAGAGTGTGAGTAAGTCTGGTGACATAATGGTCACCCAAGGGAGCAATAAAAACCTGTGTCTTATGTTTTAGCCGACGAAAGGCCTTGGAATGGATAATACGGTCACGGTCACGTTGAAAACTGGTCCTTATGGGACATGGTTCTTCCCATTTCAGCCGACCACGGCTGAATTTACTCTTAGTGGCATAAGGGGAAAGGGCTTCTTCTCTCTTTTCTGTTTGCTCACGTATATTAGGTTTGTTAACCATGGAATCACTATGATACAGCAAGTCAAGATAAAATCCTTAATTTATCGCAGCAGCCACCCATGTCCTCATGCGCGTTTTCTTTTAGCTTCTGATTTTATCCTATTTTCCACCTTTGCAATATTTAACCTCGTCGCCAGCACCACATCTGGGTTCAAAGACATCGAATCTATGCCGCACTCAACTAAAAAGTCGGCAAATTCAGGGAAATCACTCGGCGCCTGACCGCATATTCCTACTTTTCTCCTCGGTTTGTGATTATGTGCCACATCTATGACTTGCTTCACCAGCTTCTTCACCGCCTCATTTCTTTCATCAAATATGTGTGCCACAAGTTCGGAATCCCTATCTAAGCCAAGAGTTAGTTGTGTTAAATCGTTCGATCCAATGCTGAATCCATCAAACACATCGGCGAATTCCTCCGCTAAAAGCACATTTGATGGTATTTCGCACATCATGTACACTTCCAACCCATTTTCCCCCTGCGTTAAGCCAAAATCTCCCATGGCTCCTATTACCTTCCTCCCTTCTTCCGGCGTTCGGCAAAAGGGAACCATCACCTTCACATTGGTTAACCCCATCACATCCCTTACTTTCTTTATCGCTTCGCATTCCAAACCAAAGGCCGGTTTAAATTTATCGTCATAATAGCGAGAGGCCCCCCTCCACCCCAACATGGGGTTACTTTCCTCTGGCTCATAACGATACCCTCCAATTAAATTAGCATACTCATTTGTCTTAAAGTCAGAAAAACGAACTATGACCTCGTTAGGATAAAACCCCGCCGCTATTTTCGCTATGCCCATTGCTAAATTGTCAATGAAAAATCCTCTCTTGTCTTCATATGCTGCGCTCCTCTCGTCTATCTGTCCAATCACCTTCGCCAATTTCTCGTCTTTACTCGCTGCTTTTTTCAGCTTATCATATTCTATCAATGCCATGGGATGAATACCGATGTAAGAGTTGATGATGAATTCCTCGCGGGCCAGACCTACACCGTCGTTGGGAATTCGACTTTGGATAAACGCACCACCGGGAATACCGAAGTTCATCATCACTCTGGTTTTGGGTCTGGGCACCTTGGTTACTTCCACCTCATCTATTCGATATTTCATTTTGCCTTCATATATCCTGCCCTCGCCTCCTGAGCAATCTATCGTAATTTCTTTTATCCCCTTCAAGACCTCGGTCCCGTTGCCGGTGCTAATTACACAGGGTACCCCGAGTTCACGACTAACAATGGCTGCGTGGCACGTCCTCCCTCCCTTGTTCGTGACTATGCCGCTAGCCGTCTTCATTATCGGTTCCCAGTCGGGGTCTGTCATGTCTGTAACCAAAACCTGACCACCTTTGAATTTGTTAATCTCACTGGCATCTTCTATAACACACACTTGACCTTGTCCTATCTTTGTACCCACCGGCTCCCCTCTAAGTAGTAATTTCCCCTTTTGTTCAAGTACATAAGTTCGAAGTATAGCTAAGTCTTTGTGTGAGTGGACGGTCTCCGGCCTGGCCTGGACTATGAAAAGCTCCCCTGTTATCCCATCCTTTGCCCATTCAATATCCATGGGTTGGCCATAATGTTTTTCTATAATGCAAGCCCACCTGGCAAGAGTCAAGATTTCATCGTCATTTAGTGCGAACTGTCTTTGTTCTTCAACCTTGGTCTTCTTCTGCTCCGCTCCAGACCCATGTCTCATGTAGACCAACTTCTTATGTTTACTCCCCAGTTTTTTCTCCAAAATAGGTCTGAAACCTTCCTTTAAAGCGGGCTTGAAGACGTAAAACTGGTCTGGATCAACAATTCCCTGTACTACATTCTCTCCCAGACCATAGGCAGCAGTTATGTAGACCACATCCTTGAAGCCCGAGTCTGTATCTATGGAAAACATGACACCGGAGCAGGCTAAATCAGAGCGAACCATCTTCTGCACCCCCACCGAGAGATAAACACTGAGATGGTCAAAACCTTTATCCACCCGGTAGGAGATAGCCCGGTTCGTGAACAAAGATGCAAAGCAGTCCATCACCCTTTCCAGGAGGTCGCCCTCTCCGCGCACGTTCAAATAACTCGTCTGCTGTCCGGCAAATGAAGCTGTAGGCAAATCTTCGGCGGTGGCACTGCTTCTTACAGCGACATCCACATCCTTTCCAAATCTCTGTTCCATCTTCCGATATGAAAGTCGTATCTCCTCCTCCAAGTCTTTTGGGCAACGAGAATGTTCTATCAGATTCCTCAACTTCTCGCCCCTTTCTGCCAAATTCTCAATATCACGTGTATCCAAGCCTGCCAAAGTGTCTTTGATTTTTTGACTTATGCCTGCTTTCTCTACCACATATTTATATGCCTCAGCAGTAATAGCAAATCCAGAGGGTACATTTACACCTTTCTTACCCAGATTTCTTACCATTTCACCCAGAGATGCGTTTTTACCACCGACTAAAGCTACATCCTGTGCTCCAATTTCTTCAAACCATTTCACAAACTTCATAGTTTCTTCTCCGATTCATAAATTATGGTTACACCCGCACATGCCATCTTAGCTAAATCCGCTTCGTTGCCTTTTCGGGCAGGAAAACTAAAAATGATAATTCATTATACCATGCCCCAGTAAGCTCAAAAGAAGAGCAAATTTTGCCTTTCTTGTTTAGCCCCACTATGGTCAGCCTATCCTCCTGCCATCTGTTGCAATGCCATTTTAATCTTCTCTTCTAAGCTTAGCTCTTCAGAATCTTGAAGCTTAGAGATAGCTTTGGTAGCTTCCGTTAAAGAGTAACCCAAGCCAGTTAAAGCAGCTATGACATCGGCATTCTCCGGGGCTAAAGGCAGGGCTACTTCTTTCCATTCTTTTTCCAATTTTCCCCTGAGTTCAACGACAAGGCGGCTCGCCATTTTTTTACCAATGCCAGGCGCTTGACTGACAAGGTCGATATCACCGCTGGTTATAGCCATGACGAGTTGTTCAGGATTCAAGGCAGAGAGCAGGGCTAAAGCCACCTTAGAGCCTACTCCTGAGACAGAAATAAGGTTTCTGAATAAAGCTAATTCCTCGCTTGAGGTAAAACCGTAAAGAGAAATATGATCCTCTCTCACATGGAGATGGGTGTAGAGAGAGACTTTACCTTTAACAGCTCCTAATTGGCTTAAAGTTGAGCCGGAGACATGTACCCGAAAACCTACTCCGCCGACATTAATGATAACGGAGTCGTTACCACGATATTCTAGTATGCCTTCTAATGTAGCTATCATTTCGGCGCATGTTCAGTTAGCCATTGGTTAAGGAGCCTCTGCTGAATGTGGCACATGGCTACAGCCAAAGCATCAGCGGCATCGCTAGGCTGAGGGAGCTCAGCAAGCCCGAGCTGGACTCTTACCATTTCTTGAACTTGTCGTTTATCGCTCTGCCCATAGCTGGTTATTTGCTGCTTTATCTTGGCTGGTGAGTAATAGTAGATGGGCAATCCCTGGTTGACTGCTGCCAGGATAGCTATAGCTTGTGCTCTGCCAATAGCAAATGCCGACCTTACATTGAGGCCGATAAAGGGCTCTTCAATGGCTACTTCGCTCGGTTTATACTTAACGATAATTTTAGTTAATTCACTGTAGAGAGAGCGCAGTCTTTCCTCCATTGAAAGCCGGGATGGGAATTTGATTACTCCGTAATCTACCATGCGCAGTTCCTCACCGCCATCTACCACACCGTAGCCCAAATTTATAGTGCCAGGGTCAACGCCTAGAATGCACATGTTAGGTTCAACCGCGTAGTTTTTCTAAAGTAGCCTCAGAAAAATCAATATTGGAGAAAACGTGCTGTACATCGTCTAATCCTTCTAGCTCGTCAAGGAAATTCAGGGCCTGGACTGCTTTATTGTCCTCCAGCAACACTGTAGTTTGAGGCGTTAATGAGAGCTCCGCCGAAATCACGTGCTCGTTTTCTTCGATAACCTTTCTTACTTTTTCCAAATCCTCTGGTTTCGTGTAAATTTCTACATAATCCTTTTCGGTCTTAACATCTTCAGCTCCGGCATCTATAGCTCTTAGCGCTATTTCTTCGGCATCTGAGGCATTGCTCTCTACAGTAATCACTCCTCTAGTTTCAAAGAGCCAGGAGACACAACCACTTTCACCAAGACTACTACCGTGGCGGGTGAAGAGACGGCGCACGTCCTGAATGGTGCGATTACGGTTATCGGTCAAGGCTTCCACTAGAACTGCTATCCCGCTCGGCCCGTAACCTTCAAGTTTCATCTCAATTAAAGCAGCTTCCCCAGCTTCACCACTACCCCGCTTTATGGCTCTCTCGATATTCTCCAAAGGCATGTTATTATCACGGGCTTTCTGTACTGCTAAACGTAACTGGAAATTGCTTTCTGAATTAGCTCCACCTTGTCGCACTGCAACTATGATTTCTCGAGCAAGTTTGGTAAACAGCTGCCCGCGCCTGGCATCAGTTACTCCCTTCTGCCGCTTAATCTGTGACCACTTAGAATGTCCCGACATTGCTAACCTTTATATCATTTTATCACTGCAACTCCTAAAAGGAAAAGTAGATATCACGTCGCAAACGACTTGACAGTATCAGCACTATGATGCTAAACTTACCATAGCGGGTAAGTCCTGTGTTAAGTGTGTTACCGGAAGGTGGCATAAACTAGCTGTAAGCTAGTCGCTCACAGGGGCCGCTTCTTTTATTTGCCAAAAAATAATCTCCTATCGCTTTTCACCTTTTCTTGTATGATATTAAACAGAGCATAGTTGTTTGAGTTGTACTTTCTGAAGATACTGTTACAAATAACATCTATGCCCTGGATGGCGTAAGTCGCGTGTGAATCTAAGTGGTTAATCTCTAAGTCGATATCTCGTCTTTCCTTTTCGTACCAGATTTTGTACGTTAGATATTCATTGAACTTGAAGCCAGAAGTTATGGAAGTGATTCTTCTATCTACATCAACAACCACTCTCGCATCTACCGGCTCCTCCAAAATTCGCTCAACGAGTGACAATCCAACCATGTAGTTGTACAAAATATTCGTGTCTCTCCGTAATTTAGGTTCTACATTTTCCTTCCTTACAGTTATAGCATGCACTTCCATATCTAGCTTCAGAAACCTGTTGAGTAAATCTTCCTTAATGATCTTTCTAGTAGTGCATCCCTTGAGTTCCGCACCTTGCGGAATATCATATTTCATCTTGACCACCTTAACACACCTTCTAAAGGGAATAGGATCTTCCACAATAACAAAGGCGATTGTGAAATATCTGGTGCTTCCTTGTCCGAATCCCAAATCGCCTGATTCATCTAGATAGACATGCACTATTCATTACCCCAATAACCCTAATCCTAGCCTACGACATTAAGAGCCCTCTTAAAATTTGTTAACATCGACTTTCAGCTTACCCTCTTGAGTTTCAGCCCAATCACCATGTATTCGATACTCTGCTTCAAAGCTATCCTCGTTAACTCTCATAAACAAACACATCTGCTATATCTTTAGTTTAGTCCCAAATCACCTTCAGTCCCTCCCCATAAGGTTTTCTCATTATGCCCTTCTCGGTGATTATGGCAGTTATATAACCATGGGGAGTGACATCGAAGGCAGGATTGGCTGCTCTTATGCCTTCGGGAGCAATGGGTACTCCCTGAATATGAGTTACCTCCTCAGGGCTCCGCTCTTCAATTGGGATTTTGTCTCCCGAGCTTAAGGAAAGGTCAATAGTGCTCATGGGAGCAGCGACATAAAAGGGGATTTCACTTTCTTTAGCCAGTACTGCCAGAGTATAAGTTCCGATTTTATTAGCGATATCGCCATTGGCGGCAATCCTGTCGGCGCCAACAATGACACAGTCTATCTTCTTCTGCTGCATAAAGTAGCCAGCCATAGAATCGGTAATCAAAGTTACCGGGATGCCCTCTTGCCTTAGTTCCCAGGCAGTGAGCCGGGCTCCCTGGAGAAGGGGACGGGTTTCCGTGGCAAAGACGCTCACCTTCTTTCCTTGTTCTCTAGCAGCTTTGATTACACCCAGGGCAGTGCCATAGCCGGCGGTGGCTAAAGGACCGGCGTTGCAATGAGTAAGCAGAGTGAAACCATCCTTGATAAGCTCAGTTCCTAGCTGGCTGAGCTGCCTGGTTGCGGTTACTTCCTCTTCGTGAATCCGCCTGGCTTCATCGACAAGCGAATTTTTTATTTCAGCAACGCCGTCTCCCTTGGCAGCTTTTTGCATCCTGTTGATAGCTTGAAAAAGGTTGACCGCGGTAGGTCTGGAGGCAGCAAAAGCTTGTATGACCTGATTCAATTGAGCGATAAATTCATCCTTGTTTGTTGTTTTAATACCCGACGCCCCCAGAGCTATACCGTAGGCAGCAGCGACCCCGATTGCTGGCGCACCGCGAACTCTCATTTCCTTAATAGCCAGAACTACATCGTGATAATTATCCAGGTCGGCAAAGATTTGCTCCCGGGGTAGCCTGCTCTGGTCTAGTATCCTTAACTTGCCATCGAGCCATTCTATTGTCCTGACTATCATCGACGTTAGTATAATCTAAAGGATGGGAACAAAGGAAGTTTTATACAAGCATTTGGGAATACCCTCTTGTCATTCTGGGCGAAGCGAGGAATCTAGACACTTTGCTATTGCTCAGGATGAAAGAATAAACAATCTAACAGGGCTGAAATTTGATAACGTTAGAGAATAATGCTATTCTTATTCAGTTTATCCACCCGAGGAGGCAAAGATGGCCAAGATTTATTTCTTAGATGTTACCAATCGTGATGGCGTTCAAACCGCAAATCTTGGTCTGTCCAAGCTCGAAAAGACAATGCTAAACATGTACCTCAACGAAATGGGTGTCTTCCAGTCCGAATTTGGTTTCCCTACGACCAGACACGAATCGTTTTACCTTCAGGCGAACCTGGAGTTAGCTGATATGGGTGTCCTGCAACCCATCCGGTTGGGAGGCTGGATAAGGTCAATTGTCGCTGACGTGGAAAAGGCCTTCAAGCTTGTCCCGAATATTAAGCACCTTAATATCTCTATTTCCACATCGGACCAAATGATTCAAGGCAAGTTTAAGGGTAAAAAGAGCCGAGAAAATATCATAAGCATGATGGTAGATGCTTTAGAAGCGGCTCGCGCCCATGGAGCTGCAAGCGTAGGGGTAAATGCCGAAGATGCCTCTAGAACTAAAATAGATTTTTTAGTTAAATTCGGCATGGCAGCCAAGGAACACGGGGCTAACCGACTCAGGTATTGTGATACACTTGGCTATGACAACGCCTTCACCATTTACGAAAGCGCTAAAACTCTGGCGGAGGATGTCGGTATACCTATCGAGCTTCACTGTCATGGCGACCTGGGAATGGCTGTAGCTAATTCACTTGCCGGGGCTAAAGGGGCTATAGACGGTGGACAGGATGCTTACATCAACACTACCATCAATGGAATCGGCGAGAGAGCCGGCAATGCTGACCTTATAGCAACAACCCTAGCTATCACTAAATCCAAGGGATTCGCTAAAAAATATCGACTGGGAAAGCCCATAGACCTGACAAAAGCCTGGAAAGTAAGTAAATTTGCCAGCTATGCCTTCGGGGTCCCCATTCCTATGAATCAGCCTGGTGTTGGAGCCAATGCCTTTGCCCACAGCTCTGGTATTCACGCTGATGGAGTATTAAAAGACCCGGAGAACTACGAGCTATATGGCTTCGATGAACTGGGCAGAGGTGAGCCTGAACTTGTAGAGACTGGCAGGGAGATATGCTCAGGAGAATATAGCGGGATATCAGGCTTCAGTCATATAATGGGTCAGATGGAAGTGTCGTTTGAAAATGCCAGGCAAGCTGAAGAGGTTCTGGAACTGGCAAGGTATGCCAACGTGGAGGCGCAAAAGCCACTGGTGGAGGATGAACTGCTCTTCATTGCCAAATATCCCGAAATTACGAAGCAATTATTAACCCTCATGCCACCAGCGTAACCAATCCTTGACACCATTATCCCTCCCATTTGATATAATATAGTTAATTGCGGGTGTGACTCAGTGGTAGAGTGCTTGCTTCCCAAGCAAGCTTTGAATAGTCAGTGGGGGGTATACTCACAAAAGTACATCAGCATCAATAGCTATTACACGTTTATGCGGGAGTAGCTCAGTGGTAGAGCATCTGCTTCCCAAGCAGAGGGTCGCGGGTTCGAGTCCCGTCTCCCGCTCACTTCCCTTCCCACTATTATAACCACTGAGCCAACTGCCCATTTCACGCCTGCCATCCCGCCACTTCGGCATCTATTTCTGTGCTTCAAATTCTCTCTTTCCCAGGGAGACAAAAATAACTGCCAGTATTCCCAAAGGCACTGAAAGCAGTGCGCAGATAGCCCCGGCTAAAGACAGGCCAAAACTTTTCCTTTTTATCGCCGAGATGCCACCTACTATGGCTATTATACCCAGAACAACAAGAAGTCCTCCCAGGACCATCGGCCAAATTGGGACGATAGCCCAACTATGTTCATGCCAATGCCAAACGCCTGGATGGTTACAAATAGTCAGCCAGCACGGTACGCCGAGGAATATAAAAGCCACCATTATCCCTCCAACAATTAACTCAAATACTCCTGCTACTATGCTTAAGACTGCTCCAGCGGTAAGTAACCCGCCCCTGTCACTACCATTATATTCCATTTCCTTTCCTCCTCATTTTATGATGGGCAGTACAGCATTTGAACCCTCATGCCCTTAATGGCATTATGCCCTGAACGTAGCGTGTCTGTCTTTCCTCCACTTCGGCATCTATTTCTGTGCTTAAAATTCTTTCTTTGATATTGAGATAAAAATAACTGCCAGTATCCCCAAAATGATTGTTGGAAGTACACATATAGCCCCGGCTAAGGACAGTCCAAAACTCTTCCTTGTTAGAGCTGAGATTCCACCTGCTATACCTATTACGCCCAAGACTACAATAAGTATTCCCACGATAGTCAACACAATTGGTATGAAATGCATTCCATACTGACCCCACGGAGGTAATGGCGTAGGCAGAAGAGGCAGCAACTCTTGCCTTACAACAGTGCTCAACATCAAAGCCACCACTATCCCTCCGGCAATTACCTCCAATGCTCCCCCTATTATGCTCAAGACTCCACCAGCGGTAAGTAACCCGCTCTTACTATTACCATTAGATTCCATTTTCTTTCCTCCTCATTTTATATTAACTTCTGACAGTTCATAAATCAAGCTGACTTTTAACATCTGACACATCACATAGTATATTCTGATACCCCATCGACCTTGCGTCTCAAAATCTTCCAAATTGGGATATTAATCAATATATAAATTACTATTCTATATAATAATATATTGCAAACGGCAACTGCAGCCTCCTCTACCTTTGCCGTCTAATTTGTTTATTTATCCATTTCTGATAAGGGAAAGGCTATGCCTTTCCCTATTTTACATGATACTAAGCGGGGGAAAGTAAAGGGACGCTACGCTCTAACGCCCTTGACTCTTGAGGAGACTATTGACCGATAGCTCAGGCTGCGTTGCGTTCCTCCACCGTCTGCTCTGAGCCAATGCAGAATTTGAAGCTCGCCCGCATCAAACCACTGCCATCTACAACCATTTTACACCCTCACACTCCATTAAAAATGCCCTGAAAGGCACTTTCAAGCCTTCTACAAGCCTATTAACTAGCCCAATCATGGCTTTCTCCTTATTCACTCCGCAAACCTCGTTCTCTTTGCTCTCAGGCCTCTAAGACCATGACTTCAGTTCTAACAAGAACGTGATATCACCGTTAGCGCCATAACTAGACTAGCTTTCAGGGGGCAAGTCACCGAGCTCAGTGAGTACCCTCTCGAAGTCTTTCAAGCGTAACTTCTTTTTGGTGAGTTCCCAAAGGGCATTAGATGTGCCAGAGGCTGGCTTTTCGGTAACTTCAGAAAAAAGCTCGAGCAGCTTTGGTTTGAGATCACCTACTTTTTCACTCCATCTACTATAAGCATCCGATTCCGAACGCTCATAGTACAATCTAGCCAGCGGTTCACACAAGGCTATGGATAGTAGAGAGAACAACATTAGGAACCCCACCTGAATAAGATACTCCGTTTCTGGAGTCCTTGCACTCCCAAAATGGAATCGGCGCAACATTCCCTGTTCCCCAACATCAATTTCTTGGGTATGCGACAAAGAAGCAAGGAGATTCGGATGCCCCTCATGGCTCAGAAGACCATACCAGGCATATTCTTTGGCATGTACTCCCAATTTTAACAGCATAGCCTCAACGGTTTTAGGTTGATATTCTTTTAGATTTATCAACCATTTCTTAGCCATCTTGGGTTTCTGTAGGAACAAGCGGAACAGCATCGTGCACTCAATGATATCCCGTATCAGTGGCTGTGCTTGGTCTGGTAGCCCCCATAGAAGCAGCTGCTTCGCTCCTTCGGCGTCATTGAACATTCTGGTGGCCAGTGTCGACATTGCCAACTCGCCTTCGTCGGTTTCCTTACGACGCCCGCTAAGATGCTTGAAAGACTCTAATATCAGTTCAAGCATTTCGCGAAACAAAAGGCGTTCTTTCAGAAATACTCCCTTATACCATTCATAGATTTTGGCTTCAACTTCTTCTATTTTAGGGTAGCTGGTCTCGTACTCTTCGCCCATCTTCCTTTTACTTCCTCATATTATTCTTCCCACGTTAATCCCGTTCAATACTTATTCTTCGTCTACTTTTTCTCGCAACTTTCACTTTCCTTCTCTACGAAGCATACGCTTTAACAACTTCTAACACGCCTTCACATCACTTTCTCTGTGCTTAACGTTCACTTCCACCCTTACGAAGCATACGCTTCATAAGCTCCCTTACCCAAGCTACATCATTATCACCAGGATTATTCCTCGCATACCATGCAAAGACTTTGCGCATCCTCAGCAGGTCCTCATACCTTAACACAGTCCTCACCGCAACACGTCCCCGGACCTTCAGGAACATATCGCCAACCAAATCATCTATATCAGCTCCAGCTACCACCTCACGAGAAACTGGCACTACAGCTGGAGACGCACGGCTTACCCCATCAGGCAACTGTAACTGCTCAGCTTCAATTTCTTACCTCTCAAAACCATCTCTGCAACCTGTAGTGCTTTTATTTCCTTGACTTTTCCTCCCCCCTTAGACTACCATAAAGTATGATACTCTACGTGTCAACAGTCATTCCACGCAGTGTCAGTTACCCAGGCAAGACGTCGTGGGTTCGAATTCCATCACCCGCTGGGTTGATAGCTATAACCAACAAAAATATAAATTAGAAAATGAGGATAAAGCTAAATAATAAACAATTGGCAGGGTTAGCACATCAACTTCCTTTCGAAGTGATAGTGGAAGACCCACGGGATGTTAAGGGCCTGTTAGAAATATTAGGTCACAATATGCCCTGGGATGAACTGGGGCTGAATAAATTTGGCGATCCTCTCAGGAAACCAAATAGGGTAACCTTTTCTGTGGAGGCAGTTGATGGGGGATTTATTTGCGATATTCACCCTGCTTTCGCTATATATATTTCCAATATCTTGACAGTAGAAAAATAGGTTTCGTATAGTATCATAAAGTCATGGGCCGTTAGCTCAGTTGGTAGAGCACCTGACTTTTAATCAGGGTGTCGCAGGTTCGAATCCTGTACGGCCTACTTAAAACCGAAAACCGTAGCTAAAATGGCTGAAATCGGCCTCAGTTGAGGCCGATTTTTATTTGGCCTCAGCAAAATTGTCAACCTGATTTTGGAGCCAGTGTCAACCTGATTTTTAAAAATTGAATAGTTTTCAGGCCGATTCCAGCTTTGAAAAAGGGACAAAATCCTGAAAAATGTCAAGTTGACTTCAATTCTGTACTACGAAGAACAAATGTCTTATTGCGCGATGTCACAGGGTCGCTCAATACCGAAGAACGTTAGGTAACAAGACAAGTTATTGTGTAATCCACGACAATCTCTTCAAGTTCATGCCAGGTTCTCTATTAAAATCGGGTCAACATGTTCGGCTAACTCGAAATTGAATATCCTGGAGTAAAAATAGAGTTCTGCATCGAGAGCCCGCTTTATATTTTCCGCCTTTCTAATGCCATGCTGCTCGCCTTGAAACAGGATATATGCAACTGGTATCCCCTTCTGACGAAGAGCGTTTACCATTACCTCCGCCTGTTTTTGTGGGACGACCTTGTCTTCATCTCCTTGAATTAAGATCATCGGGCATGACAACTGCTCCACGTAGTATATCGGTGAACGCTTCAGATACAAATCACGCTGGCTGGGGTACGGACCAACCATACGATCTAAATAGTGTGATTCGAATTTGTGTGTGTCCTTCGCCAACGCCTCCAGGTCACTCACCCCATAGTAGCTGGCTCCAGCCTTAAAGACATCCCGGAAAGTCAGGGCAGCCAGAGTAGTGTAACCGCCGGCGCTGCCTCCCCGAATAGCTGTTCGCTCTCCATCTACTTCACTACGTTCAATAAGATAGAGGGCACAGTTGACACAGTCATCCACATCCACAATACCCCACTGCCCATCAAGTCTTTGGCGATACTCTCTTCCATAGCCAGTACTTCCACCATAGTTAACATCAGCGACAGCAAACCCGCGGCTTGTCCAGTATTGTATTATGAGATTCAATACGCTGGATGTAGCACCGGTCGGCCCTCCGTGGCTAATGACAATCAACGGTGGACGTTCGTCATCTGGACCGGTAAACTCACTGTTTTTTGGCTTATAATAAAGGGCGTGAGCCGTCAGCCCAACCTTGGTGGGAAATTCGATTGCCTCCGGTAGGGACAGGTACCCGGATCCGACAATAACCTCGGTCGAACGACACAGCACTTCCGTCTTGCCCGTTGCTAGTTCAAGCCGGATAATGGCCGTGGCTTGAGTAGGCGAGCCAGCAAGAAGTACCACGTAACCGGACGCTGCCTTGATTGACGAAATCAACGTGTACGGATTATCGATTATCTCAAATTGAAGTGTCTCTGTATCGAGGCTCGCCAGATGCGACTCTCCGTTTCTGAGGTAGATACAGATAAGCTGGTGAGTAGATGTGAATCCGTAGTTCGATCGGCCGAAAACCCAGTGTGGCGCTCCGAATTCGGCCTCCATTTCACAGAGTGATTCAGTAACTCCATCTCTAGAACGATAGAGATTCCACCAGCCGGTCTTCTCTGAGACAAAGTACAGCACTCCATCAGGAGAATATTTAGGCTGGCAGATAGACCCCTCGCTTCCGCCAGCTACTCTTATAGCGTTGCTGATCATTCCGTCTTCTTCAATCTTGCCGACCCATAGTTCTGTGTAGTCCCAGGGCATATATGGGTGATTCCAGGTAAGCCAGGCAAGTTGAGAACCATCAGGTTTGATTTGTGGAGATGCATAGAAATCATTTCCTGATACCAGCTTTTGAACTATCTGTTTACCGCGTATGTCTATTGCTGCAAGATAATTCTCCGGTTCTTTATCATTGTTTGTGTGGTCCTGGCAAACACAAATTATTCGCTCCCGCCTTTTATCGACAACACCATCGGCATAGCGCATACTTCCCTCAGGAGTAATAGGTTCGGGGGTGGAGTTGGGAGTCTGCCGGTAGAGGCGCTGGTCCGCGAAATTGGAAAAATAAACCGTACCCCGGTCTACCTTGTAAGCCCCACCGCCGTATTCATGCACAAGCGTTCTTGCATTGTAAGGGTTTGGGGTGACATCACTTGTTCGACCATCGTGTGACCGACGTACAATCACATATCGTCCTGCCTCTGTGGGACGCATCTCTACCCAGTAAATGTCATCATCATCGATCTCTATCTGTGCACCTAACATAATTGAACCGGCTGAGATAAGGTCAGATGTTACCGGTGATTTCCAAGAGCCGTATCCGATTACTTTTGGAGTATTCATTTTCACCTCCGGGCTAGATACGCAATACCTTCGTGGAATCTAACATTCTTAGCAATTTACGTCAATGGTGTAGGCTATAGTGATCATTATTGTTAACCACCACCAACAAATTCAACAAAACGCCAGATTGTCAGATAACTATCTCTTAAATTGTTGCCATTTAACAGAGGTCGGCATCATTTCTCAACCATATATAGGATTACCGTTTAGAATTATAGTATAAAAAACAGAGGTTTCTTAACTAACGTAGTGAGATAATCTCTTTGTAAAAAAGGAATTTGAGATAGTTAATACGCAAGATGAAAATAATTATAACCGGAATTGTTTCATTCCTGAGGGAGCAACATATTGCAGTTCATCGGGTAAAATTTCTATTAAAGTGTAATCAGGGTCTTCGGGGCTAGACCAATAATTGTTAAAAAAACTAATTCTTTTTGCGATGCTGGTTTTTGTATTCTTATCTTTAATGATTTTAGCTTTTCCCAGTATTCGTATACAACAGTCCTCGTTATTCTCACTGAATTGATAGGTGAACTCTACATTTGCATTCTGCTTAATTTGTATAACTTTGTTACTGGAAGTAGAGGTCACCATCCAGAATCTACGATCTAAATATATCAGTGTGATTGGCCTTACTCTTGGTCGTATTCCATCGATGGTGGCCAATGCAACAAATTGAGTTTCCTTAAATTGATTCAATATTTGCCCTACTCCATCGTTTGTGTAAGTCATTTTTATCCCTCCTCACATTTCTATTAAGCTAATAACAAGGTCATTATAGATAGAGATACCGGCTAAATCAAACTACGAATTGTTTACCCTCGAGTTTTATGCAATATAACATCCCGATGTTTGTTCAACCATGCGTATAGATATTCGATTCCGTTCTCATTTAGGGTTATTAGCCCGAAAGTCGCTGTATAAAGGGTTACGGTTGCCAGCTCAGGAACGGATAGGTTACGTCGTCAACAATATTCCAGATATGCGTAGTATTGCGCTCGCTAAGATTGGTGACCGCGGTTATGTCCCATCCTGCACCTGAGAAGGTGGCGATGTCTTGCATTTCCGTTGTAGTTTTACCGATTCCACCAGCTGAAATAGCTTGTCCGCTGGTTATAGTGTCCCAGAAAGAATTGCTTACAGTGCTTTCTTCATTCCATCCCACCAGACCGCCGACATCCTCATCACCGGTTACACTGCCGGTGGAGTAGGAGTTGCTCACGGTGCCCAGCCGGTTGCATCCCACCAGACCACCAATATAAAAACCGCCCGTCACACTGCCTGTGGAATAACAGTTACTTACAGTGCCCCAATTCTCTCCTACCAGGCCGCCAGCATTTCCGCCGGTCACGCTGCCGGTGGAGTAAGAATTACTGACGGTGCCCTCATAATTCTCTCCCATCAATCCACCAACAGCGTTATAACCAATCACGTTGGCGCTTGAATAAGAGTCGCTCACAGTGCCTCTCTCATTGTATCCAACCAGGCCGCCAGCATGATCTTCTTTGCTAATTACACTGCCGGTACAATGGCAGTCGCTCACGATACCCCCGTTCGCTCCCACTAGGCCGCCAACCGACCCATCGCCAGTGACATTACCGATGGAATAAGAATTTTTCAGAATGCCCTCTCGACCGTTGCCTCCAACCAGACCGCCGACGGGGTGGGTACCATTCACACTGGCAACAGAGTAGGAATTGTCTACGGTACCAATACTAAGACCTGCCAGCCCCCCAACCCACATATATCCGGTCACAGTAGCATTAACGACGCCGAGATTTGTAATGCCACCACCAAGGTAAACCACAGTTAAAAGCCCAACATCATATGTGTTGGGGCGATTAATAAATAGGTCGCATATCTCATATCCCCCACCATCAAGAGTTCCAAGGAACACATCAAATTGCGTCTCATTAGTGAATCCAATCGGCTGCCAGCCCTTTCCCCCATTGGCTGTCGGCCCCGCTAGTTCCTCGTAACCGGGAGTGGTCGAGTTGAGGTCATTCATCAAAATGTAAATGCCGTACAGGTCATCTCTGGTCGCATTCAAACCATACCAATCCCATACCAGTATTGGTACAGCAAAGTTGGCGCTGATGGAGTAGTCTTTGTCCATGACTATGGTGGTTGCGACAGCTTTGCGATTGGCTATGGGAATCAGATGACCACTCCAGTTAAGAAACCGGTAACCCTCGTTAGCCTCGGCTACCAGGTCGACCTCTGTGCCTGCGTAATAGGTAAATGTCCCCTCGCCAGGCTCAACTACTGATCCTCCAGGTGTGCTGGTGATAGTGAGAGTATAAGATTCACGATTGACATCACAGCCCACCATCCCTGCAAGTAATATTACCGCAATTAGAAAGATGCTAACCCTTGCCACATAACACCTCCTCCTTTATATTATAACATGTTAAATTATCCTTAAAGAACCTGGCAGTAGTTATCGTGCATAATCCAAGATATACTACAGAGTTCGGGAGTCACGACTGGAAGAACATCGGGATGTTTGCCCTTTCATGCGTACGTTGCGGTATCAGTATGACAAACAGATTTGGTGGCCTAATAAATGTGCTTAACCTGGTGATTGCGGGTAAAGAATCTAGTATACTAGGTATATCGTAGTGGCCTGAAGAGATGTCTGTCTAGTTGACTATGGAGACCTAGCTGATAAGCATCCAGCCAACATCGCATTCCCCGTAGAGGTTATATCCAGCGACGATTACGGTACCGTCGGACTTACGCCCCACCGTGTGACCATAGCCCGCGGCGATCTGGACAATATTCACCCAACCGTCGACATTGCACTGCCCGTAATTGTTCTCTCCGACAGCGAGAACACTACCGTCAGACTTAATCCCCACTGCGTGATTCCGGCCTGCGGTAATCTGGGTGATGTCTGTCCAATCACTGACATCGTATTGTATGTATTCATAACTTCCCGCGGCAACAACAGTGCCATCGGACTTAAGCCCTAATGTTTTATAGTAATTTGCGGAGACCTGGGTGATGTTTGTCCAGCCGCCAACATCGCATTGCCCGTGGTTATTGTATCCCACGGCGACAACAGTGCCATCGGACTTAAGCCCCACTGTGTGATGAAAGCCCGCGGCGACCTGGGTGATGTTTGTCCAGCCGCCGACATCGCATTGCCCATCAAAGTTTTCTCCCGTGGCCCGAACAGTGCCGTCTGACTTGAGTCCCACTGTATGGAGAAAACCTGCGGCGACCTGAATAATATCCTGCCAGTGACCTACAACGCACTCCCCATGTAAGTTATATCCCACTGCGACAACAGTGCCGTTTGACTTAAGCCCCACTGTGTTATAGCGACTTGCGGAGACCTGGGTGATGTTTGTCCAGTCGCCGACATCGCATTGTCCTTTTTCGTTCCATCCCACAGCAATCACTGTACCATCGGATTTAGCTCCAATTGTTTGTTCCCAGCCTGTAGCTACATGATAAATACCTGCCCAACCGACGTCGCACTGCCCATAATTGTTGTTTCCCACTGTAACCACAGTGCCATCCTGCCTAAGCCCCACCGTGTGATCCGCTCCTGCAGAGAAGTGGATGATGTTTGCCCAGCCGCTGACATCACATTGCCCATCGTCGTTTGACCCCACAGCTACCACGGTGCCGTCCGATTTAAGCCCCACCGTGTGAGTGCCACCCGCGGCGACTTGGGTGATATTCCCCCAGGCGCTAACATCACACTGCCCATCGTCGTTTGACCCCACAGCTACCACGGTGCCGTCCGATTTAAGCCCCACCGTGTGACGGGCACCGGCGGCGACTTGGGTCATATTCCCCCAGCCACTAATATCACACTGCCCATAGTTGCCTGATCCCACGGCGCTCACAATTCCGTTGTCCTTGAGTCCTATAGTGTGACTACTGCCTGCGGCGACCTGTGTAATATTTCCCCAACTGCTCATACTGCACTGCCCATCGTCGTTTGATCCCACGGCAACCACGGTGCTGTCGGCGTTAAGCCCTACTGTATGACTGCCACCCGCGGCGACCTGGGTAATATTCGCCCATCCACTGACGTCACATTGCCCGTAGCCATTGGCTCCCATGGCGACCACGGTTCCATCGGGTTTAACCCCTACCGTGTGGTCCCCACCTGCCGCAACTTGGACGATGTTCCTCCACTCACCGGCATCGCACTGCCCATAATCGTTGTTTCCCACTGAGAATACACTGCCGACGTTACTAAGCCCTACCGTGTGCTTGCCGCCTGACGCAACAATGGGGCTGCACTCGTAGCCAAAGTTAGCCGTTATTAACATATCGCGACCCAGAACAATGTAAGTTACCGCAGCGAATGGAGCCTCAGGCGGGTACTCGTTGCTGGTCCACTTGACAAAGCAGTAGCCCTCGTCAGCCTCGGCTACAAGGTCAACCGACGGACAACATTGGGGAGCAAATATGTTAAAAGTCCCCTCTCCGGGTACGGTCACTGTCCCTCCCTCGGTGCTGGTGATAATGAGTGTGAGATAACCACCACCACAACCTGCCATCCCGACAATTAAAGCCGCCACAATCAAAAAGATGCTTGATATTGCGAAGTAGCGACATCTCTTCAAACCACGCATCATCTTAATCCCATAAATTCAGTTTATAGCACTTATGACATTATTATATGATAACAATGTTAAGATTTCATTAAAGAAGGAAATTGTCAATATTTTTTGTGCAGTGTCCCATGCATACTATGGAGTTACGGAGTCACCACTGCACGAACATGGGGATATCGACATGCACTTAGACGTAACAATCCAGGCTATTGTTTAGTCCCACTGTCAGCTGCACTCGGGTCAAAGAGTTTTCACTTGTCCTTAATGTATCGGATTTGTTAGCATACAGTTAGCCTTGAATTCTCCCGTTATTCCGCGTATACCAAGTTAAGGAGTAACAAATGTTGATTGATGCTCATTGTCATCTCGACAGATATAAAGATAATCTGGGATACGCATTGGAGCAAATAAAGCAGCACCGAATTTTTACAATCAGTAATTCCATGGACCTCCCCTCATACAAACAAAATGTGAAAATAGCTGCGAACTCCGCCCTTATCTTACCTGTTTTTGGTATCCATCCCTGGAATGCTTCCGAATATGTAGGCTGTCTCAAAGATTTGGATAGGGCTATTTCTGAGAGTCCAATAATCGGTGAGATTGGTTTGGATTACTACTTTGTTAGCGAAACTCTGCGATACGACGATCAGAGACAAGTATTTGAATACTTCCTCAGAGCGGCGAGCAGGCAAAAGAAAATTGTCATCGTACATACCAAAGGCGCAGAAAGCGAGACCTTTCAGCTTTTAAAGCAGTACAATATGGAGCGCGTAATTATCCACTGGTACTCAGGTCCATGGCAAATTCTTAAAGCAATGGTAGACTATGGGTTTTACTTCACCATCGGAGTTGAAGTGCTTTTTCACAGCATATTCAGGATATTGCAAGATACTTGCCAGCGGAACTGATGCTTACAGAAACGGATAACCCTGGAGGAAATGAATCACTTACCGGGACCATCGGGACACCATTGCTAATAAAAGACGTTATCGGAAAGCTGGCAGAAATTAAAGGGGCTTCTGGCCAGATTATCATGACTATAATTCAGAATAATTTGATAAGGGTTGGCGGCAATGACACCTGGTTAACAGGAGTACGAGCTTCTATTGATTAGAAAATCACGTTTTTAGATAATTCTTTATAAGTAGACCAGTGTTAGTGATCAAGCGCTTCAATTGATCGACAATCCTGCTAATCGTTATCAATATATAGTTTACTCTTCAGGCAACTTTCTATACTTCATTTCATCCATGTAGATTCGAACACTAGCCAGTTTTGGATAGTGTGAGTTAAATATCCGCCTACCCATTGAACAAAGCTCAATAACGTAAGCTTCCCACTCGGGATTTTCCTTATTTTCTTCTGCTTCCTTCCATAGGCTTGGGGATGGTGATAAATGTGCTAGTTCTTGAAATATTTCATTTTGTCTTTTTGTTGGACGAACTCAATACGAACAAACGGCGATTGATTAGAGCCTTCTTGTATTGGCTTTTTCTAATCTTGACCCTATTATTGCAGCCGAATGGTTTTTCATATCATTTGACAAATCTTGGTACAATTTAATGTAACTCTAAGAGGATTATATGCTTACTGTCACCGGTGTCTCCAAGTCATATAACGACCATGAGCTTTTCAGTGGGGTTAGCTTCACCGTTGGCATGAGCGATCGAATTGGGGTCATCGGGCGGAATGGCACGGGGAAGACGACCCTTTTCGAAATCATAACCGGCAACATTATCCCGGATTCCGGAGGCGTGTCTGTGCGACGTGACACTGCTATCGGTTATCTTCGTCAGGATGTCCAACCATCATCGGAGCGGAGTCTGCTGCAATATGTGTCCGGTTCGTCTAATCTGGTTAGGGATCTTGCGCATAAGATCGCGCTGGTGCAAGAAGACCTGGCAGAGGAACAGGACGAAGAAACCGCGAATGGCCTGTTGAGAAAGCTGGGTGAGCTGCAGTCCCTCTATGAAGCGAAGGGTGGTTATAGCTCCGAACACGAGGCAAAGATCGTCCTCTCTGGAATGGGTTTTGCCCGATCAGATTTCGAGCATCCGCTATCTGAATTCAGCGGCGGCTGGCGGACGCGTATTGAACTGGCCAGGCTCCTTTTCCTCAATCCTGATATCCTGCTGCTCGACGAACCTACAAACTATCTCGATCTAGAGACGCAGCGCTGGTTTGAGACTTACCTGAAGCGCTATCACGGTGCTATCCTGGTCACGTCGCATGACCGAGCCTTCCTCAACAATGTCGTGAGCAAGGTCATAGCTATTGAGGATGAGGGCGTCATCCTCTACCATGGAGATTATGATAGCTACGTTCGCGCCCGCGAGAAGGATATCGAGAGTCGCAAGGCAACCGCCCGGAGACAGGAAGTAGAAATCAGACGGCAAATGCGCTTCATTGAGCGATTTAGGGCCAAGAATACCAAAGCTTCTCAAGTGCAGAGCCGTATAAAGCAACTGGGCAAGATTGAGCAGATTACAGTTCCTCGGGTAATAAAGAAGATACACTTCAACTTCATAGAGCCTCTGCGGAGCGGTCGCGTCGTAATCGAGCTTAAGCACCTTGCCAAGTCTTACG